>JAAUYH010213387.1_pt1 | contig 45102 bp, 42 predicted proteins | sample 7278061 | NCBI WGS metagenome assembly JAAUYH01 (sample SAMN14350203, study PRJNA611818) | marine sediment metagenome | isolation source: surface marine sediment (0.6m) | place: French Polynesia: Moorea | collected 2018-08
GAAGTCTGCGTTGGATTATTGTTGATAAATTGTATCTATGATATTTTAATCCTTGATATTCTCGCTCTTCATATCTTTGATATAAATATCTTATTTTATCCATGATAATCACAGCTCCCGTTTTATCCTTGACTAATTTACTTTTATCCATGATATTCCTATCCGACTAATTTATCCTTGATAGGTATGTGTTGTTATCATTCATAATCCCAGACTCCCAATTTATCTCAGTTTTCATCATCCTTGATAGTTTCATCTTTATCCACGATAATCCCGGCAGGATGCGATAGAGGATTTGCGATGCTCCGCCGCTGCGCGATCACAACGGCGGAGCATCGCTTATAGCGGGCGGAGTATCTCTTCCTGTATAACATCATTGATATTAGCCTATTTTTATCCTATATAATTTTCCCCATATTTATCCTGTATAAATATATTTTATCCTAGATATTATCCCTGTTTATATCCTACGTATCCTCGACTTATTTATCCTAGATAGTCTCCTCAATTTATATCCTGCATACCCGCGACTTATTTATCCTAGATATTATTAGCTTGAGTATCATGGGTAATCATAAATTATAGATTTATGTATAGGTATTGTATTTCTAGTGGTAATGGGGTGTGATTTAGGGTTTTAATTTACTTTTACTCTAATTTATCATGGATATATATCTGCATTTATCGTCTTCATTGGGTGATTATTGATAGCTGATTTTATACTAATTTATTTTAAATATTAGTAATAGTACGGAGTTTGCCTAAAACAGGCTAAATTCCATCTATTCTGGATACTAGATTTATCCTAGACAATTATCATGGATGTCGTCTCAGTCTTGGCGAATATTCCAGAAGCGACTGTACTGTGTGAGCGAGACAACCTGCGACCGTAGGGAGGGAAGCGGGTGAAACAACTCCGACAAATATCGTCAGTAACCACCATGTTCTATGGCGAGATTTGGCGGTTTAGCAACTTGTTTGATACTGGAGAACTGCGATCGCACTCGACAACCTGGAGATTATCATAAGTCATCCCATCATGCACCACATTTTCGTGTCCTCTAGACCCCTTAGAGAAGGGCTTACAACACAAAACCCCACCGCAAGGGTAGAGAACTGTTTGGGATTGGTTAAGTGGGGAGTTGATTCTAAAGTTGAATCAGTGAAAGAGCTGGTACATTATTAACCCTGTTAGTGTAGAGTGTCCTAGGGTTTAGTAGCACATGAAACATTTATCTGCACATTTATATGAAAGAGTTATGACACTAAGAGAATTAGCAACCGCTGCAAATGGATGGGTCAACACAATCGACTCAAAGAACCTTCTTGTTATTGCCAATGCACGTCGGATTATTGCCAATAATCTCTACTGCACTGTATCTACTTGCTCAGTAGATGGGTTTCCTTGGGCATCACCTGTATTTTTCGCTTACGATAACAGCTTAAACATTTACTGGTCTTCTGCGATAGCTTCCAAACATTCACAAAATATCTACAGCAATAATGGACGAGTTGCCGTTGTTATCTTTAATTCGAGCGTTAATGAAGGTACAGGAGAAGGTTTGTATTTTTACGGTGTTGCATCTGAGTTAAATCAAGACCATGCAGAAACAGCTTTTAACCTGCTTAAGTTGAGGGCTTCTAAGCCAACCTCAAGAACGGTTGAGGATTATTTGGGTGATTCACCCCGCAGGATTTATCAGCTTCAACCGCAGCAAGCTTGGATTACTGGCGATGGCTTACCAGTTGGTAATCAGTTGGTAGATACAAAAATTAAGATAAGTGTGCAAGATTTACTGTGATGCACTGTAAACCACATTTTTGACAACGCCATCTAACTGTTTAGTAAAAGAAAGTAGACTTTTTAAGCTCATCTGCCAAACAAGAAAAATGTCTTTGAAATTTGTAACTTTTGTTACAGTTAATTATCTAATTAAAACATCCTCTAAGTACATTTTATCATGACAAAATCTATATCCTAGCGCAACTAAAAAAGATACGGATAATACATAGAAACTGTCATATTTTGTATATTTTGAATCACAAAAATATACTATAGAGGCTAAGTATTTTTTTGTATATTTAAAGTTAAATTTTAATTTATTCTTAATTTATTCGCACAAAATGCGATTTTTATCAGTATTATTACGTGTATGTGGAGTCTGACCCCTAAAAAGTTCAGGGAAATAACGAATACTATCCAAATGTACTTTTAGATATACTTTTCTTAAAAGGAAAAGAGTAAAAATATTGATTTTTTACACAAATTATTTTTAATCTTTTTCTTTTTTGTTAGTTATTAAATTGATTAGTGTCTATTTAAGGACTAATCAATAACCATATGTAAATGAGTCGTTGGTGCTTAATCCTAAATCATTAATACCCACCCATTATGTTAATAGCCTTTGGTTGATAGACACTCAACCAAAGGCTATTAAGAGGAATAGTCAAATTGTCTATAGCTGACTGGTACTCAGCGAAAAACAAAATTAACTAAGGATTGAAAATGAAAAATCAGAACTTAAACGTCTTTGGCATAGACGTTAGCTCTCTACTGTCTATTTTACCAAAATCTCCTTTAGGTTTAGTAATTGCAATTGCAATTGGACTTGGTATTGGAGTTGGTTATGGATTTAACCATTATAAAGCTACAAATAAGGAATCACCAGTTAATGTTAAATTTAATTATTTAACTCGTGCTGAGTACGAAAGATTGCAGATAGAAATGTCATTAGTAGAAGTAGAAGTAATTTTGGGTAGAGGTACTGAAATTAAACGTTCTACTACAACTAGAGTCTTTATTTGGAATAACCCTAATGGTGACAAAATTACTGGGATTTTCGAGAATGGTAAGTTAACAAGTAAGGTGTGGGAATAAACCTACCATTAAACCAGCTATCGAATCTCGCCAAACCTAGACAGATTTTAACGATGGTGAGGGTAGCTCAGACATTCAATCTGTCAACATGGCGGGATTTCTCGGTGTGACTCATCAACAAGAAGCAAGCAGCCAAATACCTGGGTGTAAGTCTCCGTGTGGTCAAAAGATTCTATTTGATTTCGCAGGCTATACCGTCGTTGTTCCCATCGCGTTAGCACATGTTAGGCGTTTCCATGATTCAGGTGATATAGCACAAAATAAGTGGATGAGGTCTATGCTGCGACATTTAGCGACAATTTCATATCCCCAAATCCTCAAGCATTTTCCAAGGATTCACCCTTCAGATAACGTTCCAGTGCATCGGTTACCAACTTATTAAGATTCATCCCCCGTTGTTGGGCAAATAACGCTGCTTGACGATGAAGTTGGCTACCTACACGCACATTAAAACTACCCTTAAACGGCTTCTCTGGGTCAATCCCTTTTTCCTCACAGATAGCCAAATAATCATCAATTGCTTCTTCAAAACTAGCCTTTAGGCTAGCCACATCTTCCCCCTCAAAACTAATTAAACTGCGGATATATTCCACCTGTCCGTAGAAGATTTTATCATCATCACTATAGTGAATAGACCCGAAGTAATCCTTGTATTGCATCATGTTATTCATAGCAATTCTTCCCTTTGGAGAATCTCAATAATCTGTTCAATTTGATATCGTTTAAGAATATTTTGAGGATGGGGTTTATGTAACGTAATAATCACCCCCGCATCATTGAGAAAACGTCGTCGAGAACCTCCCGTTTTACCCGTGCTGACCTCTGAAAACCCAAACCCAGAAAACAAGGAGACTAACTCATCCCAGGTGAAATCCTTGGGAATGCTAACAAACCGCTTAATTAATTTCTCCCTGCGGGTCATTCAAACTCCCTACTGCTTACTTCCATTATCTGTCCTCAAAACATTTTTGCAACTAAAATTAGTTACATTATCCCATTAAACAGATTCAACAATTCAATCACAATGTTGAATTCCGATATCCTTGATAATATTTTTTAATTATCATAGATAAATTATACATTCTATAGCGATCTGGTCACTGCACCCCTCAGCATCCCCACAATATCTGAGCAGGCTTGAGCAAGCCAAAGGGACAGAGGGAAGCAGCGCGAAGGGCGAAGGAACGAGGGTGTTTGGGTTAAGGTTTTGCGCAGTATTGGCAGTTGGAATAGGTTATGTAAAAAATTTTTTAGCTTAAATTGTCACTTTTACGTTTTTTTTAGTATTATATAAAGTATAAAAGTAATTAAAAGCTATTACTGGTTATTATCTAACTAATCTAGGTCAAATCAGTTAGAGGATGGAATGACGAAGAAACAAAAAAACAAAGGGGATCAAACTTTGAATTTGACTGCATTAGAGGCTGATATCCTAGCCGTATTACTAGGTAAGGAGCTATATGGGTTAGATATCCTCAATAGACTTAACCCAGGTAGACCAATTCCTTTAAGCTTTGGTAGCTTGTATCCTGCACTTAACCGATTGGATAAAAAAGGATTTATTGATTGGCGTTGGGGAGATGAACAAGAAGGTAGCGGTGGTGCTAGACGAAAATATTACAAAGTTACAGGTTTAGGTGAAACAACACTTAACCAGTGGGTACTGTATTGGCAGGGACTATACATTCAACAGGGATTGGCAAGTACGTGATGTTTCTTAATCAAAAGTTGTATAACCTGAGACGGGAGCGAAAACGGTTGCAAGAGACAATGCTGAGGCTGGAGGATTTAAATGAAATCGGACTAGTACGGAGAAGGGAACTGGTGCTGATGTTTAAGCGAAAAATTGAACAGTTGTGTAACCAGGAGATCGAACTGTTGCGTAAACGGAAGCAGGTACAGGAACCAGAGCAAGAATTGGGACAAAGCTTAGAAATAGTATTAATACAAGAGATGGCAATAAAGGAAAAACTTGACAATCCGCCATTAGTACTCAAACTAAAACCACAAAACCAGCTGTTCCTGGTTTTAGCACATAAGTTATTTCCTGAGGATGTTGTTGCTGAACTAGTAGCTTATTATCAACAGCTAAAACTAGAAAATAAATCTTGGAGCTTGATTATAATCATCATTCTCTGGAATCTATTAGGGTTACTTTTGACTTTTTACATTCAAATTAGAATCGAAAATATTTGGTTGGCTCAAATAACAATTGATGATTGATTTATAAAACCTGTGAGGTTGAGAGGTGCATAATGTATTTAAATCCAGAACGCCAAGAATTTTATGAGGAATTGATGGTGCCAGAATTCCTAGAAATGTTCCTAGTGCCGATGCCGCCTTCTATGGCATTGCTTATGATGGTACTGTTACCACTGGTATTGGCGCTGATATTGATGCCAGTGGTACTGTTTTCAATAACGTTAGAATTACTATCTTTTTTTTTAGTCTATAAGTTATTACCTGAAGAATGTGTTGCAGAATTAGAAGCTTTATATAAACAGTTAAAATCTCAAAAAAAACCAAGATGGCTCATTGTAATCATTATTATTTGGAATTTTTTAGAATTAATATTCGCTGTTTATATCCAAATTAAAATTGAGAATCTTTTGCTATCTATCCAAAAGAAAAAGAAATAACTAATATTTTTAATAACCCTTGACTGACTGTTACTCAACCAAAGGCTATTAAGAGGATTAGTCAAATTGTCCAAGGCTGACTGGTACTCAGCCAACAACAAAATTAACTAAGGATTCAAAATGAAAAATCAGAACTTGAGCGTCTTTGACTTTGACGTTAGCTCTCTACGGTCTATTCTACCAAAATCTCCTTTAGGTTTGGTAATTACTGTTGCAATTGGACTAGGGATTGGACTTAGCTATGGTTTGATTCATTATTATAAGGCTATAAAAAACTATGAGACAACAAATGAGGTATTAGTAGTTGGGACTAATTTCACTCGTGCTGAGTACGAAAGATTGCAGATAGGAATGCAATTAGTAGAAGCTGAAGCTATTTTGGGTAGGGGTAATGAAAAGCGACGTACTACTACAACTAGAGTGTTTATTTGGGAAAATTTTGAAGGCTCCAAAATTACAGTAACTTTTGAGGGTGGTAATTTAACTACTAAAGAGTGGGAATAATATTACTAGTATCTTCAATATTTGCTCATGAATAAACCTGCTGTACTTACACTCATAATATTATTTTATTGAATTATTCGCGGGTTTTTATATTGGATTTGGATAGGGACTTTAACGGGTGGATTGGGGGTTGTGAGGTAGGGTAACAAATATAAATAGTGTAGTGTGTTTCACTTTCAAAGAGTGAAGTTGATTTTTGAGTTTAATTGATTATTTAATAGAAAATTCTTAAATAAAATTCAGGTTTATTTGACTCAAATGCTGTCAGGATAAACATTTTAGACCCATTATTATAGTATTTTTGGTAGAAGGTATTTGAAGGTAACAACTTGAAAAAAATTCCTCAAAATAGATAATTTTCACTTATAATCAACCTTTATTATCCTTCAAATGCCTTCTAAATACCTTCATACCACCACACCAGTGGGAACCCTCTCTGAGTTTTCAGTCATGATGATTTGTCAAGGGGGATTGATAAGAACCACTAATAATGATTTATTAGAGCATAAAGATGAAATTTACAACTATCTTTTAGAGGCTTTGTACCTGATGACACAAGAATAAAAAAAGTATTTTACAGGCTTTTACAGGTAAAAATTGTATAGTGAGTTATACAAAGAAAATAATTAACGGCTGGAATATTTTTCCCTTTAAGATTTTAATGGTGATAATAATTTATCACTCAAAAAGGTTTTTATGAGTGATTCATACCCATGTAAGGAATATTCCATGGTTAGGTTAAACTCTCAAAGGGTTGCTGTCAGCATTTTAGAGGTATTGAACAGCATTAATTCTGGGTGGAGCCAATTGGAGCGCGCCTTTTAAGAGAGAAAATTCCGGATTCCATAAGTTGTATTAATCATTAGGCTCCCAAATGTCTCCAAAAACTGAGGGATAAATATTGTCACAGACTAGGGCATATGAGTATTTATACTCAGTCTGTAATTTGGCGGAAATTAGACGTAATAATAGGCTTGATGTGTAAATCTACCTGAAAGGGGTTATACCGAGCTTCCAGAGCCACAGAGACCTCGTAAAATGCGCGTGTGGCGATTCAAGCGAGTAGGGGTAGGGGAGCATAAGCTCAACCAACCCTTCCCTTCGCTCAGGGGGTTTCGCTAATGCTCCCCTACCCCAAATAATAGGGGTCAGGTTTGCCATTTTTTCGCACGAATTTTCGTTGTTTCAGCGATTTTTTGGTACATTTTTTCAAAATTATTGCGAATGCAAAAAAATAGACCTTAAACCATCATGGTTAAGGGAAAAAAAATGGCAAACCTATCACTTTTTTCAATTTTGAGCTTATAAGCTTCAAACCCTTATGGTTAAGGGAAAAAAAGTGGCTAACTAGGGTTTTTTTCAAATGCCAATTTTGAGCTTATTGAGAATGGGTTTTTCAAATTAGGATTTTTGAGTATAAATACTCATTAAAAATATTTTGAGTCGGATTTTGTATTTCAATGTAGTTTAGTATTACAAATCCTTAGATTTAACGAGTAGTGGGGGTTTTGGTGGTGGTGATGGCTTATGGTTGATAGGATTGTCAAAGGTTTTTGATTTTTTCGTGTTTGAGTGTGGTGATATCTCCTAAAAATTCCACTCTACTCATGGGGTCTTCAACACTATTGGCTAAGGTTTGACGGTAATCAATTTCATAATTTAGTTTTGCGATTTGCACTGCTGCGAGAAAATGTTTTAGGTAGATATTATCTGTAAGATTTTCTTTTAATCTTTTCCAGTGTAATTTTGCTCTTATATTCCATTTTTCATCACCTGGTTGATAATCGTTAATTACTTCTACAAATTGCTGTCTAACATCATTGAGCGTTTTCAAATCTCGGCAAGCCCATATTAGCAATTCAAACCCCAAACCAACAGGATTTAAACGATTGAACCCAGCATAATCTAACTCTTCTCTATATTCGATAGTTTCAACATTACCATCGCTGGTGATAATAGGAAATTCGCGCTGTATTTTATTGATACCAAGCTTTCTATGCCAGTCCTCCCCAGGTAACAGTATCTTAGAAATGTTCTTACACTCCTCATAAAAGCTCATCAGTATTTTCATTTGGCGAAAATCTTTACATAGAAATTGTGAAATACTAATTAACTTTAGAGTTTTTACTTCATATCTGCTAAATCCCATTGGGTGACATATACCATCAACAGCAATTTGCTCCCCTAACTCTTGAGGCATCTTAATTAAATTTTTACCCCTGTTAGCCACATCCTCAGCATCTTTAAGAATCCTGATAGCATCTAAACTTCCTTGCGATAACTTGATAACACTTTTATCAGCATAAATTAAATGTCTGTTGTATTCACCCTCACAACATTCTTTAAACCAGGATACTAACTCATCAGTTTTTCGGTAACTGCGACATTTGAAACTATCTCCAAACTCCCCATGTTTCACATAATTTCCAGCATTAGTGTTGTAATGTTTTTGATAATTAAAATAGTTATTACCATCCTTATCAGTTTCATCTTTTAAATCATAAGCGTACATTTGAGTCAGCCAATCCCTTTTACCAATGAACTTTTCCAGATGCTCCATATACAGCTTATTAAAATCTCCCGCATCATTAAAATTCAATACAACATCATTAGTGATAGAAGGTTCATACAGTTCCAAATAGTGAGGATACTTAGCTAACACTTCATGAAAACTCATACCAAATGGAATAGCTTTAGCATTAACAGCAGTACCATCAGTAATAGGATTAAACCCATTTAAAGCATTAGTCATACGCCATGCAGCAGCCCTGGCACAGCTAGTAATCCAGTTAGCAGCAACAGGGTTATTAACCTTCATCACCAGACTAGCTAAAATACCATAAGTGCTATTGAGAACCAGTTTTAAAATTTCTTGTACAGGTTCACCAGCTTTTTTCATTTTAGCTCGTAACTCAGCAACAACTTTGTAATACTCCCCAATCGGAAATACTAAACAAGCGTTATCACTAGATAACTGGGTAATAGTTGCTTTTTGCAGATTATCAGTTAAAGATTCCTTAATACAGTTTTTAGCAGTTAACTCTTTTTTAGATAACAATTCATCAACAGAATTACACATCATAGAAGGTTCGTAATAGATGATTGCATCTACACTTAAATTAAGAAACTCTTGGTAAAGCTCATCAGGTAAATCAGATAATGCAGTCAGAGTAGCTTCAGTGATAACACCATGATTAATTTCTTTAGTAGTAATTTTGCTCAAAGTACATGGTTCAGGTGTTTTTTCAGCATCAATTAGGTTGATTGATTCGGCTTCTAAATCAAATTCACAAGGCATTGCATAGCGTTTGTGGTCAGTGAGAATATCTTTATCAAATTTAAATAGACTATCACTGAGAATTAAAGTGTTAATAGCATTATCAAGCATTCCAGATACTCTAATAAACCAAGCATCTCTGGGGATATTTTTGGATTTGATAATTTTGTCAACTTCTCCAACAGTCGGCTTATCATATTTGAAAGTTAGGTGTACGGGTTGACCTAAATATAAATTCATCCCGCATAAAGCAGTAGCGTAGCAAGATTTTAAATCTAAATCAAAAAGATATCCGTTTATGACAGCAAATCTAGCAGTGCGGCTAAACAATAAACCACCTACAACACTACTAGGGACAATGCCATACTGATTATTATCTATTTGAGCTAGACTTTCACTCCTACCTAATTCAATCAACTTTAATAGGTCTTTACTGTCAAAAATTGGTTTGATATCACTACTTACACCATTATTATCTCCATTAACCTCACTAACTTCATTAACCGATTTTATGACCGATTCTATTTGAAAGTGTTTTTTGATAAGACCTAAAAGGATGTTTTCAATATTTTTACCGCAAGTTTCAGTCAGCTCAGGTTTTTCAATTTCTAGTAGCTGACAGACTTGAGCTAACATACCGTTTAAAGCTTGATTTAACCCCCAGGTAATCAAAGTATCCATCATGGCGTATTCAGCGAAAATACTGGGGTATTTCTCCCTGACAACATGCATATTTTCTTTACACCATTGTTCAGTCACACAATCTCCAAACAGTTCTTTAATTTGTTCAGAGATTTTCACCTTAGATTTGAACTTAGCGATTAACTCTTTAACTTTGGGGTTTTCTGTTTTTTGGGCTAATTCCTCCAAGTATCTGTCCACACCAAAGGTTTTACCTTGTCCATCTAAGCTACCCTTCCGGGGTGGGAAGCAATAACGGTTATCAAAAATATCGATATTAAAATCTGTAGGTACACCCTCAATTAAGCGAGTAACTCGCACAATACCCATAATTTTGATAGTCCGAAACTGGGTTAGTTTAGCTCGTTCGTACCAAATAACTTGGCAGTCCTTACCGAATATTCTGAACAAGTCAGCATATGCAAAAAAGAACTGTAAATTTACTTTTACAGATTTAAACTTTACATAAATTTTTTTTCTACGTTTAGAGTAATCTAAAGTGCAGTTATCGATATCTAGCCCTAGCTTTTTAAACTCACTAATAACTAACTTCTCACTTAAAAAAGCCTTTTTAGATTTATCTGTAAAAGATTTATACCCCTTCTTTTTCCAGAGTTTGTTTAGCTTATCTTCCAATTGGTATCGATTGACATTACCAACTTTAAACCCTTGTTTTTTCAGCAACCATGAGATAATATCAAACTCTGAGTTTAAGTCGTCAAAATCTACACAATGGATTGCATCCAATTCCGGACAAAACATAGGAACAGCCAAAGTAACCATACCGCTTAGTAATTGACTAAACTCTGTATCGGCGAAAATAGTTAATACAGAAGCTAATTCTTTTTTACCCGATTTATGGTTAAGTTGCTCCTCAAGGTTATTTTTTGATATCTCTCCTTTTTCTGGTGGTAATTCAGACTCTAGCAGTTCTGTATCGTCTTGTGGTACAATAACTTTAGTATTGATATTTTCACTATTGCTTGTCGATTCGGTGATTTCACCCTGTTCTTTATTTCGATTAAGCTTTATTTTCATAGTACAAAAACAAATTGTTTCTAGTGGTCGGAGATTCCCTAAAGTCCCCGACCGTTTTTCTTTAATCGATTAATTTGAGTGTAGATAATTTGATATTCTTGATAGTCCGCTTTTTGCTGCGGCGTTCTAACTCAAATTGGAAGTCTTTACCAATGAGCGATTCAATATCGATGGTTTCCAGGTCAGTATCATCGATACTTTTTGGATTTAACAATTCAGATTTGATTAGGATGGTTGTTAGCTTGTTGTAGCTAGGTTCATCACTGTTATCTGGATACCAAGTTTTTTCAGAGTTAACATTTAACCCAGTCCATTCGTGAATGTTGGTTGTTTTATCACCAATTGCTGTAGGTACTTCCCAAATCCACTCAATTTGGTCTGTTGAGCTAATTTCCCCAGTATCTTCGTCTGCAAAGTCGGATTTAACTAATTCAACACTGGTAAGCTTTCCTACAACTATATTTTTCTCGTTGGTCTGAATGCGGTTGGCGCGAGATAATCGTTTAGATACAGACATTTGAAGTATTCTCGTAAAGAAATAGTTTTTTTGATGGCGGCTTGTCCTTTCGATAGTCGCCTTTTTGTTGGTGTGAGATGCTTTTGGCTAGCTGGCTGTTTTTGGTCTTGCGGATGCCGTAACCGCTTATTTGCAGGCTGTGTCCTCTCACATTAATTACTATAACCCATAAATTATTGGTATACGAATTATTGACCAATAATTTAAATTTTAGTTACTTATACCCTTTTCGTTTCTGATAACCCAAACATATCATTGGGCAATAAAAGGTATGTTAGATTATGGGTAAAGAGTATAGAGGAACTTTTAAAGTGAGGTTTAATTTGCAAGCTGTAAGAAAATCTAGACAACTTTCACAGAATGATTTAGCGCGTTTGTGTGACCTAACGGTAAACACTATTCAAAACTATGAGTCTGGTAATAAAAAACAGTATTCTCATGAGTTACTAGAAAAATTTTGCAAGGTTTTGGAATGTACACCTGGGGATTTATTTGTTTTGGAAGAAACAGCAGCATAACAATTTATCTAGCATCTATTATTCAGATATTCAGAATCAGACTTAGACCCCACAAGTATGGGGTTTATTTTTATCTGATCTATTTGGTTTATTTCGTTAGTTTTTGCACTAGTTTGGTTAACAAATTCAGATTGAACAACCTTGATACTGGTCAATTTTCCTACAACAAACTTTTTCTTATTTGTTTGAATACGGTTGGTGTGTGATAGTTTTATAGCCATGATTGCGTTTGTGTTCAGGGTTAGTTACATATTCAACAGAATTAATCCTTGTAGCTTCGACTATTGGGGTTAATTTTTTGTATGTTTTTTGGTATGTTGTTGTTTTGCACTGAGTATCTGTATATCCTGGATATTCTTCAAAAATTCCCATTCTCAAGCACTGAGATGCACTCTTCAACATCACATCCTTGCTCTTGGTTTATGTGCGATAAGGTAGTTTACGGATTATGTAGCTGGTAATGAATAGGTCACAGTCACCGCAAATTAAATGACTGTCATAATTGGTGGGTTTCTCCTCTCCGATTTGGTGAACTAAATCGTTACTATTGCAATCGGGATTAATTTCAAAGTTTTTCATTGTTCAAAATGTCTGCAAACTGTTTGACGTAAGGTTTTTCCTTACTCTATGCTCAAACATTAGCAGAAACATTTAGTTAAGTACATTTATACGACATATTTACATATGTTTACAAATTCTCAGGTAAAATACCATTTTTACCTACATACCTTTTTCTTTTTTTATGTCCTAATTTTCCACCAGGGATTTTTCTTTGCGCATTTTTTCCAGGGGTAAACTTAAAATTTTTCTTTCTTTCACTATTAGCACTTTTTTCAGCATTTATATAAGGTTTAAAAAATTGGTTTTTAAAATCAGGGTCGGCTTTTGCTATTTTGTGACTTAGGTTATCTACAGCTTGCTTAAACACCGTTAAAAAATCTTTTAAATCCGTTACAATAATTTTTTTAAATTGAGGATTATCATCAAAATATTGAAGAGATTTTAAGTATTTCTTTTTGTTGCAATATATTTCATCTAAAGTAAAAGCTTTTGAATTAAGTTTATTCAAATATTTTGATAATTCTACTAACAACCAATAAATATTGTAATGTATACTTATACATTTTCTATTGTATAATTCGTAAATCAAATAATATAATTTTTCACTAGCTCTAGCTTCTTTTTCATAAGGTTTATAGTAGACATTATTTTTTAAATCTCGCGTAGATTGTTTATAGTGCCATCGTTCTATCCAAGTTCCTACAGCATCATATTCAATTACTAATGTGTTTTCATCTTGTTGTGTTGAAACTATTTCAGAAGTATTTACCACATAAGGTAGTAATTTATAAGTTTTAATAGCTGTGATAAAGTCATTTTTAACTAGTTTTTCAGCAAGTTTTATTAGTCCGTATTGTTCAGTGTCTTTAACTATATAAGCTTGCATTAATAAAAGTAATAACGATATTGATTCAACAGTTTTATTTTTATAAAAATCTAGAGGCAAATTAAAATAAGCTTTAAAAATAATTTCATTACAAACACAATTAATTTTAAATGTGTTTATTATTAAACCTTCAGGATTTAAATTAAAAAAATATTTAACTTCCCAATAACTAGTAATAAAATCATTAAATTCATTTTTAAATTCTGTAAAACTAGTTTTATAAATCATTTTCGTCATGATAATTTTACTGTTTAACAAAATTCTTGATTTTCTTTGATAATATATTTATTAAGTTTTCAATAAACTCATTTTACATAGCTTTTGAACCTATTCGATATTGCAAATTTTTATATAGTAAGGCTTTAATAATCTTTAATAACCTCTAAGAGGGTAATCAAACATATGATTAGTTGTAGCAGTACAATTATCAATGACATTATATAGAGCAAATATTCGATGATATATTTTACCGTTTTTAGCTTCTGTATGGTCATATCTATCAAACTCAGAATACCAAATATCTTCAAGTTTTTCTCTAGAGGGATATTTTTCTAGTTCAGGATACCAAAAAATATAACTTTCCCCGTCAACATCTAAAAGATTATTTGGTAAAATTTCTCTGTTTAATTTGATGTAAGCTCGGTCTAAGTCTAGCTTAACAGTTTCCCATCCCTCATAAATAACACCTTTATATATAGATGTTTTAATATCACCTTTTAAACATTCAGCATCTTTGTTAGCTAATATATAATCATATTTACACAGTTTTCTGATTTTATCTAAAATATGTTTTGGTGTAAATATTGTCTCTTCATTTTGAAAAGTTACAAATTCGTGTACTACTTTATATTTTTTGATTGCTCCTCTAACAATAAATATTAGAACAACAACTATAGCACATCCTTCCAGGTCTAAATAACAACCTATAACAGCTTGATAAGAACGATATAAATCAACAACATATTTTCCCTTATTATCTATTGCCCATTTAGTAAAAGCAAATACTTCCATCTCTAAAACCTCTTGAAATTATTAAGATTAAATCCTACTTTTAGCTTATTGAATGGCGAAACAGATAAACCAAAACATACCCCCATTATAATATCGTCGTGTTTACCCGGAGCAGCTGATAGCTTATTACCTTCTCTCCTAAAAGAAAGCATTTCATCAATAATAGGACTGTTATTAGGATATATAAACTTACCTTGTTCCATAGCTAGAACCATAGTAGATACCATCGCTGGTTTGCTGTCTCCAGTAGTCCTTACAGCCTCAAAATCGATATCTCTAAATTCCCTACTTAACTGTTCTAAATATACTTGTCCCACACCACCAGTAACTTCAATTCCTACTTTTTTTGGTTTATATTTCTTAATATATTCACCGATGTGGTACAAATGATATTCGCTAGTTTGTTGTCTTTTACGGTAAATATCAACCATTGAATACTTACCATCTTTATATTTTAGAACCGGGAGACAACAATAATCATTACCCGTAGTAGCAGTATCTAAACCAAGATAATAATCAGCATAATTATCTTTACTACCTTCATTTACACCAAAGGCATTATTTCGTATCAAATCAGTGCTAAACACAGCCACAGCACTATCAACAAATCTGAGATTATATTCCCGTTGTACAGTTTCCCAATCAGTACCATCTTGCTGCAACCGATATTCTAAATAGTTGGGAATTTTGTCATATATAGGATGAGCTAAAAAATGTAATATCAGCTTACAACAATTAGCACTATCTACAAACCAATACACACCAGGGATGTCCTTATATACTTTCCCTTTGGCAACATCTGCGGCTAACTGTTCTATATCGATATCACCGTTATTCTCATTTAACTTATCCCAAAAAAACCCAGATTTAGCGCTAGGAGTAGATACAATAAACTTTTGAATCTTGTTACCAGATAAAGCCCCACTAGGGCTGGATGCTGCATAAATTTGTTGGATATTCTCAACAAAAGCAGCCTCATCAAATAACATTCCTGTAGCACTGTCCAAACTCCGAGAACCTTCCCGACTGCTATTTTTAAAATACAAATCCCCACCACTTTTAATTTTCAAATATCCTACATTATCATTATCCGCAACCGCATACTCAGGGATTGAATTGAGCATTTGTCTAGCACGTCTGGATATAGCGCTAGCATCCTCACTATTGCGCATAAACAGGATAGAACTAGCCGCAGCATTGATGCAAGCATCATGTAAAAACTTGCTAACAATACATTGGGTAATCCCCATCTGACGTGATTTTAGTATCACCATATTGGGATACTCTTTAGCCAAACTAACCAGTAACTTCTGATAAGGATAAACTTGAAATCGTTTCATCTCACCACCACTACGAATGGTAGTCAGACTAACAAACTCTTCCCAATCTCCCGGTACTGGTTTGAGGTTTTTACCATCAGCAAAATATTTCTTAATTTGTTTCTGGTTGGGTGTGACTCTGAACATTATCCGGTAGATAAACTAATTGATTTTGTATCATTAATCCCATAGCTTCTACAGCTTTAATAGCTTCTTGTTGGTTCACATGGACATCAAAACCAGTTGATTTGCTTAATATTTGATAAGCAACCGCTAAATTTTGCAAAATTTCTTTCGGTACACTTGGGGAATCACCATTAATAACATCTTGTTGTGCTTGTAAAGTAATTAATGATTGGTTCAGGAATACCTTGATATTTATTTTTTGAATATAAGCAATAACAGATTGAATTTCATCCAACTTCAACTCATATTCCGAAAAATCAATTTTATTCAAATCTACTTTTATAGGCTTTACCTCCTCAACTTGATTTAATTGTTTAGGATATTCAATTTCATAAGCCTTGAGGTGTTTTTTTAGCGTGCGTTCACTTACCTTACACCCCATATCCTCTAACTCTTTCAGGACAATAAAAGGAGAGCTACCCTCTAAAATCATTTCATTGGTAGCTTCTCCAAGTTCAGATTTACAAATCTTACAGCCACAACCCTTAGATGACATCACATATTATCTCCGCTTCGCTCTGTAGGTGTTGTTTAAAGGTGTTAGGTGTTGGGGGATAGGTGATGGGGAAGAAGTATTAATAATCCCGCTTCCCCTAATACCAATTCTCCAAAATTCGGCAACAGATGCTTTCTCATGTAACTTGCTATTGGAAGAAGCCGCTGCGCGTCTACTGCTCCCGCAGTAAGTCTTGTAATCTCATGCTTTTTTAATTTCTCCGCTTGCTTCACTCGAAGAGAAGCCGCTCCGCGTCTACGCAAGAGCGAGTATTGCGAATTGGTATAATCCCGCTCAACCTAACCCCTATTTATAGATAGTTACAACTTTATCTATGATACTACTCATATCTTTACGGTGATACTTAGCATTCCAATCAGTTACATCAGGTGTACCATCAACAATACCCATATTTTCTAACCTTTCGCTTAAATCGCGCCATACAGACTTTAAGTACTCAGTGACTGTTGTACGTGCAATGCTTTTACCATTGGCTGCAATACCGATTTTGTTGATAACCGAATATACAGGCTTTAATCTCTCAGTCACAATAACGCATTGACTGTTATATTTCATGATTGCATCTACAATATCAGCAACAGTATCTTTTACAGGAGGAATTTTTGAGACATTAGACTTTCCAGAGCAATTTTGATTAACAAAATCTATTAAAGCCAGAGTAATATCTTGAGTTTCATTCATTAACTCAGTAAACTTCACCTGTAATTCCGGGGTAATACCATTAATAAACTCATCCACATTCAAACTAGTTTTAGGACTGGATATAGTTACTTGAGATTTATCTTTAGCTTTGCTTTTCTCCCGTTCAATCTTTTTAGCTGCAAGTGTATTTACCATACCTAGACCTCTTATATTCTTTGTTAAGGTTATATCAACAGGATTAATAAACTCCGACTCATCATATTTACCCAAATACTTAATTGTTTCACCCTCACTCCCATGATTTAGACATAGCTGAACATATTTATTAATAGCCTTATTGCGAGTATTTTTAGCTTTAAGGATAGCTCTAATAGCACAAGCATAGAAAGCCCTAGCCTTATGAGAACTTCCATCATTCTTAACTAATTTACCATCATCACTATAAGCTTCTACAGTGCTTAAATCCGTGCCAAAAATCGATTTAAACCTGTCCCCAAACACACGAAAATAGGAAGAACGTCTAAAATCCTCATACTCAATACTGATAGCTAGTAAATCTTTGTCAGTTTTGATTTTTTGGTAAGCTTTAACAATCAAATCTGCTGGTGCGAGACTATACCTAACCAAATATGACTTACTCTCCTTAATTCCCTCATGCTGCTTTTTAGAAATACCTTTAATAGCAATTTTGTACTCCCCTATTTTTTCAATATCACGCTCTACAACTTCACTATCAGCAAGTTTACGTTTGAGGTGTAACAATTCATTAGCTCTTAATCCTGTAAGAATCATCAAACCGCAAGCAACCACTTTAGAATCCATATCAACTAGACAATCACAAGCCTTTCTAATGATTACTTCAATATCAATTTTCGGCTTCTGTACATCTCTGATATTCCCTTCACCATCGATACCAGCCTTGGATTGAGCATTAATTTCTCTACTTTCCTTGAGTTCCTTTGATTGTTCATCACTTAGCGCTAACAATTGTCCCGCAATGTGTTGAGTCTTGCTCTCCCCATTAACCAGCACACTCTCATTTAATTTAGGATTCGTGTGAATATACCCATAAAAATGCTTCTTATAGGCTGATAATTTTCTAGAAATGGTAGATACAGCGTATTTTTCAGCCAAATTGTCTAAAAGTTCATTGCAAGCTTGACTTACCTCCAATGGGGTTTCTAGTTTGCTTACAGTATTGAAAAATTCTTGGGGGGTGGGGATAATTACTTCAGTCATGGATTTAATCTTTTAGCTCATATATCCATGATAATATCTACGATTAATTTTTTCTATTATCGTAGATAATTTTTATAATATTATATTGGATATAGTCATAGATAATTATCTATGTTTCCGTAATTAAAGTATATTTAATTTATATATTTAGTCGTATTATTACTTAGAATTATAACAGCTTTCCTTGTATCTCTGTAGTCATTAACCAAAGTAACAAACCTCAAAAGTATCGAATTTACAAGGTTTTAGGGCGTGGTTAATTGTGGATTATGGGTAATTAATGCTGTTTAATCTGTCCATGTCCAGAGTTTTGTACGTTACCAAAGCAACTTTACCCTTGTTTATGGGAAAATAGAGTTCTTTTCTCCCCTTGCTCTCTCTGGTTACCTTCACCTGGTAATTTTAGATTGGTTTAAGACTAGAGTGTGGGCGGATGATTTGGGTTAAGTTAATCACCCATTATTGATATTTGCTGATATTTAAAACAGTTCTTCCACAAATTTATCTAAGTCACTACGCTTAACCCGCCAACTCTTTCCAATCACCTTAGCTTTGAGATTTCCTTGTTTAATCTCATTCCGCAGAAATCCCTTAGAAAGTCCTGTAAGTCCTTGCGCTTCATCAAGTGTGAGCAATATTTTAGATTCAATCGGTACAGCGGGCTGTTTATCCCTACGATTTATCAGCATTTCTACCATGCTGGCTAACCTGTCTACCACAGTTAACTCGCCCCCTATCGCCACAGTTACAGGTTCAATATCCGAGCCACCCTCACCATTGTTAAAATCTGTCGTTATTTGGCGAGATTCTACAGCCGGTTTAATGGTGGGTTGATTCAGTTGAGCTTTAAACTCTTCCAGTTCCCCTTGGTCAAAATTGGCAGTAGGTCTAGTTTTACCTTTTTCATACCTGACGCTGATTTTCCCCTGCTGCACATATCTTTCCAGCGCTCGTACACTTACACCCAGGTATTCAGCTGCTTCCTTCTTCTTCATAACTCCCCCCGACAAACTTCGCCAAATAGTACCATGCTCAGTGACGAGATTTGACCAAATAATTGGTAATTGGTAATTGGTAATTATCTGGGTTTGGTGCCTCCGCGCTTCTTGGAAATAAGCGCCGTCTACCCTACGGTAATCATTGGTAATTTTAGGGATTGTGCAGTGACTTATTCAGGTGGAATCAGTGTTTGGGATGGGTGTTCAGAAATGTCGTTAAAAATATATTTAACGACATTCTGAACCTCAAAACGGCGGATAATAGATGTTTTCACCTCTATGTGGTTGTGACGGTATATCCTCCGGTTCGCTCTCTTGTTTTGCTTACTGGAGAAAGCATACTTAAGGTTGCGGCGGCTCCCAATACTTGCTCATCTCTTACTTCCAAGTATCTTTGTAATTGTTCTAAGTTCCTGTGACCACTGATTTCTTGGATTACCCGCAATGGGATACCAGCGTTACTCATTTGGGTTAAGGCTGTTCTCCTAAAGCTGTGGGTACTGACCCCAATTATCCCTACTTCTTTACAAGCGAACCGTAAAATTCTGGCTGCGGAATCATGGCTAATATGACCGTTGCTGCGACCGGGGAACAGATATACATCACCAGATGAGGGGTAATAGTTTAGTAGCAGTTGCCGTAGGTCTTCAATTACCGGGATTGTACGGGTTGCGAGTTTACCTTTGGTGTTGGATTTGCGGATAATCAGTTGTTCTCTTACCTTACCTCTGGGGGTGTAAATATCGTCTGTTAGCAAGGTAACGGCTTCCCGAATCCGGCAAGCACTAAATAAGCAGACTCCAAATAATGTTCTATCCCTCCTGTTTTTTAGCCCTTGGGCGAACATTAACTGTATTTCAGACTGGGTAAGAATCTTAGCGCGTCCATGTCGATTTACTTTCACCTGTAACCATTACACCCCGTTTACTCATAATTTTTAGATTACAGTAGTCATAAGCATTTATATCTAATTGTTAGCTATTGTTTATTTGTTTATCTGTAGCGGTCATAAAAATATAAAAATGGTTCTTCAGTTTTTACCGGATACTACTCCGTGAGCCTGCAAATATTGATTGAAAGGTAGAATGCCTAACTGCGCTGACTTTTACTTATAAATAAAATGTCCTCATCGCGCTTAATTGCGCGATAAGAACAAAAATTAATTGGGCATTGTATCCCCACGATTCGGGTTTTCTAAGTAATCCAAAATCCGACTGATATTTTCTTGGTTTTGGCGGATATCTGCGCGATATTGCTGTAATTCGTCTTGCTGTCTTAGCACTACAGCTTGCGTCCGTGCGGATATCTCAGCAAGTTGTCTTACCGTTCGTTCTAACCTAGCTGTTGTTTGAGAAGTATCACGAACTTCTACCCGAATACCTCGCTGGATGGTCGCGATTAAATCTAAACTTTCAAGAACTTGGTTTAACTGTTCTTCGATTGTCTCAACTCGTGTTTCTAAATCTTCCGGTTGTTGTGCGTTACTCATTGCTACAATATCCTCAAAAGCTTAATTTAATGAACTAAAGCTAGTCTATTAGACTAGCTTTTTAATTTTCTACTTGAGCGGATTCAAAAATCTGGTTTGCAGTCAGTTTTAATTCTGGGAATGATTTTAATTTAACAACATCATCACCTCTATATAAAATGGTTTTATATTCCCCATCAATAAATTGACAGACAGTAATAGTAGGTTGTTTGGGACTGCCGATAAACCTTTTACCACCAAGTCCTAAGTAATCAACAATCAAAAATTCAGGTATACCTATATTCTCGTATTCTTCAAATTTAACCGCATAGTCATCACCCCAATTAGTGCTTACAACTTCTACTACTAAAGGTATTGATTCGCTTTGTGAAACTGTAGACTCCTTCTCGTATAGCGGCTCATTCTTTAAGTTACGCTTATCTAGCACTAACACATCGGGTAAATAAGCCGAGTCCTGACCGTCAGGTTTCACTAATACTTTTGAAGGGATAATATAGGGTAGATTTAAATTATCTATTTGTACGTTTATCTTCCGAGATAGAAATGCAAAAACATTCTCATGTTTACCAATAGGTTGAGCCACTTCTACAATTACCCCATCATGTAATTCGTAACGTTTATCTTCTGGTATCCATTTGACAAATTCTTCAAATGTTACTGTTTTGTTTAGTGTTTGAGTCATGGGTATAATGTCCTCATGATGCTTAATCGTATTATTGAAAGCTAGCTGATGACCACTTTTTAATTATCTCCCCTACCCTGCGGGAACCCCTACGGGGAACGGGCAAGGCACTTATGCAGAGGGCAGCGGGAGCTGGAGGAAATTTAGGAGTTTTAAGGTAAGCCTTAGGGTCTTTGCCTAACTGGGTTTAAGACCCCCAGTAAATAGTAGATTTACTGGTCTACAATTACTGTTCACAGTCAGAATCCCCCAGGAACATTGAACCTGAGCGCATAAGTGCCGTAAGCTTAGCTGCCTTCTTCAACTCCCAAATCCACCTCTACACTGTAAAGCTTGAGAATTAGCTTTTTTACAGTTTTCTACTAGTCGGGTCATTAGTTTCCATTCCGTTATACCTTGCTGTGAGGCTATTTCAGCAATATCTAAATAATCTTGTTGTGAAAGGGTGAACACATTTTTTTTTTACAACCACGGGTTAATCTTATCCGTACTCTTTTGCGTCTCAAAGCTCGATACCTCCGGTGTACTCATCTTCTGTTAATTCTTCCAAATTTTCTACAAATTGTTGTGGGGTAGATTCCATAACAATTACCGGTGTTTCAACACTTGCGCTTATAAATTGACTTTCGTATTTCTGCAAGTAATCTAGTATGGCATCCTCCACTAATTTAGATATTGGTATACCCTTACTCTTGGCTAAATTATCCACCCTAGATTGCAGATATTTTTTGATTCGTACTCTATCAACCATTACCAATCACCTCAGCTTTTAATCCCATCAAGTTATCGTAAGCACCATTTTTTGAGATTTGAAACCCTTTAGCTTTTAAAGCAGCACCAAGTAAAGGTAATTTGGAACCACCACCAATCACAAGAATCTTGTCCCCACCAAGTTTACATTTTTCCAGAATTTTAATTACTTCCCGCAATCTACAACTAATAAAATCCTGTAACTCTATTTTGTAGATACCAATAAAATCTAGATTAGATTCACCATAAAACAGTGAGAATTTATCCCCTTTCTTTTTCAAACCACGTTCAATACTGCGGTTGATAACATCTTTATTAGGTGGTTGTTCTATCAGTGCCTTTAATTGTGAATTGTTAGCAATTCGTTCAATTAAATATTCAGCACCAAAATCCTTAACTATTGGTTCACCATTAGGTTCAGAATTATAAAACCTGGTAATACTAGTATTACCTCCACCAATATCGCAAATAGTAACCGCACCACTAAGACTTTGACTTTTTAATGCAGCCATACCTTCAGGGACTACAGCATTAATTTTGATATTAACCAAGGATTTATTACCAGCTAGTTCTACCTCATGACAGCCTTCATTACTTCTAATACCACTTTCATGTCGTGCAACGTCATTAGTGGTAGCGGTAACTTCAATATTCATCTCCGGGTTAATCTGTGGTAAATGTGCTAGAGTACCTAAGAAATACTCAAGCCACAGAGAAGACTTACCCGTATAGTCCTCTACTAATCGAATCAAGTCAGAACTTCCAGACCTAACAGCCTGATTACCAATTAACCAACATCTATCAATTAACTCAGTGCGATTACCACTAACGTAGCGGACATGACCGGGCAATTTATTAGAAGTGTTCATCAGACACTTAGCATACCAGCTAGGAAATCTGATCAGGTCATATCCATCTATAAAAGCTTTTACCCAATGATTCCCCAGGTCTACTACAGACTTGAAATTTTTACGATTTTTACTCGGTAACGTTTGGGTGTTTTTGTGCCCATTAGGTAACGATTTTGAAGGTTTGATTTCCATTGATAAATCGCTCATAATACTTATCCTGTATAGATTTCAACGTTTTTAGAACCTTTACTCTTAAAGTATAGAAGATTATCGGGTACATGTGGGTACAAAATAGCCCAATAATAGGGTTACATCCAAAAAGTAAAGATAATTTTTGAAGGAGGTTTATATTAGAAAATTATTATAGTTTCTATTAGTAAATATCCTTAAAACTGTTAGTAAAAATGCTGGTAAAGCTTTGGGAGAGGTTGGGAAAGCTTGGTCAGGGTTAGGAAGTTAAAAAGCTGTAATTAAGTTATAGTAATACTTTCATTCCTTACCATTTTTGAGAATTTTACCGGGGAAGTTACCCTGTGGGGTTGTGGTAATTTTGGGAATTACTAACAGACTGCTGGGTAGTTGATATTTAATTTTTAGATGAAAGATTGAACTAATCCAATAAATCTTTGACTAACGAAAATTTTATTAAGTAGTAATAACTTATATTACTGAGTATTAGTAAACACTATTACTACTTAAATGTATACACTCGTTAAAAGAATTTAGAATGAGCGAATGAGCGAATGAGCGAATTACGTGGGAGCAACGGGGATTTTACTCCGACGCAAAACGCGCTGCCCCTAGAAGCAGTCTCCTTTAACCCCCAAAGTTGGTTAATTTTCAGGTCTAAAAGTGCGTTTACAATCGTTACATCTCCATCTACCCTGTTTTCCGTAAGGTTTAGTATTTGGTGACTTGCAATGTTTACAACTAGGGTTGATTTGAAGTGTTTCAACTATAGCTTTATCCTCAGACTTCTCAAAGGGAGATGAGACAACCCAAGACTTACTATTACTGACAGGCTCAATCTGTGCGGGTGGTAGTTCTAAAAATTTAGCATCTTGACCGATTACCAGCATGGCTACTCGATACTGCTTGGCAGCGTCCAGTCCATCATTTTTAGAATCCAGCCAATCTTTGATTTGCTCGTATTGGCGTTGTAGCTGATTTTTGTATTTAACCGAAAATCCTATATCTTTATAGTGCTTGATAGCAGTTGCTATTCCATCCCCCAGGAACAGCATTGAGCAGTTATTCATATCATCCCAAGTCCACCCCGTACCCCCAACCTCTGAAGATTGACCAAATAGAATCAATCTCATGTTGTTGTGTCGGATTGCAGTCCAAATCTCAGCCGCTAGTTTCTTGTCATCTTGACTGTGTTGCTTGTCGAACTCATCGAACAAAGCAAGAATCTTTTGGTTAGAGTTTTCGGATTTTTTATTGCTTCTGGCTTTGTGTTCGTTGGCGAAATCTAAGAATGCTTTATGTGCAGACAGTTTATCAGTCGCCACTTTGGGACAATTCCAATAGTCTTGGTCACTCCCATGTAAGGGGTCACTAAGACGAATCTCGTAATCACTCTCATGGTTGCAGTACTCCTGGATGATTATTTTTCCCACAAGGGACTTACCCCCACCAGTACCACTCATGATTCTTAAGGTTGGTTTACCTCCCTTCCTATGATTCTGGGCATCGCGGATAATTTGACCAAAAGCAGATGATTTTTCAAGGAATCTATAAATCTCATCATCCTTAAGCACTGGAGGTCGGTCAATGATAAAGCTAACTTCAATTACAGGGAGATGCTTGGGTAAAACAGCCTCGTGGATAGTGTAAATACCCTTGTAATCTCTCCAGTGTTCCCGGTTTTGCTTGATACACTCAGCAATCTGTAGGCGATCTGCTGTGACTGAGTACCCATAACCAACCTTGTAACCGTTCTCAGTCTCCACTACACCGTGAACTTTCAAGGGTATCTGGTATGAGTCCCAAAGCTCGTTAGCAATGTAATTAGCGATGTTAAATTGCTTACCCTGCTTATCCCTAATCAATTCTGGGGTTAACAGTTCACCAGCATTAATTTGTCGAGCTGCATTTAATTGTGCCTCAATCTGGGCTTTTTCAACCATTAACTCATTGTAAGCTCGGTTGTGAGCCTCTACGGTCTTCTCAAAATGCTGTTTGTAAGTATCGTTAGTAGTTAGCAACTGATGCCGCTGTGCTTGGTGACGATGGAAGATGTCTTCCATCAGTTTTTGTTGAGCCTCCATTATTTCCGAAGCTTGGTAGTTGAGTCGATATTCAGTTTCTAACTCTTTCTTGATAATTGTTTTGCAAGCTTCATCAACTTTGATGGGAACTATCTGGTCAATTTCAGCCTGTAATTTATCATCGAAATCAGCAGCTTGTTGATTCAATTCCTCTTCTTGGTCAATGCACTGTTGACCTAATCGTTCTATTTTAGCTGTCAGTTCTTTGATTATTCGTTCATCATTTTGAGTTTTAATTTGTAAATTGTTTAGTTGAGAAGATATTTGCTTTTTAGTCTCCTGTAAACCTTTGATAGTGTCTCTAGAAAGTTTTAAATCACCGCTAAAATTAGATAATTTAGATGTAGCTTCATCCAATTCTTGTTTTCTAGTTTGATACAGAGTTTGATATTTATCTCTATCTTGGTTAAGTTCCTGGAGTTTTCTATTAGATATTAGGGATGAGGTTGTACCAGCTAAAGATAAACCACCTGAAATAATGCCTAGAGTTTTTACAATGTTGTTGCGACCACTGGCGATATAAATTCCTAATGCAAGAGCTACACTTGAAGCAATTAAAGTAACGTGGTAATGTTTCATGATTACAACGTAATAGGTTATTAGTTAGTTGATTGTGGTAAATCCTCTCTGTGGTCAACTAACTATTTCTTTTCGGTTCCTAAGTTAGCTATAAAGTCCCTGGTTTTCTCCTCCTCACTTTTAGCTTCATGAAAAGCTTTCTCAGCTTTAGCTTTTTGCTTGTTTAATAATGCAGTATGTTCGGCTGCGGAGTAAGGAATTTTAGCCTGATTAACAGCAGTTTTAAAGCTCTGTTCTACGTATTCAAAGCCTTTATGTTGAGTTATTTTTTGCTGTTTATTTAACTCGATAAACTGCTGATTAAGGCGTTCTAATTCAGTAGCTGCATTCAACCCTTTAGTAACTGCTTTAACCGCACTAGCTAAAGCTTTATACTGACTGCCAGTGTAATTATTAGACCATTCGATTAGCTCCTGGTAACGCATACCTGCTTTGTATTCCTCAATAGCTCTAGCGTGTTCTGCCTCAGTCGCTTTACCTTCAATATTCGGGTTTTTAATATCCTCAATCTTTTGAATATTGGGGGTGTGAACTGAACTAAAAACATCATCTAACTTAATAGGATTAAACCCAGGTGTGTCAATTGTTAATCCTTGAGATGTGTATTTAATCGCTGAGTTGATTGTAGGTTCTACCTCAATCTGTCTATCCCTTTCAAAAGATGGGATTTGAATATTTAGTTTAGATTCAGTTTGATTAACTCTTCCAACAGTATTAGTAGTGGATTGACTTTTTGATGTCTTAGCAGTTTTACGCCGTGTTTCAGCAGCTTTTTTCGCTCTAGAAGTTGAATCCATATTTTTCTGATTTGTACTTCTGTACAGATTTAAGTTCAATTAAATGTTTGATGAATTGTTGCTTAAGTTCATCAAATCGTTTCATAATTTCTTCGTCAATGTCGTAGCTTTCGACAATTACCTCTAATTCATCTGGGGTTAAATCGATATATCTTTCATCCAACACCCATCACCTCCTATTAAAAATCCTCGAACAAATTAGCCATACGAGTTATTAAAGGGTCTTGTTCAAACTCTGACGGTGCTATGTGTCTATAATCATCAGCTTGGGGATGGTTTGTTATCAATTGGTCATCACTCACATAATTGAGTTGTTGCGGTTGTAAATTAATCCCAGAACATGCGTAATGAATTAAGTAGAAAATCTAGGGCGTTAGTCGGAGACATACCGACTTGACGGGCATAATCATTTAAGAATTTATAATTATGCTGTTTAATAGAGATTCTCATTAGTTTTTCTCCATTAATTTAAGTAATTTGGTTCCGTTTGTACGTATCAAAAAAGCAAGCATTTGAGAATAATCTCTTAATCCAAATTGCTTGCAAATAGCATCAGCTTCTGTTAGATATTCAGGGTGTAAAACAACCCTTATCTGTTTGCGAATCATTGATACCCCTCTTAATTTGGTTAGTAGCAGTCCTAGAATTAATCTTTTGACTGTTGCTAAACAAAAAGAGAATTTTTGAGATTTTGGCAGTCTTGAAAATCTCGCCAGCACACCTATGTAAAGCCTGTGGGGAATTACCTATATCATTCTCAGGTTGCTAATTGTGCCGATTGTCTGTAAACCAGTGATGGCAAAGGATACAACCAACATCGGGATAGTGCTATGCGCTTTACGTCTCTCTGTGCCTCACATTTATAATCTAATTTAGTACAGCACTTTTTGTCAACACTTTTGTCAACATTAAATAAATATTCCTCAGAGAATAAACCAGAAAAGTGTTGTACTTATTGCTGTACCTGGGATAGAGTTAAATCAACATTTTTGATTATTTATTCAAATGCCGACTAACAGACCACGTATATCAGTACAACTAGAATCTGAGGAACTAAAAGCAGCTTGCGAAAAATATATAGAAGATGAAGGAATAAAAAGCATGAGTGCTTTGGTCAACAGTCTTCTCACAGAATTTATGGCTAAAAAGAAGTACTATAAACCGCCTGAACCACCAAAGCTTTTAAAGTAATTCTTCAGATTTTATATTCCCACCTTATAGTAACCCGCTACAATTCAGGCAATACCATCCCACAGGCTAAAGTGAGGAGGTTATTTTCTTAATATTTAAAACAAATTTTCTACAAACTCATTTAAGTCACTACGCTTAACTCGCCAGCTTTTACCAATGACCTTGGCGTTTAGCTTTCCTTGCTGAATGGCTACCCGCAAATATCCCTTAGAAAGTCCTGTTAATCCTTAGGCTTCATCCAGTGTGAGCAATATCTTTGATTCAATCTTGTCAGCGGGCTTTTTGTCCCCACGGCTTATTAGCATCTCCACGATGCCTGCTAACCTATCTACCACTGAAATTTCGCCCCCTACCGCCAGGTTGACAAGTTGAATGTCTGAGTTATGGGTTTCATCATTAAATTCTGTCGAGGCGTAGTGCGAATTTCGGCGTTGCTGAATCACAATATGAATCATGCGGGAAATTTTTTGTCGAACTTTTAGTGCTTTTGCGTAAAATCTTGATTATTCCAGAGAAAAGTAAACAGGTGCAGATGTTTAGGACTCACATACAGTGCTAGTCGAGATAATGAGTGAGATGATTGTGTTTCTGGATATGAACTTTTCACACAGGTATAGAGCATCCTAGAGCGAAGGGGAAAATAAAATATGAACGTAGAAGAGTTAACTAGTTTACTTAAGGAGTATCGAAAATATTCATTTGAAAGTGATGAAGAAAAGCAGATAAAAACCCTAATTATCGCAAAATTATCTTCATCTTATTGGTGGCGTACGCAATATATTATCAATCTTTTTCCTGAAGATGTTCTGCAAATTAAGGAAGACTTACAACAAGAAATTGAAAATAAATTTCAATTGATTATAAACAATAATAATTCATTGAACAAATTAGCAGAATTATTGATACAAGAAGCTTTAACTATTCAAAAAAAATATCATAAAGAGCTAATTACAGATAAATTTATTAATATTTTAGCAATAGAGACTAAAAAAACTCAATTCAGTAGTTTTCAAAGGAGACAAGCAGTGCAATACTTAATTAAGGCTATGGATATAAAAAATACATATAAAAAACAAGGTCTTGGAGCAAAATTAGATTTATCTACACAAGATTATGAAGATGCTTTTCAAGAAGCTAAAGGAGAATCTATTCGCTACGTTATAGATAATATTGATAAATATGATGAAACAAAAGGAGATTTTATGGCTTTAATAAATTACTGGATTCCGATAAAGTTTCCAGATGTTGCTGGAAGAATTATCGGAAGTAAAAAAAGTCAAATACATAAACTAGAAGATGATAAAATAGTAATTTATCCCGAATATCAAAATTCAGAATTAATGATAAAGCATCTGGATAAAAAAGCTGAAATAGCTGCAAAAGAATTCGCTTGTCATCATAAATCTGAAGAAATTAAAAGTATTATTCAAGCCGACCCAAACAATAAACTTGGTAAACCCATTAGAAAAAATCGAACTGATATCACATTTAAAGATGTATTAATTGCTATCAATTGGGAAGGAGAAACATTTAAAAATTTATCAATAAAATGGGATATACCATACACTACACTCAAAAGTTTTTATGAAAGAGAGTTTAATAAAGTAAAAGCTGATTTAGTAGATTATTTACAATAAGCAATTAGAGATTAGAAGCAATGAATACTTGGGAAATAACCGAAAATTTAATTTTTACAGTTAATCTAAAATTGGCTCATCGAGAATTAGCTAAACAGTTAAGTGAACAAAAATTAACTCCTGCAAAAGCAAAACAATTTTATTATAATATTTTGGCTGTATGTGCCGTTAAGGATTACTTAGAACTTCTAGGATATGAAACTAATTGGGACAACAGCGATTTTAATAATCCTGTAATGACTACTTTTGCTGATGTAGTAGATTTAGAAGTAAAAAATCACGGTAAATTAGAATGTCGTGCAGTTTTTTATGACGAAAATATTCAGATTCCAGAAGATGCTTGGTCGAATCGTATTGGTTATATCTTTGTTTATATAGATGAATCGCTTCGAGAAGCGGAAATTCTTGGTTTTATATCCTCTGTGGAAGAAACAGAAGGAGTTATCAGTTTAAATCAATTACGTTCTTTGGAAGATTTTCCAGAGTATTTAAGTCAAAAAGAAAAATCAGTAATTGTTAAATATAATGTTGGTGAATCAATCCAAGAAGCAATAGTAAAACTTGGAAAGTGGCTAGAAGAAAGTAAAGAATATATAGAAAAAGAATGGCATAATGCAGAAGAATTGCTGAATAGACAACCACAAAATGTTAGCTATATGACTAGGAATAGTTCTGAAACTATTAATAAAGCTAAATTGATTGATTTAAAAATGAATTTAGCTAGTCATCCAGTAATGTTGCTAATGACAGTTACACCACAATCTCAAGATAAATTAAAAATTCGCGCTCGTTTATGTCCGATTTCAGGAGAAAACCATTTACCATTAGGTATAAAATTAGAAATACTTTCTGAGTTAGACAAAGTTCTTAAAGAAGTTAAAGCTGAATCTAGAGATTATTTTGTTCAATTACCAGAGTTTACTGGTGAATCGGGAGATAAGTTTAAGTTGAGAATAACTTTAAAGGATGCTAGTTTAACTGAGGAATTTATCGTTTAGTTGAAAGGATTTATAAATTATGACGAAGGTCATTTCTTTTCGATTGGGACGAGGAAGTTTAGAAAGCGGTTTTTCTCATATTTTAGTCAAGTTATATGAAGGAGATAAATTACTTGAAGAAATAGATAATGGTAGTTTAGCTCCTAATAATGAAATTGCGAAAAACTATCGCAAATGGCAATGTTTATATAATGATTTGATTGCTTTTGGAGGAAGTTTTGATAACCAAAATATTAAACTAAAATCTAGAATTTTGGAATTTACCGAAGATAATATAGAACGAGGAAATCAAGAAAGTGCTGTAGAATTAACTGTTTATTTGATTGAAATAATTAATCAATGGTTTAATTCGTTAGAATTTCAACCAATAGATAGAGTTCTACGAACTCATATTAATACTAATGATGAAGTTGTTTTAGTAATTCAAACTGATGACGAAATATTAAGAAAATTACCTTGGCATGAATGGGATTTTTTTAATCAATATAAAAAAGCAGAAGTTGCTTTAAGTGCTAAGAATTTTTCTTTAACAAAAAGGTCTTTTACTGCTGCTGGAAAAGTCAGAATTTTAGCAATTATTGGTGATTATAGGAATATTAATTCAGAAGCAGATTTGAATACTCTGAGAAATAATTCCGAAGTAGAATTAGAAATTATCTCTCAACCTTCTCGTAAAGAAATTTGCGATAAACTCAGAGATAAACAAGGATGGGATATTCTATTTTACGCGGGACATAGTAAATCTAATGCTGAAAAAGGATGGATAAGTATTAACGAAAATACAAAACTAGAAATATCCGAGTTAAATTCAGCATTACAAGCAGCAATAGAGAATGGTTTACAGCTAGCTATTTTTAATTCTTGTCAAGGTTTGGGATTAGTTCCTCAGTTGGAAGAGTTAGGAATTCCTCAAATAATCGTAATGCGGGAACAAGTTCAAAATCAAGTAGCTCAAGAATTTTTAGCAGAGTTTATTAATAGTTTTTCTAGTGGTAAATCTTTTTATGTAGCGATACGCGAAGCTAGAAGTAAACTAAAGGATATAGAAGATAAATATTATTGTGCAAGTTGGCTACCTGTAGTCTGTCAGCATTGGTCTGTTAAACCACCTACTTGGGAAGAATTACGCAACCCTCCTGATACATCTTCTTCACATCAAATATTAATTAAAACAGGAGTCATTTTATCTGGGTTATTAGTAGCAATGATAGTTATAGGAATACGGTCACTGGGATTGCTACAAACTTTAGAATTTAAAGCTTTTGATACTTTGATGAAAATACGTCCCAATCAAGGGGTAGATTCTCGTTTATTAATAGTTGAAGCAACAGAAACAGATATCAATCGCTTGGGTTATCCTATTCCTGATGGTAAACTCGCTCAAACAATCGAAAGAATACAACAGCATCAACCCAGTATAATCGGTTTGTTTATATTTCGCGATCGCCTTGTAGAACCAGGTCATCAAAAATTACTTAAACTGTTGCAAAATAATGACAGATTAGTTGCTTTATGTAGTGTTAAATTGACTGACGATGACCCAAATCAGCCAGGTATTTCACCATTACCGGAAATTCCAGAAAAACGCTTGGGATTTAGCAATTTAGAGTTAGATAAATTCGATAATATTTTGCGTCGTAATCTCTTATTTATAGAACCCGAATTGAATAATCCCTGTCCCACTCGCTTTTCATTTAGCTTTCAATTAGCATCAAAATATTTAGAATCAAAAGGAATAAAAGCTCAAACAATAGATAGGAATCGTGTCAAAATTGGTGAGACGATATTCAAACGTTTACAAGAAAATACTGGTGGATATCATCAACTAGATAATCGTGCTTTTCAAATTTTACTTAATTATCGTAGTTCAAAAAATATTGCTGCAAAAATTTCTCTTACTGATGTCCTCGAAAACAAATTTAATCCCGAATTAATTAAACAACGTATCGTCATTATTGGTGTGGTTGCTCCCATATCTAATCCTACAGATTATTTTTCCACACCTTACAGTAATGGAGCATTATTTCCAATGTCTGGAGTCGATATTCAAGCACAAATGACCAGTCAAATTATCAGTGCTGTTTTAGATAAACGACCTTTATTGTGGACTTGGAGCAAAACAGGAGAAATACTTTGGGTCATAATCTGGTCTTTAGCAGGAAGTGGAATTGTAATAGTATCCTTAACCAATCGTAATTTTTTGCTACTGCTTATATATAGTGGGACGGGTATATCTATTTTATGTCTAATTTGCTTTGTCTTTTTACTTCAAGGGGGATGGATACCATTGATACCCACAGCGATTTCTTTATTTATGAGTAGCGTTGCTGGATGGTTTATAGTCAATAAGTGGAAATACTTTAGTCATAAATTCATAATTAGTAAAAAGAATACATAAAAACTTTATGAAAACATATGTAATCAGTAATAAGATAATTTATTGAAATATTCATCATCAAGCTATCAAGTAGGCATAACCCGCAAAAATATCATTCTAAAAGGTTGTATAATTTTCGTCTTTGCGTTATAAGTATAACTATTGAATATTTTTAATCAAAGTTGTAGAAATGTAAGGTTTTAGTCTCTGGGTGCTTCGAGGATATACAGAATCATCAGAACCAATTAAACGCATCGGTAGAAATTAAATAAAACAACATAAGTAATGAAGAAAACAAGTTATGCTACTGTTTTAAGTTTAATTTTGCTTTTAGGTGATAGCTATTTTAATAACTCGATAGCTAATCAAAATATTCCCATTTATAAACCTCTCCGATTTAACCCTCCAAATAACGGCGCACCAAAAGGAAGTCGCTCATCAAGAAATAGCGGAAGTCGTGATGATTGTCCGATAGAAGCAAAAACAATTACCGCTTTAATTCCGAAAACTAATTGGGGAAATACTCTTTCAGAACGTCCAAAATTTTGGTTTCATATTCCTCACGAACAAGGTCGTTTAACTCTGATAATTAAAGACAAAGACACGGGTAATATTGTAGCTCGCGAGAATTATCAAATTAGTAAAGGTGGAGGTATTATGGGTTTTCCAATGCCTAAAAATCTACCTGCTTTAGAAGTCAATCGTACTTATCTTTATCGAGTTTATTTTAGTTGTAATCCGAATATTCAAGTGTCACTCACAGGAATACAGGGAATAGTAAAAAGAGTAGCGATGAACGAAAACTTGAAAAATAAATTGACATCAACTACAACCATCAAAGAAAAGATTAATTTATATGCAAATGAAGGTTTGTGGTATGAAGCTCTTACAGCATTAATAGAATCTCGTCGTTCCAAACCCCTAAATAAAGAATTAAAACAATATTGGTCAGATTTATTATCTGATTCTGATGTCGAGTTACAAGGTTTGATTTCCGAACCTGTAGTTGAATATTGTAGTTATATTTTTAAGTAAGTCGGCATAAATAAACCCAACTAGTTTATAGAATGCAAACCGGTTTTTAAGCCTTGTTCCTCTCTTGGAAAGTTGCTCCACTTCAGGAGACTCCAAGACCGTACTTTTCGCTACTCACTATTCACTACTCTCTATTTCCTTGTCCTAATTACTATTTTTAACCTACCTACTTAATTGACATAAAACAATGAAAAACAAACACACAAGAACCAAAAATATTTTGATATTTCTAGCTTCCCTGAGTGTAATTTTTGGCTCAAATATTACTTCGTCATACTTTCAATTACCAGCAATAGCTCAAACACAGAAGAATAGTAAAGCGGAAGCAGTTAAATTGCGAATACAGGGAGAAAAACAAATACAAGCAGGACAATACGCCCTGGGTACGCAAACTCTCGAACGAGCGATGAGGATTTATCAGGGAATTGGCGATAAGGAAAACGCAGATAAGATTAGAAAGATACTTAGAGTTGTTTATTCTTCTCAAGGAGCATATGAAAAATTAGAGCAGCAATATTCTGAATCGGGCGAAACGCTATTTCCTAAGACAGAAATAAGCCCTAATATTACAGAAAAAACTATAAGTTTAGGTTTACTTCAAATGCGAAAAAAAAATTATGCTCAAGCAAGAATATATTTTGAGCAAGTATTATCTCAAGCTAAATCTATATGGAATAATTCACTTTTAGCAGTTCAATATCAAAATATAGGATTGAAATATATTGGAAAATCTTATCTTTATGAGCAAAAATATTCAAAAGCTCTAGATATTTTAATACAAGCTGATAAAATTACAGAAGGCAATTACAAAGTAACCAGAGAGGATTTTAATTTACCTTTTTTAATTAATCAACACAAGAAAGAGTGGTATCGATATTATGTTAATAAAATTAAATATCGTTTATCTATACTATTATTAACAGGTGAAACATATCTTCAACAAGGAAACCCTAAGCAAGCACTAAAATACTTTCAAAAAGTTTCAGCAACAGCTACTGAGTATAAAAAAGCTTTACCTGAAGGTGTACCTATCTTCTGGGAAGATACTTCACTTCATATAAGTAGAGCTTATTATAATTTAGGAGATTACGAGCAAGCAATTATTTATGCGAATAAAGCTCTTAGACAAGAGAAAACTCTAAAAAATACTAAGGATCTTCTTTCATCCTTTTATTTCCCTATTGGAAATATAAAAGAAGGACACTCTCATGTGATGATAGGAATTGCTCTGAATAAATTAGGAAAACTCAAAGAAGCAGAAAAATATATAGAACAAGCTGTTAAAATTTTTGAAGCTATTAGACAAAAATCAATTTTACAAACAGATATTAATGAAGTTTTAAAATTATTTGAAAATCAGGTTCGTGCTACTTCCCTACTACAGAAAAATCTTTTATTTCAAAATAAATCAGAAGCAGCTTTATCAATGTCAGAATGGGGACGTAGCCGTCTACTTTTAGAAGCATCTACTATTCCTAAAGGGCTTTCTTCCAATGAAAAGTATGATGCGATTATCGGTTCTTTATTTAATGAAGCGATTGATTTATTTCTTTATTACAAATATCCTAATGTTCCCGCAAATTTTCGTCAGTCTATTAAAGATAAATTTATAGTTTCTAAGAAAGAAGAATGCTTAGCATCTGGGAAAGAAGAAAATTGCTGGAAAGTTTTTTTAAAAAATAATTCTTCTTCGTTTAATAAAAAATTTATCACAGAAAATACTTTAGGTGTGAATTTATTTTATCGCAGTATTGTTAAACCAAAAATAAAACCTCCAAATGTAGAACAATTAAAACAAATTGCACGATCACAGCAAAAAACGATTGTAGAATACTCAATTGTCTCTGAAACTACTTTTTTTCACAACAACGCCACATCAATTGAGTTATTAGAAAAAATGATTAATTCCTCTTCATCTATTGATTTATCTAATCGTAGCCCTTCTGTAATAGATTTTTTAAGAGGATATGAACGCAACAATTATCCAATATTGTCAGCAATTGCTTCTTCTGCTAAAGCTTTTGATCATACTTTTATTCCTTGGAACATCTTCCCTGGAAAAGAACAAAAACTTGTCATTTGGGTAATCAAACCCACAGGAGAAATACAAACCCGTCAAATCGACCTGAAAAATAAAAATATCAACTTCAAAGACTTAATAAGTAGTACCCGTAAAACTATAGAAAATGCACGTACTCCAGCTATACGTCCTAAAACCGATAACAGAGTTGAACTCAAAAAACAACTCAAACAAATCCATCAATTACTCATAGACCCCATAGCTGACTTACTACCAACCGACCCAAAAGCCAAAGTAGTTTTTGTTCCTCATAAACAACTATTTCTCGTTCCCTTTGCAGTCTTAATTGACTCAAATGATAAATATCTCATTGAAAAACATACCATTATCACCGCACCTTCAATTCAAGCCCTCAAAGTTACCCGTGAAAAACAACAAAGACTACCTAAAAATAATAAACTAGCAGTAGTAGTAGGTAATCCCACAATGCCTACAATTCCCGCAAGGAATAACAAACCACCTCAAAAACTAAGTAACTTACAATATGCAGAAGAAGAAGGAAGAAAAATTGCTCAAAGACTTAACACTCAATTTTTAACAGGAAATAAAGCAACTAAAGCCACCGTTTTAAAACAATTACCCAATGCTCGATACATTCATTTAGCAACTCATGGTTTATTAGAGGATTATACCGGTTTTGGTATTCCTGGAGCAATCGCTTTAGCTCCTTCAGGTAAAGATAAAGGTTTTTTAACTTCCAGTGAAATCCAAGATTTGGATCTCAAAGCAGAATTAGCCGTCCTCAGCGCTTGTGATACTGGTAGAGGTGATATTACCGGAGATGGAGTAGTTGGTTTATCACGAGCTTTAATCGTCGCTGGAGTTCCCAGTGTAGTAGTTTCTTTATGGGCAGTTCCCGATAATCGAACAGCCGAACTGATGGTGGAATTCTACCGTAATTTCCAAGACCGTAAATTAGACAAAGCTCAAGCATTAAGACAAGCAATGTTGGAAATGATGAAAACTTATCGCGATGACCCCATAAAATGGGGTGCTTTTACTTTAATTGGTCAAGCAGGATAAGCCAATACAATAAATTCTTGTGGGACAAGTAGTTAAACATAATTAATTACATAATGTCATTGCGAGTTGAACGGAGTGAAATGTGAGCCACAGCTTCGCTGAACACCGAAGGATAGCTATAGCAAGGTTTGGGATTACTATCTCCCTATGTCCTATCGGACACCCTCCGCTAATGCTTCGCTCGTAATGACAGTAAATATTTTTGTTCACTAACTTAAAACTCCCATCTCTTTTTACCTCATTCCTCTATTCCTCTGCGCTTTCTAGGTTGAAAAGTTACTCGTGGGGAAAACCCCCAAGACCGCACTTTATGTCCTGACGGACACGCTTCGCTAACCCTGTGTCTCTGCGGTTTTTTTATTTAAAATTATTTCAGGAAAAATGTCAAAATTAAATCGTCGTCAATTTCTACAATTCGCTGGTTCTGCACTAACAACTTTCGGATTAACTCAATTCAATATCAAAAATCAAAGTTTACGTTACGCTCAAGCCGTTTCTTCTTCTTCAAATTCTCGGAAATTAGCATTATTAGTAGGAATTAATAATTATCCAAACCTTGAAAATCTCCAAGGAGCAATTACCGATGTAAACTTACAAGAAGAACTATTAATCAATCGTTTTAATTTTAATCCCCGAGACATTTTAATAGTTAGCGATGAAAGCGAAATAAAACCGACTCGCGAAAATATTTTACAAGCATTTGAAGAACATTTAATCAATCAAGCAAAACCAGGAGATACAGTAGTTTTTCACTTTTCAGGACATGGTTCTCAAGTATTTGAACAAGATAGTCCTTTTGAAGATAATCTCAACAGTACCTTCGTACCGAAAAATCGCTCCATTTCTCAAATAGATAATCAAAAACAAGTTTCCGACATTACCGGTAAAACTCTATTTTTATTAATGTCCGCTATTAATACAGAAAATCTTACTGTTGTTTTAGATAGCTGTTATTCAGGAGGAGGTAAACGAGGTAATCTAAATGTTAGGTCAATTGAAGGTGGAAAAGGATATATCTCCAATGAACTGGAACGAGAATATCAACAGAAATTATTATCCAAATTAGATATATCCGAAAAAGAATTAAAACAACGCAGAAAAGCCGGTATAGCCAAAGGAATAGTAATAGCTTCAGCTAGAAAAAACCAAATAGCAACAGAAGCATTTTTAGATGGTTTTGTTGCAGGAGTATTTACTTATTTGATGACTCAATATATATGGCAAGAAATCAGCCCAGACCCAGTTGAAAATATGATTAATAATATATCTCGCAACATTAATCATACATTTAGCTCCAGTCAAATACCAGAAATCGAAGCTAAAATAAATAGTAATCATCAAAATAAACCAATATATTTTCTTTCTCAAAAAATCCCCGCTGCTGAAGCAGTAATCACTCAAGTTACTGGTGATAATGTAAAATTTTGGTTGGGAGGAGTATCACCCCAAGCTCTTTCTGCTTTTAACCAAAATACTACCTTACAAATAGTAGATAATAACGGTAAAGAACAAGGAAAAATAGAATTACAATTTCGTGATGGTTTAAAGGGAACCGGTAAAATTTTAGAGTTAAATCAAGCATCATTATTAAAACCAGGAGCCTTTTTACAAGAAGGAATTAGAGTTATTCCCTCAAATTATAAATTACGTATTGGATTAGATGATTCTTTAGGTCAAGATATCGCGAAAGCTAGAAATGAAATTGCTAAAATCGACCGAATTGAACCAATTACCCTACAAACAGGAGAAGTCCATTATATATTTGGTCGGATGACAAAAGCAAGACAAGCAGAATTAAGAAAAAAACGAGCTACAAATATTCCTCCACTCAATAGTTTGGGTTTATATACAGAAGGACTCGATTTAATTCCCAATTCTTTTGGTATCTCCACAGAAACCATAGATAACGCTTTAACACGTCTCCAATCTAAACTTCGTTCCCTCTTAGCAGCGAGAATTATCAAATTAACTTTAAATGCTAACTCCTCACGTCTAAATGTATCTTCATATTTAAAAATTTTGGGTACTGAAGAAACAGTTGCGGCTCAAACATTTACTTCTCGAACACCAAATAAAATATCTGAACTTTATGCAAATCCACCGAAAAATCCTATTATCAAAAATCAAAACGAAATAACTCAAATTCCCTTAAAAAATTTAATCCAAATTCAAGTTAAAAATCAAGAAACGAAAAACCTCTACATGACAGTATTAGCTATTAGTCCTGAAGGAAACATTGGGGTTCTCTTTCCCAATACTTGGTCTGCTACTGAAAATGCTACCCTTGTCAAAGCTGGAGACACCTTGAAAATCCCCAAATCAGAAGATGACTGGGTGATAGAAATTTTAGAACCACTTGGATTAGTAGAAATATTAGTAGTTGCTAGTAAATCCCCTTTAAGAAAGAGTTTACAAAGCTTACAAACCATTGCGAAAAGACAAGGAAAAAGAAACTCACCTGTTGATATTGCTGAAAATCCCACCAAAACAATCAATCTCCTACTAGAAGATATCGATAGTAGCACCTCTCAAACAAACCTTGGAATTACTTCCAGAAAACAAGTTCGGTTAGTTGATACTACTCAAATAAAAACCATGTCTATTAGCTATGAAGCTGTCAAACAACCTTAATATCTATGTTACTTGCAACTCTTGACATATTGCCTTCATTACTTTTCTACTAGCGATTAATCTCTTAAGAAAGATATAAGTAAATTAAATTGATTTGCGTAATTATCGGTATTTAGCTGCGAAATATTTAGTGAATAAGCCAACTAACTATTTAACTTTATTTGAATTTAAGGTAGCTAGATTATGAAGCAAATGCTTACTGTGTCTGGAGGAGTATTCTTTGCTATTGCAATCATGTCTCTTATTGTTGGAGGAGGAAGTTTTATTCAGAAAATTCAATTTCAAAGTGAATTAGAAAGTCGAGGTCAAGTTAATAAAACAGTTAGTGAATGGTCGGGTTTTGAAGAGTTTAACAAGCAAAAATTGAAAGGGATTGAAGATGTAATATTTACCTCTATTATAATTGCTGGAACATCTGGGTTTATTGGTGTTGCACTTGCAATTGCTGGAAAAAATAAGGGAACACAATAACAGGATAGATTAAGCATTTCTGAATCAAAATTGAATATTTTTTTGTTTAAACATAGCAGTGCTATGTTTTTTTAAATGTTATCGAAATAAGGGATTACTCCTGTTAAATAAAAAATATACAAACAAAAAAATAATTTGCGTAATATTTCGCATCTGTCTGCGAAATATTTAGTGAACAAGCTTAATTCAAATACAAGAGGTTAGATTTATGCTTACTCTTTTTCAGAGAAATTCTTCTCACAATAGCTCTTGCAAAAAATTACCAGGTTTCAAATCTTTACTCAGCACAATATTCGTCACACCTGCATTAGTTATGAGTATGCTTGCAGTTAATCATAAACCAGTTCTTTCCGCTCAAAACTGCCCTTCTAAAGTTTATGATTCTGCCCATAAGTATGCAAATACAATTGTCACTGATGACGAATCTTGGTATTTTTTATTACCTGTTGATTTACGAACTAGTCTTGAACAGTGTACATACTTTCCTAGAGAAGGTACATTTATCGTACATATGAGAATAAATTGGCAACATCCTTGGGAAAAGAATAAACCTTATTCTGCAACTGTCAGACTTAAATCAACTAGTGGAAACTGGAGTTGGAAGCTTAAGTATGCAAACCAGAATTTATGGGAGCATTTCGTGACCATAGGTATTTTGAAAGCCGTGAGTGAATAGTATTTAATTTGATTTCAGTCATAAATCAGCAACCATCTTCATAAATGTATTGAGGGTATACACTTAGCAACATAATGAAAGAAAGTATTTTTTCTGTATCACTATCTATATCTAAAAAAACAGTTATAAAGTTTTCAAGGTTCACTTGTTAACTTTACCTAAGTCATACCTCCCTAGAAACTAGGGGTTCCTACTTAGAACGAGCCGCACCCATTTGACTATCTAGAATAGGGGTTAGGTGGAGCGGCGATAGGTGATAGGGGGAAGAACCGCCAAGATTAGGTGTTGGGGGGTAGGGAAATACGGGGGAAGAGTGTGCCCCTACATAAATCCTGGACAAGGTTGCCCAGCTTTCTACAAATATTGTCAGTATATTGACTGATTTAGGCTTGCAGTGTGGGTGTATTTTATACAAGTAATCTGATTTAGTAACACTTCAAACCCCTCGCGCCGCAAAGGCTGGGCAACCTTACATACCCTCCCACCATCCTGATATGGGAGATTTTTTTGCCTTGGGGATCGGGGTTTTAGCGTAGTCAAGAGTGATTTTTTGCCTGTTACCCCACCACTAAAACAAAGGCGATTACCATCTTCTAAACTAGCTTTACAGTCTGAAAAACACAACGATTTTTATAACCTCTTTACAGCAAAGCAGCAAAGCTTTCAGCCGGTCAATTGCGGTATATATCGCGTTCGCTACTTTTTCTCCGATGTAGGTGGTATAATCCATTCACAATCAAAAGTTTTACTTAATAAATTCTTTAAACTAATTACCTTAATAGTTGCATTGTGAATTTCACCAGTTTTACTTTGAATATTAACAATTTCATAACCAATATCTTTTAATTCATCTGTTAAAGATACATAGCCAAAATAGTCATAAGCATCCTCAATTTGTTCTTCATTTTCTGGCATAGATGTATCCCAACAAACTATAAAATTCGTTACAATAAAAGGATGGTTATATTGATCAGTAGAGGAAAAATAGTATTTATATTCTAAACCTCTTTGAACTGTGTCTTTTAAACTATTTTCTTTCAAAGGGACTGCTATACTGTCAAGCCCAACCCCAGAAAAAGTTAGTGGACGTACCCATAAGTTTGCATAAGGTGAATCAACAGTCACTAAATGAGAAAACATTGTATATAATGCTCCTACCCAATGCTCTTCACCATTTTCTGGTTGTATAATCCATTTGTCTTTTAATTGTTCTATACTTTTGACCTTAAATCTATTCCTATTTTTAACGCCTTTCTTTAATGCTCCTAATTTTTGGGCATATGCTTCCAACTTTTCTTCTTGATTTTCTTTGTTTAATCTTTCAATCAGTTCACGAAAAACATTGAGTTGTCTTTTGGCTTCATCAAGAAATTTTTTTATATTATCAATAAATATAGGATCTTTTAGAATTTGCCTAGAAGCATCAGTGACAGCATTTCTATTTGTGACAACATCAAAACTACCATTAATAATTAGAATATAGTGTGATTGAGCTTTAGCTTCACCTAGTAAACAATATTCTTTTAATGAACTATTTTCAAAAATTTCATTATAAGGGCAAATTCTGACACCTTCAGAAGAGATAAAAACCCCCCTTTGATCTGCTAATCTGATACCTGAGCGTTTTTGACCTTTTCTACTTAATTCTTCATATTTATTTAATGCTCTGCGATGCCCATCTATTGCTAAAACTATACAATAAGTTGTTTCTTCGTATAAAAAAGTAGAACAATAACGAGATGAAAAATTACCATTATGAAGTGATGAAATTTGAGAAGGAGTTTTAATTTTACTCTCTTCAGCTTGATCTGGTTTATCTAAATAAGGATATCCTGCTTTTATTTCTTGTAAACTATATTTAGTCTTTTTTTTAGACCATAGATACAGTTTACATTGTTCGTTATATCCTACAGTTTTAGTAAAAGAAATTGACCTCCTCTCAGGAAACCCTGTCTCAACAGGTCTCAGTACTCTCATGTCACCATATCTTGTATTAAAGCGTATATAATGCTTTAAGTATGACCATGTTTGTGAGCCATAGTCGTCAGAAGAATAACATGCTGAAAAATTATCAACCTCTAATTCCTCAACAATAATCATCGTACCTTGAGTCTTAAATTTAGAGTTGAAGAAATCTTGATTTAATTGTTCAACTACCTTTTTGGTTTGATTTTTTTGTCTGTGAAAAAGTTCATTGATAATTTTCCAAGGTTGGTCGTGATATTGAGAAGAAATATCAAATTTTTCATTTAGGTTATTTTTGGGATTATCTATTGATTTATATCTCCATAATAATTCATCCTGACATTTAGTAATAACAGTTATTTTTTTTGAAGCAAAACAAAGTTTGGAGCCTTGGCATTTATAACCTATATATTCTCCTTGAATTTTTGTTGATTTGCCAATAGAAAAAAAAGCAACGTAAGGAGTAATTCCGTTAATTTCTTGTGTCTCATCTAAGCCAATCCCATCATCAAAATATACAAACCCTTTTTCCTGCAAAAGTGGATATATTTCAATATTCTTAGCATTGGCATCGTAAGAATTAGATATTAATTCCCGAATAACTTCACATGGATCTTTACGATTAACAGAGAGTTCAGAAAGAATATGACTATAAGAAATAACAGGATATTTTGGGGTTTGCATATTTAGTTTTTACTAATAAGGTATTCCGTAATAAAAGTATATTAAAACACAAAATAATATCGATATACAACAGTATTTTTTACTATTACAACATAAAAAAATAAATACGGTAGGGCAATCGCACTTAGAACTAACAAAAAGCAGGGCTATGCATTAGTCGCACCTGGGTGTGTTCTGAGGGCTAGGGTTAAGCCATATCATAGATAGTTACCCCTCCGGGACGGTTATCTACTGTTTGGCGCTGTTGCCCTTATGAATCTTCCCGATGGTAGTTCTCAGGTGCTGTTATCTCGTTCGCCCGCTTCGCTCCCTACGGTCGCCCGGTCGCGCTTCGCCCTGGCTCCCTCCAGTAGTAGCAAGCAAATGCATAAACCGCCAAACATCGCCACACCCCTGGTTAATTCTGGCGATATTTGTCGAGTTTGTCTCGGTCGCCCTTTCGCGCTTCGCGCTGGCTCTCTGAACAATCGCAGAGATGACCACAACGCATACATAGAATAGGGGTTAGGTGATAGGGGAAGAACCGCCAAGATTAGGTGTTGGGGGATAGGGAATTAGTCGGATTTAATTATCAAGGATAATTAAAGTCTAAGTATCAAAGATAAATTAGGAGTCTGGGATTATGACTGATAACTACGCATAATTGTCAAGGATAAAATATGGAATTCAGAGGTTTGGATTATCATGGATAAAATAAAAATAGTCAAGGATAAATTCAGAGGTCTAGATTATCATGGATAAAATAAAAAAATAATTATCAAAGATATAAAAATTTAATTATCAAGGATTACTGCATCATAGATAAAAAGATACGATTTATCAACAATATTCCAACGCAGACTTCGAGTAAGAATTCCACTCGAACCAAACCCTTTATTATACCTAATATAACTAAACAATACAACCACTTAACATAATTCTATACACATCTTGACTATTTGCTGATTCGGATTAATCATAGAAATGTACCACTAGAAAACCTGATTATGGGTGATAACTACAAGGAATTGTCAGGGATAAAGGATGCGATGGTCGAAGACCCGCTATAAGCGACTCCTCCGGAGCATCGCATCCTGCCGGGATTATCGTGGATAAAGATGAAACTATCAAGGATGATGAAAGCTGGGATTATGGGTGATAAAGACGAGTATTTGTCAGGGATAAAGGATGCGATACTCCGGAGCAACGGGATTATGACTGATAAATGCCTAATGATATCAAGGATAAAATAGGAGGTTTAGATTATCATGGATAAAAATAAATTAGTCAAAGATAAAAAGGGAGGCTAGAATTATCATGGATATAACAGGATATTTATATCAAGGATATAAAAGGCGAGAATATCAGGGATTAAATTATCTTAGATAATATCAAAGATATGATTTATCAATAATAATCCAACGCAGACTTCGAGTAAAATGATGCAATCGAATCTAACCCTTTATTATACATAAATACAAACTTTAATACAAGCTTATTACACAAATATACATAGATATTGA
>JAAUYH010110094.1_pt1 | contig 45060 bp, 40 predicted proteins | sample 7278061 | NCBI WGS metagenome assembly JAAUYH01 (sample SAMN14350203, study PRJNA611818) | marine sediment metagenome | isolation source: surface marine sediment (0.6m) | place: French Polynesia: Moorea | collected 2018-08
CTCTTTGGTGGTAACGGTGATGATTTTCTTGACGGTGGTAACGGAAATGACCAGCTTCAAGGCGGTAACGGAAACGACTTCCTTCTTGGTGGTGCTGGTGCTGACCAATTTGTCTTAGCTTCTGGTCAAGGTGGAGAAACTATTGGGGACTTTGAAGATGATGTGGATAAATTCGTTTTAGGTACAGGATTGTCCTTTGAGAATCTCGGTATCTTATCAACTGGTAGCGATACTGTTATCACTAATCACAATAATATAGTTCTAGCTGTGGTGCAAAACACCCAAGCTTTTGAGATTGGTGTAGAGGACTTTATTTTCTAAAGAGAAAAACTGTATGCTGTTTATGTAATTAGTTAAGGTGGATATTTAGATATCTGCCTTTTTTTTTGTTTTATAAAAAATTGTCGAACTTAATTAGTTAAAAAATCTTCATCAAGAAATTTTTAGCTTAATCTAATTAGAAGGCGATCGCCTTTCGGGTAATTTATCAAAAAAACACAATCTCTTCATTAAAAATATATAGTAGATCCCAGCAAATACACTTAATATAAGAAATGAAATTACTATTATGAATTTGCTAATTATCTGACTTAGCAAACACAATTACAACAAATAAATCAAACTAATATTTATTTGAGATTGGTTTATAAGACTTTATTTTCTAACGATAAAAAGTCCTACTTATTGCTGTCAAAATGTTTATTTACTCAATAAATTAAGGTAGAAATTATGATTTTTGAGCCTAACGATACTATTAATGAAGCTAACGATACTGGTTTAACTTCCGACAATCCAGGTAATTTTGTAGCTAATGGTTTTATTGGAGATAGTCCTAACATTCCTTTTGGAGAAGATGATGTAGATTTTTTCCAAGTACAATTAGATGCTGGCAATCGCTTAACTGTTGATATTGATACCCCTGTGTCTTTTCTAGATCCAATTCTACGGTTGTTTGACTCTGAAGGTAATCAAGTAGCTGTCAATGATGATTTTAACGGTCTAGACTCTTTTATCAGCTTTAATGCTACTGCTTCTGATACTTATTTCATTGGTGTGAGTTCATACAGTAACTTTGATTACGATCCTTTTGTAGCTGGCAGTGATTTTGGTGGTAGCACTGGCGAATATACTATTAATATTGATCTAGCTGTTGGTGATCAATTTGTTCTCGCTTCTGGTGAAGGTGTAGAAACTATCGAAGATTTTGAAGATAATTTCGATAAATTGGTCTTAGGTGCAGGATTAACCTTAGATAATCTCGATATTCTATCAACTGGTAACGATACTGCAATTATTAATGACAACGAAGTTTTAGCTATAGTGCAGAATACACCAGCTTTTTTGATTGGTGTAGAAGACTTTATCGGCGATGACATTGTGATTGGTACTCCACTAAATGACATTATTCCTGGTTCAAGTATCAATGACACTATCGGCGGTGCAGAAGGTAACGATTCTCTTTCAGGAGGCAATGGTAACGATCTTCTTTCTGGTGGAGATGGTCGCGATACTATTGAGGGTAACTCTGGTGATGACAGTATTTTTGGTGGTAAAGGTCGAGATTCTCTTTTAGGTGGGAATGGTAATGACACCATCAAGGGAAATATTGGCAATGATACTATTGGCGGTAATATAGGGAACGATCTTCTTAAAGGGGGATTCGGTGATGACTCTCTTACTGGTGGTGCTGGAAGAGATCGTCTTTTTGGTGGAGATGGTGATGACTTCCTTACTGGTGATGCTGGAAGAGATCGCCTTTTTGGTGGAAATGGTAACGATCTCTTAAATGGTGGTGAGGGTAATGACCTGCTTCAAGGTGGAAAAGGCAATGACTTCCTTAGCGGTGGTGCTGGTGCTGACAGATTTATTCTCGCTGCTGGTCAAGGTAGAGAAACTATCCAAGATTTTGAAGATAATCTCGATAAATTGGTCTTGGGTACAGGATTAACTTTGGAAAATATCAATATTCTTTCAACTGGTAGCGATACCATAATCACTAACAACAACAACATAGTTTTAGCTTTGCTAGAAAACACGCAAGCTTCTGAAATTGATGCTGAAGACTTTATCTTCTAAAGGACAATACTGCTTCTAATCTTTGATAAGTAAATAAGGTAGATATTTAGATATCTGCCTTATTTTTTTGTTTAATAAAAAAAGGAATTTAGCTTAATTATTGCCCATTAGCTAAATATAATTTAACTGCGATCGCCTTATTTGTCAAAAATATACTATTTCCTAGATCTGTTCATCAAAAATTTATAATCTATGTCAGCAAAAACACATAAGATTCTAGATAAATCCAACTCATAACTGGTGGTGCTGGTGCTGACCAATTTGTCTTAGCTTCCGATCAAAACGGAGAAACCATCCAAGATGTTCAAAATGATTTAGATAAATTCGTTTTAGGTACAGGATTAACCTTTGACAACCTCAGTATCTTATCAACTGGTGAGGATACTGTAATTATTAACAACAACACAGTTTTAGCCTTGGTAGAAAATACACAAGCTGCTGAAATTACTATCGAAGACTTTATTGTCTAAGATATGTTGAGTGGGCATTTGCCCACCTTATCTAACTAACCTGCAATATACTCAAGCCAAACAAAGTATAACTAGCAAGAGAGCCAATACCGAACATCAAGGAACGAGCTAGGGGAACATTTAAGATATAGAATACGGAGTAAAATAGACGAGATACGAGAAATGCGATAGCAGATATACTAGCCCAACTAGATTCTACTCCTGTTACATAAGCCATCAAAGCAGCAGCCGAAAAAATAATTAGAGCTTCAAAACAATTTTGGTGCGCCCAGGTTGCTCGTTGAGCGTAGGGAGGTAACTTATCGAAATTAGCGCGGGGAGCAGAAATATCATAGCCTGTTTTGGCACGGGCAAAACCTACTACTAAAAAAGGAGCATAGACTAAGATTACTGCTCCCACAATGGCATATAGCAGAATTGTACTTGCTGGTATATTCATAAGTTAAATCTTGTGTAAAAGTTTCTTTAAAGCTATGGAGCTAGCTGACAAAATACCTAAGTTAGCACGTCATTAAGAGCGATAGTTGAGATAGGGAGTAGGGAGCAGGGGTGGGTGAGAGAGAGACACACACCTATGGACGCAGCAAGGTAATTAATCTTATTACTTTTGACTTATTACTTATTACTTGCTAACCCTTTATGCTTTATTCCTCATCATGAAAGATAGGGAATGGGCGAATATACAAATAATTTTGTAATAGTACCTATTAGGGATAAATATTCACTGAAGTTCAAAGCTAATCGAAGTAGAACAAGGTGACTATTTTACGTTGTTCCTCTGCTTCTTGACAAGTTTTCAGTAAAGTATGACTGTCATGGAAAGCAAAACAGATCAACTGTTGAGAACGAGCAATAATTTCTCGGTTACAAATTGCGCTTGCTTCTCCCAAGGAAAGATGATCGTTTTCCGAGTTAGCTACTAAGTGAATTACCTGCTGTAGTTGTTTTTGAGACTCTTTTGGCTGACGTTCTAGGCTTTGGGGTAAAATCACAGTCAATAAGTTGGGGTCTGCTCGCATTGCACCTTTAATTACAGCAGAGTTAGTTCCTGTTGCACCAGAGGTAACAATCCGATTACCTCCTAGAACCAAAGCATAGCTCATCATTTCGATCAATTGTTGGTGCATAATCGGTACATGACGAGAGCCTAACAAGGCAAGACGCTTAGAACCAGTTTGCTGAATTGCTGCTAGTTCTTGAGTTAAGGTATCGAGATTGGGAATATCTAATGATTGACTCAAAGATTTTTAATTTAACCGTGAATTATCGCAGATATTCTAGCAAAGGATAGTAGAGGATAGGAACGGATTTAAGGGATATTTTGCAATTTTATTAAGTAATATTAATTTACTAAGTCTTCAGTACCTTTTATATGACCAAATATTTTTTGTGAATATTCAATAATTTCTTGATTAAACATTGTTCTATATTTATCATCATCAATAAAACCTTGCCATCTATTCAAGACATCCATTTTGCTGGCTTGACTCTCAAATTCTGTCCCATTAAATGAGCTACCACCACCATAGTTTTTAACTACGTTAAAACCAGCATCACAAAATTCTAAGCCCAATTTTTCAGATATCTTGCGTCTATAGTCTTGGTCACTAACCCATTGATTGTAATTGAGCATAACTCTATTGTGTTGCAGATAATTAGTTTCTCCTAAGAACTCTTTAGCATAATCTAACCACAGTTCTGTAATGCTCTTGGGATTTTTAGGGAGGGTATGAAGATAATAAAAATTGTTGTCATTTATTTGTCCTTTAAGCATACTAGCAAAGGTATTGTAAGGATCTCTTAAAATTAATAAATCATATCTAGTATGACTTTTTCCTAGATATAAATCATGGTTTTTTTCAAGTAGGCAATTGGTAATACTTTCTAGGGTATAGTTTTCGTAGTTGTATATTAAACATTCTTTTTTACTAAAAATTCCTTGAGCTTCTTTTTTTAATGCTTCTCTGGAATAGTGTTCATATAAGTGTCGATAAGGATTTCTCCTAGGAGAAACACAATTTAGATGCCAGATACGCTCATGATAATGTCGCCTAATCCAAGTGATTATTCCATGATTACCACTACGTTTTAACCCAACAATTCTAATTTCTTTTTGATTTATAAAGTCTTGATTAGAAACAGGTTGTAGTAAAAATCTCTTTGTATCATCCAACCAATAACCGACATCCCGCTTAATTCTTCTAAGCTGATTAACTTTTTGTTCTAGCATCTTTAAGATTGTGATCCAACTCTTTTGTTTATAAACCTAAACTCAATTGTAAGTAATCTGGCTTATTATCATCAAGTTTATTTTTATACAAATGCAAGTGATCTTCCCAAAATAAAGAACTACCAGGACGCATTTTATCTTGTTCAATCCAATAAGAAAACACTTGTTGTCTAGGGTCTTGAGATAGATTAATTTGATAAATACGAATGCGTTTTTTACCTTTGTTATAGCTTTGAGAGCGAAGATAGTTAAGGCTGCAATCGATTTTTTCGAGGAATCGGCGAACTATTAAAATAGGACTAGAATTTTTGGCAAGTCCAATACCCATTATGGTTTTAATCTCTTTACGGTTTTTCAGTGCGATCGCAGCAAGATTTTGTAAGTCAGTATCAGTATTACGTAATTCTCGTTCTTGATCTAGGAGTAATTCGGGAATTCCTAATATTTCCATGATCCCAATAGTTGCACCTAATTGGGATTTATTAAAATCTGGTAAGAAGAGGCTTCCATTACCTTGTTTAAGGAGTTTTTGAGCAACTTTAGTATCTCGATCTGCTAGGAAAGGACGACCGACAGTAAGGAAATAATGCAGTCTGATTTTCTCATACCAACCACTGTCATCTAATTCTACAAGGTCGGCAGTTACAGGAAGATTATAACGTTGCTGTAGTTGATATTTTCTGATGCTGCGTCTTTGGGAAGTGGTTTTAACCAGACGCTTTTTAAGAGTTTGATATTTCTTTTCTGTTAGTAGGGGAGAATTTGCGATCGCCTGACACTCTGCTTGATAGTTTTGTTGGCGAATTTCGGTGATAGCTTGGACTAAAGAATTATTTTCAGGCTTATTATTATTGTTTGCTGTTATTTTCGCTGCTTTAATCTTGCTAGCGTCAACACCGCCATTGGATATGCTCCCTAGCCGGGAGCATCCCTCGCGGTCAATTATATTATGTCCTTCTTCTCTCAGAGCCGTTAAGATAGATTCACGGTATTTTATCGTACTGGCATTGTATCTTACTGCCATTTTTGCCCAACATAATAAAGACTCTGCTTGAAAACCTGTATCAATGTCATCATGAGTAGCTAAGTCTGATTGTTGTAATAGACGGATATTTAATTGAGTTAAACGGTGTCCTGAAGTAATTAAAGCAGGAATTGAGGTTGAGCCATTACCAATTTTATTAAAACTGTAACTAGCACACCAAAGATATCGGGGTACATTAGTCCGCAGACGGGATAGAGTTTGTCTTACGGTGTTTTCTCCTTGTACCCCTTGTGCGATCGCCCACACTGAAGTAAAGTGATTTTGTAACTCAATAGAGATACCAGTCTCAATAGACGGACTAGCTAACACTACATCATAATTAGCTAGAATTTGGTCGAGTTTAGTAATGCAATTCCTAGCAGGATGATGAGGATCTGCAAGAGACTCAGAATCAATCCTCAGTATTTTAGTTTGGGGAAACCTGTTGTTTAAATAAGCTTCTAGAGTTTGAGTACCCCATTTACTGGTAAGCTTTTGAGCAGAAAGACAGACAAAGGGTTTTCCACCTTGCTTAATGTGACTTTCTAAATCTCTAACTAATTTCTTGGGATTATTGCCATCATAGTTATAAACTTCCCAAGCTGATTCAGTATCGGGTTTCCATTGGTTTTCAATGATGTAGGGTTGCAGATTAATTCCTGAAAGAGAAATGAGATAATCGATCGCAATATCACTCAAGTCAGCATCAGCAACATAGACTTGTCCCTTTCCTGTGGTAATATTCTGCATCAGAGTTTTTAAGGATTTGAGAATAGGGACGCGATGATCGGTACAAGTGCTAGAGTTGAGACTGTGCCATAATACTTGCTCTACTTCATCCATAATTATGATGCTATTTGCCCAATCATCAGCATTAAATTGAGCATGGGAATTAGGATGCAAAGAATCAATACATAAACCATAACCCAGACTGTTTTCCTCTCGCGCTTCTGTAATGTAGGGAATTCCAAAACCTTGACACAACGCTCTGACTAATTGGACTCGATGACCTATTACAAGGATTTTTTGGTTATTTGTTAAAGCTTTAGTGGCAATTTGCTCCAATAATTTAGTTTTTCCTGTACCTTTTGGCGATTTAATCCCAATTATTTTATTTTGTATCCCAAGATTCACCCCAGATAAATAGGGAGAGTTAACCACTACTTGAGCAGAATAAGTTAATTGTTTCCAAGATTTAGCTTGCCAAATTTCTAGAGAAAGAGCTTGCTCATAAACAGTATTAAAATATTCTTGTCCCTCTTTTACAATGAGATCGTCAACTCCCTTACCCAAGTGACTATCCCAAGTAACGACTTTTACTTCACAGTTGGCTTGCTGTAGTAAATAACCCGTCTTCTTAATAGCAGCATTAACAGCTTTGATACTGTTGGGTTTAGTATCTTGGTCGAAGGTAATATAGATCTCTCGTTTCTTGTCTTTTGCTGCTGTAAAAACTTGCAACTGAGGAATTAGATAGGATTTCCCAATACGCTTTCCCCATTGGTCTTTCGGTGTACGATAACCATTATTAATTCCTGGTAGAGCAACTGCAACATAACCAGCAGAAAGTAATGCAGCTGCTTTCTTTGCTCCTTCTGTAAGACATACAGGTATTTCAGGATGATTAATTACCCATCGCCAAAAACCGTCATCTGGTAAACTGCGATCGATATCAGTAACAGTAATTTCTATTTGGTAACGACAGGCGATACTTTCCCAAATACGAGGAGTGACTTTGAGGGCGAATACTCCTGTTGCTGTTTTGGGAGGATGCTCATATTTAATTGGTTTATCATTATTAAGACGAGGCTGATCTGGTTTGAAACATCCCCAAATATCTTCTTCTCCTGTTAGCAAGTCAATTCCCGAACACCACCAACCGCCATTTTCAGTGTGGCAATAACGCTTAAGATATGTCTCACTAATGCGTCCGTCGTTGCGTCTGGGGATAGCATCAGAATAGAGTAAGTATTCTGCAACAGATACTCCTTCTAGTGGTATTACATTTAACCTAGTTAACTCTTCATCTATCCCACTAGCTGACCATTCTTCCAGACAATTCATCCGCTCTTTTCCCCTTTGCTCCGAGAGTTAAGTATCATAACACTAGATATGGGGTCTAGATTAATTTTTTTGAAGAAACAACACTATATAAGGGATGAGGGATGAGGAACAAGGAACGGGTTGTAATTAAATAAAATGGGTCAGCTTGGCTAGTTAGCTAGTTATGAACCTTTTTCTAAGGTTTCTTGAACGTGACCACAGTCCTTTCTAGACGTTGACGCTTAGGATCTAAGGTCTTATCTATAATTTCAAAGGATTAGGCGAATATGAAGTCTCCCTCCACTGGAGAAGTAGCACCAAAATTTTCAAGAGTAATACTATCAAAATTGGCAAAGGCACTGGTAATGACATTGTCTGTTGCACCAGAGAAAACTAAGTCGCTGTAGGTGAGTCCTGAGAAAGCACTCAAATCAATCTGGTCAGCACCACTTACTTTGAAGTCAGTTATAACATCGTTGCCGAAGCCACTGGTAAATACAAATGTATCTCTGCCGTTACCGCCAGTCAGGATGTCATTGCCTACACCGCCAATAAGGGTATCTCTGCCGTTACCGCCAGTCAGAATGTCATTGCCACTATTGCCATCGATACTGTCGTTGCCGTTGTCACCGTTGAGTATATCGTCTCCACCGATAGAGGTGTCATAGTCGAACACTTGGGTTCCGGCTGCCTTGGGAATCGAGTTGAAACCAGTCCCACTGAGGATGTAAGTGGCAGAGCCGGTGCTGAACGGCGAGGCTAAGAATATCTCCGTCATAGCTGGCAGATCACCAGTAAAAACTGTACCATGACCGTATCCTTTCAGTGTGACACTATTTAAGTCAGAGGTCGTGCCGTTACGCAGTCGCCAGACGGTATAGAATATTCCATCGACCGTCATCCGACCCATGGACGTGAGGTTGATGCCGGACGCAGTGGTGGGGAGAGAAAACACCTCGGTTGGATTCGCTGCTAGGGCCTTATCAAGTTCTGCGCCGTTGCTACCAGAGATGATATCCCTACCTCTGTCACCGTTGACGGTAATACTAGTGAAGGTAACTCCAGAGACAGGTGTAAGATCCGAAAGGTCGATATCGTCACGGCTTCTCCCTCCCTGAACCAACAGCACGGGGTCGGTAAATAAACCATCATTAGTTGTACCTGTAACTGTGTAACCGAGTGGGGTGTTTACAATACTAATGTTATCTGCACTGTTCGTGCCGTTGTGAGTTGCCATGATAATTTCTCCTTATCAAAACTAAAGGTTAGTAAAACGCCAGTTAACTATCGCTTTTTATTGATGATGTTGCTATTGATCCTGATATAGTTACTGCAATTTTATTTGATTTAAAATTGCTTTTTGACCATAAATTTATTTGGTATTTAAGATTAATACCAGTACTTATATTCCATCTTCATCAAGTCTTTAATCTAGTAAATAATTACATTTAAATCTTTAAAATGCTTCAGTAATTACACTGAACAAAAATATTTAACTGGAATTATTAGTTGACTATAAAATATTTTTTAGCTAAATATCTAACTACAAATACCGTATATTTATTAATAATTAATCATTATAAAATTTCCTTCTGTAGCAACTAAATAATACCGTTGATCAAAAATAATAAGAGAGAGCGAACATCGATATTATGTAAAATAAAAGTGTAAAACCTTATCAAAAGTAATAAACTTATAGTTAAAAATGTCACAACTTAAACAACTGCATGACCAGGATTATAATTTGTGGTTAGAACAGATGGCGATCGCAATCAAAAATAGAGATGTTAAGAGTATGGATTGGGATGGATTGCTAGAATCGATTGAAGATATGGGAGCAAGCGAGAGACGAGCTTTAAGAAGTTATATAAGAAGTTTGATCGACCATATCCTGAAATTAAAATATTGGGATTCAGAAAAAGAGCCTAATCGAAACCATTGGGAAAAAGAAGTTGTTAATTTTCGAGACGAAGTTAAGCAAATACTTAAAGAATCCCCTAGCCTTAAAAATTATCTACAGCAAAATTATCAAGATTGGTATGCTAATTCTGTCAAAGCCATGAAGCGAGAATTTGATATTCCTAATGATAGTTTTGTTTCATGGGAAAAAATTATGAAAGAGGATTACTTTGGATCATAAGGGATTGATGAATAAGTTGTGTGTAACAGAAGTCGAAAAACTAATTGAAGCAGTAAATAAAGCCGATTCTGCGGATGGGCTACTAGAAGCTGTAGAAAATCTGGCTGATGCTCGCTCAGAATCCGCTATACCAACTCTTATCGAAGTTCTTGGCTTTAATAACCCTGGTGCAGCCGTTGCAGCAGTAGAAGGTTTAATTAATATCGGAGAGCCAGCCGTACCCTATCTGATGGATAATCTGGATGATTATAATTATGGGGCAAGGGCTTGGTCAATTCGGGCTTTTGCTGGTATTGGGGATCCTATTGCTTTAGATTTATTACTTCATGCTGCGGTTACAGATTTTTCTCAAAGTGTGCGTCGTGCTGCTGCGAGGGGTTTAGGGATTATTCGCTGGTCAAAATTACCCCCAGAAGAAGTTTTACCAAGACAAGAAGAAGTTTTAAAAACATTACTCCTAGCTACTACTGATGGAGAATGGGTGGTGCGTTATGCTGCGATAGTAGGGTTGCAGTCTTTGGGAGAAACAGTAGGAAAAGTTCAACCTCAGTTTTTAGCAGAAATCAAATCTAGATTTCAGGAAATGAAAGATACTGAAGCAGAAACAGCAATTCGCGCTCGCATACAACTTAGCTTGTCACGCATTTAATTTGCTTTTTATGGAAAACTAGAAGCATGATTGCTAATTGCTAATTACTGCTTACTGATTACTGCTTACTAGTCAATGACCGAGAAAACTCTTAAAGCGCAAGGGGATGACTTCAGGCATGGGGTAAGGGTAGGGATTTTAATCCCTACCCATATTAACAGATTGTGGTATAATGACGCTACAAAATACAGCGTCAAGATGTTTGTTTTAGAGTTCAAAGTACGTAATCCAAAACCAAAACAATGTCTAGCAATAGATGAGGCAATTAAAACGGCTCAATTTGTCCGTAACAAATGTCTTCGTTATTGGATGGATAATCGTGGCGTTGGCAAATACGATATCTACAAACATAATACTCAACTGCGAGCCGAGTATCAGTTTGTCAGAGATTTAAACTCTCATGCAACACAATGCGCTGTAGAAAGAACATGGTCTAGTATCAGTCGCTTTTTCGATAACTGTAAGAAAAAAATTCCTGGCAAGAAGGGTTATCCGAAGTTCAAGAAACACTCTCGTTCTGTTGAGTATAAAGTTTCTGGATGGAAACTATCAGAAGATAGGAAGAAGATAACCTTTACCGACAAAAAAGGAATAGGAACACTTAAATTAATTGTTAGTCGTGATTTAAACTATTTTCAATTGGAGCAGTTCAAAAGATGCAGAATTATTAAGCGTGCTGATGGTTACTATGTTCAATTTGTCTTAAAACTCGACCCTAGAGATCTAGTTAAACCTTTTCCTGTTACCAAACAATGTTTGGGTATTGATGTTGGCTTAAAAGAATTTTATGCGGATTCAAACGGGCAAACTGAGCCAATCCCTCAGTTTTACAGAAAAGCCGAGAAACAGCTAAACAAAGCTAACAGGAAAAAGTCTAAAAAATATCGAAAAGGGAAACCACAATCTTCTAATTATCACAAGGCTAGAAATAGATATGCCAGACTTCATTTAAGAGTAAGTAGGCAGCGTCAAGAGTATTGCAAAAGAAAAGCATACTGCGTAATCCAATCTAACGATTTGGTAGCTTATGAAGACTTAAATGTGAAAGGCATGATAAGAAATCGAAAGTTAGCTAAGTCGATAACTGATGCAGGATGGTCAACATTTAGGCAATGGTTAGAATATTTTGGTCATAAGTATGGAAAAGCAACGGTAGCTGTACCAGCACACCATACAAGTCAAATTTGTTCTAATTGCGGTGCAGTAGTTAAGAAATCTCTATCTACTAGGACTCATATTTGTGAATGTGGATACACAGAAGATAGAGATGTTAATGCAGCTATAGTCATCTTGCAACGAGGATTAAGTACCGTAGGACATTCGGGAACTTATGCTTGGGGAGTTTTGCCCTCTTGGGCAGTTGGTGCGGGAAAGGGGGGATTTTAAGTTGTCTTTTGGTAGCTTACCAGTTAATGATCTGGATATTTCCCCCCTTCCCCACCTGCTGTCTAACGGCGAGGCGATGAACCAAGAATCCCCTAGCTTAAACGACCGACGCAAGGAGGAAGTGTAGCTATGGGGAGTGTCAAAATTGTTAAATCGACTTCAGCAAATCAATTTAAGAAAAATACCCCAAGTTTATGGTTTGAGAGGATTATGGCATTTACGGCGACTCTCAATCTTGTGTTAGTAATTTTTGATCTCAGTTATGTACCCTTACGGGATTTTTGGTTAAATGGTAGGGTTAAATTAGGCGCAATTAGGTCGTCTTACATTAAAACCAAAGGGATTAAGTTAGATTTGATTCCGTCTCAATTATCTTCGTTTATTGTTCAATATGATGATGTTAAAGGAATTGAGCCTAATCGCACAACGGAGGGATATATAGCCAAGGTAGAAGAGTTAGAGCAAGAATTAATCAATAATAATAACTGGGATAATCCTGCTGTAACCAATATTTTGGAAGATTTACGTCGTCGCAGTGTGGAGATGGTTGAGAATGATCCTTTTGCTGAAGCAGGAAAATCGGGTAATCTCGAAAGAATTAAAAACATTATGCGAGAACATCTCCCTAATGCGGACAATTCCTCTAAACAGGCTTTTAGGCAATTTTGGACTGTCGAGCATCTAGAAAACCGTTGGGAAGAGGAGTCAGCTTTTTTTGCTCAAGAAATTAAACCTCTACTAGCAACTAACTATTACCGCCATATTGGGGAGAATGGAGGATATGTTAATAATTTTGGCTATATTGACTTTCCTTTTGGGGCTATTTTCTTTTTAGAATTTATGGCTCGCACTTGGTACATTAGTCGTACTCGTACAGCAGTTAGTTGGCGCGATGCTATGTTGTGGCGTTGGTACGATCTTTTCTTTATTTTGCCTCTGTGGCGATGGTTACGAGTTATCCCTGTAACTATTCGTTTAGATCAAGCTCGCATCATTAGTTTAACCTCGATACAAAAACAGATTAGCCAAGGTGTTGTGGCAGGAATTGCGGAAGATGTAACAGAAGTTGTCATTATTCGTCTGATCAATCAAATCCAAACTTCTATTAGTCAAGGAGAAATCGGAAATTTAGTAACAGAAAGTAACACTAATTCTTATATAGACCTCAATAACACTAACGAAACCGCAGAAATTATCAAAATTTTAGCTCAGACAATAGTTTATCAAGTTTTACCAGCAATTCAACCAGAAGCAGAAACCCTCTTACAATACAGTGTGGAGAAAGCTTTGCAACAAACTTCTGCTTATCAAGGGTTGCTTATTTTACCTGGAGGAGATCGCTTTGTTTCCAATTTAACCAAACAATTAGTAACTCAAAGCTATGAAGTTTTATCTCATACTTTACAAGGGGTTTTACAAGAAGATGAACAGTTTGAAAAATTGCTAGATAGTTTATTGACTAATATTAGTCGGTCTTTTGCTACAGAAATTAAAGCCCAACAAAGTTTAACTCAAATCGAAGCTTTACTGGTGGACTTTCTCGAAGAAGTTAAAGTTAATTATGTTCAGCGTCTCTCTCATGAAGATGTAGAATTAATCTTGGAACAAACCAGAAATATCAGAAACAAAAGCTATTAATAAATAATGGTTAGTAGGTTAGTAGGAGCGTGGTTAGTGGTTATTAGTATTCGCGCATTGTCTACTTCGATTACATAACTACTCAAAGAGTTGGCGTTATCTGTAGCTGGACTTTAGGAAATTAGTATTATCCTTATAATTCAGGCGGTGCGCTCCGCAACAGCGAAAGCTAGTCGCCTAACTCTGGAGAACCGAGCCAACAAGGTTAATTAGTCTATTAGCAAAAGAAAAAGTGAGTGAACCAGAGATTAAATCGATTAAAGCCAATTTATGAAATGAATCAGAACTAACAGAATTAGCTACTGTTGAAGCTACAAGCCCAGGCAATTTGTTTAATGATAATGATCGAGAGAAGACAGATTCATCCCCTGGTTCCCTATCTGACTATGTAATTAATTTTGCACAGTCACTTAACTATGGATTTTTACCGAAATTATTGAGGTCTAATATCGATTATGGTAGTTTCTTCTACTTCAACACCGCGATCTAATCTTTCTTGCAGTTCGGGAGTAATGGTGATTCTGGTAACGTTTTTCTGAATAATCCTGCCTGTTCTACGATTGATTAGGGTCTTTTCTACAGTTCCATTGGAATAAATCCGAGTTTGTTCGATAATCTGAGGATTATTGCGAGAAAGAGTTTGTTCTTGAATATAGGTAGTTCTTTTCCTCACATTAGAAACTGTTGTTTGAGCTACTGCTTTCCGAATCAAAAAGTCAACCACCGAATTAGTAACTGTCCTTTTTTGGGGAATTATTGCTACCTCTGGAAAACATAGCCACTTTCTATTTGTGCCGTATGTCGTTAGAATATCTCCGTTTTTATAGACACTAATTTCCATATTTACCGAACCATGTTCGGTTTTTATTGTGTGAGGAGTGGTTCTGATAGGTTGCTCTGAAAAATGTTCTATTGATTTGGAACTGTCGGAGCAAGGGTCTTGAACAAAATTAAATCCAACAATTGTTAGGCTTAAACCAGAAATTGCTCCTAGTAGAAGAGTAAAAGCTGTAATCGTTCCCGTTGTAGTCTTAAGAAATTTATTGGTAGTTTCTAGGAATTCTTGAATTTTGTTGTTAACATTTTCCCGTTCAACAGAAGAGGTGTTAGGTGGCTTTTTTTTAGGAGAAAGAAACATTTTTTGATTTCCTCTAAGATTTATTCAAGTCGGCTTTATTAACTTAAATTTTTAAAGTTTTATTGTCGTGTTGTTATGTTGATATACATTTGAAACAATTAATATATGCAATCAAGTTTTATGACATCTTGGTGGTAAGGTATAAGCATCAACTCAATCCAACTTCAATTTATTTCTCTTCTCTTAAAACAAACTAGAGCTAGACGTAATGGTTAGTTTACGAAAATTGCCGATTGCGATCGCTGTTTATTTGATACACCCTCAGACTACTTGATTTGTCCTGTGCTTATGTCATTAACAAAAACCAGGCTTTCAGACTGTACCTGATATTACGCTTAACTAAATTTGTGAGGAGTCGATGCAGGGAATGTTGTTAACAATATATGCTAGGTAAATGGAGACAATAGCAGCCAGAAAACACCAGACGGAAATCAAGGCATAGTGGAAGCCAAAGTAAGTAATCAATGCGCCTAAAATAATTAAAATACCTAGAAAATTTATGGTTTTGCGAGAAGAAATAATCAGAGGTAAAGTAATGATTAAGGCGTATAGATAAAAACTAAAATTGTGGGGTGTAATGGTGTTAAAGAAAAAATATGTAACGTAATTAATCGAGTTCTTGAAAACTTCAATTTGCAACCAATTGTCATTGATTAATAAAGGAAAATACAACATACTCCCATAAATAAATCCTGTGATGGTAAAGATTTTCAGAAGACTTTTGAGTAATTGATTATCTTCTAAAGCGAAAGCGGAGAAAGGAATCCAGAATAACCAAAAAAAGTGGGAAAAAAATAAAAAGCACAAAGCAAAATTAGTAACAGCTATAGTGTTTTCGGCGATAATATTTAACCAAACCAATCCTTCAATGCCTTGTTGAATTCCAAAAAATAAGGGCAAACTGGCTACAGGAATATAGGTCTCATCTTTTTGTCTGGCTTCTCTTAAACAATAAATTCCTGTAGCAATTAAAATTGTACTGACTGTAAAGCTGGCTGAAGCAGAAAAGCACATTATTTCACTCCTGATTTTTATTATTGATCATAGCCAATGAGCAAAGTCTGTCGTGAAAGTATCGTTAACAATTGCTTGGCGAATTTGTTGAGTAAAACGGATGAGTTCGCTAATGTTATGGAGAGATAGTAAAATATATCCTAACATTTCTCGCGATCGCACTAAATGATTCAGATAGGCTTTCGTAAAGTTTTGACAGCAATAACAGTTACAAGTACTATCTAATGGTTCATAGTCTCTTTTATATTGAGCATTTTTAAGATTTAACCTTTCTCCCTGTACTAAAGCTGTACCATGTCTTCCAAAGCGAGTGGGTATTACACAGTCAAATAAGTCAATTCCTGCTGCGATCGCCTGTACCATTTCTTGATATGTTCCTACTCCCATCAGGTAACGGGGTTTATTGGGAGGTAATAAGGGCGCAGTGTGTTTTACTGTCCCATTAATTAATTCAGGTGCTTCTCCGACGCTGACCCCACCGATAGCGTATCCTGGTAAGTCTAAAGCAATTAAATCTTGCACTGCTTGCGATCGCAAATCTAGATAAATGCCACCTTGAACAATACCAAATAATGCTTGTTCTGAAGGGCGTTGATGGGCTTGGATACACCTAGTTAACCAGCGATAAGTCCTAGCGGTAGCTGCTGCTACTTCTTCTTTACTAGCATTACTGGGGGGACATTCATCGAATGCCATAATAACATCTGCCCCTAACGCATTTTGAATTTCAATCGATCTTTCTGGAGTAAGCTCAATAATACTCCCATCACGGGGAGAGCGGAAGGTAACACCTGCTTCGCTAATTTTGCGTAATTCACTGAGGCTAAAAACTTGAAATCCGCCAGAATCAGTCAAAATTGGCTTATCCCAAGCCATAAACTGATGTAACCCCCCTGCATCCTTGACAATATCTTCTCCTGGCTGAAGATGAAGATGATAAGTATTAGCCAGAATCATTTGGGCGGATGCGTCTTTTAATTGTCGAGGGGTAATTCCTTTTACTGTAGCTAATGTTCCCACAGGCATGAAACGAGGAGTTTCTACTATACCATGAGGAGTATGAAAAATTCCTGCTCTAGCTTTACTAATGCTACAGGATGCTTGACACTGAAAAGAGAAGCCCACTATTGATATTTGATGAACAGCTAAAAGATGACAAATTAGAATTCGTCGTCGTCAAATTGTACATCTAAACGGGCTGATAAAACATCACTCATCATGGCTTCAATAGTAGCTGCATCTATAGAGGATTCTAAATTCTTTTCCTGATAGTATTTGGATATGGGAATAAGACGCAATTGACGATTGTCTTGGATCAAATCAAAACAAGTATCTTTCTCTAAGGATTGACTGAGTTGCATACAATCAAAGCTTTGAATGTTGAGATACAAATTCCCATTAGCAATAAGGGTTGACTGTTGGGGATCGCTGAAAACTTCCAATACATAGCCTTTACCTTCGCTATGTACTTTATTATCAATTGTGTGAATATAGCGCACATGACATAAGTCGTTAAGCAAACGCTTAATATCATCTTTGTTCACAATTGTACCAGTATCAATAATGCAAGGTGCGGGAATTGAGTGAGGTCTATTATTTTGATTCATGGGGATTAGTGAATAATACTTAGGGTGGGAGTAGGTTACTGCATCTAAATATATTTTTATTTATAAAGTAGTCTATGAAACAATATTAGCCCAAGATTTCTCCACTAATCTATGAATTTTTGATGATGGAGAATGGTGTCGGTTTCTTCAGCATATTCCAACCGTGTTGACTAAAAAATCTTTACTGTAAATATTGATGACTCAATCTTTTAGACAATGGGTAGAACAACTGTTTAGTTCTTTTGTGAGTGCAGTAGTTTTTTATACTATAATACCTATTCCTTATGAGTGGGCAGGTAATTGGGATCGTATTACAAGGTGGTGTTGTTTCATTGGCTTAATCATTGGTTTATTGTTGGGATTGGGGGATATTGGGCTTAATTACTGTTATATACCACCTTTTACTCGTTCTGCTCTTATTATTGCCCTCTGGGTAGGTTTAACTGGAGGATTCCATCTGGATGGCGCAATGGATACCGCAGATGGTTTGGCTGTTACCGATCCAACTCGCCGACTGGAAGTCATGAGAGATAGTGCTACTGGGGCTTTTGGGGCGATCGCTGCTGGAGTGATTTTGCTGTTAAAAACGGCTTCTCTCAGTGAAATTACGGGATATTCTTGGTTGTGTCTAATGTTAGCTGCTGGTTGGGGAAGATTTGGACAAATAAGCGCGATCGCACTGTATCCTTATCTAAGGGAAGAGGGAAAAGGTGCAATACACAAAAAAAATCTGCGTCTTCCTCAAGATATTGTAGTTAGCTTGATCCCCTTATTGGGTTGTAGTAGCTTGCTTTGGTGGTTATTACCTTGGTGGAAAGTTATTTTAATCATTTTGGGGTGTAATGCGATCGCTCTTGTAACAGGATATTATTTTTACCTTCAACTACAAGGACATACAGGGGATACTTATGGTGCAGTAGTAGAGTGGAGCGAAGCTTTAATACTGTGTATGTTAACTGGATATTTTTAGCTGATGCAATTATTTAATAGTATTCCAGGTCGGGTTTATTTATTTATTGCCATTATTATTTTTGCTGCTTCTAATTCAGTAACTCGTCAACTCACTGAATTGGGTGCAAACTATTTAATTGAGGGGCGAAATCCGATTTCTTTTTGTAATGTTTTGTTTGTGGGTAATCTTTGTGCTTTACTGGCTTTAATTATTATTTATGGTAAAACTTGGAATCCTAATAGTTTAACTAGACTTACAGTATTTGATTGGATAAGTTTAATTACTGTAGCTATTTTAGCAGGAGCATTAGCACCAGCTTTAATCTTTTTGGCTCTAGATATTACCACCGTTAATAATGTTGTTTTAATTGGTCGCATTGAGCCACCTTTAGTTTTAGCTTTATCAATTTTTATTCTCAAGGAAAGAGTTAGTTGGTTAGTAATCTTAGGAGCAATAATTTCTTTTGTGGGAGTAGTCTTAACTATTGTCTTACAAGCACCAGACAATACGATGATTAATATGGGAGGAGGAATTCAAATTGGTACGGGGGAAGTAATGGCTACTTTTGGCGCAATATCTCTTGCTATTTCTACTATTTTGAGTAAAGTAAGTTTAGCTAAAATCCCTCTAGGAATCTATACAGTTTTTCGCACAGCAGTAGGAACAGTAGTATTTTTTGTTGTGGTTATTAAATTGTTTGGAGCAAGCCATTTTACTGATGTTTTTACTCCTGTACTATGGCAATGGATGGCAATTTACAGTTTAGTAATTGTAGTAGGAGGACAATTAGCTTGGTTTCAAGGATTAAAAACTACCAATACTGAGGATGTATCTTTAGCTAGTTCTTTTAGTCCCCTTGCAGGAATTGTTGCAGCTTATTTAATCTTAGGAGAAGTTCCTAATACTGCTCAGTATATCGGAGGTAGTGTAATTATTTTAGGAATTATTCTCAATCAAATTGGTGTATCTTCTCAAGCTCCTGAAACTGACAGTGTAACTAAAACTAAGTTCGATAAACAGGTTGATAATGAAATCGGATTTAAAGGAATTTAATACTATAGTTTCATTTTCGCGCTTCCTTAGTAAACATAGGATAGGTTAACTGAAGAAAGTCGTTATTTTCAGCTTACTACCTATCCCTTTCCTCATTTTCCTTATCCCGAACTCAGGTTAAGTTAACTTTTTTTCTATTAGACTATTATTCAAATCTTACTACAATAAAAACCCAATTTAAAATCATTTTTTAAGCAAATTTATTAATAAATTGTGTCATTTCTTCACTAGCTAGTGGATGAGAAAAATAATAACCTTGTCCACCAAAACAATCTAAAGATTTAAGAAAATTTAGTTGTTCTAGAGTTTCTATCCCCTCAGCGATTGTATTTATTTTTAATTCACGAGCCATGGCAACAATAGCCATAACAATTGCTGATTTTGAATTTTTTAGAGCTAGGTTTTTAATAAAAGAGCGATCAATTTTCAGAACATTAATAGGAAAGTGGTTAAGATAAGTTAGAGAAGAGTAACCTGTTCCAAAGTCATCGAGACATACCTGAACCCCTTTTTCTCTAAGTTGAGCGAATATTTCTAACACATAAGAGGAATTTTCAATTAATATATTTTCAGTAATTTCTAGCTTTAAATTTTGTCCCTCTAAGCTAGTTTCAGCTAAAATTTTCTCAATTTTTTGAATTAAATTTGACTTGAGAAACTGCTTGGCGGAAATATTAATATTTATCGTTAAGTAATCCAAAGTAGGAAAGCGATTTCGCCAGTAACAAAGCTGGTGACAAGCACTTTTCAGTACCCAATAATCGAGCTCAATAATTATTCCACTTTCTTCAGCTATAGGGATGAAATCTACTGGAGAAATTAAACCCTTTAAGGGATGTTGCCAGCGTACTAGAGCTTCCACCCCTTCAAGACGATTGTTTTTTAAAGATAAGATTGGTTGGTAATAAACAAGGAATTCTTGATGTTTAAGTGCTCGTTGCAAGTCAGTCTCTAAACTTAACTGCCCTAAAGCTTGACTGTGCATAGAAACGTCAAAAATTACATGACAAGATTTACCAAGACTTTTAGCTTTATACATAGCTGTATCCGCATCCCGTAATAGCTGTTCAGGATATTTGTATTGCTGAGAAGAACTAAAGGTAATGCCAATACTAGCAGAGATAAATAATTCCTGGTTGTTCAGAATAAAGGGCTTTTCCAATTCCTGGTGAATGCGCTCTGTTACCTTGATGCATTCCTCTTTACTTTTAAGTTCTTCTAACAGGATGATAAATTCATCTCCTCCTAGACGTGCTAAGGTATCGCTAGCCCGTAAGCATTTTTTTAAGCGACTTCCCAAGGTAATTAGGAGCTGGTCTCCGATTGAGTGACCAAGACTATCATTAATTATCTTAAAGCGATCTAAATCTAGGAAAAGTAGAGCAAAAAGCCAGTCTGGATGTCGTTGCTGTCGATAGAATGCTTTCTTTAAATTCTCCATCAACAAAGTTCGGTTGGGAAGACCAGTAAGAGAGTCGTAAAAAGCATTATGTTGCAGTTTACTCATCAGTTTGAAGTGTAATGATAGTATTTGCTTTGGCTCTTCCAGGTCACAGGAAGTAGCATAGATTAACTGCTCTAACTCCTTGTTATTCTGCTGAAGCTCCTCGACAAAAGTTTGAAGCTTTTCCTGAGCCTTTTTGACTTCACTGATGTCATTATGAGCACCAAGCATTCGTACTGGTTTGCCAGAAAGATTACGTATGGCAATTCCACGACAACGCACCCAAACAGTTGAACCATTCTTATGACGGTAACGAACGATTTGGTCGTAAGGATGCTCAGGATTTCTGCAATGAAGTTCAAAGTTTTTAATAGCTTTCTTGAGGTCATCAGGATGGATTAGATTTTGCCATTCCGAAGCAAGATGCTTTTTGTCGGCAGGATCATATCCCAGAATCTGCCAAAAACGAGGGCTCATCCACTCATTTTTCGGTGATTCTAAGTCCCAATACCAAATACCATCCAGTGCGCTATTTTGTAAGAATTCAAATATTGAAGAATCTTTTTGAATTATCTCGTAGAGTTCGTTCTTTAGATAGCTGCCATCTTTTGGTTCACAATTTGTCATCGCGACTACTAACTATACTGTAATTATTCCTTTGCTGAAAACATACCCTCTTAACTCGGATTAGGCAAATTCAATCTGTGTATTAACTTATACTAACTTAATAAGAAACCGAGCCAAAAATCTCTGTTTGAGTGAGATAATGACCATATTAATTGCATTTCATTGGATTTTTCAGACAACCTCTAATCCCCAATCACCAATCGCGAAGCGACGAGTTGGGTCTCCCGAATCACCAATCACTACTAATTCTTGACTAAGTCCGAGAGAGTTACGAACTGATAACCTTTAGCTTGTAGAGTAGGGATAATTGCTTCTAAAGTTGTGATAGTTCTAATGCCTCTATCTCCCACATCATGCAATACAATAATTGAGCCTGGGCGAGTATTTTTCAGAATAAACCAACGAGCAAAGTTAGCAGAATTAATATGAGTATCATAAGACCAAACTGAACCCAAGGCAATTTTATAGTTATTTTGCTCGGCAATTTCTACCATTTCTTGATTACACCAACCACCACCTGGACGCAACCAATTTACTGTAGTAAATTCTGATAAGATATCATGGGCTTTTTGTAATTCTGTAGCGAACCTATCGCCTAACTTAATACTAGGTTCATCTTTAGTTAAATGATTCCCTATTTCATGTCCTTCTCTAACCATTCTACGGATAATTTCTTCTCTTCCTTCTATCTGGTTAGTGATGGGAAAAAAAGTGACAGGAATTTGGTATTTTTGTAAAACATCTAAAATTTGATTAGTTGTCTGGTGGTCAGGACTATCATCAATAGTAAGTGCAATTAGAGGTTTTTCCGTGTTGCTAAAATAAACAGCATTAGGACAAATACGAGAAGATAGAACAGTAATTAGCCACCTAGGGGGAAACAACAGAGCTAACACACCTAAAGTGAGAAATAAGCCAATACTGCTCAAAACAATTCCTAATTTATCGGATAACATTATAAAAACCAGTTGTTGTATGTGTAGGAACTTCGTATGCTACTTCCCTACAGGATTGGAATGTATTAAATGATTGCTTCAAATGCTCCACCTTGATCGGTAAATGTTGCAGATAAGTTAGGATCATTTCTGATGATTGCGCTTTCATTAGGACCAGCAAATAAAAAGGTGTTATTAAAGTTATTTTGAAAGCGATTAAATGGTAAACCTTGATTTGCACCTACACCAAAGACATAAAACTCTGGAATATCCACATCATTATTATCTCGACCTTCTTGTACCCAACGATCTCTTTGTTCGGAATCATCGGCAAAAATAGCATCATATTCTTCTCTACCAACAAATAAGTAAGTCCCAGGAACATCAAGACTACGTAGCCGATAGAAGGCTTCATAATTTTCTCCTCCTGTGGTACTAGCAACAAAAGCAACATTACCATCTCCTTCTAGCTCAAACACATTACTAAAATCGGGATTGTTCAAGATATTGTCTCGTTCTTGTCTTCCTACAAAAATATAAGTTCCTGTAGAGAAAGTGGTATTTCTAAAACGATATAATTCGATAGTTCCTTCATCACCAGGATCGGGATCAACATCATCATCACTACTAGTACTAGCTAAAGAGAATCCAAATAAATCCCCTGATTCGTTGTTACCTAATCCCAAATTTTCTTGATTAAACTCTTCACTGGGAACTAAACCATTAGCAGAACCTTCAAGAACAACGATCGCACCCGATTGGGGGTCATCACCAGGACTCTCTCCTGGGATTCCTATGGTGAGGTCATCAAAACCATCATTGTTATAATCCCCTGCTGATAGAGAACTACCGAATAAATCCCCAAATTCATTGCTACCTAATCCTAAATTTTCTTGATTAAAGCTTTCACTGGGAACTAAACCATCAGCAGAACCTTCAAGGACAGCGATCGCACCCGATTGGGGGTCATTACCAGGACCCTCTCCTGGGATTCCTACTACCAGATCATCAAAACCATCATTGTTAAAATCCCCTACTGCTAAAGCATCCCCAAATAAATCCCCAAATTCATTGCTACCTAATCCCAAATTTTCTTGATCGAAGGTACTATTAGGGACTAAACCATTACTAGAACCATTGAGAATAGTAATTACACCAGATTCGGAGTCATCCCCAGGACCTTCGAGTGGAGAACCCACTACCAGATCGTCAAAACCATCATTGTTAAAATCTCCTACTGCTAAAGCATCCCCAAATGAATCCCCAAATTCATTGTTTCCTAATCCTAAATTTTCTTGATCGAAGGTACTATTAGGGACTAAACCGCTAGTTGAACCCAGAAGAACTGCGATCGCACCCGATGGGGAGTCGCCCCCTGGAGCTTCCCCAGGGATTCCTACTACCAGATCATCAAAACCATCATTGTTAAAATCTCCTACTGCTAAAGCATCCCCAAATAAATCCCCAAATTCATTGTTTCCTAATCCCAAATTTTCTTGCTCGAAGGTACTATTAGGGACTAAACCATTACTAGAACCATTGAGAAGAGTAATTACACCAGATGGGGGGTCGCCCCCTGGAGCTTCCCTTGGAGAACCCACTACCAGATCATCAAAACCGTCATTGTTAAAATCTCCTACTGCTAAAGCATCCCCAAATAAATCCCCAAATTCATTGTTTCCTAATCCTAAATTTTCTTGGTCGAAACTACCACTAGGAACTAAACCACTATTTGAACCCTGAAGGACAGCGATCGCCCCCGAGATCGGGTCATTACCAGGACTCTCTCCTGGTATTCCTACTACTAAGTCTGCAAAATTATCATTGTTAAAATCTCCTATAGCAAGAGAAAATCCAAATGAATCCCCTGATTCGTTGTTACCTAATCCCAAATTTTCCTGATCGAAAGTACCATTGGCGACTAAACCATTAGCAGAACCCAGAAGAACGGCGATCGCACCAGATTCGGGGTCGTCCCCTGGACTTTCCCCTGGAATACCTACTACTAAATCAGCAAAACCATCTCTATTAAAATCACTCATAATATATATCTAATGTAAATTGAACAAACTATCTTGCAAGCCATTAGCTATAGAGTATGAATCATAACTGTTTGTTCCATAAATGATCTTTATTCTGGAAAAACTTAAGACTTTTATTTGACTTATGCAATGGACAATAACTAAGGCTAAAACTTTACTTTTAACTCACTATGCCCATATGTTAGAGTATCGAGCGGAAATATTTTTATGGGCATTGTCAAACTCTCTACCTCTTATTTTGATGGGGGTGTGGATTAAAGCTGGTGCAAGTGGAGAATTTGACCTAGATTCTCTAGATTTTGCGCATTATTTTTTCAGTATTTTTTTAATTAGACAATTTACAACAATTTGGGTAATTTGGGATTTTGAAAGAGAAATAATAGAAGGTAAATTATCATTTTATTTATTACAACCCCTCGATCCAGTATGGCATCATGTAGCTAGACATCTGGCAGAAAAAATGACCCGAATTCCTATAGTCATTGTTTTTATTGGGTTATTTTTCGTTCTCTATCCCCAAGCTTTTTGGCTACCTAGTCTAGGACAAATACTATTATTTATTCTTGCAGTTGTAATGTCCTTTATTCTGAGATTTATAATTCAATATACCTTTGCCATGTTGGCTTTTTGGACAGAAAGAGCCTCAGCAATACAACAGTTATGGTTTTTATTTTATGGGTTTCTCTCAGGATTAATTGCACCTCTAGAGGTCTTTCCTCCTGGTTTTAGAGAGATAGTAGAATTCACTCCTTTTCCCTATATGATGCACTTTCCAGCAGCATTATTAATAGGATTAGATGTTAACTTTGTTCGCAGTAGTTTAATTATGTTGGGCTGGATGATTTTATTTTTTATTGCTAATCGTTGGCTATGGAAAAAAGGCTTAAAACAATATTCAGGAATGGGAGCTTAAGAAGGAGTAAGGAATGAGGAATGAGGAATGAAGTAGCAAGTAATCAACAACTAACAACTAACAACTAACAACTAACAACTAACAATCAACAAATAATATTATTTCCCTAATAATTTATCCCGTAAATTTTTAATGCGATCGCGATATTTTGCAGCGGATTCAAATTCTAAGTTCTTAGCGGATTCTTTCATTTGTGCTTCTAATTGTTCAATAAGTTCAGGGATTTTTTCTAAAGGTAATTCATCAGATTTTTCATAAATCTCTGCTAATTGTTCACTGTTGAGACGACGAGAAATATCAAGGAAAGCCAAAATCGAGTTATCGGACTTCTTAATAATTGGTTGGGGGGTAATACCGTGTCTTTTGTTGTAAGCGATTTGAATATTGCGTCTTCTTTCAGTTTCTTCTATGGCGCGTAACATACTTTTAGTTAAGTTATCTGCATATAGAATAGCCTGTCCTCTTACATGACGTGCTGCTCTACCTATAGTTTGAATTATCGAACTTTCAGAACGCAAAAAACCTTCTTTATCTGCATCTAAAATAGCTACTAAAGATACTTCTGGTAAATCCAAGCCTTCCCGTAATAAATTGACCCCAATTAAAACATCAAATTCTCCTTTTCTCAAAGCTTGTAAAATTTCGATTCTTTCAATAGCTTTAATTTCCGAATGGAGATATTGAACTTTGATATCTCTCTCACTAAAGTACTCGCTCAAATCTTCCGCCATTCTTTTAGTCAGAGTCGTAATTAATATTCTTTCCTGTTTCTTAACTCTAGTTTTAATTTCTCCTAATAAATCATCCACCTGTCCCTCTGTAGGATGTACCATAATTTCAGGGTCAATTACTCCTGTAGGACGAATAATCTGTTCTATTACCCTGTCTTCTGATTGTTCTATTTCCCAACTACTAGGAGTAGCGGAAACTAAAATACATTGATTAACTTTATTCCAAAATTCTTCAGATTTTAAAGGGCGATTATCCGCAGCAGAAGGAAGACGAAAACCATGTTCTACCAAAACTTTTTTACGAGCTTGATCGCCGTTATACATTCCTCGAATTTGCGGGACAGTAACATGAGATTCATCGACAATTAGTAACCAATCATCAGGAAAATAATCCACTAAACATTCTGGAGGTTCACCAGGATTTCTGGCTGCTAAATGACGGGAATAGTTCTCGACTCCGTTACAATATCCTATTTCTTGTAAGAGTTCTAAATCATAGCGGGTACGTTGTTCTAATCTTTGTGCTTCTAATAGCTTGTTTGCAGCTTCTAATTCTTTTAATCTAGCTTCTAATTCCGCTTTAATATTGTGACAAGCTTGCTCTAGTTTTTCTTCGGGAGTAACAAAGTGACGCGCAGGATAAATACTAATCCTCTCGAAAGTTTCTATAATGTTTCCCGTAGTAGGATCCACATAGGATAAGCTATCTATTTCATCACCAAAGAATTCAATGCGAATAATTCTATCTTCATAAGCTGGAACAATCTCTAATACATCTCCTCTAACTCGAAACTTAGCTCTTTCTATTTCGATATCATTGCGAGAATACTGTACAGAAACTAAACTTTTGAGTAAAGCTCTCATATCAATTTCCGCACCAACTTCTAAAGTAATAGCTGCTTTAAGATATTCTGAGGGAATTCCCAAGCCATAAATACAACTAATAGAAGCTACAACAATTACATCTTTTCTTTCAAAAAGCGATCGCGTTGCGGAGTGACGCAACATATCTATTTCATCATTAATAGAAGCTGTTTTCTCAATGTAAGTATCGGTAACAGGAATATAAGCTTCTGGCTGATAATAGTCGTAATAACTAATAAAATATTCTACGGCATTGTGAGGAAAAAATTGCCGTAACTCATTGCACAATTGAGCAGCAAGAGTTTTATTATGTGCCAAAACTAAAGTAGGCTTATTAACATTAGCAACTACTTGAGCCACAGTAAAAGTTTTTCCTGTACCTGTCGCACCCAATAAAGTTTGAAAACGATTTCCTGCTAAGATAGATTCTGTAAGTTTTGCGATCGCATCTGGTTGATCTCCTGTGGGTTTAAAGGGTGCTTGTAATTTAAAAATGCTCATTGTTTCATCTATCAAATAAACGACGACTAACAACTAACAACTACAATGAAATTGTGACGAAAAATCAAACGTAGTAGCCATGTATTTAGTAACTGGTGCAACAGGCTCTTTAGGGCGTAGAATTGTTAGACAACTTCGAGAACAAGAATTACCAGTAAGAGCTTTTGCTCGTCTTAGTTCTAATTATGGAGAGTTAGAAGACCGAGGTGCAGAAATTTTTATTGGTGACTTAGAAGAAGAAAGGGATATTGTTAAAGCGACTCACGATGTTAAATATATTATCAGCAGTCATGGTTCTGGGAGTAATGCCCAAAAGGTTGATTATCGAGCCAATATTGACTTAATTGATAATGCAGTAGCTAATAAAGTCGAGCATTTTGTATTTATTTCCGTCTTAGGTGCAGATCGTGGTTATCAAGACTCCCCAGTTTTCAAAGCCAAACGAGAAGTAGAAAAATATCTCATCGCCAGTGGCTTAAACTATACCATATTACGCCCCTCGGGATTTGCTAATAACTTGTTACCCCAAGCAGAAAGATTCCGTGATACAGGAATTTACTTATTGATCGGAGACTCGAAAAATCGCTCTTCTATTGTTAGTACAGACGACTTAGCCAAAATTGCGATCGCTTCAACCACTATCCCCAATGCGAAAAACCAAATCTTTTCTGTAGGAAGTGCAGAAATTATTACTAGAGGAGACATACCACGTATTTTTGCTGATTTGTTTCAACGAGAGCCAATAATTATTAATCCTCCCTTATTTGTATTGGATGGATTGCGGTTTGGTATTGGTTTAATCAATCCCCAACTCCAAGAATCCCTTGGAACATTACGCACTTTGCTAGCTAATGAATTTTTCTGTACACCAGAAGAAATCACTGTGTTAGAGTCCACCTTCAACATCAAAATGGAATCGTTGGCTGAGTTTTTAAAACGTTATTACAGTAAACAATAATATTAAGAAGTATGAAGCGGAGACTAACCACTTTCTACCCAATCTTGTAAGAGAAAATACGTAACTGAGAAGTCAAAACAGCTTGATCAAGAGTCTTGTATAAAGATTGAGTGAATTTTTAGCTAAATTCTCTATAAATACCTCGAATTTTCTAGTTGATCTTGTTAATTTGGAAACATAATTATTCTTTGGCTACATAATCAAAGCAATATTAAAGTTTCCTATTTATTATGTCCCATTCTGTAAGAAAAAAATTAATCGGTCAGATATTACAGCAAGCTCATCTCGTATCTGCTGCTCAAATTGATGTTGCATTACATGATTGTGCAGTACAAGCAGCTTTACAATTGCCAGAACTTAGGTTAGGAGAAGTACTATCTTTAAGAGGATGGGTTAAACAACAAACCGTAGATTTTTTTGTTGAACAATGGCCCAAACTAATTTTACAGACAGAAAAAGCAAAAATTGGATTTTATCTTCAAGAAGCAGGTTTATTAGATTCATCTCAAATCAATTGGATTATCAACCAACAAGCCAAACTATCAATTACTAAAAAATTTGGGGAATTAGCCTCTGAACAAGGATGGATTAAACAGAACACTATCCAGTTTTTTATAGAACAACTATCCCTAGAAAACAACTCCGAAAAATTCTTGAATTATGCTCCTTCTCTTAGTGTTCAAGAAGTTCTTAGTAGATACATGGCTGGAAATACCAACTTACAAAATTCCCGACTAGATAAAGTTCAACTTAGTAAATTTATTTTAGAATATGCTAACTTAGAAGCCTCCCAAATAAGAGAAGCTAATTTAGAAGAAAGCGTTTTTGACTATTCTAATCTCAAAAAAACTGACTTAAGTAAATCCAATTTAGTAAAAGCTTCTTTCCGTAATACCGATTTACGCTATGCTTCTTTAAAAGGATGTAATTTATATCAAGCATTTTTAGCTCAAGCTAATCTTACAGGAGCTAATTTAAAACAAGCTAATTTGACAAGTGCTAATCTTCAGAATGCACAATTAGATCATGCTTTACTTCAAGGAGCAGACCTAAGAGGAGCTAATTTAACGAGAGTATCACTACAAAGAGCATATTACGATGCAGCAACTTGTTTTGATGATTATATAAACCCTTTAGAATTAGGAATGCAACCAGCAGATACTACCCTTAATAATCATCCTAACTTAACAAACAACTCACTAGTTAATGTTAATCAAGAAAATTTGCTCCATTTTCGTGAAACTCTAGTTTTATGTGGATAAGTAAGTCCGTTCATTTTTTACTAACTATTGCTAACAATATGAAAAATTCTTGTTTCAACTAGGGTAGTCGGCTACTTCCTATCCACAAGCTTCAGTTCGGCAGTGACTCCACCTACTTAAATTAATGCTGGCATTCCAGTCTCTTTCGATGAAAGAACCGCAGCCAACACACAAAAACCATAGGAATATTATACAGCAATATTACAGCATATGAAAAGACTAGACATAAGACTATCTAATGAAGAAAAAGCAATTTTAGACGCATATTGTAAACAGAAAGAAATGACACAATCTGATGCTGTAAGAACTTGGATTCGTGGACTAAAGCGAAAGTTAAAAAAAGTTAGCAATAGTTAGTATTTGAGCAACTGTTAATTAACCCTCGATATTAATTAATAGGATTTTTGCGACTAATCTCAGCAATTCTAGATAATAATAACCATCCTAAAACAGAACCGATCGCATAATGGGGAAAATCCCACCATACAAAAGTCGAACCTAAAAGTAATCTCCAAATTATATGGGAGCGAATAGCAATAGGGACGTAATTAAACCATAATTGAGCAACTTCAATCATACAGGTAATAATAAATACCCAGAGCGGAATAGTTACAGTAGCTTTTTTACCAGGAAAAAACCAAAATAAAATTAAACACCAAAAAATCTCATATAAAATATCCCCCGAATAATCATTAACCCACTCTTGACCAATTCCTGTATAAACCTTGGAAAGCAACCCAAGAGGCGTAATAACTAGTAGAGAAATAAAGATAGCTTTTCTCATTTAAGTGAGATGTAGTTTAATCTACTCATATTTAAATAAATGTGAAAAAATTTTTTTTAAAACTATGAAGAATAAGGGACAAGGAATAAGTTATAAAAAATTATAATTTCTGCTCTAAAAATTTAATTTTATTTGCTCCATTATTCCTCATCCTTCATCCTTTTAATTAAAATTGATTTCTATAAGGCTTAGTGGGTTTTTTACGTTTTTTACTTTTATTTTTCTCGTAGTCAATTTCTTTAAGTTTTTTCATAATGCGAGTAAAGTACTCACCCATATATTCTTCCATAGTGGTAACTTCTTCTTTGGCAATACCAAAAGTCTGATAAACATCATCCATATTTGCATCCAAAGGTTGACCACTAGCCAAAACCTCAGCAAAAGACAAACGATCTGCGGTATTTTGACCCCACTCAAAGAAACGAGTCACCCGACGCATCAGACGCAAAACAGTCAAAGATACAGTAGAAATTCTGGCATCTTGTTGTGATAATCTTTCGCAAAGATTAATTATCTCATAAGCACCCCAAGCTCTTGTACCTACTAAGGGGAAAGTTTGTTTTTCTGCTGCTGGTACTTCTAAAGCACGAATTGCAAATTTAGCAATATCTTGGGTATTCATATAAGCAATAGGAGTATTTTCTCCACTTACCCAAACTACCTGATTTTCTAAGATAGGAATGGCATATTGAGCAATTAAACCTTGCATAAAGCCACCAAGACGGAAAATTGTGTAATTTAATCCTGATTCCTTTAAGAAAAGCTCAGTACAGTGTTTAATATCCATTAAAGGAACTTCACGATGTTCCTCTGCGTTGAGAATTGAGAAAAAGATATATCTGTCAATACCAGCAGCTTGAACCTCTTGGATCAGATTAACCTTACCTTCCCAATCAACTGTTTGAATACGGAGAGTATCAGTAATTCTGGTAGTTGCAGCATCAATAACTGCATCCACACCTTCTAAGGCAGGGGTAATAGTTTCTTGATCGCAAATGTTTCCTTTAACAACTTCTGCGCCCCATTCTTTTAAAAAAGAAGCTTTACTTAGGTTGCGGACTAGACAGCGTACTTCATAACCTTTGTCAAGAGCGTGGCGAGCTATTTGTCTGCCGAGAGTGCCTGTAGCACCCACTACTAATAATTTCATTTAGGAATTTTGTTAATATTTTGTAATGTTTCTCTAAGATTTTATCAAAAACCTGTCCCAGATAGTTGTCTAGATTACTTATAATTTGGTTGCTCCCTAATTGTTAAGTAAATATAAGTAAAGATAGACATTAGCCTTTAGTAAGTAAGGAATGACTTTAAAAGCTGTTTTATTAGACTTCAACGGTGTAATTATTAACGATGAGTCAATTCACCAAGAATTGATTGCGGATATCTTGATTAGTGAGAATTTACGCCCCGATGAGTCCGAGTTTCAAACCTTCTGTCTGGGAAGAAGCGATCGCGCTTGTTTAAAAGATATCTTGAATAAACGAGGTAGAGTAGTTTCTGCCCAATATCTTGACGACTTAATTCAGAAAAAAACTCAGGCATATCAACAAAAACTAGAAAGTTTAGATAGTCTTCCTATTTATCCAGGGATCGAAGAATTCTTAATTCAATTGCAAAAACAGAAAATTGCGATCGCCTTAGTCACAGGAGCATTACGCAGGGAAGTAGACTTAGTCTTAGAGAAATCTGGTATTGCACAATATTTCTCTGTAATTGTAGGAGGAGATGATATTACTCAGAGTAAACCCCAACCAGAAGGGTATCTTTTGGCGGTTTCTCAACTCCAATTACAACCATCAGAATGTCTAGCAATAGAAGATAGTTATCCAGGGATCGAAGCAGCTAAAAAAGCTGGTATTCCTGTAGTAGGAATTGCCAACACCTATCCCCTTCATATGTTACAAAGACGCGCTAACTGGACTGTGGATTATTTAGCTGAATTAGAGCTAGATAGGCTGTTTTGACGTTCTCCCCTCCGTAGAGCTAGGGCTGTTTCAAAATGCGAGCTTGTTAAAGATTTTGGATGATGGGGAGATAGGGGAGTGGGGAAATGGGGAAATCAAACATAATTTGCTAAAAAATAAGCCCCGATAAGTTTTTAAAACTTAGGAGTTTTTCTGGTTAGCTCAACTGAAATGACTGCGAGAGAGGCTTCCGGCTAGGAAGCCTCTCTAATCGCAGTGTTGACTAACAATTCGTTGAGGGACAAAATTTATAGTTCGATAAATTTGGCTCATATATCGAGTATTTGCCGAAAATACCCCCTATTTCCCTATCTCCCTATTTCCCCACCTGTCTCATACTAGAATGAAACAGCCCTACCTCCATAGAACGGAAGGGGATTCCCTCCCATCACTGATTAGATTTTCTCTTTCGTTGAGTTCCCTTACAAGTTTTCTGTTTCCAGATTCAAGCAGAGGGGAATCTCTCCAGAGATTTCACATTCGGTGCGCGGAAACCGTAGTTGCCCATTGTTTTAGGGCTGATTTTAAGATGTTTATCGCTGCGTTTTCGTCATCGGTTCATTATTATCTTTATTAGCTGGTATTATTACCGATTTAAACTTCAAAATTCATTAAAAATTTACATAATAGTTCTATAACTTTATCCTATCTTTTTTTGAAGATAGTAAATTAAGTAATATCACAGTTTATACCTAAAATAATTAATTTAACTAATTAGTAAAAATAGGATATTACAGTTATGAAAACTATTGCTATCAGTCACAATATAATTAACGTGCTAGTACTTGACTTTCAACAAATAATCTTAAAAACACTACAAGCTGAACTAGAACTAGAATCTGATATTCAAATAGTTGCTGTGACCAAGGACGGAAGTTCCGCTTTAGAGCAAATCGCGGAACTTCAACCTGATTTAGTAATGATTGATTTGGAGCTACCAGATATTAATGCCATTACTCTGATTGAGATTATTAAAGAACGCTATCCCCAAATTAAAACTTTGATACTCAGCAATAATCAAGAGGAAAACTATATCAATCAAGCGATTATTGCAGGAGCAAAAGGATATTTATCAAAAACTACTTTAGGAAAAAATATTATTAGAGCTATCCGTATTATCAATCAAGGATATTTTCAATTGAGTTTAGATAATTAGATTGTTAGTTGTTCGTTGTTGATTGTTAGTTGATTAATAATTCTGACATCACGACTTCCGAGTTCTGAGTTCTGAGTTCACCAATTCTGACTTATTACTTATTACTTAAAAGATATCTTTCAATCAAAATAATGGCTACAATATCATCTATGGGACGAGGTGGTATTCTGATTCCCTGGGGAAGTAACCGAGTAATACCTGTGGGGGGATACATTTGCCAATAGCGATCGCGAGCTTCTAAAGTACTATTATTTTCATCAATCATTTCAATAGCAAAATTGGGAAAATGAGACTGTAATTTATTGCGCCAACTTTTTGCAGTAGTAAGATTTCCCATCACAATTACTTCCAAGGGATACTGCTGAGATAGTGATTCAATAGTTGCTATAGCCTCTTGGGAAGATACCACCTGATGCTCGTAAATTTCCCCGTCACAATTCATCACCGCCACACCACATTTATCCCTTCCAGGATCAAAACCTAATATCATTAAACATTTATCATTAAACATTTATCACTTTGGCAACCAAAAATTACTGATGAGTGATTACTGATTACTGCTTATTGTTTACTGTTTTACGTACTAAAAACCACTCTGCCATCTTTAAGCACTACTAATTTTAGCTTCAATGGACCAGCAGTATAAGTAGTTTCTGCCACAACTACTTTAATTTCATCGAGAGATTCTTCTGAATTGACAATATCATCAATGAAATTGATTAGGGTGCTAATTTGTCCATCTCCAATTTGTAGATCCCCAATGATTCCTGCTCTTTGGGCGCGGAATTTAGAAGCAGCTAAGAGCCAATCCAATCTTTCTTGGATATCTTCATTATTCATCTGTTGAGAATCAATGGAAACCGTAGCAATTTCTTCTCCTACTTGAAAAATTTGCCTATTTAAATTCAAATCCGCAAATACTCTCACTTCCTCTTCTCCTTGTACATAATTACCAGCAGATAAGATACGCACCACATAATCTCGACCATCTCGAATTTGTTGCGCCAACTCTTTGACTTGGGCTGTGGTAATTCTTACTACTCGCTGTGGCTCGGATGGATTATCTTGGAATAAAGTGGCTTTGATAGCATTACGGTTAGCTTGGGCTAAAAGACGGTCAATAGCAGGAACAGCAGCTTTGGGATCGATGATTCTGATGGTAGCAGAAGCTAAAACTTCCCCTTTAAAAATAGCAATTTTCCGTTCTCTGAGTTCTTGGTAAGTCTGGTAATACTGTTCTAAAACTTTGATCTCTCGTTCTAAAAACTGTAATTGTGCTTCTAGATTTTGCAATCTGCCTTTTCTAGCTTGTAAATCTTGGTCTTTAAGGGCGATATCTCGATCTAACTCAAAAATGCGTTCATCTCTGGCAATAATTTGTTCTTGTAATATCTCCTGTTGTTGATTCAATTCTTGAAGCCGAGTTTCAGTTTTTTGGATAACTTGGTCTTGAGCCGTAATTTTTTGTTCTCTTTGTTGTAATTGAACTTGTAGTTGTTGACTTTGGGCTTTCAGATTCTCTAGCTGTTCTAGTTGTTTGCTTCTCTCTACTAGAATTGTATTTAGCTCAGAGCGTAATTGATTAGCTTGTTGAGAAGTCTCAGCTAGTCGAGTTTTAGATTCTTGAAAATCTCGCTCAATTGCTTCTAACTGCTGTGTGGCTTCAATCTGTTGTTGTTTTACTTGGGCTAATTGGGTTTCAACTTCTTGTTTGCGTTGATTAGCTTCATTTAGTTCTCTTTTAACGTGCCTAAGATCGCGGAGAATTTCATCTAGGTTAAAAACTCCCTCTCTCAAAGATTCGCTTAAGGCAAATAAAATTCCGTAAGTGGAAGCGGAAATTAAAGTTCCTGTAATTACAGTAACAATTGTGGCAGTCTGACGGGGACGAAGGTTAAATAGCCTTAATCTAGCTTTTCCGACCTTTGTTCCTATGCGATCGCCTAATGCTGCTACTAAACCTCCTAATACTAAGATGGCTGCAATTAAAATATAAGCACTGGTCATAGGAACTATAAATTCCGAATTCTCAATTCTGAATTATTCAATTCTTTAGCATTTCCCAATATTTAAGTAAACTGTTGACTGAGAACAACAGGGTTGTGTACCGTAATTTTCTTTTTATGAATTGAGATCATTCCTTTGTCTCTTAAATCTCCTAACAAGCGAGTCACCGTGACACGGGTTGACCCTATAGCTTCTGCGATCGCCTGATGGGAAAGTTTGAGATCGATTTTAATTCCTTCGGTAGTAGGAATCCCAAAGTCTCGACACAGGATCAAGAGAAAACTAACTAAACGAGAACCCATATCCCGATGAGCTAGAGTTTCGATCATCATTTCCGTCTGAAGAATACGGGATGATAAGCCTCGTAGCATCAACATCGACAGTTCTGGATTTTCTTTAAGGGATTGTTCCACCTGTTCAATAGGTGCAGATAATAATTCTACAGGAGTAAAGGCTACTGCATGATAAAAGCGATCGCTTTTCTGTCCTGTAATTAGGGATAACACTCCAAAGACGCTATTTTCTCGCAATAGGGCAACTGTAATTTCTTCTCCTGCTTCATAAACTCTTGATAGCTTGACAGCACCTTTCACCAAGAAATAAACTCGTTCTGCTGGATCACCAGGAAAAAAGATCGTTTTTCCCCTCTCAAAGCTTTCAACAATGGGAGGAAAAGAACTACGACTGAGCTTACGAAATACGGATGCTAAGGGTAGATTTTGGGTTAAGGATAGTTCCATAGAAATAACTATATATTAGGAGTACTATTTAATTGTTTAATGTTCAACTTTTAAGGGTTATTTGCAGATTTTAAACTTTCCCAGAATTGCCAAAACTCACCTTTTAAAACTAATTTTTGATGGTAAGGTATGACGAGGAAACCTCGCTATGTGCAATCACCCTGTTGACTCAAAAGAAGCAGACTCGGTTTTTTTGTCTCTCCAACTATGAAGATCCTAGCCAAAAGTCTAGGCATTGTACTATAGATAGTTGCCACGCAAATAGGAAAGATTCATTATGTTAGACCTTACTGGAAAAAATGCTTTTGTAACTGGGATTGCCAATAATCGCTCCATCGCTTGGGGGATCGCCCAGCAACTCCATAAAGCAGGGGCAAATATCGGTGTCAATTATTTGCCAGATGACAAGGGACGTTTTGAGAAGAAAGTTAGACAGTTGGTTGAGCCTCTCAATCCTAGTTTGATTTTACCTTGTAATGTTCAAGATGACGCTTTAGTAGAGGGAATGTTTAAAGCGATCGCAGATAAATGGGGTAAATTAGATATCCTAATTCACTGTTTAGCTTTTGCTGATAAAGAATATCTCGGAGGAGACTATAGCAATGTTCCTCGGGAAGCTTTCCTAAAATCTCTAGATATAAGTACTTACTCTCTAACCTATTTTGCTCGTTTGGCAAAACCTCTGATGAATGAAGGTGGTAGCATCTTAACCCTTTCCTACTTGGGTGGAGTCAAAGTAATGCCCAGCTACAATGTTATGGGAGTTGCTAAATCAGCCCTAGAAATGAGTGTGCGTTATTTAGCTTCGGAATTAGGACCCCAAAATATTCGGGTTAATGGAATTTCCGCAGGACCAATTAGAACTTTAGCTTCTTCTGCTGTAGGAGGAATTCTCGATATGATTAAACATATGGATGAAACTGCACCTCTAAGACGCACCGTAACTCAAGAAGAAGTTGGTAACACCGCAGCCTTTTTAGCCAGTGATCTTGCAAGTGGTATTACAGGACAAATCATATACGTAGATGCTGGCTACGAAATCATGGGAATGTAAATGTAATTAATAGATAGTTAATAATTGAAAATGGCAACAACAGAACCAAAAACCCCAAATTTTGCCGAATCTCAACCAGTTTTATTATCCCGTACCGCATCTGTCAGAAGAACCACTAAAGAAACTGATGTTGAGGTGACAGTTAATCTAGATGGTCGGGGGAATTGTCATGCTAATACAGGGATTCCTTTTCTCGATCATATGCTCCATCAAATATCTTCTCACGGATTACTAGATTTAGATGTTAGAGCCACAGGAGATATTGAAATTGACGATCATCATACTAATGAAGATGTGGGTATTACTTTAGGTCAGGCTTTAGCTCAAGCTCTAGGCGATCGCAAAGGCCTTGTCCGTTTTGGTCACTTTGTTGCACCCCTAGATGAGTCTCTAATTCAAGTGGCTTTGGATTTTTCAGGACGACCCCATCTCAGTTATGGTCTAGATATTCCTACTCAAAGAGTTGGGACTTATGATACTCAATTAGTCAGAGAGTTTTTTGTCGCTATAGTCAATCACTCTCAGATGACTCTGCATATTCGTCAGCTAGATGGGATCAACTCTCACCATATTATTGAAGCAACTTTTAAAGCCTTTGCCCGCGCTATGAGAATGGCATTAGAAATTGATCCCCGTCGTGCTAACACTATTCCTAGCTCTAAAGGTGTCTTGTAATTGGGAAGATAAAGAGCGATCGCTTGGGATCAAAGGCTGTGCGATCGCTCTTTAAGTGCCACAATGATCTTCCCAATCAAATTTTTTGAGGAAGTTATGTTATGCAATCTCCTTTACATTTTTTCACTGTAGAAGAATACCTAAAATCAGAGCAAGACAGAGATATTCGTCATGAATATGTAGCTGGACAAATCTTTGCTATGGCGGGTTCTAGTGAAGAACATAATTTAATTGTTACAAACATGATTGCCTTATTACGTCCTCACCTACGAGGTAGTTCTTGTCGCGCCTTTGTTTCAGATATGAAAGTTAAAGTCAAGGCGCAAAAAGCAGACATATTCTATTATCCCGATCTTGTCGTAACCTGCGATCCGAATGATAAGGAAAGATACTTTAAAACCAAGCCTAATTTAATTGTAGAAGTTCTGTCTAATTCTACTGAATCTATAGATAAAAGAGAAAAGCGAATTAATTATCAAACCCTAGACAGTCTGCAAGAATATGTTTTGGTTTCTCAAAATGAGATGAGAGTGGAAATCTATCGCAAAAATATTCAAGGAAATTGGACAGTAGAAACTTTAGGGAAAGATAACAGTTTGCAACTAGATTCTGTTGGCTTGACTTTAACAATGGCTCAAATCTATGAGGATGTTTTTTAGTTATTAGTAAATATAAGTTTTACTAGTAATAGTTGTTGATTCTATGCTTCTTTATGACAACAAAACAGTTTCCCGCTAGGCTTCATGTATTGATTGCGAGAAATAATGAGAATGGAATCGTTATTAGAAGAGGTCCTTCTAAGCAAGTATGTGTTTTAGGTTGGGATCGCAGAAGTAACACCTTTACCGTAAATCAGTGGTTAAAAGGAAGGATTTATGAAAGACGATCTGACATTTCTCCTTCTGGGAAATACTGGATTTATTTTGCAATGAATGGTAAGTGGGATAGAGAAGCTAAAGGAGCTTGGACAGCGATAGCCAAAGTCCCTTGGCTCAAAGCTATTGAGTTATTGCCAAAGGGAGATTGTTGGCATGGTGGTGGTTTATTTCTTGACGATCAAACCTATTGGTTAAATGACGGATTTGGTCATGAGTCACTTTTTACTTCTAATGAAATTACTAGAAATAGGTCCTATCAACCCAAAAATCAATATGGTGGAGAATGCCTCAATGTCTATTACAACCGCCTTCAAAGAGATGGATGGAATCTAAAAAATAGAGACAAAGAGAAATGGCATTCTCTAGCTATCTTTGACAAGAAACTACTACATGGCTGGAAAATTAAAAAAATTTGCCATGAGCAAATTGGCTCTCCTCCAGGAAAAGGATGCTATTGGGATGAGCATGAACTACAGAACAAAAATGGCGACATATTAACTAAACCAAGATGGGAATGGGCAGAGTGGGCAGATAATGCCATATTTTTTGCACAGAATGGATGTATTTATAAAATTACTATCGTAAGTTCTAGTAGTCTTAATGAAGATCAATTACTACATGATTTCAACAATTATAAGTTTGAACCTAAACAAGCACCATATTAATTTGAGAGACAGTAATGATTTCTACTAAATCAGTTCAAGTTTTCCATGAAGACTTAGCAATAGATGCCTATTTAGCTATGCCAACAGCATCGGGTAAATTTCCTGCTGTGATTGTAATTCAAGAAATATTTGGGGTTAATGAGCATATTCGCGATATTACCGAAAGAATTGCTCAACAAGGTTATGTAGCTATTGCTCCTGCTATCTATCAACGTCAAGCACCAGGATTTGCTGTAGGATATACAGCCGAAGATTTAAGCCAAGGAAGAGAGTACAAAAATCAAACCCAAGCTGATGAATTACTGGGTGATATTCAAGCTACCATTAGGTATCTCTATCAGTTACCCCAAGTTAAAACTACAGGAGTGGGAATAGTGGGTTTTTGTTTCGGTGGTCATGTTACTTATCTAGCAGCACCTCTAGAAGAGATTAAAGCTGCTGCTTCTTTCTATGGCGCACAGATTGTAAATTGGTGTCCTGGTGGTGGTGAACCAACTCTCGCCCGTACTAAAGATATTAAGGGTACAATCTATTGTTTCTTTGGGACTGCTGATTCTTTGATTCCCAATGAACAAGCAGATCAAATTGAAGCAGAATTACAAAAACATAATATCTCTAACAAGATATTCCGCTATGAAGGTGCAGAGCACGGCTTTATGTGCGATAAGCGCAATAGCTATAATCCAGAAGCAGCCCAAGATGCTTGGAAGAAAATGCTAGACTTGTTTAGCTCCAAGTTATGATACCTGCAATAGTTGATAACTGGTAACGTTTCACTAACCACTTAACAAAATGAATCCTGATACAGCTTCTTCTGCCAATTCTCCATCCTTCTCTATGGATGACTTTGCCAAAGCCCTAGAACAATATGATTATGAATTTTCTAAGGGACAAGTTATAAAAGGCACAGTAGTTCAACATGACTCTGAAGGAGCATATATTGATATTGGCGGTAAATCTCCAGCGTTTCTCCCAAAAAGAGAAGCAGCTTTAGAAATAATAGATGATTTAGCCCAAGTTGTTCCTCTAAATGAAGAATTTGAGTTTCTCATTATTAGAGAGCAAGATGCAGAAGGAAAAGTTACTCTGTCTTTGCGTCAACTACAAATTCAAGCAGCATGGGATAAGGTAGCAGAAATAGCAGATAGTGGGAAATCCACTCAGATGCGAGTCACAGGAGTTAATAAGGGAGGAGTGACAGGAGAAGTTGAAGGATTACGGGGCTTTATTCCCCGATCTCACCTGCAACAAAGAGATAATTTAGAATCTCTCATAGGACAGTTATTAACTGCTACTTTTCTAGAAGTTAACCCAGAACAACGCAAGTTAGTTTTATCCCAACGGGATGCAATGCGTGCTGCTGCTATGACTAAACTAGAAGAAGGTGCATTATTTACTGGCAAAATCGTCAATATGAAACCTTATGGGGTTTTTGTCGATCTTGATGGGGTTACAGGCTTACTCCATATTAAAGAAGTCAGTGGCACTCATATAGATTCTCTGAATAAACTTTTTAAAGTGGGACAAGAAATTAAAGTCGTGATCGCTCATGTTGATGAATATAGCAATCGCCTCTCTCTATCTACTAAAGTTTTAGAAGAATATCCAGGGGAATTGTTAGAAAAATTTGACCAAGTAATGGCATCAGCAAATGAAAGACTAGAAAAAGCTAAAGCTGAGAAAGTTGATAGTTAATGGTGGATTTTGTTTCAGTTTCAACCATTAACAATCCCCATACTTATGATGTTGTCGTAATTGGGGCTGGTTTATCGGGTTTGATGTGCGCCCAAACTTTGCAACAGCAAGGATATCGGGTAATCATTCTCGATAAATCTCGTGGGGTTGGGGGTAGAGTTGCTACCCGAAGGATTGATAATATTCCCATAGATCATGGTCTGCCTTATCTAGAAATTCAAGGTTCAAATACAAAAAATTTAATTCAACAACTCCAAAAGAGTAACATTCTGCAACTTTGGCAAAGTAATATCTATCAATTTGATGTTAATCAGAATCTTCAAGAAAGTCCTTCCCTAAAGTGTTATGTCTCTACTTCAGGAATAAATGCGATCGCTAAATACCTAGCTACAGATTTAGATATTCACAAGCAATGCAGAGTTACAAAGATTAAAATCACTAAAAATCGCTCCTGGGAGATTATCTATAACTTAGAGGCTAATTTTGCTAGTATTTATGGCAAAACCCTTGTAATTGCTATTCCTGCTCCCCAAGCAGTAGAACTTTTAACTACAATAAACAATCAGTTACCATCAGCATTCTTAACTCAGTTGCGCTCAGTAACTTTTCATCCTTGTATTGCGGTGATGGCTGAGTATGACAGCAAGTATTTAACTCAATTACCATCTTGGCAAGGAGTAAAATTAGAAACAAATTCCGATCTAGCTTGGATTGCAATAGACAGTAGTAAAAGAGAGCATCCAACTAAACCAATATTTGTACTTCACAGTACAGCCCAATTTGCTCAAAACTATTTAGAAACTTCAGATTTAATTCCAGTGGGGAAATCCTTATTAAAAACAGCAGCTTTTCTGTTATTACCTTGGTTAGATTCTCCCCAAAAGTTACAAGTACATCGTTGGCGATATGCTATTCCCCATCATCATTTATCTATACCCTATCTTTTTACAGACACGCCCTTACCTCTAGTTTGTTGTGGTGATTGGTGTCAAGGAAACAATATCGAAAGTGCTTTAAATTCTGGCTTAATAGCAGGTAAGTTTATTCACCAACAAATAAAAGACTAATTCCTGCGAGCGCAATTAACACTCCTAAAATAGACCGCAAACTCACTTTTTCTTTCATAATTAGAGCAATAGGAATCACAAATATCGGACTAGTAGCCAAAAGAGTTTGTGCAATTCCTGTTGGCGCGAATTTTAACGAAGTTTGCTGTAACCAAATACCTAAATAAGTACTACCAAAAGCAGCTAAAGTTATCGTCCCCATAATACGAAAAGATAAAAAGTTAATGGGTTGTGATGATGATTTTTTATTCCAAGGTATAGCTGCTAACAAAAATGCTATCCCTGTACCTGCTACTAAACGAATTAAGCTACTTTCTAAAGGACTTATATCAGAATTTAGCAATGCTACACGGGATAATACTGAACCTCCAGCTTGGGTTACTGCTGCTAAAATACCCCACATTACACCTTTAAGTATAAGTAAGTTATTATTTATTTGAAGAGAACTCCTCTCACTAATTACCCAAGCTATACCCAACAAAGTCAATAATATTCCACACCAAGCTATAGTATTTAAAGTTTCTCCTATTAATATCCAAGCCAGCAAAGCACTTAAAGGAGGAGTTAACGTTTCTAATAATAAAGTACGTCTTGCACCTAAATTATTTAAAGCCAAAAAGTAAGCAGTATCTCCCAGTCCAATCCCAATTATTCCACTAATAGATAATAAAACAACAGAAAATGTCTGAAAATTATCAATTGTTATTCCTTGAAACAATAATGTAATTAGAAGAAATGCGATCGCAATAATTCCTTTAAGAAAATTGAGTTGTAAAGGAGGAATTCTTTGCCCCAATAAACTATAAACAACAGAAGAAATCGCCCACAAAAATGCTGCTGTCAAAGCAGACAATTCACCAATATAGTTACTCAAATTAGTCAAAAGTAAAATTTCTTAATTAATATTTTATAAATCAAAATGTCTCACAAGATTAAACTTGTTTATTATCCAACATGGAAACTTATGTTTGGTTCAAATAAACTCTCAAATGATAGCAACAACAACACCTCCTAACAATCTAGCAGTAACACGATCCGGATTACCTAACATCTGTGGTTGGGAATCAGAAATTACTCAAGTAGTCAACCACAGTAACCCTATATTTCTACCTCAAACTAATCTCAATATAGATAATATCAAAGCAGGGTTTGCTTGCGCCCTCCATATGCACCAACCCACTATACCTGCTGGTGCTAACGGCGAATTAATCTCCAATCTTCAGTATATGTTTGAACATCCAGGAGAAGGAGACAATCACAACGCGGAAGTTTTCGCTTGGTGTTACACCCGCATGGCAGATTGGATACCAGAATTAGTCGCTAATGGTTGTAGCCCTCGTATTATGCTGGACTATTCAGGAAATCTTCTCTGGGGTTTACAGCAAATGGGACGTAACGATATCTTAGATAATCTCAAAAATATTACCTGCAACCCTCAATATCAACCTTATGTAGAGTGGTTGGGGACAATGTGGTCTCATGCTGTAGTCCCCTCCACCCCAATACCTGACATCAAGCTACAAATTCAAGCTTGGCAACATTACTTTGCTACCATATTTGGGTATGATGCCCTCAAAAGAGTCAAAGGTTTTTCTCCGCCAGAAATGCACCTCCCCAATAATCCTGATACTCTCTATGAATATATCAAAGCTCTCAAAGAATCTGGTTATCGCTGGTTACTGGTACAAGAACATTCTGTAGAAAGGTTAGATGGTTCAGGATTATGGCACGACGATAAATATGTTCCCAATCGTCTCATAGCTCGCAATTCCAAAGGGGAAACTATCAGCATTACGGCTCTCATTAAAACTCAAGGTTCTGATACTAAGCTAGTAGCCCAAATGCAGCCTTATCATGAAGCTAAAGGCAGAAATCAACAACAATTAGGCAATATTTCAGTTCCATCTTGTGTGTCTCAAATTGCTGATGGAGAAAATGGTGGAGTAATGATGAATGAGTACGCCCGTGATTTCCAACCTGTTTGGGGTGAAATTAAAGATAATTCAGAAGTTGTCGGCTTCAACGGGACAGAATACATTGAAATTTTAGAAGCTGCTGGAGTTAAGCCTGAAGATTATCCTACTTGCCAAGCAGTAGGACAACACAAAATTTGGAATAAAGTAAATCCAGAACAAGCTACTCCTGATTCTATTGCAAAAGCTATAGAAGAACTTAAAGCAACTGATCATCAATTTCATATGGATGGTGCATCTTGGACTAATGACTTGAGTTGGGTTAAAGGCTATGAAAATGTCCTAGAACCAATGAATCAACTCAGTGCAATGTTCCACCAAAAATACGATAAATTAGTTGCGCAAGACCCTTCAGTAACCCAAACTGAGGAGTATCTAGAAGCATTACTTTATGTTCTTTTAGTAGAAACTAGTTGCTTCCGTTATTGGGGTCAAGGTACTTGGACAGACTACGCACGAGAATTATATCGTCGCGGTGAAACACTTTTGAAATAGTCATAACAAAGGAAAGCTCCCTTCTAAAAAGAAGAGAGCTTTCCAAAAAACTGACCAGGCACTGAGCTATTTTCCCGCTTGGCTACCCAAGGAGTATCTTCGCAGCTGTAACGTTTCACTTTCGAGTTCGGGATGGGGTCGAAGTGGTACCATTACGCTAAAAGCACCTGGAAATGGTGTTGAGATTGTTACGTAAGTTGGGAAATACCC
>JAAUYH010126002.1_pt1 | contig 45048 bp, 35 predicted proteins | sample 7278061 | NCBI WGS metagenome assembly JAAUYH01 (sample SAMN14350203, study PRJNA611818) | marine sediment metagenome | isolation source: surface marine sediment (0.6m) | place: French Polynesia: Moorea | collected 2018-08
CCTCCCATCCGCTTCCGTTTTCAGCTTCACCCCCCGTTGGGCGAACCAGGCGATGGTGTCCTGGGGTTGAAAGCGAGTGAACGCAGCCCGCAACGCTTTGCCGCCGCGGGGATAATGTTGCGCCAATAAAGCCGGATCAAAACAGGCGTGGGTAACATTACAGCGGCCCCCTCCAGAAATGCGGACTTTGGCTAAGACTTCCGAGCCTGCTTCGAGTAAGGTGACTTGGGTGTAGGGATGGGAGACGGCGGTTGCGATCGCGCCCCAAAAACCTGCAGCGCCGCCCCCAACGACAATAACTTGTAGTTTGTTATTGAACATTGGTCATTATTGGTTACTGGTCATTAGTCACAAGGCGCGGAGCACAGGGCATAGTCATTTCTACTTATTTATTATTTATTACTTGCTACTTGCTACTTGTTGCTGGTCACTTTTGCTAAATGTCCTCCATCCCACTTTTTGAAAGCCCAGGCGTCTTGTCATTTTTCTGTCACATTTCCATTTCATGATGTATTCATCGATAGCTTTTTATCGTAAACCTGGGTGGCGATTTTTAACAGATGGTTAACCAGGCTATCACTGTGAGGGTGGGTTCAGTTTTTTGTACAAATCCAGAGAGCTGTTATCAGACCTAATATTCAAGGTCTACTAGGCAACTGTTTCTTGTGTAAGTGTGATAGCAATGAACTCCAAAAATCTATTTTCTATCCTTTCCCATAAGAATGCATATTTGACGATTCAAAGCCGGAGTTGGAAATCTCAGTTAAGCCAAGGCCTGTTTAGCTTGGGGATTTCCGCCTTAGGGATTGTGACTTTTACAGCGGCCAGTTCGGCTGAAGACCCCCAATTCTCTGGATATTTGGCGCAAAATAACACACTGACCATACAATCGATCTTGGCTGAACCGACGGATGGCATGCAGGTTACTTTGCAAGGTCGTGTTCTACAGGCCGGAGATGATGCAGAAGACTACATCTTCACTGATGGGACGGATCAAATTGCGATTGAAATTCACGATGACAACTTTAGTTTTACTCCGGACACACTGTTTGAAATTACAGGAGAGGTCTACTTAGAGGCTGAAGATTCGACTCAACAAGAAGCTCACCCGGAGGAGATTGAAATTGAAGTCCATCAAGTTCGCATCGTGACTCCTTAGAAGATCATTGAGGACTTCATAACTCGGAAACACCGGCGCAAATTGCAAAAGATTAACTGCTTTATGTCAACGTCCTCTCAGATTCAAAAAATTCTCTGAAGGATGTATATTGAAATGTATGAAATTGGACTGGGGAAATAACCCAGGATTTCATAGTGATGATTGCCAAGGATGTCTTACCCAGTAACTTTTTACGGGTAAGGCTCCTTTTTTTATTGGTTTTCATTGATACAAGAATTCAAGCGACAGAGCTTAGATTGAAGAAAAATCAAGTTTGGCTTACAACTTAAAGCGGGAAACTCTTCCTAAGAGGAGATACAGGAGTCAGAATTCAGTTCCTGCCTGACTTCTGTATTCTGTATTCCTTCTCCTAAAGATTGTTCCGGATTATAACAATATGCCTCAAGTTTTAGCTTAGAGATAGCCTTAGACTGAGTGGAAGTTCAGACAGACTCGTCTTATTGGATGAATTTTCGGTATAAATTGAGAGTATGGGAATCTGGGTTTTCAACGTCAACGAGGCGATTCTCCAAAACCCTATCCTTAATATAAGCCTTGATTGCGGCGATCGCCTTTCTTTATGCTCTCGTTTGTATACAGGGTGTCGAATTCTCAACCTCTGGCTAATCCTTGATGTCAAGTCTATGGTGACATGCTGCTAGATACTTGTTCGCCCTACAGATTCCATGTTGGGGGGAGTCTCAGTGTTGGGGCCCCCAGCTATGTTGAGCGCCAAGCTGACCAAGAACTCTACGATGCTCTCCTGGAAGGCCAATTTTGTTATGTGTTTAATGCCCGACAGACAGGGAAATCCAGTTTGCGGGTGCGGATGAAACATCGATTGAAGCTCGCTGGTTTTGCCTGCGCCTCCATTGATGTCACCAATATTGGCAGTGAACGAGTCACGCCGCAACAGTGGTATAAAGGGGTCGCCTCTGAGCTATTGCGAGGATTTAGCTTACTGGGAAAGGTAAACTTTAAGGCTTGGTGGGAGGAGCAGGTTGGGTTATCCCCGATTCAACAATTGAGTCGATTTATTGACCAGATTCTCCTGACTCAGATTGACGACGAGAGAGTTTATATCTTTATTGATGAAGTCGATAGCATCCTCAGCGCCGATTTCTCTTTAGATGATTTCTTTGCTCTGATTCGATTCTTTTACAATCAACGCTCCCATGATCCTAAATATCGTCGTTTAACGTTTGCGCTGTTTGGGGTGGCGACGCCTTCAGATTTAATTCAAGACCGCAATCGAACTCCATTCAATATTGGCAAAGCAATTGAACTCACGGGATTTCAAATGGAGGAGGCAAAACCCCTACTCCAGGGATTTGCAGGTCGGTTCGAGCAGCCGGAAAAAATCCTGGCTGAGATTTTGAGATGGACTGGCGGACAGCCATTTCTAACCCAAAAGTTATGTCAGATTGTGGTCAAGACGGATGACGATAAGCTGATTCCCCCATCAATAGATTTAGGCGAGCCCGATCAATTAACGGCTTGGATTCAAGGGATAGTCCAGTCACAGATTATTGATAACTGGGAATCGCAGGATAACCCAGAGCATCTTAAAACCATCCGCGATCGCCTGCTGAAGAACCCAAATCGGGTGGGACGACTGCTAGGCGTTTATCAAAAGATCTTGCAACAGGGAGTAACGACCGCAAATGATAGTGCAGAACAAGTTGAGCTGCTCCTGTCAGGATTAGTGGTCAAACGAGGCGGGCGTCTAACAGTGCTCAACCAAATTTATCAAGCTGTATTTGACCAGGGCTGGCTCGATCGGCAATTTGAGCAAATCCGCCCCTACGCCGAGACCTTAGACGCCTGGGTGCAGTCCGATCGTCAAGATGACTCTCGCTTGTTGCGGGGGCAAGCATTACAAGCGGCTCAGGGATGGGCTGACTCCCGCAGTCTCGCTGACCTAGACTACCAATTTCTAGCCGCCAGCCAAGCCCTACATAACCGGGAATTACATGAGGCGGAGACGGCCCGCGCTCAAGTGGCTGAAGCCCAATTGGATAAGCAAAAGGCGATTTCCAAGTGGCAACGCTTAGTGCTAGGGACGATCAGCATGGGCTTTGTTGTGATCACAGGGTTAGTGGCGACGATCGCGGGTATCGCCATTGGGAATAGATATGAAAATGAAGCTCAAGAAATACAAGCGGACGCCATCGAAGAAATCCTTGAGATTAAAGACTTGGAACTGTCACTGACAAAGTTACTCGCCTATGAACGCGAACTGATTACCTGGCTAGACAATCCGGCTCAATTTCAGATGACCTACGAACTTTATCAAGCGAGCGCCAGAGACTTTGAACGAGAATGGGCGGCGTTATTAGAGCAGTACAAAATAGACATCGAGTCCGGGTTTGAGGAAGCAGAAGAAGAAATTGATTTTTTGGATTACCTGGTGGAGAACTATAACGGTGTTAGCAAGACTTACGTACAAGGCGTTGATCAATTCATTACCACTCTGGATGTTACGCAACTGGAGGGTGAGGCGTTAGGTGAAGCCAGGCAAGGTTTGATTGATTTAAATCGCCGTCCTGCCGCACTCAAACTAGAGGAATTCTCAGAAAAATTACCGGGCCTGGTTGAAATCATTGAAAATAAAGAGCTCAAAGAGGCCGAAGAAGTTATAGAAACTGTTTTACAGACTCGAAATCAGGGGATTGCCATTAGCGCTGTATTATCACTAATGATCGCTGGCCTCCTAGCGTTAATCATTATCCGCCCTGAGCAACGTGACAGTAGAAAATCTACAAGTAATTCATTGGATTGACAGGGCGTCCGTTGCTGCGCACCTCGAAATGCAGGTGAGGCCCTGTAGAAAGACCCGTAGATCCGACAGCGGCGATTGACTGACCTTGCTGCACGCCTTGTCCTTCCCGTACATTTAGCCGACTGGTGTGGGCGTACAGTGTAGTCAAGCCGCCGCCATGATCGATAATCGCGGATCGGCCGTACCCGCCATACCAGCCTGCGAAGATCACCGTCCCAGAATCGGCGGCGCGGATAGTTGTACCGTGGCTAGCGCCGAAATCAACCCCTGCGTGAAACCGGCGATAGCCCAGGATGGGATGCACCCGAGTACCGTATCGACTGGTAATGCGCCCGCCAGTTGGATAAATCATCTGACCGGTGCCGCGAATTCCTTCTGCGCCCTCTAACAATCGCCGCTGAATCAAAATAGTCAGCTTTTCCGAATCTCGGGCGAGTCGAGCTTGGGCGGCTTGCAGCATCATGCGATCGTCTTTGAGCTGACCAATCAGGAGAACTTCCTCCTCCGCTTCCTCTTCATACTTTTGCTTTTGGGCCAGTAATTGCTGCTTGAATAGGGATATTTGGAGTTTTTGGTCTCTAACGGCCTCCCGTTGCTGAAAGACAGCGTCCGCTTTGTCTTTCAGGTCTTTCAGCACAACCCGATCCGCTGCGTAGACCCGTTTGAGTTGACGCTGACGGTCTAAAAACTGATTGAGATCTTGACTTTGTAAGAGGACCGCCCAGCCTTGGCTACTCTTCTGTCTTTGGAGGTACTGGAGCCGAGCCGCTGTGCCCTGCTGAATTTTGTCATAGGCGCTTTCGGCTTTTGCTAGTGCGTCTTGTATCTCCTTTAAGTGTTTCTCGGCTTCCTCGAGTTGCGTGTCCGTTACGGTGATGTGGTAATCGGTGGTGTCAATCTCTTGTTCTAAACCTTTGAGGCGATTTTCGGCTGCTTTCTCCAGATTTTTTAGGCGATCGCGCTCCTGATTCAAATTTGCGCGTTCTCTTTCAATCTGCTGCTGTCGATTTTGTAGCTGCTCCACCGAGGAGTTCGCCTGAGCCACCTGGACAGCGCCATCCCCCAAACTAGCTTGGGAAAAAGATTGGGCCGGTCGGCTCAAACCGATAATCAGCGTCAAGCATGCTAAACCAAGCGCCAGGAAGAGTCCTGTCCGGAAAAATTTAGGCAACCTCAATCCATAATCGGGGGCGATCATCGAGTTCTCATCCCTTCCAACTCAAAGCCAAAATCCCAAAGGCCAAAATAATTAAACCAGAGACCCTATTTAACCATTGCATATGCCGAATATGGAACTTTGTCCGAAAAAGATTAACACTCAAACTTAAAAGTAGCCACCATAGGGCCGAGCCTAAAAATACTCCTAACACCAGGATGCTGGAGGCAAGATATGTCCGTTCGATAGCGGCGATTCCAACGCCTGCGAAGATCGCTGCAAAGGAGAGAATTGTGGCGGGATTAGTCAGGGTCAGTGCAAATGTCGATGCATAGGCGCTCAGGAGATTTGCGCCTTTCGCCTTAGCCTCCGTATTCGCGGGCTTAGCCCAAAACGTTCTTAACCCCAGATAGCAGAGAAATCCTCCTCCAATCCACTGCAACCAGAAAGCCTGATCTTGTAAAAACTGAGAAACAAACGTCAGACCAAACCCAGCGATACAGCCGTAGAGCCCATCCGCTGTTGCGGCTCCCAAGCCAGACAGCAAGCCAATCATGGGACCTGCAACCAAGGTCCGACGAATGCACAATACGCCAATGGGCCCGACGGGCGCAGCAATCGATAAACCAATGAGGATGCCTTTGAGGAATAGAAAACTCATGGGATTACTCACGAATGGGTAGAGCGGGTGTTTCCTTAACCGTTGAGAGGGCGATCGCAGTTCGCGTTCTTAAAAGGCCGGGAAGACTTTTCAGCTCCTCACTGATCAAGCGCTCCAAGTCTTGGGTTCCGCGACAACGCACTTTGAGCAGATAGTCATCTTCGCCGGTAACGTGGTGGCATTCTTGAATTTCAGCCAGGGAGCCGATCTTTTGCAAGAAGGCGTCTCTGTGTTCAGGCCGCTCTAGCGAGACTGAGACAAATGCAGTCAGGTTGTAGCCGAGACTATTGGGCTCGATCAACGCGGAATAGCCCTGAATAACGCCGCGTTCCTCCAGCCGCCTGACCCGGTCGGCGGCGGCTGGAGCAGAAAGCCCCAAACTGTTGGCCAAGTCAGACCAGGTCATCCGGCCTTGATGCATCAAACGCCGAACTATCTTTAAATCCAAAGTATCTAAACTCATTCAATTAATTTATTAAAGACAATAAGCCTATTATTGACAGAATTAAAAGATAATTTCAGTTTTTTCCTTGGATTATTTTGCGAGGGGAGATTTAGGATTCAGAGGTTATTGGATATCCAGAATTGGATATGGGTATTAGTCAAGAGGCCAACTACAAGTAGCAAGTAGCAGGTAATGAGCGACCAATGACTAATGACCAATGACCAATGGCGCCCTTCCCAAAGCTCTACACCTTCCGTCAGCAGCTGGTTTCCTTGGGTTTATGAGGATTAAAGGGTCGGTCGTTACAATGAATTAGACCGACACGTTACCGAACGTAAACCCAGAAGTGTGTGAGAGTCATGGCGGTCTCTGGTTATGTTTCCTGACGCAAGTTTGTACTACTATTTCGGCATCAATGATTTCTGAACTATCAAAAATATTGGAGTCCCTGGATCTACCGGCTGATTGGATTGGCGTTCGGGCGGTCCATGAATCGTCAACCCAGCGATCGGTGCGTGACGGCCATCCCGAAGCGAACGGCAAATCCCTCAGTCGAGGCGCGATGGTGGAAGTCTTGGCTCAGGGGCAGATTGGCTATGGCGCTACAAATATGTTGACTCCGGAAGGGGTGCGGTCAGCGGCGGAGACGGCTTATCGCCAAGCGATCGCCGCCAGCCAATGGCGCATTCATGACGCCACAGCATCGACTCGTCCGGTGGTGGTGGGGAAGTATGTTTCGCCGCTGCAAAAGCCATTTGACGCCCTCAGTGCGGCTGAAGTGAATGATCTGCTAGTACGGATTTGTCAGGGGTTAAAGGTTGCTGATTCAGTTGTGCAAACCAAAGCCACAGCAATTACCCATGAAATTGAATCTTGGTATGTGAGTACTGGCGGCGCCGAAGTCTATCAGAAATTAGGATTGCTAGAAACGCATTATGGGGTGACGGCTCAGGCGGGCCCCATTGTGCAAACCCGCACAAACAATGGTTTGTTGGCCCACTGTTATCAAGGCGGTTGGGAGCTGTTTCCACAAGCCGACCTATGGGAGCGCGTGCAACGGATTGGAGAGCAGGCGGTTGAACTGCTAACGGCTGAGGAATGCCCGACTGCAGCCACAACCCTGGTCCTGGCGCCAGACCAGATGATGCTGCAAATTCATGAAAGTGTGGGACATCCGCTGGAGCTAGATCGAATTCTGGGGGATGAGCGGAATTACGCCGGCGGCAGTTTTGTCAAACCCCAAGATTTTGGCGCCCTCACCTACGGGGCGGAGTTGATGAACATTACCTTTGATCCCACCGTTTCTGGCGAGTTCGCCAGTTATGCCTTTGATGACACGGGGACTCCCGCCGCCAAGGAGTATTTGATTCGCAATGGACAGTTGGAGCGCGGCTTGGGCAGTCTAGAAAGCCAGGCGCGGTTGCAAACCCCTGGGGTGGCCTGTGCGCGAGCCTGCTCCTGGAATCGACCGCCGATTGATCGGATGGCGAATATCAATCTAGAACCCGGATCGAGTTCTTTTGCCGAAATATTGGCTGGGATTGATCATGGGGTATTTATGGAAACCAATCGCTCTTGGTCAATTGATGATCAGCGCTACAAATTCCAATTTGGCTGTGAGTACGCCAAATTGATTGAGCAGGGCCAATTGACCAAAACGCTACGGAACCCGAACTATCGGGCCACGACCCCGCAATTTTGGCGCAGTCTGATTCAGGTGGGCGATCGCTCCACTTGGGAAATCTACGGCACCCCTTACTGCGGCAAAGGAGAACCCAATCAAGTGATTCGTGTTGGTCATGCTTCTCCCGTTTGCGCATTCACCAATGTAGAAGTTTTTGGAGGAGACGCCTGATGCCGCTGATCAATTTAGAAACGACATTTAATGCCTTGGTGGAGGCGCTCATGGCTGAAGTTAAGCCGACCGAAGCCTTCACCCTGACATTATTAGGGGAACATAGCCAATTTATTCGATTCAATCGCGCTAAAGTCCGGCAAACTGGGCTGGTGACGGATGGGGAATTACGGTTGACCTTAATTCAAGATCAGCGCACCAGCTATCGCATCCTCCCCTTTACCGGGAATCAGCAAGCCGATTGGTCGACCATTCAAACCGCCTTGGCCGATTTACGTCAGGAAGTACCCCAATTGCCCGTTGATCCCTATCTGGTGACTCCCAGCGGCGAGTCAACCAGCCGGGAGAGCCACCCAGGCTGCTTGCTCGCGCCTGAAACAGCGGCGGCCGCCCTACTCCCTGGGGTCGAGGGGCTAGACTTTACCGGGTTCTATGCCGGCGGCTTATCTGTGCGAGCTTATGCAGACTCCATTGGACAGCGACACTGGTTTGAAACCGAAACATTCAATCTGGATTATTCCTTGTTTACCGCCGATGGCAAGGCGGTTAAAGGATTTTTCGCCGATAGTCATTGGGATGATCAGGCCTACGTCAAAAATCTGCAGGACTCTAAAACCTTACTGGCTAAAATGGAGCAACCCGCTAAGCCTGTTCCCAAGGGCCAATACCGGACTTACTTAGCTCCTGCGGCCGTCGCGGACTTAGTCAGCATGTTTTCATGGGGAGGGGTGAGCGAAGCGTCTATCCAGCGGGGAGGGAGCGCGCTAGGTCCCTTACATCGTCAAGAAAAAAAATTATCGCCCCAGTTCCACCTCAAGGAAAACTTCAAGTATGGCGCGACACCCCGTTTCAATAATTTGGGGGAAGTCGCCCCAGTGGACATTCCCCTGATTGTGGCTGGACAGTTAGAGAATACGTTGATTAGCTCCCGAACCGCCAAGGAATATGGCAAGGTCTCCAACTATGCTGGACCTGGGGAATCATTACGGGCGCCGGAAGTGGCGACTGGGGATCTCCCGACCGACAAAGTTCTGGAAACCTTAGATACCGGTTTGTATGTTTCAAACTTGCATTATCTAAATTGGAGCGATCGCCCCAATGGCCGCATTACTGGCATGACCCGTTACGCCTGTTTCTGGGTTGACGGCGGCGAAATTGTCGCCCCGATTGATAACTTGCGATTTGATGAAAGCCTTTATCGCTTCTTTGGGGATAGGCTGGTCAGTCTCACCGATAGCCAGCTCTTTATCCCGGAAGTGGGTACATACGGCCATAGAAGTTTAGGTGGGATCCGGACGCCGGGACTGCTAGCTGAGGAGTTTACCTACACCCTATAACGATAAAAAGTGGTATAAATTTCTACTTTGGTTTGGAATGAATAAAGCCGTTTCGACTGAACCAAGTCTGTCTTGGGCGTCAACTTAAGCCGGGACATTCTGATGGGGCAAGAATACAGGAGACAGAATCCACTGCTTGAATGACTTCTGATTTCTGTATTCTGTATTCCTCCTCTAGTGGATTATCCCGCTTTAAGTTGGAGCCCGATAGGTATCACGGTAGACGCGCTGGAAAAGTCGCTTATGGCTGAAACCTAGAAACTGAGTCAGGAAAAACTGCCGAGGTAGACGAACAATAGGAGTTAGATAAATCGATGGAAACAGTCCTAGGGGCTAATTCATTTCATTTGGGCAACTGTTCGTTTGCAATGCGATCGCTGGGACACCCTTCAGAAACGCTGAGTATGAGTTGAGGACTTTAGGCAAGATCGGCCTGATATTCTGACATCTGGATGCACCCGCTTTAGATCTTCAATACGGCGATAAGTTGTCTCCGGAATACGGCGATAAGTTGTCTCCGGGGGCAGGAAGATTCAGATGTTAACGAATTCCGCACTCTGAAGCGCCGTATACCTGTTGATGTTTTCCATCTGTGGTTGGTTTGACGCACCATACGCCCCCGTTCGTAACTACTTTATATACATGGGGGATATATTTGCCGAATGTGACTAACAACGCTAATGAAGAGGCCAGAATTAAACGCCGCTCCCATTGTTCTATGGCATTATCTCTCTTGCGATAGACTTTTCGTCTTTTGAAGCGTAAATTCATTTCCATCAGACTCTGGTGCCTCTAATAAGGATCCTCAATAGGCGTGCAAATTGGTTCCTTGCTTTAGTTATTTTAAGCGATCACAATGTGATCAGAGTTGCTCAGGACCATTAGCATTTACGTAGAATTTTCTAATGATTTAGGTGTCTTGTGGGTGAAGCCTTGATAAAAACCGATGAAGCCTTATTAAATACTATGGAAGAGCTTTGAACAATATGCAGGAGCAGCGAATCACTCTATCTGTCAGCAGCCTAATTCTGATTCTGCTGACGATTCCACTGTTGATTCTGCTGTGGCAGCTTCGCAGCTTGATTTTACTGGTAATGATCTCGGTGGTTTTGGCTTCCTCGATTGAACCGGTGGTGAATTGGGCGGAAAACTACCGCATACCTCGCTGGTTAGCGGTGGTGCTAGTTTATCTCACCTTGATTGGCGTTTTAATCGGGGCTGGTTTGGTTGTGGGCCCCGCTGTCTTTGAGCAAATCGAGCGATTAATCCGGCAAATTCCAGTCTCTCTCAAGAGTGTGTTTAATTTAGCCGAAGACTGGGTGATGGGATTGAGTGCGACTCGCCCCGAATTACTTGATCAATTGTTTGATCAGGTGCTGGATGTCCAGGCCCTGACTCGATGGGTGATTCGCTCTAGTCAGCAGTTGCTAGTGCGCTCGTACGGGGTGACAACGGGCATCTTAGGGGGCTTCTTTAGCCTAATTCTGGCTATATTCTTATCTGGTTATATGTTAGCGGATAGCCGCACCTTGATAAAAAATCTGGTGCGGTTATTACCTCGGCCCTGGGATGATCGGCTGGAGGCTCAGATTGCTCCGATGAGCAACCGAATTGGCAGTTACATTCGAGGCCGGGTGCTGGTTTCCGCCATTCTAGGGGTCGTGATTACCATCAGTCTCAGCCAATTGGGGCTCTCGGATTTCGCCTTGGGTTTAGGGGCGATCGCCGGCGTGACCAATCTGATTCCGTTTCTAGGGCCCATTTTGGGGGCGATTCCGGCGCTTGTTGTGGCGGTTTCACAAGGCGGATGGACCTTTCTGTGGGTATTGCTGCTTTATGTCATTATCCAAAATTTGGAGACCTACATTTTGGATCCCCTCTTAGTGGGTTCATCGGTGGGCGTTCACCCGCTATATCAGCTCCTAGCCGTATTAGGCGGAACGCAGGTGCTGGGAATCATTGGAGCGCTGATAGTGCCCCCTTGGATTGCAGGGGGCGCGGTGTTATTAGAGAACCTGTACCTGCGGCCCAAGTTGATGACGGAGCGCCGTCCTAAGACTGCTTTGACGACGCCGATAACGCCTCCAGATAGCGCCAGCTCTATGGGGATAGATTCGGAAGCAGACTCTATGGTTAACTAGCGGCGAAAGGGGGAGAGAATTAGGCAGGTAAGATGATATTTTCTACTTTTTAATATTTACGGATGGAGAGCGAAGTTAAAGAATTATTAAATGAAAGCAAAAATGTATAAAACTTTTCGTGTTGTTTACTCGTCAACTTTGGCAATTGCTTGATCTGGGACTACTGTTGAGTAGGCCTTGATCAATGAGTTAATCAAGCCAAGAGCGTAATTACTAGGTTATGGAAATCGTTTCAACACTCGTTATTACGGGTGTAGCGCTTGCGTGCTTTGTGTTTGAATGGCTCCCCGCCGATATTACCGCCATCTCAGTGATGGTGCTTTTGATGGTTTTTGGTTTGGTGGAGCCAGAGCAGGGCATTGAGGGCTTCAGCAACCCCGCCACCATTACCGTGATGGCGATGTTCATTTTGAGTGCGGGGATCGCCCGAACGGGCGCTTTACAGCAGGCTAGCGATCTGCTTTTGCGATGGGGCGGTAAGACGCCGAGTCAGCAGATTTTGGCGATTGGAGCGATTGCGGGTCCCTTGTCGGGATTGATCAACAATACTGCGGTGGTTTCCGTTTTCTTGCCCATTGTTGAAGATTTTAGCCGACAGCGACGGATTTCAGTCTCTAAGCTGCTGATCCCCCTTTCCTTTATCACTATTTTAGGCGGTATGTTTACGGTGGTGGGCACATCCACTAGCGTTTTAGCCAGCGGCTTATCAGATAAGTACGGCTATGGAGAATTTAGTCTATTTCAGTTCACCGCTCTGGGGGCCATTGTCTTTCTATTTGGATTAGCATACCTGGTCTTGATTGGTCCCTTTTTATTGCCTGATCGTAAGGTTCCAACGGATAGTTTCAGTCAAGACTATGATTTAAAAGAATATGTGAGTGAAGTGGTCGTTACCCCTCGCTCTAGTTTGGTGGGACAAACCCTCAAAGCTAGCCAATTACAACGCCGCTTCGATGTCGACGTCTTAGAATTAATCCATAATGGTAATCGCTTCCCTCAACCCCTGGCTGATAAAGTTCTCTCTGCCGGCGATATTTTATTGGTGCGGGGAGGGCGTCAGGATTTACTCAAAATCCGGGATCGAGAAGGTATTGAAATGTTGCCGGAAGTTCAATTCGGCCAAAAGTCCTGGCAAGCGGATCCCCGATCTGAGGAAGAGGGGGTTGCAGAAGTTTTAGTCTTGTCCAATGCCAACTTAATTGGCTCCACCCTCAAGGAATTGCGGTTTCGCCAACGCTACAACGTAACGGTGCTGGCTATCCGTCGGGGGGAGGAGTTGGTGCGCGATCGCTTAGGCAAGGTAACACTGCGATTTGGCGATTTGCTGCTGGTTCAAGGCCCTAAACAGAGCGTTGTCGGCTTACAAACCAGCCGGGACCTCTTGGTCTTAGAACAAAGAGATATTGAAACGCTGCGATCGGATAAGGCGTATGTCGCGATCGCCATCGGGTTAGCAGTGGTGGTCGCCGCTGGCCTTAACCTATGTCCGATTCTGGTTTCCGCCTTAGCGGGAGTAGTGCTGATGATTCTAACCGGTTGCCTCAAACCGGGGGAACTTTACCAAGCGGTACGATGGGATGTGATCTTTTTGCTGGCCTGTCTGATTCCACTCGGTACGGCCATGACCAATTCTGGCGCAACTAAATTACTGGCTGATGCGGTGGTGTCCTTGGGCGGCAGTATTTCTGGCTATGGGTTGTTGACCCTTCTATTCATTTTGACTACCCTGCTCACGGGCGTGCTGTCCAATACCGCCTCCGTTATTCTGCTGATCCCTGTTGGCGTTCAGATTGCCGAAAGTTTAGGATTTAATCCGTTGACGGTTATTTTTGTAATTACATTCGCCGCCTCAAATAGCTTCATGACCCCCATTGGCTATCAAACCAACACGATGGTTTATGGGGCGGGCGGGTATCGATTTCTAGATTTTGTCAAGGTAGGGGGCCCTTTGAGTGTCCTGATGGCGATTATTACCCCTCCCTTGGCCATCTGGCTCTATGGTCTCTAAGGATGCCTGCAGAGCGCCAGATGCCCAACTTGGGCGCCATCTACCGGAGCCAGTCCGACTGGATACTGGCGGGGGGCTTGCGCTTTCCCCGTCGGGTCAACAAGGACACTGAACGGGATCAACCGATATTGGCTCTGGGTTGTAACAGTGTTCACATTTTAAGGAGAAAGTAAGACGATTATGGGTTTAGAACATCGCGGTGTGACTATTTGGCTCACGGGGCTGAGCGGCGCGGGTAAATCAACCATTACCGAAGCGCTAGAGCAAAAATTGCGGACTCGCGGCTGCAAACTTGAAGTCCTAGATGGCGATATCGTTCGCACTAACCTAACCAAGGGCTTGGGATTCAGCAAAGAAGACCGAGATGAAAATATCCGTCGCATTGGCTTTGTCTCTCATCTATTGACTCGCAATGGCGTGATAGTATTGGTTTCCGCCATTTCTCCTTATCGTGCGATTCGGGAAGAGGTGCGTGGGCGGATTGGCGATTTCATGGAAATTTATGTCAGCGCCCCCCTAGAGGTTTGCGAAAAGCGAGATGTCAAAGGACTCTATAAGCGGGCTCGGTCCGGAGAAATTAAAAATTTCACCGGCATCGATGACCCCTACGAACCTCCCCTCTCTCCCGAAGTTAACTGTGAAACCCACAACGAAACTTTGGATGAGAGTGTTGACAAGGTAATCGCGAAAATGGAAGAGATAGGCTATCTCTCCACTCAAACAGCAGTGGTTGCGGCTTCCTAAAGTCCGCTTTTCGAAGGAGCCTAGTCTTACTCGCAAAAAATCAGGGGAAGTCTAGACTTCCCCTGATTTTTCGATCCGACTCAATTTTGAGCTTAAATAATCATCCCATCGGGTAAAGTTGCATTTTTCAACACCACCACAATACCGCTACGAATATAGAAACCCAGGTCTTCCCGCTCGGCTTCCTGAATCCGCTCTTTGTTCACAATTTGGACATTGCGGCCAATGCGAGCGTTCTTATCCACAATGGCGCCCTTAATGAAGGAGCCTTCACCAATGCCAATGGGAATTTTTCCGCGGGTCAAGTGTTGACTGCTTTCTGAAAGAGGTTCGTAAAAATCAGCCCCCATCAGCAGCGAGTCTTCAATCACACAGTCAGCGTGAATTCGCTGGCGCAAACCGATGACCGAATGCTGGACGCGGCAATTTTTCAGAATACACCCTTCGCCAATAATCGATTGGGTGATATTGCAATCCAGTAGCTTACTGGGAGGAAGATAGCGAGATCTCGTATAGATCGGCGAATCCTCTTCGTAAAAACTAAACGCGGGTTGAGGTTGATGAGTCAGCGCCAGGTTCGCCTCATAGAAGGCTTCAATGGTCCCAATGTCCTCCCAGTACCCATCGAATAGGTAAGCTTGGACATTGTAATCTTGGGCGGACGCTGGAATAATCTCCTTACCAAAATCTGTCTGGTCTAAAGATTTTTTCAAAAGATCAACTAAGACTTGTTTCTTGAACACATAGATACCCATTGACGCAATGTAGGGCATTACTTGGGCCTGTTCAGGCGTCAATCCAAGGGTAGTGGTGTCCACCCACATTTTTTGCAGCGCATCCCCTTTTGGCTTTTCATAAAAGTCTATCACCCGGCCCGACCCGTCAACTTTCATCAGCCCAAAGCTTGAGGCGGTCTTTTCCCCAATGGGAACGACAGAAAGAGTGATGTCGGCATTAGTGACGCGATGACGCTCGACAAAGAGACGATAATCCATACGGTACAGGTGATCCCCAGACAAGATGAGATATTCATCCACATCGAAGGACTCCAATAACCAGAGGTATTGCCGTACGGCGTCGGCTGTACCCTGGAACCAACTGGGACTCTCAGGCGTTTGTTGCGCCGCCAACACTTCTACAAATCCATCACTAAATTGCGAAAAGGAATACGCTCTCGCAATATGACGATTTAGTGACGCTGAATTGAACTGAGTCAAAACATAAATTTTGAGAATTTCTGAATTGATACAGTTACTAACTGGAATATCAATCAGACGATATTTTCCGGCCAAAGAAACTGCCGGTTTAGCTCGATATTTTGTCAGTGGATAAAGGCGAGTACCCGCCCCTCCTCCTAAAATGATCGCTAATACTCTTTTCACGGTGCACCTCCCAACTGCCAGGGATTATCCCATTTACCCCTACTTAAGTGTCGGACTGTGAGAGGCAGTTTGCAAGGGGGATCAGAAAATATTGGGGATTTTGTGTTTTGAAATACACCTCCCAGCCTACACGCGACTAGGCTGGACCCCTTCAAAATCGCCTTCTTCAAGGATATGTTCCACCACCCCCCGAATAATGCGGCGGAGCTTGAACTTGTCTGCGCTCCGATCAATGGTCGCTGTAATCACGTAGCGTTCATCGCCAATTTTGACCGCCACAACTGTGCCAATGACTTTCGAGTTCTGCCCTAACTTTTCGCCAATCCAATGAACGTTGGGCCCCAAGCCCTTCAGAGCCATATACCCAAAATCCCAATCATATTGACCGACCAGGGCGTCTAAAATCTCTTCATCCCCCGGATTTTCAAAGGTGTAGATGCGCCGCATCATTTCAGTCAGTTCATTGGTGGTGGTGCGGTTCGGTTTTGAGCCCGCATTTTTAGGGAAAATACGATCCCCCACCAGTTTGTAATCAACGAATGTAACGGGGTACTCCATTTGACGCAATGTCTGATTGATGTAATCCCGGCCCAGAAAATCAATCAGCTGATTTGTTGCAATGTTATTGCTTTCTTTAATCATGCGGGCCATGATTTCCCGCAACGTATATTCGTGATCGATGAAAATCTTAGCGCCGTCAGCATTCTCAGTGAAGTTAGCGGGCTCAATATACACCCGAGTGTCCAGGTCGACGCCTTCAGTCATCACCTTGTGCATTAAAACCACTGCGATCGGTAATTTGATTAGACTGGCGGGGCTGGCGGGAGGCCGATCTCCTTGGTAGTTTCGGCATTCTCCTGAGATATGACAGACACTGATCCGAACCCGTTGCGGCAACCCGGTTTGAGCGGCGATTTCCTTTAGAAAGCCAGACTGAGCCAAATCAATCTTGACGGAAATGGGTTCTACAATCCATTCGTATTGTTGCCGTTTGGCCGTCGCCTGATCCGCCAGGAGTGATTCTGGCGGAATGGTTGCAAGCCGTTTAATCGCTGCTTTCCAAAGAAATTCTTCCTGTTTTAGCGCCGATAGCGATCCTCTGCCGGAACTGCGAGTGGAGAGAGCTTGGTGACCCAGTTCAATGGCTCTGTGATAGGCCGCTTCCGCTTTTTCTTCCGTCTGAATGCGTTGGGCCACCCGATGCGTTAGGTGAGCCAGACTTAAGTAAGGAGAAAGAGCGCCAATATCTTGCTTAGGGGATGCCTCAGGAAGCGCTTTAAGCTCCATGTGTACGCGATCGCGAAGCTCATACAGCTCCTTTAGGGCTCCGACGTAGTTAAGTTCGACAAAAATAGGGTGAGAAGTTTCTAAACGGGGAGCCAGCGCTAGGGAAGGGCGAATAGCCGCCAGCCCTAACGTTAACCCTAGTGTATTAAGTAAAAGTGCTATGGAATATCGAAATCGTGGCATCGAACAGGTTATCAGACTACAGGGCTTGGGCTTTAGTAACTAAATATAATTATTTAGTTAATTAAAATTAAAGACTAATCCCTCAACGAAGTTCAAGAGTGTTGGGCGCGATACCAATTTTGTAAGGATTGATTTTGTAAGGATTAAAATACGCTGTTTGATCAATCATTACGGATCCTAGACCCAAGTTGGAAAATGTTTACCCAATTCTTTCGAAATTTTCAAGAAGTCGTATAAAAAATATATACCCTTTATAAAGCAGCGGCTCTCTCCCCAGTCCCTTTCCCGAGCAACGAATCTGGCTAAAGCCAAAACAGGGAAATCTGGAACAGGCCAGAATGCAAATATTCCGTAAACTGCTTTTATACTGAAAAATCGAGGCGAAAAAACGCCCGTTACATTCATTGAGGAGCCTGCATGTCAACCATCTGCGAGTTGCATAAACAGCTCACGAGTAAAGAGCGCTCTGCTGTAGAGATTACCCAAGCCTATCTGTCAAGCCTTCAAACCCTGGAGCCAAAACTCCACAGCTTTATCTCCTTGACTGAGGATAAGGCGCTCCATCAAGCTCAACAGATTGACGCCAAAATTGCAGCGGGAGAAGAGATTGGACTGCTGGCTGGGATTCCCATTGCGTTAAAAGACAACCTCTGTACCCAGGGGATTCGCACCACTTGCGGCTCTAAGGTGTTAGGGAATTTTATTCCGCCCTATGAGTCCACAGTGACCCAGCGTTTAGCGGATGTCGGCGCTGTATTTGTCGGCAAAACGAATTTGGATGAGTTTGCCATGGGCAGCTCAACTGAGAACTCTGCATACCATGTCACGGCTAATCCTTGGAATTTGGAAACCGTTCCCGGCGGTTCCTCTGGCGGCTCAGCGGCGGCGGTGGCGGCGGAACAATGCGTTGTAGCCTTAGGATCCGATACGGGCGGATCAATTCGTCAACCGGCTTCATTCTGTGGCGTAGTGGGTTTAAAGCCTACCTATGGACTGGTTTCTCGCTATGGTTTAGTCGCCTACGCCTCATCCCTGGATCAAATTGGTCCGTTAAGCTATTCCGTTAAGGATGCGGCTATTTTACTGCAAGCCATTGCTGGGCATGATCCCCACGACTCCACCAGTCTGAAGGTCAAGATTCCAGATTATCTTAAATCCCTGAGGCCGTCCTTAAATCGTCGGAATCAACGGCGGATCGGCGTTATTCAAGAAACCTTTGGGAGTGGTCTTGATCCGGTGGTGGAGGCGGCGGTTAAGCAGGCGATCGAACAGTTACAGGAACTGGGGGCTGAAATTCGAGTGATTTCTTGTCCTCAATTTCGCTATGGATTGCCCACTTACTACATCATCGCGCCCTCTGAGGCTTCATCCAATTTGGCTCGCTACGACGGGGTTAAGTATGGTTTGCGCAGTGATGACGCCGACTTGATGTCGATGTACGTCAAAACGCGCGCCGAAGGCTTTGGAGCCGAAGTGAAACGACGCATCATGATTGGCTCCTACGCCCTTTCAGCGGGTTACTATGATGCTTATTATCTGAAGGCGCAAAAGGTGCGGACCCTGATTAAAGAGGACTTTGAAAAGGCCTTTAGTCAGGTGGATGTTTTGGTGTGTCCGACTTCCCCCACGACTGCTTTTAGGGTGGGTGAAAAAGTCAATGACCCCCTCAGTATGTATCTATCGGACTTAATGACCATTCCGGTTAATTTAGCGGGTTTACCGGCGATGAGCATTCCCTGTGGTTTTGATGAAGGAGGGTTGCCGATTGGACTGCAGCTGATTGGCAATGCTCTGCGGGAAGATCTGCTGTTTGAAGTCGCTTATGCGTATGAGCAAGCAACGAGTTGGCATGAGCGCAAACCCAGCTTGTAGCGTTTTAAGGCCTCTATATTTGGTAGAATCGAAGGCTGCAATGGAGTCATCACCCCAGCTGGAAGGAGAATGCCAATGGCCCGAATGTACTATGACAGTGACGCAAATTTAGATTTATTAGCTGGAAAAACCGTTGCCATTATTGGTTACGGTTCTCAGGGCCATGCCCACGCACTGAATCTCAAAGACAGTGGCGTGGAAGTCATTGTCGGCCTGTATGAAGGCAGCTCATCGATCGCCAAGGCAAAGGCGGCGGGGCTAACGGTCAAGTCGGTCGCGGAGGCGGCTAAGGCCGCTGACTGGATCATGATTCTGTTGCCGGATGAGGTTCAGAAAACGGTTTATCAGCAGGATATTGCGCCGCATCTGAGGGCGGGAAATGTTCTTTCCTTCGCCCATGGTTTCAATATCCATTTTGCTCAAATTACCCCTCCCGCTGATGTGGATGTGGTGATGGTCGCCCCCAAAGGCCCGGGGCACTTGGTGCGACGCACCTATGAGCAGGGTCAGGGCGTCCCCAGTTTATTTGCGGTTTTTCAGGACGCCTCGAATCAAGCCCGCGATCGCGCCATGGCTTACGCTAAAGGGATTGGCGGCACCCGTGCGGGGATCCTTGAAACCACCTTTCGGGAAGAAACTGAGACCGACTTGTTTGGAGAGCAGGCCGTTCTATGCGGCGGCCTTAGCGCTTTGATCAAGGCTGGGTTTGAAACCCTGGTGAACGCGGGCTACCAACCAGAACTCGCCTATTTTGAATGCCTCCATGAAGTGAAGTTAATTGTGGATCTGGTAGTGGAGGGAGGACTGGCCACCATGCGGGATAGTATTTCCAACACCGCCGAGTATGGCGATTACACCCGCGGCCCTCGCATCATCACTGACGAAACCCGCCAGGAAATGAAGCGGATTCTGAATGAAATTCAAACCGGTCAGTTTGCTCGGGAGTTTGTCCTGGAGAACATGTCCGGTAAAGCGGGATTCAATGCGATGCGCCGCCGGGAAGCTGAGCATCCGATTGAAGAAGTCGGTCAGGACTTACGAGCCATGTTTAGTTGGCTAAAGAAAGTGTAGTCAGCTTTTAGTCAGCGCTGAGTTGCAATGTCAGGCCGCTTCAGACGCCACGGTCTCGCCTCTTCAAGTTGAGCTGCGAGGGTAATCAGGAGCGCTTCCGAAGCAGGGCGTCCAACTAGTTGGACGCCAAGGGGCGTTCCATTGGCGTCAAATTTTCCGGTGGGAATTGCGATCGCCGGTTGTCCGCTGGCGTTAAAGGGCGGGCAGGGCGCGATCCATTGGATGATGTTCTCTAAGGTTTTGGCGGGTCGGAGTTTAGCCCATTCCCCGATGCGAATGCTGGGATGCATATAGGTCGGTAAAACCAGCAAATCATAAGGTTCACAGAAAGCCACCAGTTTTCGAGAAATGACCTGGGTCTGGCTGATGGCTCGTTGATAAGCGCCGCTATCGACTCTGCGGGCGCGGCTTAGCAGCCAACGGTTGACTTTTTCCAATACAAATCCGGGGATATTGGCTTCTGCTAAAACGCATTGCCACAGAGTTGTAAAAGGCTCAATCAGCGGTTCCAAATTAGGTAGGGCGACCTCGTCAACGATGTGGCCCATGGCTTCTAGCAAGGCGAGGGTATCTAGCACCGCTTGTTTACAAAGGGGAGTCGCCTCTCCAAGCGGGGGAAGGGTAGTGGCGAAGCCAATTTTGAGCTGGCCTAGAGGTTGCTGGGTAGAGGCGAGAAACGACGGGTCTGGGTCGGGCAACCAGTAGGGATCGCCGCTCACATAGCCGGCCATGACATCTAGGAGGGCAGCGGCGTCGGCGACGGTGCGCCCCAAAGGTCCATTCGTCGCCAATCCCCCCAGACGATCGCCGACTGGCGCATGACTCACCCGGCCCCGAGCCGGTTTAATGCCCACCAATCCACAGCAAAACGCAGGTCCCCGAATAGAGCCGCCCCCATCTGACCCCTGCGCCACTGAGCACAGTCCGGCCGCCAGGGCCGACGCCGCTCCCCCACTCGATCCGCCGGGTGTATAATCCAAGTTCCAGGGATTGCGCGCGGGGGGAAATCCAGGCGGCTCAGTATAGGGGAAAGACCCCATTTGAGAGGTGGCCGTTTTGCCCAAAATGACAAAGCCGGCTTGTTTGATTTTGGCCACCACCCCATCGTCTTCCTCGGCAATTCGATTCTTGGCCGCTTTAATCCCATAGCTACAGGGTTCTCCGGCGACCGGGTTGAGGTCTTTAATGGAAATGGGCACACCGAAAAAAGCGGGGAACTCCGAGACATCCCCCGCCAGTTGTTCAGTTTTTGCCTTAGCATCTGCGATCGCCGACTCAGCCATGATGCGGTAATAGCTTCCCACCTTTGGATTCAACTGCTCAATCCGATCCAGGTAAAGCTCCGTCAGCTCTACTGGGGAAATCTGCTTGCTCCGTATCAGACGAGCCTGCTCCAAAGCAGGCGTGAAGGCGAGATCAATGGGGTTCATGATGGCGAAATGGAACTGTTCTTACTTTAGAACTTAAAGCGACATGGGGCGGCAAATCTGGTAAGACTTTGCCGCCCCATGTTTAGTTGTTTAGTTGTTTAGTTGATGTTTTTGGCTCTACTGTTCAGAAAAAGAACATTGAACGGTGATTTTGAGATTACTTTCGGCAGTGCCTTTAGTGACATATGGAATACCAGCTTCTCCGCCGACTTTGATGCCAAATTCAAGGGTCACCTTGTCGACGTTAGCAACCGCTAATTCTTTAAAGGCGTTTAAGGTGTACGTGGTATACGTTCGAATGGTGGTTTCAATTGCTCTGAAACTTTGGGCGACGTGTTCCCTCGGGTCCATGGACTGATTGTGATTGGCGCCCCAAAGACCTTTAGCGCTTCTGCCCATGTCAGCCCGCGTGAGTTCTCGGGAGTCCTCATCTTCTTCTGGGTCTGACTCATCGCCGTCGCTTAAGGAATTTTGAGAGGGGGCAACCACATCCCCAGTCGCTTCAATATAAATTGTGGCGCCATCTTCAAGCTGAATTGGTACAAGCTGGGACATAGAAAATGCTTCCTGTGTAGATGCTTGCCCTCAAGCTTATGAGATGGCCTGAATAAAGGACTCCGAATTGATACTGAAATGTCACCCCAAAGCACTGACGGTAAACAGAGCCAGGAAAGCGCCAATGGCGTAGAAAATACTGACTACCTGAGTCTCTGACCAACCTGACAGTTCAAGGTGATGGTGTAACGGAGCCATTCTGAAGAATCGTTTGCCAATGCCATCTGGACCTTTGGTGGCTTTATAGTAGCTGACTTGAATAATCACCGAAACCGTTTCAGCAAAAAATATCAAGCTCAAAATCAGTAGGGCAAAGAGATTGCCGCTGAGAATACCGACAGCCGCCAAAGCTCCTCCGATGGCTAGAGACCCGGTATCTCCCATAAACACCTTTGCAGGATTGCGGTTGTGGGTGAGAAATCCAAGGCAACTACCGCTTAGGGCGGCGCAAAACACCATCAAATCAGGGTGGGTTGGGGCGATCAAGGCGCCGATGCCGAGCAGGGCGATCGCGCCAGTCCCCGCCATTAAGCCGTCCAATCCATCGGTCAAATTGGTGGCGTTGCTTTCAGCCACCAGGACAAATGCCGCTAGGGGCCAAAATAAAAGGCCCAGGGGTAAGGTTAGGCCGAAGGGAAGTGCGATTTGGGTGAAGGTTTCCGGTTGAACGCCTAAATTCCATAGGCAAAACAGCGCGGCCAAGCCAACTTGTAGGATAAGTTTGAGCCGGGGGGAAATCCCTTTATTAGATTGTCTGCAGAGCACCTGCCAATCATCCAGCCATCCAATCCCCGCGTAGGCCAGGGTTAAGAGGCTAGCCGCAGCGACATTGGGGGTTAACCCTGTCAGCAGACAGGCTAGAACGATTGCGATAGGGACAAAAAAGACGCCGCCCATCGTGGGGGTGCCAGCCTTTTTGAAATGGGCTTGGGGGCCCTCTTCTCGAATGAACTGTCCGGTTTTCAAGGCGCGTAACCAGGGCACCGCCCAAAACCCCACAACAGATGAAAAGAGCGCCGCTAAGCAGAGCGGTAATGTGAGGCTAGGGGATAACCCTAAACTACGCCCAGAAAACAAATCAAGACCCATCGCTATCAGGATGAGTCCGGCAGTCAATATCCAGGCAAGGCTTAGACCAGAGAGACCAATGGGCTTAGGCGAGAAAAACTTAGCATCCACGAAAACATTCCTTCACTTCACACCACACATTTAATAATTTTCCCTACCAGCCCCTTGTAATGACTTCAGGAGGGTTGGGAGAAGCTTTATCAGTCGAAAATCTATCGGTCTGATAAAGCTGTATCGACTTCATAAAAGACAGGAATCAATTCAATTCCGGGGCTTATTCATCGTCATCTAAATCTAGATCATCATCATCTTCATAGGAAGAATCATCTCCCCCCATGAGATCAGAAATTTCCTCGCTGTTTTCTTCCTTGGGAAAGGTTTCAACGGGGTCTCGTGGAATTAGGCGTCCAGTTCTCTCGAGCCAGGCCAAAATAGAAGCGTCCCGTTGCACTGGAATTACGGCAGCGGGGTCTTTGCGAGCAAGTTGACGGAGAGAGGGGTTATACATACTCAAGTGAATGTAAGGTAAACATCAACTTTTTTGGATTAGCATTCAACTGGGAGAGCTTATTTTTAAGAATCGGCCCGGTCAAATTATTCAGCCAAAGGATTATTGGGCAAGATAGCCCCTTCTGATTCTATCATCGCTTAATACCGTATGTTTCAAGATATGTCAATTAGGGTGTCAAAAAACGTACCAAATAGAAATTTAGAGTGCGGTGCGCACATAGTTTATTTAGCCCTAGTAGCGTCCAGTATCACGCATAGAAATTGCTTTTTTTAGGCGCTTCACCATTCACTCACTAACTGTTTGAGATTCGTCGGGTTTACCGAACACCAATCTTGAGGCAAATTCACTCATCCAATTCACACTTGGGAAAGTATAGAAATAAAACCGTGTCAGGAGGATCAATGTCAGACGGATCAATTGCTAACGGAGGCATGGAGACGAAAGCAAATTTGCAAGCAGCGATCGCAGATAACCATTGGGGGGCTTCAATTGGGGAAACAGAACAGAAAGCAATATTAGCGCTAATTGAACAGCTAGAGAAGCTCAATCCCACTCCCCAGCCGATAAAGGCGACTGAGCTGCTAGAAGGGGATTGGCGACTACTGTACACTACCAGTCAAGAGCTCTTTCGGATCAACCAATTTCCCCTGCTTCGGTCAGGGCCCATTTATCAGTGTGTGCGGCCAACGGCAGCTAAGGTTTACAATATCGCCGAGATTTTTGGCGTGCCTGGGCTAGAGGGGGTAGTCTCCGTGGCGGCTCAACTTGAGCCTGTATCCGACCAACGCGTCAATGTCAAATTTGAGCGGGCTGTATTCGGTTTACAGCGGTTGATGGGGTACCAATCCCCAGCCGGTTGGATTCAAAAATTGAAGACCTGTAAGCAGTTTCCTTGGCTGCAGGCCATCGATTTTCCCATTAATCGCGGTGAGCAGCGAGGATGGATAGAAATTACCTACCTCGATCACAACATGCGAATTACTCGGGGTAATCAGGGCAGTGTGTTCGTGCTGACCAAATAGCCATGACAGATGAACGTCTATCATTGTCTCTTATGAGTCTGTCCCAAGGGCAACTCACCCTGCTGTCAACCTGTCCCCGGAAGTTTCAGCATACTTATCTCGATCAGTTGGGGGCGTTGACAAAGCCGGAGCAACAGGAGCGGCTACTTTGGGGTAGTCGATTTCACTTGCTAATGCAGCAGCGAGAGTTGGGGCTGCCGATTGATCGACTCGCCGATCAAGACCCTCAGTTTCAGGAGAGTCTGACGGGATTAGTGACAGCGGAGCCAACCGTGTTTGAACCAGCGATCCAGAGCGACGGAGCCTTTCGCCAGAGTGAGCATCGCCGCACCGTTGAATTTCGGGGATACCTGCTGACGGTCATCTTTGATCTATTGATTTTGACGGCGGCGGCGGGGCGGATTTTTGATTGGAAGACACATCCTCAACCGCGAGATCGCGGCGCTTTGGCTAAAGATTGGCAAACCCGCCTATATCTATATGTATTGACAGAAACGACGGATTTGGCGCCGGAACAGGTATCCATGACCTATTGGTTTGTCCGCCGTCGGGATTCGCAGACGGGGAAGTTGGTTCCTCAATCGCTTCGGTTTGACTACAATCAGGCTCTCCATGACCAGAGTCGGCAAGACTTGATTGGGCTAACGGATCAGTTAACGGCTTGGCGACTGGGCCGCGTTCCCTTGCCTCAGGTTGAAGCGTCGAAGGGACTTTGCCTTACCTGTCCCTTTGCCGTTCGCTGTCAGCGTGCAGATGACGGCCCCGACTTCAATCCATCAGTTTTCCCCGATCTGGCGGATGTTCAGGAAGTTATTCTATAGCACTCGGTTTACAATGTATGCTTATTTCTATCAATATTTAAAGCGGCAATTCCCTTTTGGGTTAAAGCAGCAATTCGCTTTTGGGTGAAATATGGGAGTGAGGAGACGGGTATCCAGTTCCTGACTCAGTCTGTCTGCTTTCTTCCCCAAATTTTCTGGCTGCAATGACACATTCACCGCTGCAGTGATCTGCATAAGTGCTGCTAAATATTGATGACTTGCATCAAAATCATGATGTTTACACATCATTGGACTTGTGTAATGCGCCACAAACGTTGCAGAATGGTTGAAAGATTGTAACGAAGCTTGAATAGAACGGCTTCAGACGTCAGGTGATGCATCCTCCGTTCAATGTAATCATCGAAAGGATTTTGCTTGAATGGCTAAACCGTCTAGCCGACCATTGCGTCCTAACCCTTTCCATACGTACCGTGATCCTGAGACAGGTAAGTGGAAGGTTGTAAATTCTGAGGGTACCGAGGCTCCTTATGGTGCTCAGGTAGATTCTATCCCCAGTTTGGAGCTTGCGCCGAAAGTTCTTTGCGCCATCAACGTCAAATCTTAGCGGTATCTACCTCCCAGTTCACAAGAATCGCACTCGCGGAGAGGGATGATTTTAAGGCGATTAATGAGCAAGGAATACAGAATACAGAAGTCAGAATTCAGCCAGCAAAAGGATTTTGTCTCCTGACTCCTGTAGGGCTTTGCCCTTCTCGTAGATTATTCCGCTTTAAGGACAATGTCTCACTTTAGGGTGATACCCGCTGTAGAAATTGTCTGTGTTCCTGTGAAACTAAAAAGGAATAGCGTCGTCTTTGTTAAGTACAGGTGAAGATTAAGGCATTCACACCGCAGGTGACTGCATTCTGGGGCATTTCAGAGGCGAATAGGGAAGTGTTTAGATCTTTCACAAGGTTTTGCATATCCCCACATTTCTTGAATTTCTCATGAAATCTTCATACTTTCTGTTCAGGGTTTGTGCGGATGCGGCGTGAAAGCCGTGTATCGGTAATCAGAATCTTTGTGACTTGTTCCGTCATCATCTCATCAGTTCCTATGAAGCGTGTTTCAGCGATTACAGTTTGCACCTTGGCGGCGCTCACAGCCTGCAGTCGGAATGAACCTCTGGGCAATAACTGGACGTTTGATCCGCCTGACAACAACCCCGAGGATGATCTTGCAGAACAAGGGTTAGATGCTCCTGATGCGAGCGCCATCGTGACTCAACCGGAGGCGCTGGGCGCAGAACAGATATCCCCAAACAACTCTGAACAACCTGCTCAAGCCCAACGGGATTTTGCTTGGCGAGGGGTACGACCTTCAATTTCCTCGACTCGTCAAGGCTCCACGCCTTCCTACAGAACCTCTCCGGTTCCTATCCGTTCAGAGCGGCTTGCCCAGATTCGGGCTCAAGTGTTAGCTAATCTGAATGGACATCCCTTAAGTACCGCCGCAAATCCGTCGCCTCTCTTAACCCGTCAGCCTCAGCCTCTGGCGACGACTCCTGTCTCAACCTCCAATTTATTTCCATCCCCTGCGCCCGCTCAAACGACCGCGCCTCAGCAACAACAGGCTAACGCTGCATCACCCCAGCTGATTTCATCGCTGCAGGCGTCAGCGGGTCCGGAGGGAGAACTATCATCTTCACCCCGATTTTCTAGCGCTTTTCAGCTTCAACCAGAGCTAGAAAACCCAGACTTGAACTTAGATCAGGTTGTCCTTTCCTCGGAGAAGCCCCCCCAATTAATTCGGCCTTCCTCAACAGAGCCGCCTCAGCGGTCCGTCGCCGATCTCCTGATTGGAGTCCGCTCGGATGAGATCCCGAACCTTTTACCGAGATCGTCTACTGCGGCGAGTCCTACCCTGGCCACGGCAACCCCCAATAATCCAGAGCCAGAATCCCCGACTGCTTCTGAAGCTAGTCAAGTCCCGGCTCCTGTCGCCGCCCAACCCAGTGAACCGAGTCAGTCGTTACTGCCTTCACTGGATTTGTCGGGCAGCGCCTATGTAGCGCCTGTTTCTGAAGAGATTCTGGCTAAAAATCAATTGGATTTAACTCAGTTTGTCTTTAGCGATCGCTTCACCCTCAGTGGGTTACCGTTACACTCCCCTGCCTTTTGGTTCCCGGAGACCTCTTCCACTTTTTGCTTTAAGCCAACGCCGGAGCAGCAATCCCAACTCTTAGGGTTGGAAAGACTGCGTCGTCGTTTGGCCCTCAAGAGCAATCCATCTGATTGTTTAGTGCGTCATCGGTATCTGGCTCAATTACCAAAAGACTAAGCCGTCCTCTTGGCTAACTCCGCCAATAATTCTTCGGTCTGACGAGGGGCGACTAGTGTATTGGCGCAAAGAACCCCAGAGGCGGCGACGGCGGGAACGCCAATGCCGGGTACGGTGCTGTCGCCAACTCGATATAACCCCGTAATCGGAGTGTGACAACTAGGAAAGCTTCCTTGGCCTGCTGCGATCGCAGGGCCATAGGTTCCTTGATGACGTCTTAGGAATCGCTGATGGGTGAGCGGCGATCCGATGAGTGTTAGAACAATTCGCGATTTCAGGTCGGGAATAATTTTTTCCAAGGCCCTAAAAAGGGGCTGAGCCCGTTCCTGTTTACGAGATTCATAGGTTTGATCCCGTCGCCATCCGGTCCAAGGCTCCAGAGTGTAGGCATGGATAAGATGGCAGCCCGATGGCGCCAACTGTGGATCCAGGACCGTCGGTATAGAAATCATGCAGGTATTGCCTGGAGTCGAGATATCCTTTTCAGCATCATGGACAACCACGTGGTGAATGGTTAAATCCTCTAAGCCCTCCGCTTTAATCCCCAGATGCAAATGCATGAAACTGTCCACCGCAGGCGTATTCAGAGCAGTTTGGCGGTAAGTAGACGGTAAGTCTTTCGGGTCTAGCAGGTGGGTGTAGGTGTCCCAGATAGACGCATTGGAGATCACCACAGGAGCCCGTAAGGTTTCGCAGTTTCTTAATGTCACCCCAATCGCCCGATTTTTTTCCACCAAAATTTTTTCAACATGGGTTCCTAAGCGTAACTCGCCGCCCCAACGCTGCAGTCCCCGGACGAGGGCTTCCACAATCGCTTTGCCGCCGCCTATGGGATAGTCAACCACCGTTTGAGACCTTTCTCCGAACATAAAGGCCACTTCAGGCGCAATGGTTCCCTCGGCCTTCAGTCCTGACAGTAGGAAACATTCCAGATCAATCAGCCGCTTCACCCAAGGATCTCGAACCGTTTGCTGGACAACATCTCCTACAGAACTTTGAATCGTAGCAAGCTGGGGAAGGAGTTTGGCTAAGGTCCAGGGATAATGCGTCAGGAGAAATGGCGCCAGACGCCAATCAGCCCGTAACGCCAGAGTTGGTATTTCTTTGAGGGCGTCGTAAAGCGGAAGCAAGCGTTGCTCCAAGGCGGCTAATTCCCGCGCGCCTTGGGGGGTAATCTGAGCGACCGCCTGACGATATGTCTCAGAATTGCAGTAAACCGGAAAGGCGCCTTCCGGAAAGTGGTAATGACCTAAGGGATCGTAGGCGATCGCAGGCGTTGACTCCCCCAATACCTCTAAAACTTGACGCAGTGGATTCAAGGACTTCGGGTCGCTCAGACCACAGTAAAAGGAAGGCCCCGAGTCGAACTGAAATCCCTGGCGGGAAAAGCTATGGGCCGCACCGCCCGCCAGGGTGTGACTCTCGCATACAATGACTTTTTGTCCATATCGGGCTAACAGCGCCGCCGCGGTCAAACCGCCAATGCCGCTGCCAATGACAATAACGTCTGGATCTTGCATCGTATGTTTTCTCTGAATCAAGGATTTTTGGATTTATAGACCAAGGGTCAATAGCCTTATCAGGCATGGCTTCGCTAAGGCTTCGCTAAAGATTATGGATTTTAGGTTTTGGTCATTGGTCATTCATTGGTCATTGGTCATTGGTCATTAGTCACTCGTTCCTTGTTACATAATTAACTTGTGACTAGCCAATTCATCATTCGGCATTTGTCAAGCAACACCTCAAACCCTACTATCCTCCTCTCCATCTCCCCCATCCTCCCATCCTCCCTATCGCCCCCATCCTCCCCAATGTCCTGTCGAAGATTGATCTGGGCAAAGCATTTGAAGCAAGATTAACAGAAGTCGCTGAAGAGTTACCATCAAATGCTTTGCCCCTACAGTGGCTTTTGAATTTTGAATTTTGAATTCTGCTTCCTCCCCATCTCCCAACTTCTACCGCCGAGAACTCCTCCCCGATTCCCCTGCCTCTCCTGCTTCCCTTCCTTTTGCCAGTCTCCTTAGAAAGGGCCTAATACTGTCAAGGTTGCTTTGTTCGTACTGACTTTTCGCCATGGCTTTACCGACGATAACGTTGAGTAGATCGCCGATCAGCATCACCAGAGAAGTCAGATAGAGCCAAAGCAGTAGGACGATGACGGCCCCAATGGCGCCGTAGATCCGGTTGTAGGCGCTGAAATTATGGCTGACATAAAAGCGGAAAGAAACGGATATGATCGCCCAGGAAAGGGCGGCTAAGACGGCTCCTTGAATCAGGGGTTTACCAGGGGTCCAGCGACTCGGCCCAAAGCGATAAATAAACGCAAATGCGGTGGACACAATACCGAGAGCCAAAGGCCAACTGGATGATCGCCAAGCATAGAGCACCCAAGTCGCCACTGCTTCGCCACTTTGACTCGCCACATTGCGGATGACTAAATCGCTCACGAAAATGAGATAGGAGGCCATCACTAGCAGTAGAATAGCCCCCAACGTTAATCCTAGAGAAACGAGTTTAGCTTTCCAAAAGGGACGCGCTTGTTTAGCTGGAATCTGATGAATGTGATCAAGTGCTCGCATGGCGGCGCTGATTGCGCCAGAAGAGGCCCACAAGGCCACCAGAAAACTGATGGAGAAAAGCTGAGGATTATTGCTATTGATCACCTTGACGAATTCTTCGATCAAGGAATTGACCTGTTCTGGAGCCAGCTCACTCAGCCGAATCGCCATCTTATTGAACGTGTTTTGCAGCGAATCCACCAAACTGATCGCGGTCAGACTGGCTAGAATCCCTGGGAACAACCCTAATATGGCGTAATAAGCCATTTCTGACGACAAACTGGGAAGCCGCTGTTCAAAGGTACAAATGACAACTTCCCTAACTGTCGCCAGGTTGATATGACAAAGAAAACGCCAAAACTGCCATATGGATAGCGATTTTACAAGTCGGCGCAATGGCATCGTTAGAGGTGGAGTATGGTGGAGCCTTTTTTTGATGGTGTTGGGAATCAATTTGCCAGAACAGAAATTGCGGCTGAGTTTGTCGGTAACACTTGGGAGTTTACCAGGGAGCGGGTTTATTCCCTGAAAGGAATGATTTCTCCGTGGAGAATGTTCTCTCTGGTTACCAAAGATACCGCCCTATCCTCTGAAATACAAAGGAATTGAATGGAGTCCACGCTCCTTCCCTAAGTGCGCTAATGTTCTAAGTGTAAGCCTTCAACCTAATAAGGGATTATCCTGGCATACATCCCTTATCTTGACCTACCAAGCTTTTCAGTCAAGGTCTTCTTATATTATTCTCGCTTTGCCAAATAATCTTGCCTGGACGATCTGACTTGACGGTTTTTCAGAGGCCGCCAATGTTTTGACGGGTCAAGACGACCCCGCCGAAAGAAAACCGTTCAATGTAAATTTACCCATTAGAATTGCTGGGCAAATTCTTTTCAGTATTTATTGGGTGTACGCTACAAAAAATTTTGAGTCTTCTATCGTTTAAGTACTCGCAGTCTTAGGGGTACAGCAATTCCCGATTCAGTTGATAATCATTTAGATAGCATTTCTGTTTGTCCTTCCTGCAGGCTGAAATACGCGTATGCAAGCCCGATTGCCCCAAAATTGGACAATGCTCTCGGGCATTGTCATGATGGCTATAACTTACTTCTTTGCAGCTCAGTTAGGATTGCTGGCGGCTTCTCTGCCAGGCGGCGTAACCGTAGTCTGTCCCACAACAGGCATTGCCTTGGGCGTTGTTTTATTGGCGGGCTATCAAGTGTGGCCGGGTATCTTTCTGGGGGCTTTACTCTCAGCAATGGTTGATTTGCTAACAGAGACGCCGTCAGTGTCCCTGCCATTGACTATAGCGGGTGGAGTCGCTATTGCTAGCATTGGAACTTTAGAACCTCTCCTCGCCGCCCTCTTAATTAACCGTTATGTCAAGCATGGCGATCTGCTGAATCGGGTTGACAATGTCGGTAAATTTCTTGCGCTGGCGGGAATGAGTCAGCTCTTTCCGGCTGTGTTTGGGGTAACTTGTTTGAGTCTACTTGGAATGAGCGCCTGGGAAGATTATGGCCTAGCCTGTTGGACTTGGTGGCTCTCTACAGCCGTTGGCATTCTCATCTTTACCCCTTTACTTCTGGCTTGGGGCAAAGCGTTAGACAAAAAAGCAGGACGGTTGACTGAAGATAACAGGCGTTGCTTAAGACCGAGTGTTGGGGCGGCAGTGCGTTTGCTTCAGGCGCCGTTGCAGACAAGTTCGGCGGAAGTTTCTCTTTTAATTGGTCTTGTGGCTGCCATAAGCCTACTGACTTTTGGGGTAGGCTATCCACTGGACTATATGTTGCTAGTCTTGCTGCTATGGTCAGCTTTCCGATTTGGGCAGCGGAATGTGACGCTGCTGATTGCGCTGATTTCAATTATCGCCATTGTCGGCACGGTGCATGGGGCGGGTTCTTTCGTTAGAATTTCCCCCCACAGTTCACTGTTGTTATTACAATCCTTCATTAGTGTCGTTGCGGTGACAGCTTTAGTATTGTGCGCAGCGCTTAAGGAACGATCAATCGCCCAGACCCGATTGGCGCAAACCTATATTGAGTTAGAAAGAAAAGTTGAGGAACGAACCGCAGCGATTCGCGAAAGTAATGAAATGCTGATCGTTGAGATGGCTGAGCGGAAGCAGACAGAAGCGGAGCTAAGAGAAAGCCAGCGCTTGATTAAACAACTTAATGCCGACCTAGAGCAGCAAGTCCAAGAACGCACCGCCCAATTGCAGCGATCGCTCGACTTTATTGCCTTACTCAATCGGATTACGGCCAAAATTCGCGATTCCTTAGAACAAGAGCAGATTTTACAAACCGCTGTGAAAGCGTTGAGTTCGGGGTTGGGGGCAAGCTGCTGCAATGCGGCTTTGTATGATCGAGAACAGGGAACCTCCACCGTCTGCTATGAGTACACTACCTCTGAATTTTCCCTTAAGGGGCGAGTGTCGCAGATGGCTGACTATCCCGAACTCTATGATCAATTGCTGCAAGGTCGGCATTTCCAATTTTGTTCGACTGCGCCGAACCCTGTACGGGGCCACGTGACCATGTTGGCCTGTCCGATTCTAGATGACCAAGGCGTATTAGGCGATCTGTGGCTGGTCAAGCAAAAACATCAAACTTTTGATGACCAGGATGTGCAGTTGGTGCAGCAAGTGGCCAATCAGTGTGCGATCGCTCTGCGGCAAGCTCGCCTTTACCTGAAGGCGCAGACTCAGGTGATTGAACTAGAGCGGCTCAATCGACTCAAAGATGATTTTCTCAGTACGGTGTCCCATGAATTACGCTCCCCCATGGCCAACATCAAGATGGCGACTCAGATGTTGGAAGTTGTCCTCTGCCAGACGGGGGTTCTCGACGCCGGACCGGGTAAAGCCCCCCGATATTTCCAAATTTTGCGGGATGAATGTCATCGGGAGATCAGCCTAATCAATGATTTGCTCGATCTGTCGCGGTTGGAGGGAGGGACTGAAACGTCAATCCTGACTACTCTCGACTTGAAAGCCTGGCTGCCCAAAATAGTTGGACCCTTCTTGGAACGGGCCGGTAAACAGCAGCAACGCTTATCTGTGGACATTGCCACCGGATTACCGCTGCTAACCGTTGATCAATCTCATCTGGAGCGGATCCTAACCGAGTTGATCCATAATGCATGCAAATATACCCCAGCCGGAGAAACAATTACGCTATCCGCCCAGCTCAACGGGGGCGGCGTCCAATTTCGGGTCACTAATTCAGGTGTAGAAATCGCCGACGATGAGCTGCCCCACATTTTTAATAAGTTCTATCGCATTCCTGGGAATGATCCCTGGAAACATGGGGGAACTGGGTTGGGGTTAGCCTTAGTCAAAAAATTGGTCGATCATTTGGGTGCGGCTATTTGGGTTGAAAGTGCGCTTGAGCAAACAACGTTTACCCTTGAGTGTCCCCTCGACTCTTCCCTTTCGCAATCGCCCCCGCTCTCCCAAGCCAACAACCTATAGTCGGCTTCACCGTTGGTGAAGCCGGACAGCCAATGTTCGGAGCCTGGATATTCAGTGTTCTATACTTCGTGAATCAACTGCAGCAGGGCTTCGGTTGACATCTTGCCGCTCATATCGGCGCCTTCCAGCAGACTGTCTGCTAAATCCCGCTTCTGCTGGTGTAAGTCCACAATCTTATCTTCAATGGTGTCCTTCGCCACTAAGCGGTAGATAGTAACCGGACGCTGTTGACCGATTCGATGGGCTCGGTCTGAGGCTTGGTCCTCGACGGCTGGATTCCACCACGGATCCATGTGGATGACATAATCGGCGGCGGTGAGATTGAGGCCCGTGCCGCCCGCCTTGAGACTAATCAAAAAGACGTCGCCTTCCCCAGCCTGAAAAGCGTCTACTCGCTTTTTCCGCTGCTTGGCGGGGGTGCTCCCATCTAAATATTGATAAGGGATGGTTTGATCATCTAGATAGGTTTGGATGATATGTAAGTGGTCGACAAATTGGCTAAAGACAAGCGCTTTATGGCGATTATCCAGGAGTTCCTTTAACACTTCGCCGAAGAGTTGAAGCTTAGAGCTGGGGATCGCGGGTTCGGGCATGACCAAACGAGGGTTGCAGCAGGCGCGACGGAGTTTCATGATTTCCGCCAGGACTTGCAAATGTTTCTGACCTGCGCCAGCGTCGCTTTCGGACAGCTTCGCGATCGCGTCCCGCCGCAGCGCCTCGTACATCGCCTTTTCTTCCTGACTGAGTTCGACATGCAATGTGATTTCAGTGCGGGAAGGCAATTCTTCCAGCACCTGGTTTTTAGTTCGGCGCAGCAAAAACGGCTGGATTAATTTTTTCAATTGGTTCCGAGCGGTTTTGTCCTGATACTTCTCAATGGGAATTGCAAAGCGTTGGTTGAAGCGCTCCAGGGAACTGAGCAATCCAGGATTGATAAAGCGGAAGAGATTCCACAGTTCCCCCAAATGGTTCTCAATGGGGGTGCCCGTCGTGATTACTTTGAATCCGCCCTGCAGATTCATCGCCGCCTGGGAGCGCTTCGTGGCCATATTTTTGATCGCCTGAGCTTCATCCAGCACGATGGTTTGCCATTCCACCTTGGACAACATGTCCGCCGCCTCTTCCTGCTGCAGCAATCCGTAGCTGCAGATCAGCATGTCAAACGGCTGAAGCTGATCAAGCAATTTTTGGCGATCGCCGCCGCCAAATTGCAACGGACGGAGGGTGGGGGCAAACCGCTGGGCTTCACTGAACCAATTCATGCCGACTGAGGTGGGCGCCACAATCAGCGTCGGTCCCTGAGGAGCCCTGGTGAGGATGACGGCTAGGGCCTGCAATGTCTTACCCAGCCCCATATCATCCGCTAAGCAAGCCCCTACGCCCCAGTGAGATAATCGCGCCAACCAGTTGAAGCCGTCGATTTGATAGTCGCGCAGGTCAGCTTGCAACGTCGAGGGGATTTTGGGCTGTAAAGCTTGAGCCTCCTTCAATCGCTGGATATGGGCCTTCCAGTGTTTGTCGACTTTGAGATTGCCCACTTCATCCATCAACTCTTCCATCGCTCCAGTCGCCAGGGGATGGAAGCGGGCGCCTTTGCCGTGTTTTTCAGCAAAAGCCCGAAATTCATCCAGTCGTTTGCGAAATTCTTGGGTCAAAGCCAGGAACTGGCCTTCCCCGAGGGGGATAAATCGGCTGGAGGTTTGCTCTAGCAGTTCTAAAAGATGCTGCATATCCAGCACCTGATCGTTGTCGAGTTTTAACTCGCCGCTGGCGGCGAACCAGTCGCGCTGGCGTTGGATTTTTAAGTGGAAATTGTCGAGACCAACCTGACGGCTGACCCGCATTTTTTCCCCTTCCGGCCACTCCAAGGCTACCGTATCCTCTAGCGCGTGCAATTCCAGCAGCAATTCCAAACAACTTTCCGGATCTTCCACCAGCCATTCGCCGTCCTGTTCTGAATAATTAGCTAGGGTTGGGCAGGCTGTGACGGCAGCCTGGGCGAGCTTTTTCTCTTCACTTAGATCCCGCTGGGTTTGTAGGCGTTTGCCGTCAATTTCAGCAATCACTGTTTTGCCGCCTGCGCCCGGCCGGAAATAGGGGCCGCCCTGGGCGAAGGGATGGGTGAGAATGGCGACTTTTAGGCCTACGCCTGCAGGCAACAAATGGACATAGGGTTTTGAGTGGGTGGGCACTTCTTCAGCGCTGGCGCCGCCGCCGCCGATATCAGAATGTACCGTAACAATGCTAGAGACAGCATTGATCGCCGCCAAGACCTGCTCTTTGGCAGCGACTGGCGCCTCTAAACGATTTCTTGCGCCCAGAAGTTCAGCAATGCGGCGGTGGTCCGCCGTGATTTGAATGACCTTCAGGCGAGTTGGACTTTCTTTGATAACAATAATATCTTTGCCTTTCTTCGGCGCCGGGGAAAATTCCAAGGTGAGTTGAGCCCCCTTCCCTTTTTTCACCACCAGTTCGGGTTCCCCCTTAACGATTTCAACTCGGGTGGTTGGGGTGTCTTCCCAAAAGACCAATGGGTGACCAATCAGCGCTGCGATCGCGCCTTCTTTGAACCGATAGTCAGTTTTACTGTAATACCCATAGGAGCCGTAGGCCTCGATTTGAGCGCAGACTCGTAGATCCTGAGAGGTGAGGTAATCAAACTCCCCCGGTTTTTCCGCCAGACGCTTGAGGGCAATGGGCCGACCCTTACTCCAGCCGCCTTTGGCGTTGACCTTTTGCTCCCGTGGCTGAATCAGGCAATGGCTAGGGAAGTAGGTGATGAACCAGGCCAAGCGCTGGGCTGCTTGCGGTTTGTCGGCGACGGCGGGTTCTGCGTGAAGATGCGCCAGGGCGTGCAAGCAAAGCTCCCAGGGTTCTTGGGGCTGGATGATGTTCACAATGGTTTTAATCCCGCTGGCTTCCCGTAAGATCCCTGCTTGCATGTCGTAGGTGCTGCGCGGTTTCAGCCGGGAGAGGAGTTCTGCGGCCTCCATTCCTATCCAGTGGTAACCGGCTGTGATCGCATTTTCATAGAAGGGCTGCAAGAGTTTGGGGAGTCGCGTTTTCGCCTCGCCCATGTCCACCCAATAAAGGCATAGCGAGTGAAACAGGGTTTCTAAACTGTTGCGCTTGTTATGGTGTCTAACCGCTGCGTTGACTAGAAAATCTTTTTGGCTAAGATCCCCCTGACGGATTTGGAGGACGATTTTCAGTCGTTCGTAGGTCGACTTGAGCCAATGATCCGATTGCTTGGCAATGATAGTGGCGTATTCTTCCGCTTCTTTGAGACGTGCGGGCGACCCTTCTTGCAACAAAGCCAGAATAAAAAACAGGCCAGCCATGGTGTTGAAATAGGTTTTGCGCTTGCCTCGAGCTTTTCTGAGGGCTTTTAGGCCAGCTGTAAAGTACGCGATCGCCTGTTTGTGATCCCCACCCAGCAAAGTCAACCAGCCCCAGAACACAAACGTATTATCCTGATACCCCTCGGAGATCGACTCTAACGTCTGCTGCGCCTCTTCTAAACGGCCGCGTAATAAGAGTTGTTCTGTTAAGACTAAGCGCAGGTAATCTGAGCAATGATCGTCTTTCACCAAACAGGCGTCTTGAAGCAAACCAAAGGGTTCATCTCCTGGCAAAAATTTCAGCGCTGAATTAATCAAAAGGCTGGACAACGCGCTTTCATACAAGTCCTGAGGCAGGGTGCGGAACCAATCCGGATCAAAGGGGTTATTACACACCTGCTCATAGATCTGATCGCCATAGACTGGCGTCCTCCGGTAACCATGCCTTATATAATCATCTAGTTGTTTATTCATGAAGCCGATGTCATGGCGGTAAAGGCCGATGCGGACCTCACGCATGAGTTGGCGTTCATTCGAAAAAAACCGGGGCCCATTTTTGTAGCGAATGGTAACGGGCAGCCTTTCCTCCACGACCTTCACGAAGGTTTCAAACCGACCTGACGCCACTGCCTCCCGGGTGGCGATCTCCGCCATGAGCGGATGGCATTGAGGGCCTTGTCCTCTTTCCTGAATCAATAAACCGTTTTCCAGCAACCGATCGATGTAGGGTTTTAGAGTTTGTTGGATAAATGGCTTATTGCCCTTATTCCGACCCCCCGATCGATTCAAACAATCCATGAAGGCATCGCGACTCGTCGGCTCGTAAATGACTGAGAATAATTGAACGATGGTTTGTTCTAAAGGGGGTAAGCCTCGGTAGATCGCTGTAAGTTGAGCGCGAAGCTGAGCGGTATCTGCTGGGGAGTCAAGCATGGTGAGATTCAGGCTGCCCATAGGTTAGTTTGTCAGGCGCCGTTCATGGATAGGGCAGATGATATGAGGCATGATGGCGGTCAAGTCTGACGCGTTGATGAACTCATAGTACAATCGCTCCGGAATGGAGCGTTGTCCGAAGCGTCAAAATCTCGCTCAATTTCTTCCCAAAGGAAAACCCGGTAGATTAGCTAAATTAATTCTAAAGTAAAGAAAATTTCTCAAACCAGCATTGCATTCGCCTATCCGGCAGCTACTGGCGAATGCAACGGAAATATCGGTAACTCTAGGAGCCTTAAAAGCTCTCCTTCCGATTATGTCTAACTCATGAAGAGGGAACTAAGCGTTTCTTTAGGGAATCGACTCTGCGCTTCGCTACTGAGTTTTTGGGATCAATCTCTAATGCCTTTTCATAGGTTTCTAAAGCCTGTTGAGTAAGCTGTTTCTTTTCGTAGCTATTGGCTAGATTATTCAATGCGGTTACATAGTTGGGGTCAATTTTCAACGCTTCCTTATAATTCCGAATAGCTAAGTCATATTGATCTTGAGAAAAATAGACAAAGCCAAGGGCGTTATAGATCAGAATGGCGTTGTCTGTCTCATCTTCCTGCAGGGCCTTGAGGGATTGCTGGAGATACAAACTGGCTTGTGTATAAAGTTTTTTATCGAGTAGGAGACTACCCAGTTCGAAATATTCCTGAGCTGTGCCTTTGGACTTAGTTAACTTAGCTTGCAGGCGGTTAAGGGTTTGCTCAATGCGACGTGTTTTGAATACCTGGCGTAGAACGAGTAAGGCCACTACGCCCAGCAGAGTCAGCAGAAGAGATAGATAAACAAGCAGAAGATTGCTGTTCTCCATATCAATAGGGTCCTATCAGAGCACAAATATTTATCCTGCAACCATCTTTACACGTCAGCTACGGTAATCCCCAATGTGTTGTCCTTTCTTCCAGCCAACCGCCTTCAATCCAATGAGTGATGGCTGAGTTGATCCGCCGTCGTAGGGGACTGTACTGAACCCCTTTTGGAATGACAATAGCCAGAGGCTCGACGGATAAAACCGTTGGCAGCAGATGATAATCTGCATATTCCTGAATCCAGCCGGTCAGGACGGTGACATCGCCCGCAAAAGCCGCGGCCCGGTTGCTTTCCACTGCGGTTCTGGCGGCTTCATAGGAATTGACGCCGATTAGATTAACAGTGGGTAATTGGTGTCTTAGATGTTCGATTGCGCTAGAGCCCTCTAGCACCGCAATCGGCTGCGCCCCAATATCCGCCAACTCTCGAATATTGCTATCCCGCGTCACCAGGGCGACGCCATCCAAATAGTAGGGAATACTAAAACTGACTAGCCTGGAACGAGGACCCGTTGCAGTCACCCCTGCGATCGCCAAATCAGCCCGACCTTCGAGCACAGTAGATAGTCGCTCCAAATTAGAAACGGGCTCCAGGACAACCGCCTCTGGATCCCCCAAAAGTTCTTCCGCCAGCCGACGGGCTATGTCAATTTCCAGGCCAATTAATTCACCTGCTTCATTTCTATACCCAAGCGGACGCCAATTATCCTTAACGGCGACAATGAGACGTCCCCGTTCCTGAATTTCTTCTAGCTCAGCCGCAACAGCAATTAAGGGTGCAGTAAACTGCACCCCCAAAATCAGGCCAAAGCTAAGAATTTTTCTGAGCATGGGCTATTTGCTTACGGTGTGAGAGCTATTTTCTATAGGCAATAAGCGGCTGGTCCATTTGCTCAGTTCTGATTAGAACAGGCCGCCGAACCGGTAACCATCTACCCACAATGACATTAGATGATTGAAGACTAAACCGCCTTTGCTTTCTCCACCACTTTGCCAAAACTCATGGGGTCAAGAACCGCCATCTGAGCCAGCATCTTACGGTTGATCTGAATATCTGCTTTCTTCAGACTTCCAATAAGCTGGCTATAGCTCATGCCATGTAGCCGAGCAGCCGCATTGATCCGAGTGATCCAGAGGCGACGAAAATCGCGCTTGCGCTTGCGGCGATCGCGATAAGCGCTTCTAAGCGCTTTCATCACCTGCTGATTAGCTGTGCGGAAGAGCTTAGAATGGGAGCCCCGAAAGCCCTTAGCTAGTTTTAATATTTTCTTGCGGCGTTTGCGAGCGACATTACCGCGCTTAACCCGTGCCATTATTGATTCCTGTTGCTAGATATATCGACAACTAATTCACTAAGCCCTAAATATAAGGGGCCATTAATTCTACGTTTTCGCAATCGCAATCGCTAAGGACGGCTGCCTTAGAAAGACGAGATTTCCGCGCAGTCGTTTTCTTCTGCAGCAAATGATTCTTGAAAGCCTTACGGCGCATAATTTTCCCGCTTCCACTGCGGCGGAAACGCTTAGCCGCAGCTCGGCGGGTTTTCAGCTTAGGCATGATTTTGTTCTCAGCTTTGACACAGTCTCTAATTTTACTATCCATTTAGCGGAGGGGACAAGTGTTTGGGGAAAGTTTTGGGGGAAGAGGCAGGGGGGATGGGGAGGCAAGTAGCAAGTAGCAAGTAGCAAGTAACGAGTGACCAATGACCAATAACCAATGACCAAAATCTTGATTCCTACTCAAAAATTGGGGGACTTATATATATGTATATGAAGTATTGATATAGAAGTATGTCTGGTGCGCGAAGGGCGATCGCAATCATTTGGGAGGAAGCTTTGTGAGACTAATCTTGCTGGGTGGGCCGAGAGCGGGGAAGGGGATGCAAGCTAAGCGGCTGAGTCAACGCTTCAATATTGCTTGGATTTCGACGGGGGATGAGTTGCGGGCGGAGATTGCGGCGCATACTCCTTTGGGGGATCAGGTCAAGTCTGCGGTTGCGGGCGGAGACCTGGTGAAGGATGAAACGATGATTGAGTTGATTCGTCAGCGGTTGCAGCGGGTGGATGTAGTGTCGGGTTGGGTGTTGGATGGATATCCTCGGACGGCTTTTCAGGCTGAGGAGTTGGATTTTTTGCTGAATGAGTTGGGGCAGAAGCTAGATTGGGCGATCTGGCTGGAGGTTCCAGAATCAGTATTGATGTCGCGATCGCAGGCGCGATCTCGCCTAGATGATCAACCGGAAGCCGTCCAAAGGCGGATTGAACTGCTGTATGAAAGGACGGTACCCATTCTGGATTATTACGACTATCGCCAAAAGCTATTAAGAGTTGACGGAAACCAGACGCCTGAGCGGGTTGAGCAAGATATTAAGGATGCGCTTTATTCTACGATGCATGGAACTTGAGTTGACCTAAGGGATTATTGTCTTCACCAATACTGAAGAGAAAAGCTTGATAGTCTCCTGGACCCTCTTTGCCGCCGCTGTCGCTTATGGACTTCCGCCAAAAACCGAGTTTGAAGGTCTTCAGGCATAGGACTATCCCTGATAACGGTTGGTGATGCGCCCCCAGTTTTTAGTTGGAGCTTGTAATTCTCAAAATACTACAGGACTGGATTATCGATTTCCTAACGTGCAATTTGGGCTGCGCTGCTTTACAAACTAGCTGACATAATAAGGGCAATCCATCCAGAGATGAGGGTGATAGAATTTTGACTCCTCAGCTTCCGCTCAAAAAACGTCAGTTACTTTCAGGCCTGTTTACCCTGACGCTAATCGCTTCTATTGTCTTGGCAACGGCAGGTCCTATCCATCCGCAGGCTGCTTCAACCTCTCCGGAAGAGGCCTTGCGTGAGGAGATTCGGGCGCTGGCGGAAAGAGATGTACGGGCTGATATTCCCCGACGCACCGAATTTGCAATTGATCTCTACCGCGACAACACAGTCGGGTTGAGCGCACCAGAAATTGCAAATATTTATGATGAGGAATACACCCAACAGGCTGAAGATAAGCAGCAGGCTGAAGATAAGAAAGCTGAAGATAAACAGAAAGATCTAAGAGAATTCCTCAAACCTGAAAATGGGATTTTCATTGCCCTATTGGCTTTAATCAGCGGTGTTATTGGCGCTGTTTTGAAGGATACTTTGACCGAGAAGGTGACAGGCTTCTTCCAAATAATTGACGATTGGATTTATGCTCGATTCGCTGGAAGTGAACTCTTTCGGGGGATTGCGCTGCGGCGATATCAAGCAGCGCTATTTGAAAAATATAAAGACTTACGCATTCCGTTTCGGGTTAATCGACCGCCGCTAAATATGGCGGAGGTGTATGTCCCGCTCAAGGTGGAAGGTTCATCAGGCCGTGAACAGATTGATGCTTATGGAGCAATATCTCAGCACCGCCGACTGATGGTGAAAGGCCCTCCTGGATCTGGGAAGTCCATGCTGCTGAAACATATCGCTTTATCCCACGGGACAGGACATTTGAATTTACCCAACGGTCCTGTACCGGTATTACTAGAGCTTTATCGACTCCGCGATCCAGAGCTGACCCAAGAGAAGCTTATTCAAGCCTTTGTGGAGGCGTTTGATCGAGATAACTTTCCGAAGGCTGGACGCTTTGTTCGACAAAGTCTGCAGCAAGGAACCCTCATGTTACTGCTGGATGGCCTGGACGAAGTTAACAGCAGTGTCCGAACAAATGTTGTTCAGCAAATAAAGGATTTGTTGGACAAGTATGAGAACTGTCGAGCTGTCATTACCTGTCGTACCGCTGTCTACAAAGTTGAATTTGCCAACTCTACTGAGCAAACGCTGGAAATTGTTGAATTTAACGATCGACAAATTCGCCGCTTCTTGAGAACTTGGGAGCGGGAAATGCCAACGGAGAAATCCATCGAGCAACTGATGCAGACGCTGCGGGATCGTCCCCGTATTATGACATTGGCCCGCAATCCACTGCTGCTCACTATTGTTGCCTATCTATACACGGATACCCCATTCATACTTCCTCATTCCCGGGCAGAGTTCTATCAAAAGGCAACAGGTATTTTGCTGGAGCAATGGCAAAGGGACTTCAATGTCTATCGAGCTGCGGACAAACGGCGAGTTCTGCAGCATTTGGCTCTCTACAACCAAGACCAGACCAGTCATAAACAACAAGACCGGCGGAGTATTGACTATGCCCTAGTGTTGGAGCAGATTAAGGAAATTCTTCCAAGTCTAAATCTCAACCCAGAAGTAGCAACCTCTATCCTAGACGAGATTGTTGAGCGGAGTGGGTTGCTATTGAAGATTGATGGAGGAGATCGCTATCAATTTGCTCACCTGACTCTACAGGAATATTTTGCTGCTGTAGCCTTGGGAAGTAACTCTGATGGCTTGGCTGCTCAATTTAAACAGGATCCAGGAGCGTGGCGGGAAGTTGTTAGCTCTGGTGTGGATTGGCGGAAGACAGTACAGAATTTATTCGGGCGGTCTATGCAGAGGATGCCATCACTGGCTTTGAGTGTCTTGCGGATGCCCAAAAAGTGGACCAGGAATTAGCCGAAGACATAATTGAAAGCTTTAAAGTTCAGCTTGGTGTGAGGAGGCAGTCAGATCAGCTAGCTAGTGCCTTTGGGTCAGTTGCTGCAGATTTTCGGCCTCGGGGCCAAGCGGTATATCAGTTCCTGACAAAAATTTTGGAAAATCCCCATCAGACAAATCGTTATCAGGCAGCGGCCAATGCCCTATCCATGACTAATCTTCCTCAAGCAGCAAACGCCCTTGCTAAACACTACGGGCGTCTGCCTGAGATTCGTGATTCTTTAGTTCGGATGGGGGATTTGGCAGTATCCACTCTTGTATCCTTAGTCCATCAATACCCAATTGCCTTAGGAGATTTGTTTACAATTGGCACTCCCGACGCTACTACAGCTTTAGTTGCCTTCCTATGGGATGATAATCAGACTACGCAACAGATCGCAGCATGGTATCTGGCTGGAATCTTACCTAAATTAGGTATAGCGGAAGTATTGCGAGAGTATAACTTAACAGACGAGCAACGGAGAACTAATTCCTTCACCTGGGTTTGGCAACCATTTGGTGAACCCCCAGACTCAGTGTTGCCATATATTGTGAGCCGGATTGCTGAAATGCTGGCAACTGCTCCTATTGAAACTGCTCCTAAACCCTTGCCAGCCTTAGACGCACGCTTGATCGTCCCTCTTTGTACAATCCACCTGTCAGATCAAGTAATATTCTCCAAAAATTGGCCTAAGGAAGTCGAAACCTTATTGGAAAAGCAATCTCAAATTCCTGAAGTTGAGAAACAACTCCGTCAGACAGTTAATAACATATTGGAGCCCAATGGACCTGACTCTCCCTGGAGAGTATTACTGTCTGGACTAACCCCACAATTGCAGCTTGACTTGCTTCGTCGATTGAATGTCTATCGTTGGCCTAATCGTAATGACTGGCGTAATGCCTTTCGAGCAGTGAAATATGAACTGAGAACTGGATGGCATTATCGATGCGTGCTCTTGATTGCTGTAGCTTTCTCAATTATTGCAGTCGCAGGGATGATGTCTATCGTTTTCCAACAGCCAGAAGACTGGATTCTTAGATCCCTGGGGCTCGCTTTTGTTGTAATTCTGAATTTCTGGAACGCCTTATGGGTAGGTCTGGGTGTTGGGAAACATTTAGAACCGAGAATTTTTCTTAGATTGGGACTTTTAGGACCTTTAACTTTTGCTTTCCAATTGCGAAAGTTATTTCGTAGAAATCAGAACAATTTGGACTTGTACGAGTTTGGAGTTCTCTATAACTCTTTTCAAAATATGACTGAGATTGGAGTCTTAGTTGCAGTTGGGGCTTTAACAGGGTGGGCTATGACTGGAGCAGAAGGGACTAGAGTTTTAGTCGGTGCTGTAGCCGGTGCTGTAGCTGGGCCTGTGGTTTGCGCTGGGGCTTGGGCTGTAGCTATAGCTTGGATGGATAGTGAAGCTATGTCTGTAGCTATGTCTGTAGCTATGTCTGAAGTGGACCCCAATGCTTAGACAACTTGAAAGGGCTAATAAGCTCTGAAAATCCTAAACAAGTTCTTCTCTTTTTCAGAGAGTACCACACTCAATCACATTCGTAATA
>JAAUYH010114990.1_pt1 | contig 44937 bp, 70 predicted proteins | sample 7278061 | NCBI WGS metagenome assembly JAAUYH01 (sample SAMN14350203, study PRJNA611818) | marine sediment metagenome | isolation source: surface marine sediment (0.6m) | place: French Polynesia: Moorea | collected 2018-08
ACGAGCCAGACCTAATTGCTCTTCGGCAATTCCGAGGCGCTCTTCCTGTCGCTGTTCGCGTTCACGAGCCAGACCTAATTGCTCTTCGGCAATTCCGAGGCGCTCTCGCGCCATTTCCTCAGTAGCGATGCCGCGCCGCAAATTGATAAAATCACGGAAAGCATCGGTATCCACAATGCCCGCGTCCATGCCGGCCTGCACGACAGATGTTAGAGGCAGCTCAGCTAATGGCACGCCACTAGGCGCTAGTCCTGCTGATACCACCTGGCCGCCGCGCGTCATGGCTCCAGACAGAAATTGCCGCGCCTGTGACTCCCTCTGCTCTTTCTCAATCTGCTGTTCTCGTAACCGCGCTTGCTGTGCACGACTGGCTCGTAGCTGGCGAGATGTCAGACCTTCCTCGATGCCGACACCGCCACCGCCAATGCCGAAAGCTATGGAGCTGAGCGGCGAAAAGCCGCGCGCATTGGCGAGCGAGATGTCACGACCAAACCCAAGCAGGAAGTTGCTGAAATCCGCCAGGGCTTCTTTGTTACTGAAGAGATCCGCCAATCCGTTGGCCATGTCCCTACCCCGCAAATACCGATGCTAGTCTGCCAACGCCACCAAGGAAGGACCCGGCAGCGCCAAGTCCGCCAATGAACGGATTGGGTCCGCCCGGAATGTTCTGAGGCCCAGTGGTCTGCGTCGTCACACCGGCATTCTGGAATGTGCCTCCGGCAGAGGCGATTGCAGATCCGAGGATGCCAAGCCGGTTGATTTCCTCATTACGGCGGTCAAGGAAGTTCTGGAAGCTCACATCCAAGCGCGCCTGATCCAGCGCTCGTCTGGTGGCGCCAACCTGCTGTAGATTGGCAAGATCAACGAAATCCTGATTGGCAAGCGACTGAGCAACAGGCGCGGCTTGCAATGCTAGATCGAGAAAGCCGCGCCTGACACCAGTTCCCACGTCTCCCAAAGCGCGGGCCAAACCAAATCGCTGTGCCGATTCCAGCTCTTGCTGCGCTGTACCACCAAAGGCACCCGAGGCATTGAATCGGGCCGCCGTGGCCGGAGCAACATTGAGATTGAACTGGTCCACGATATCGCCTTGTACCGTCTGCACAAGACGATCAGCAAGAGGGCTGAAGGCCAAATTGGGATCGACGAGCTGACCGACACCAGCCTGCGCAGCCTGAATCAACGGCGATCCGCCAAGGGCGCGCTGAGTTGTCAGATCGAATGCCTGTAGCTCTTCAGGGCTGAAGCCTGCAATGCGCGCGTCCACACCAGGCAAGGGCAAGAGCGGCTGTTGACTAAGGGCAAGCGCTCTGGGCAGAAACGCCTCAGATTCAGGAACGTTCTTGCCGCCAATGATAAACGGCCTTAGCTCTTTGGGGATCGTCTGATTGGATTTTGTCTCTTGCACAACGGTCTGGGTTTTGCCGCCGCCGCTGCTGCCACCGCCACCAGGCATCTCACAAATCCTTCTCTAGCAGGACATGCGTGCAATCATAATCTTTCATGATCCGCGCCCATCCTTTACGAGCGATACACCACATGGCATCGCATCCCATGTTTCTGGCCCATTCCTCGATATGTCCGACATTGCGCCACCACAGATCCATTCTGTCACCAACGCAGATGTCAATTTGACAGACCTTCTTGCGCGAAAATTCCACAATGCGCGTCACCGTCACGCACAAAAGCTGCTCATCCATGCCAACAAGCCATAGTTGAGCATCGCCGCTCATGCAGTCGGCTTTCACATCGTCCACGGTATATTTCCCGCGCGATGTCTCAACCGCATCAGCTATCGAAGCTTCGACAAGACGCCACATGCTGGCCACGTCAGCAGATGGCACATAGAATGTTTCTACGAACCCGTCAGAACCCTCGCCTCTAACGTTGTCGTTGCCGACGCTGTTCCATCCGTAATTGTCACCCATCCTAATGTCACATATTTGCTGCCAACAGTGCCTTCCTCGCTCGGATTGCTTTTCCTGACAAAATCTCCCTGAGCCAATATGACGCCACTAGGCTGTGCCGTCTGCGCACTGTAATGCGCAGCAACCTTCTCTTCAGACACCATATTGATCTGCGCGGCCATATCCTGAAGATGCTTAGATAGCGCCTTGACGAACAAGCCGCCGGGATCAACCTCAGCAGGCAAGGAGGGCAAATGAACATCGATTGATATCTTACTCACTGCCGTCCTCTTCGCCCTGAATGTCTACGCCCAGAAGCTCGTAATCGCCAGTGATCGTCCAGCGCAATTTGTGCCAACGAGCCGAACGCTCGAAATCAAATTTGCCATTAGTCAGCGTTGAGCTTGGGCTGTCAGACGTGAAGCCCGCAGCGTCATCCAAGTTTTCAGCGTACGAATTATGCTGAGTCGCGCTCGTTGGCTGCTTAGCAAAGCGCGGGCGCGTTCTATTGAGAAAGATGAATGATTGATCGTCGCCTATATGCCAAAGGCAAATGTCAGAAGACGTGTGCTCACCGGATAGAGTCTGCAATTGATCGGATGTATTGATGATGCCGACCAGCGTCGTCTTTGTCCCTGACCAGAATTTGCTATCATATGGCGTAGCGGGGATGTCATCGTAAGTCGTGTAAGCCGTGCCTAGCGCGTCATATGTCAAACCAGTTGTTCTGGTGTATTCAAAGCCACTTCTGATAGGAAGGCCAAAGCACGGCCCCCATTTATCAACGCGATAATTGTATGAGATCACCCGATCCAAAGAGCCATCGCCTTGGCGAGATGGATAAAAGAAATAGATCCGGCTATGATCTCGATCCAAGATGCCCTGCGTCTTGTCGCGGTTATCGGGGTCAAGCTCATCCTCAAAGAATGTCGTCTTGATCGGCCCACCAATGGCTCTCGCGACCGCGCCGTTGAACGTATAGAAATCATCGATGCCCATGAACACATGATCCGTGTCCACGGGTACAACGGCCTCTTGGCTCACCGCGCCAATACGATCTGATATCAGGCGAAAGCCCCAAATCTCAGGTGGGCCAAAATACCTGCCGAGATAGATTGACTGCTCTTTGTAAGCTACAATCTCATCGCCCAGCCGACGGCCCGCTGTGATTTCACCTGGAGTGGCCGTCAGCCGCGCAGAAGCAGACTGAGAAGCAATCGAAGGCGTCCAATCGCCCGAATCGCCAAGGGCCGAAGTCCACCAACGATCCGGCGAATCACCGAATGTCGCTTCATTCGTGTTGAATGCAAAAACCTGATTGTTGACGACCTCAATAATCTTGGCGACAGGACCGCCTGTCAGGTCGGCAAAAGCACCAGACACGCTAGCCTGCACCACGGATGAATCATTCGTGGCGAGCGTTTGATCGCCAAATTGAGCAAAGCGCCAAGTCGAGCCTGCCGTATAATCGCCGGCAGCTCTGGTGATATCAGCCCAGCTCGTTGTGCTGATCTCATACATCTTCGTTGGCGTGCCAGCTATCGTTCTGACAGAGCCATCCGTCTTTTGAATGGAAATGGCACCAGTCGCCGTCGCGCTAAGCTCAGGCACGCTCTCATTAGCAGCGCTCGGGATGCCTTCCATGCCCTTGACCGTGGGCACAACGCCATCGCCATCAATGATAAGGCCGGGCGTCGTCGGATCTAGATCCGGGCCGTAGCCAAGAATTTTCTGATATGCCATCAGAATTGCGTCTTCTTCACGCGGCCGGTGGTGGTCTTACGTACTGTATGGCCAGACAGGGAATTGAAAGCATCTGTCTCAGCCACGCGCATCGCCGCCGCTTGCTGTTCATTTCTAAGCTTGTGAAGAAACAGTTGCGATTTTGCCCTGGAACGAATTAGCGTCTCACCCTCGACCATCCAAGCGTTAGTGGCATTGTCTGCCGCAGAAGCGCTGACTTCCGTCAGATCCTTAAGACCGGATACCTTGATTGTCAGGATGCGATCAGGCGGCGGCCTGAGATAGATTTGCTCGGAAAAAGACGCGTAGCTGCATGGGAAGCTATTATTGACCGTATCCTCATTATCCACGACTGACCAATGCTCTGGTTTGAGCGGATAGCGATAACCAGCGGTATCTTCTAGAATGACATTATCAAGCTCGACAAATTTTGTCGGAAATTCATAAACAGCAATGCCGGTAGTCGTTTGCGCTATCGCTTCCCCCTCATTGAACCAGAAACGCTTTTCCCTATAGTGATCGATAGCAGAGGCGATCTGATCTTTGATATCAGCCGTCAGATTATCCCGCCGCATCTCGCGCGTAATACGGTTGACCATCGTTCCGAATGTGCTCATAGATCATCCCATGAGGTAGAGGCTTTGCTGACTTCGCTCCAAGAAGAAGATGCCGTCGCCAACTCTGACCATGCTGTCGTTTGATCGTCCACGGGGTCCCATTCGAACAGCGCATCGCGAGCGCCATCAAAGAATGAGAACATGACAAGATGCGTCGTTATCATGTCGGGCTAATAAAGCCAGATACCGTCACATAACAATGCGCGGCACTGGTTCCCATATGGAATAATAGAGATTTGTTTGCGCTCAACCTGCGAGGTGTTCTGAAGCTCTTGGCGAAACCACCGCCATCCGATGATGCAAATCCATGGATGATTACGCTGCCCGCCGTGCCGTCTAAGAATTCTACCACAGAACCAAGCGAGGCATCCGAATTTGTCACAAGAACATCTGTGATATTCAGATGCAAACCTGCCCCAGGCGCAGATATCGCTACTGCCGTGGCTGTAGCAGATGTATCCAGCACTCCGCCAGTCCAGCGCTCTTGAACGGAATTGGGACTGACAACGAGCTTACCAAAGCGATCCGCCATGAGGTTGACGCGATCACCATCTGCAACACCGGATTGCTCTGTCGTCTCAGCAATGGCGCCAACTTTCAACGGCGCGCCCGCATCCGCCTCATCATGAGCAATATTGCCGACAACAACAGCAGTCGGCTCACCTGTGAAATCAACGGCTGTACCCACCTGTAGCGCCACAGTTGGCACGCCCGTAAAGTCTACCTTCGTGCCATTGGCCAGCGCCACAACAGGGGTGCCTGTAAGATCCACCTTTGTCCCATCAGCCAAGCTGACAGTCGGCGCACCGCTAAAGGTTACTGGCCAGGAACCTTGCTGCTGAACCGGCAAGCCGGAAGATGTGCTAACGAGTGTAAAACTGCCATCGCCGCCGTGCATGAGCTTGACAAGCGGTACATGACGGGAATTGGCCGTGTCCTCATCTGTAGCGAATGTGGCACCACCAGATCCCGCATTCGCAACGACATTATCAGCCATCAGCCAACTCCTAACAGAAGCACTCGCGATCTTGCGGCTGTGGAATCATCCCACGCCTTAAAGTCATCGTATTCCATGTTGTTGGATACATCCATAGATTGGCTGGCTGTTCTCAAGTCACCCCAGAAAAGCCCCCAATCGCCGGCAGCAGACAGATTGCTATCAGTGGCGCTTAGCTGCTCCACATCGTTGACATAACCCTTTAGGGTTGTGCCAACGACCTCCAATTTGATCCGGTCGTTTGTAGATAGGGCCGTTGAATAGCTATCCAACGTTGTGCGAGACGAGCCATTGAAATAGAAAAGGCCAGTTGTGAGCCCGCCGCTAAGAGCAGCCAAGGCATACATGCTTCCCGCCCCGCTTGCGCGCACGAATACGCCACCCTCATTGGCAAGAGAGGATAACTTAATCTCCACAGCCTGATCTGCCGTCACCGGCGCTGGCGTGGCGTTGTAGGCAAATCCGCCATTGCCGAATGAACCCGATGGCACTGCGGTATCAGAAGTCGCAATTGCAGACGCGGTAAGGCTCGCCGTGTTCTGGAACTCAGCCCACGCTATACCCAACGCCGTTGGCGTATGATTTGGCAAAAGAGTGTCCGACGATACCGTGAAAGCATCTTGGACCCTCAGTCGCGTAGGCGTTGCCATGTCATTCAGCAGCCCTAAGGCGATTGTGCATGTGAGCCATGACGCGCTCCACATGCTTGGACTGCCCCATCAGCTTTGCCCACGACATGGCTGAGCAGGCATAGCGCGCCTCCTCTTGCCATTCGTTGCTGTACTCGCAGCCCTGCGTTTCCTCGAACACAGGTACGCCACCTGTGTAATGAACCAGTTTCGCATCCGGCCTTGGCTCATCATATAGAACGATGTGATTCCATTCATGAGGCAGTTCACCGATTGCCTCCGTCCAGCCGATGCTATGCAGAGCATTTGCCTTCTCGATATGCTCTGGTGTCAGAAGTCTGTTATCGGGATGGCCGCAATTAAAAAGCATCAAGGACGCCCATTCGAAGCGCTCCTTGTTCTTAACCACCATGACCGCCTTGGATTCATCCTTCATATCGAAAAGCTGATTGATGTCCTCAAGCACGAGCATGTCAGCATCGAGAAACAAGGCCCATCCCTGATATTCCATCAGCCACGGCACGAGAAAGCGCGTGAACGTGAATGGCGTCAGGCCAGTTCTTTCGATTGGCAACTGATGCAGCAACAGCGGTGTAACCGCCACTGGCGCCTGTGCACGCGTAATGATGGACGACTCCAACACCATATGCGCAATGGGCTGCCGATGATCGTAACCGATGAAAATGTGATTCATTTGACTGCCTCTATCCTCATGTCTCTGGCAAGTACATGCGTCTGTGGAACCGTATTGGCTATCTTCCTGAAGCCAACGCTTTTTAGTATCACGGTCAGGGAAGCTGGCGTGTATCCCCATTTGTGACACATCAGCGGATTGTCCGCCGTCTTTGATGAATCTCCAAACAAACCCAACATTCCGACAAAGCTTGTTCTCTCATCGCCGGCCAGGATGAGGCCAAAGCACTTCATCATATTCGGGCATTCGATGATGAGCATGCCATCTGGCTTTAGAACGCGATGCCATTCTCTCAACGTCTCAACGCCCTCAAGCGGCGCCATGTGCTCTATGATGTGAATGGCCTGAATTTCATCAACGCTATCGTTCTGATAATGAAGCTTGCGTATGTCGCTCTTGATTACGCCTGGGCCGCCTGAGAGATCGATGTTGATGTATCCCTCTTGTGGCTTTGATCCGCATCCAAGATTGAGGCGAATGCAGTCTCCCACTGCTCCGCTATCTTTGTTGGGCTGAAATTTTCCCTCACCAATTTCTGCCCCTGAAGCGTTTTCCTCATGGCTTCGCGCGGATGCTGAATGGCCCATTCGATTCCCTCTCTAATATCGCCGATCCAAGCGACTTCGCTGAATTGCTCGTATGATGGATGATGCCCAGCCACGACAAAACAGCCACAGCGAATAGCATCAACAACCCTATTGGGGCTCTTGACGCGCTTACGCGGCTGATCAATCGTCGGCACGATAGCGATATCATGCTTGCCAAGCTGCTCCTGCACACCGTCATAGTTCCACGGAACCCACGTCACACGATAGCGAACCAAATTTGGATCTTTGTTGCTCACCACCGTAAGCCGCCAATCGACAAGATCGGCTATTACATCTCTCAGAGTATCGAAATTAGTTGCATGCCCATGCCAGATCAGCCTTGGCCTATCCGGCATTTTGCGCGGCACCTGCTCGGCAAAGTCATAAGGATCTTGAATGACGGACGCCTCACGACGCGTTTCTTGCAAGATTCGATCCTGCATCGCCTCAGTCGAGCATGTCACAGCATCGGCCAGATAGCACATTTGCCTATAATGCTCAGCGTGCTTGGTAGCAAAATGATCATCACAGATATCGAAGATCGTCTTGCCCTTGAGCTGCTTGATCAGCGCAGTATCTTCTCTGCTAAAATGCTTCCCAAACACGACAACATCGGCATCGCCATCCAGGCGAATATCATGACCCATGCGATCCAGCTCGCGGGCGGGAATGGCAATCCTCAATCTTGTGGATGCCGTCTCTAGACCGCTATGTACGACATAGCGAATGCTAAATGAGCTTTTCGGACCACGTGCTTGGGCAGCCATGCTCTATTTCCACATTGAATTTGTACTCAAACGGCTTTGGATCTATGTTCGATACAAGCTCTTCCAATGAAGCTCGCAACGGCTTGGTGCTGTTGTAATCCAAAAGCCGGCGCGCCTTATTGGATGAGCAAGTCGCAAACCTGACTTCCCTCGGTCTATCTGCCACATAGATCGGATCAAGATCCATGCCGATGATCGATGCCAGCTCTTCTGCAAGCTGATTGATCGTAATGGCGCCTTCATCAGGGCCGATATTGATCACTTCGCCGGATGGGCAATCCATCATGCGCGCCAGCGGATCGATAACGTCCTGGATCGGCGAGAAGCAACGCACTTGCTCGCCATCGCCATAGATGATCGGCTGCTTTCCCTGAAGCATGCGATTGGCCATGATCGAGGCCACATTACGATATGGGTCCGTGTAGCACTGCCTTGGTCCGATGATGTTGTGCGGGACCGCAATCGCATATTCCAGATCATGCGCATCAGCGAGGCATGCGAGCGTTTGCTCTGCCGCCACCTTGGCAATGCCATAGGGATCGCGCGGTCTGGTTCGCATCGACTCATGAAATGGCGTGTGATTATCGCCATACCGTGCCATGGACGAACAGAATACGATGCGCTTGACCTTGTTCGCACAGGCTGCGCTGAAGACAGAGACCGAAGCCTCATAGATGTTGGACGTGATGAACGAAGGGCTAAAGACCGAGAAGCCCTCATGCGCCGTTGCCGCGCAATGAAATACCACATCGCATCCCCAACACATCTCATTCATCGATTCGAATGATCGGCAATCGGAATGTGCCCAGGGCACGCCGAGCGGAATGTTGCTTTCAGCGCCACCGATCAGATTATCGACGCCAACAACTTCATGACCAAGCCGCAGAAGTTTATCGGCCAAATGACTACCAAGGAAACCGCCGATGCCGGTAATCAGGATCTTCATTCCGCTGCCTGCATTTGCAGCAAATTGGTCAGATCCCTATCGACATCGCTCAGCACAGAATCCCATTTGTATGGCTCTGGCTGGTGATACTGTGTGACAGATGGATGCCACGGCATTTCCTTGGTGGCGGGAAACTTCCATGGCGCCCAATAAGGTGTTAGACACCAGACCGGAACATTCAAGGCGCCGCCAAGATGAACCACTGCCGTGATGACGGATATCACCAGATCGCATGAGGCAACCAGATTGGCCGTTTCCGTGTAATCCTCTATCGCAAAATCGAATTGCTGCACATCGATGCCATGATTGCGCTTCAGGCTTTTGATTTCCTCATTCACGCCATAGCCATACTGAAGCGAAACCCATCTGATGTCTGGCCGGCTTTTCATCAAAGCCAGAGCCATTTTTTCCAGCGACATGGAACGACTCGATTGATTGGTGCGCTGCGAACCGCCGCGCCATGAAATACCGACCTTCATACCGCTGCCAATTTGCCGAACATATTCAGCCACGGCTTTCTGATCGGGCTTCAAACAACCATGAGCCGGGAAGTTCTCCGGATTTTGCCGAAAAAATTTCGGGAGCGAACCTAACGGACAGTGAAAGTCCGGATCGGCCGGATCGAACAAGCCGGGCGTCTTGTCCTTGCGTGTGCCGTGGATTTCGATGCCATCAAATGATCGCCGGAAAATCTCTTCGAGCCGTGGATGACAATCGAAGATGATCTTCTTTGGCTTCAGCTTCTTGAGATCGTTGAGGCACGGCGCAAAAAGGATTTCATCGCCAAGTCCCTGCTCTCCCCAAATGAGAATGGTCTTACCGGACAAGTCCTCACCATCCCATGAGGGGTACTCATCGAAATATGGCCTGAGCTGTCTTTCACGCACCCGGAATCCATATTCGTAACCGTTCCATCCTTCCGCATAGTTCCCGAGCGACAAATTGACGATGCCCAAGTTCCAATTAGCATCGGGATTCTCCGCATCATATTTCAGAGCAAGCTCAAGGTAGTGCCTCGCCCTATTCAGATCACGCAGCTCATAGAAGGTCGAGCCGGCGTTGACATAGGTATCAATCCAATCCTTGCTCGGCTCTTGCTCGTCAATGAGGCTGATGATTTCGGCAGCATCCTCTATGCGGCCAAGCTTCTTCAATGCAATAATCAAATTGCCATACGAGGCCGGAAAATCCGGCTTCATTTCTATGGCTTTCTCGAAATATATGACCGCTTCGGCGTGTCGTTCCTGCTGCAATAGGCACGTGCCCATCAAAAACCATGCTTGGGGAATATGCGGCTTGCGCTCAAGGTAATCGCGATAAAGCTTTTCAGCCCGTTGCAGCTCACCCTTCAGGTGAATCTTATTGATTGTGGCTAATCTCATACACAATGAAGGGGAGGGTTGCCCCTCCCCTATCCCTAGTTACTGATCCACCGCATACGTGACCGATAGACGAATGATCGGCGCCGTTGTGGCCGAAGAGCCTTGGGCGTTGATCGTCACGTCCACCGTGTCGTCTGCCGTGTATTCATAGTTGTGCCCCGTGACGGCGCCCATGCGGGCAATGACCACAGAGCTGACAGATGCGGTTGTCATGTAGCGATCAACATCGTTGCCGTCGCCCACGATGTAAGCCGCATCGGCAGAGCCGCTGGTCCATTGGTTGCCCGAAATGGTCACTTCGAGAACCTTGGCGCCCTTCGGCACCTGGACCATCTGCACAACATCACCGGCCGAGAAAGACGCAGAGCCCGTGTACTCGGCCGTTTCCGTAACCACGCCGGCATGAACTTCGCGCGGCGACTGGTTATCGATCTTCGAAGATTTCAGAGTTGCCATTACACGTCTCCTTAGTGCGCCTTGGCCGAAGTCGAGATGACCAGCGAAGCGAATGACTCGGAATTGAAGATCGTCCGTTTGATACCAGCAATCATGCCGGCACTCACGCCAAGCTGATTCTGGTAGTCGAACAGCTCTTCAACCCAGGTCATGCGATCCGGGCTGTTATCCCGACCCGTTGCCATCAGCGCCGCCTGCGCTCCACAGAAGACAGCCCGGCGCGTATCAGAAACCGCCGCACTGGTGGACGAATTCACTCCAAGAGGAATGCGCGTCGTCTTGTGAATGACGGTCTGATTGTAGACGCCGAGAGCGCCCGTGAAGATCGGGTTGTTGGTGATGGCGCCGCCGTTCATGGCAGCCTTCTGAATGTCCAGCCATTGACCCGTGCTGGTGTTGGTGCGCAGGTCATACGCCTGATACGGATGGATGAACATCACGAAGTACGGCTCACCGCCAAGCTGAAGCGGACGGATCGGCACATCAAGCGTTTCGGCAGTTTCAACCGCTGCATCGATCAGAGACAGCGACATACGATCAGATGCCGTATCCGAAAGCGTCTGGTCGGACGTTTTCGAATTGGGCCATTTCTGATGGCTGCTGTCCGGGGCCGTCACCGCCTGAAGGCCGGTGAAGCGCGTATCTGTCTGGGCATTGTTGCCACAAAGCTGATTGAAGCCCCACGTATCGATACGGTCGGCCCACCAATCCTGAAGACCAAGCCGGGCTTCGTTCCGAACCGAGAACGGAATACGTTGCTCGGACATGCGCCCTTTGGAACGAACGGCATGACGCAACTGATCGATCAGCAGATCGTCGGTATGCGTCGTCAGAGCCTCTTCCTGACCCTCCAAAGTGCCGTCGCCCACAACACCCGCATCTGCAAGCTGCATGCGCAGAATTGCACGAACGCGGTCGCCGGGACCCTTGGAAGTGTCATCAAGGATCTGAATGATGCTGTTCGTATCCGTGCCCATGAATCGACCGAGAAAAGTCTGATTCAGGGCCTCACGGAAAAGCTTTCTAGACCAAAGCTTGACCGCTTCGTTGTCATTGACACCATAGTTTGTGGTGGCCATGAGAAGGTTCCTCTGTGTTGATTGGAACCCCGTTCACGGCAAGGGGAAATGCCGAAACGCTGCCTATGCGCGGGCAACGAACGCGAAAGCTGCTTAGGGCGAGCTAACCCATGAGTTTGCGCCAATTGTCCTCATTGTCGGCGCCAACAAATTTCGAATCGAAATCCTTGTCTGTAAGATCGGATATCTCCGCAGGACCCGCCTCGACAGGTCCCGTCTTGCCGGTCGCAGCCGAAAGCGTAGCGCTCTGCTCTTGCGCCTTGGCAATGGCCTTCAAGCTATCTGCGGCCTTGGTATCTGCCTTGCCGGGCTCTGCCTCAGTTTGCTTGGTTTGCCAACCTGCCGCCTTAGCATAATCATAGGCAACCTCGGCAAAGTTCTTGCCATTCTGTACGGCGGTCTGAATGAGCCATGCCGCCTCATTGTTGAATGCCTGCATGGCGGCCTGACCTTCAACACCGGCAATGGCAAATTGCTGAAGCCGCCAATTCTTCAGGTGCTCCATGGCGTCGAAATAATCCGGGTTTGCATTCACAAACTCGGATTCGACACGCTGCATCTCGGCAAGAGCGGCCTGTTGCTGACTTTGCTCGGCCTGCGCCTTCTGGCCTTCGCCGATCTGCTCGACCGCCTTCTGCGTCTGTTCCTGCTGATGGCGCAGATAGCCAAAGGGATCTTCCTCTGGATCTGGCGCAGGTGGCGCGGGCTCTGGCTGCGGCTTCGCGGCTTCGATGCTCTCTTTGAGTTGGCCAATGGTAGATGTCAGATTGTCTACTTTGGCCTGAAACTGCTTTCGCTCTTCAAGGAGGGTGGCGAGCGGAACGGTTTGAGCTTCTTCCTTCGGTTCCTCTTTTGGAGCCTCGGGCTCGGGCTCTCTCTGCGGCAGATCGAGCTTGGGCGGCTCGGCTTCAGCATCAGCCTTTTGCGCAGCTTCGGCATGCTGCTGAAACTCAAGATCCTCGCTGTCCTGCTGCTCCGTTTCCTCGATCTGCGCTTCTTGGCTCATCCTTAACCTCTCCTAGCAACTTAACGAATGTATCCATCGCCTCTATCTGGCGGCTCTCTCTATCGCCTTCAATCGCGCTGAGCTGACGAATGCCCTTAGCAATATTCTCGAAACGCTCCGATTCTGTCTTGCCCACTTCGGCCCTGGCCTGCTCGACCTGGAGCAACAGCGCCTCGATCTGTGCACGACGCTGCTCATCAGAAGGCTGTTGCTGATCGAAGAACTTCTTGAACTTCGATACGGCAGATGCCGGCAACGGAAGGTAATCCAGTACATCGGGCGGAATGGGAATGCCAGCACCCGTAAGCGCCGGAAGGATCTGCTGCAAGCCCTGCCAAACCTCTTGCTTGAGATTCGGGCTCATGGGCGACTGATCGACGATGATATCGTATTTTGCGATATCCGGATCTTTGGAAAACTGAATGTAGCGATCCTGACCGACGACGCGGATGATTTCCTGGTCCGGCACATAGAGATAAATGAAATGCAGCAGGATTCTGCCTTGCTCCTTGCGATATTTTCTCAGGGAATCAAAGAACTGACCCAGCACCAAAAGCCCTTGCTGAATGCGGCTGCTCTCGACGATACCGGATTGCGTACGGGCTGCTAAGCCAAGGAACTCGATATTGACGCCGGAAGTGTCCCGCACCGCCTGCATGGCCAGCGCAAGCAAGCGATCGATTGCCGGCGGCGTGGATGCCGGCTGCCGTTCCTGCACGCGACCATCACGCAGGGCGCCATCCGCGACCCAGACGATCTTGTCGGCCCGTGTCCAATCTTCCTCGGCCTTGCGCGCATTTTCGAACGATGTTTTTTCCGCCAACAAGCCGCCCTTCGATGTGGAATTCATGATGTCCATCATCTGGGAATAGAACTTGTTGGACCATCGCTGCGGATCTTTCATCGCGCGGATGATGCCAAACCAGCAATTCTTATCCTCGTCGCGCTTGCCGGTGATGCACTGGAGCGTAAAGCCGGGAATGATTTTTTCCACGCCATCCTGATCGTACTTGTGCAATTCGCTCTTGGCCAAAAGCGTTTTGCCGACAATGAAAGCCTGGAAATATTCTCTGCGCGTCTGCCGTACCTTGGGCAGCTCGGTCTCAAGCTCATCCTCGACAATTTTCAGCTCGGAAGGCGTCAGAACCTCTTGCTGCCCCGTGCCGGGATTGACAACACGAAAGACAGGACGCCGCTCCCACCATTGGAGCTGCGCAACCGGAATATCCTCTGTCTTGCGCCTGTCCGATTGATCGTTCTTGTAGAACTTGGCTTCCTCAGCATCGTGCGGATCATCGACGATCTGTACATCAAAGCTCTGCTCTAATCCGGCAAGTCGGGCATCGGGCCAGATTTCCTTGATCGTGTCGCGCGACAGCATCTTGATCCGCATGCGCCAGCGCGTATCGGACAGATTGCGCTTGCGCGCGTCCGGGTCCCAATACATCTGCAAGCACGGCACACGCTCGATGATCGTCTTGCCGTCAAGATCGGTCTCAAAGTCTTCCCACGTGTCCGTCCAGCCCATGCCGGTGATGAGCGTATCCAGAAAAGCCTCGGATTCCTCATCTTCGGCATCGCATTCATCGCGTAGCCAGCGCGCTACGGCAGTGTACTGCTCATTGACTTCGCTATCGTCCAATGTGCGAGGCAGAAAACGAACTTCCTGCCTGTTTGCACGCTCGGCGCCTGTGACTGCATCGATAGTCGGCGCGGAGCGATTGAAGGTGACGACAGGCCGCTCCTGATCCTTCAGGATTTGAACGTCGTCAGCCTCCCATTGATCGCCCGCATAAAACTTGAAATCATCCAGGGCATCCGAGCGCCAATCCTTGGAACGACGCTGTGACTCCTTGAACCAATCGTGCGCTTGCTTGACGAGGGCGGTTTTGGGACCGTTGAACAAACTCATGCCGCCATCCAACTACGTCTGCGTGGCTTGGGCTGATAGCGCTCGCGGCGCTGAATTGCCGGCGCATCCTCATCGCCCATGGGCCATGCCGTTGGGAATTCTGGATCGATGATACGGGCTAAGCAATCAAGCATGTCATCATGCACGGCTACGGGGAATCCCTTGAATTCCTGCTCCACAAAATCCTTGATCAGATCGTGCTTCTTTCCGGTCCAGTCGTCGCGATAGAGCACTTCCGGTAGCCAGATGCGAGATTGCTCGAATAGCGGAATGAGAGCACGAATGCGATCCTCCTTTTTCAGCTTGCCGCCAAGGGCCTGAATGTAGAAGCGGTAATTCTCCCGCTTCATCCGATCCTCAAAGTGCTGAATGTCGGAATCCTTGCCGTATTTCTCGTAGCCGACACCATTTGGCTTCCATTTCTTGTGAAGCGCGAAGAGCGCATCGGCGCGCTCCGTCAGATTCATGCGGTCGCGGATGATGTCCAACACGTAGTAGTTTCGATCCGCATTCATACCGATCACAAAGAACGCGGAAAAGTCCGAATGCTTCTTTTTCTCATTGGCAGGATCGGCCAAGAGATAGATGTTCAACGCCTCTTGAGCCGGCTGGATCTCGTAGTAGCGCAGCCATTCCTCTTTGAAACCCTGCGCCTCATCGGCAACGGGATTGAGAAGTTGCTGACACGCGAAGATATACGGCCCCTGGTTCTTGCGCTTCTCTGCAAGGCGTTCGGCGCTGATCAGCACAGGCATGCCAGTCGGCGTGCCGTCATCCGTGGCCGGATGCACGCGCGGACTCAACACATGCTCATCCAGCATAATGCGATAGCTATCGTTGAAGTGATAACGCGTGCCGATATGCCATTTGCGACCATTCTCTGTGCCGAGATTGTCGCTCAGCCGCCACTGATCCGTCGTCTTCTCGATCATGTCCGGCGTCGTGACAGAATCCTCGGTCACAACGTCATCATAGATCCTGAGCCTGTAGTGCGCGCCGGTCGGCATGCCATCCACGAGGCCGTGAGCTTCCAAGGTGGCTTCCTTGGGATTGCTTTTGCGTCGGACGATGATGCCCTTATCTTCGGACCAGCGCGGCGCATCCTTCTTGGGAAATTTCCAAACGATATCGGGGAAAAGAACCTTGAGATAGCGGTTCTCTTCGAACTCATACTTGATCTGATTTAGAAACTTTTTTGCGGTCGGTCTGTTGTGGCTGAAGATGCCAATCGTGATGTCGGGATCGCGCAGGATTTCCTGAATCGTTCCGGCGAAGGTGATCACCGTGGACTTGTAATGCTCGCGTGCCCACAGATCTAGATGATCGTCCGGGTCTCGTTCAACCTCTCGGCATCTGGCATAGATCCACGGGCGGTTTGCGTCTTCGCGGCCCAGGACCCAGACGAGAAGGAAAAAGCGGTCATTCAGGCACGTCTCCCTGATAACCGCATTTCCCTTGTCCCACAGCTTGGAATAGGCTTCATGAACGCGCTCGAAAGGCAGCTCGTGAAGCCAGGAGAAATCCGTCACTTGACGGGATTGCTCTTGGTCATGCCGCGCTTCGCATCACGCGGCTCCGTGCTGTTTGAGGACTTCGCACCCTTCGGATGGACGATCTTCGGGGCCTCGAACTCAGCGCCCCTACCGTACTTAGGCATGTCGGGTATCCTTTCTGCTAATCAATTCGGCGTGTCTTGCGCTATGTCGCCCTGCGCCAATTGATCGAGCCAATCACGCCAGTTTGTCTCGTCAAGATCCACAGGGACTTCGTGCCCGATTGTCCTCTCGGCCTCTACCGAGGGAATTTCATTCCAATCCACGCCGGCTTCGCTCTCGTGATCAATGCGAAAAAGCTTCTGCTGTCCCGTGCCGTCCCAGAGACCCTGAGCCTCCGCAACCAAAGCATCGGCTATCGGATGGCGGTGGCGCGGGCCGATGACAGGCAGAACCATGCTGACGACATCCGTGGTCGGGAAGACCGTCGCTGTCGGCACGCCGGCCGGCGGACTTGGCACGCGATACTGATCGTTCGTGCCCTTGAAGTATACATCGTCAGGATGATCCAGGCCGTGCCAGCCGAACCAGCCATCGATGTGTATCTGGCTACCGGGTTTCGGCGTGTTCGTTGCCGCGAAGATCGACTTGAACTGGTTTTCCAGCATGAGGCTGTCGCGATAGCCCAGCATCACGTTGTTCTGGATGCTCGTCGTAATCACGCCGTCGCCGGAGCTGATGGCACGGCGGCTGGAGCCCAGGATAATGTTATTCGCAACCAAGGTAGGCGCGGCACCGACAATTGGGTTTCTGTCGTTGTTGTAGGCGAATAGATTACGGAGAACCGTATTCTGCCCCGTGCCCTCGCCGATGATCATTCCCTTTGAGTGATCGCCTTCGGGATGGCCGGCACGGTTGAGGCCATAGGCGATGATGTTTTCGATCCACAATGTGGAATGCAGATCGGTGCGGGCATCCTGGAAATGCCAGTTGGAGACCGTCTCATCCGTGCCGAAGCCGATGAAGCAGCGATAGACTTCGATGCCTGTCATCGGCTTGGCCGGGTCTTTGGCCTGAAGCCTCAACGTATCGAAGTCCTGCAATTGAGGACCATCGCGATCATGTCGGTGATTCAGACCCCAGATGTTCAGGTGCCTGAGATGCACGTTCTTGGCGTCCTGGATCTCGAACGTGTAATCCGTGATGAAGATGCCAGGCCAGGGGGCGCTTTCGCCGGCAATGACGATGTTATCCGTCGTGATCGTCAGATCGGCCTGCAACTGAATGCGGCCGGCCGTTTCGAACACGAGGATATCGAGGACGTCGGGGCTGACTTTCTCTTCGAGGATGCCGCGTAGCGATTTGCTGTGGGGCGACCAGGGATTGTCCTCTAGCTGCTTGACCGCATGAACGACAACGTCCAATGCACTAACTCCAATTACGCAAACAATGAATCCCCGATACCGAAAGCAGGTCCCTGCCGGCTCAAATTCGATCCGCTGCCCAGGTTTATCCCGGAATCCCAATCGGACAGGGTTTGATAGTTGAGGCACATGTAGAGCGCCGGCTGCACACCGAGGAGGCCGGAGCCATCGGAGCCGTAATCCTGCGGCTTGCCCTCAGCCGCGTCCCAGAAGGTGGAAACGTTGGACGCCAAGTCCAGATAGCCGTCGTGCATGAGAATGCGGTAGATGTCCGCATTCAATATGCCGCCGCCGCTCGTGGTCGCGAAAATGCCCCAATTGGTGAAGGCGGTAAAATCGATCAGGGTATCCGTGATCGTGAAGGAATGCCCCGAATCGGAGCTGTTGATCGCAATCTGCGCATCATTCGTGCCGGCCGCGATGTTGCAGCTCATAATGATCTGATAGTCGGTGCCCTGGCTCAGAAGATTGGCTGTCGTCTCGTTGAAGCCCTGCACGCCCGCATCGTTCTCAAGGTTCCAGCGAATGGAATGAGGCGGACTGGAATTACGGATTTGCCAGTAGGTGTCGCCCGGCGTGCCCGTGGCCATGACATTCTGGGTCCCGCCACCATGAAGACGAAAGACGATTTCCATCGTCAACTCGCGGCCGTCCGACATGCCGAAGTTGGAGCCCGACGTGAAATAGGTCAGAGCATTCGTGCGCGCGCTCGCCATGCCTGCGGGAGAACGCCGATCAGCTAGAGGAGAAACCGCCGCGGAGCGAAGAGACGGCTGAAGCACACCCCTCATCGGCTGAGGATTACCGTGGCGGTCCCAGAGCCGAAATTGCCTGTCTCGATCCCGATGCGCACATCGATGTCACCGACAAGCTCGGCGATCTTCACCGTGTCGCTCACGGTGGGCGGGCTCGCCAAGGGCTGCGCCACACCGGCAGACTCATCCGGGTCTTTCACCTGTACGGTAAAGGTATGGGCCGCCGCCGTGCTCGTCGCCTTCACCTGAATGCGCGAGAAGCTGCGCCGCTCAATCGGCCGTCCGGCATCGTCAGCACGAGCCGGCACGCGAACCTGCAACCAATCGGAAAAGGTGTTCTGTGCCGTGATCGTCTTCGTCACGTAAGTGTCATCATCCGCCATCGATCAACTCCAATACCGCCGCCCGCCACGACGCGGCTTCCGCTTCTTGCTGCCACAAGGCATGTTTTCAACTCCAGATAGGTAGAAACATGGGTTCAGAGCATACCCGCCGAAAAGCCACTCAACCAGCGGTAAGCACGATCACCGCCAGGCAAGCCAGCGACAACACAACCAGCCACCACCAAAAGCTATCGCGCATGACGGCATCCCCCTCCTTCGCCAAGGCTTCGGAGGGCTATCGCAAAACCAATATGCCCACAGAACCGCCCCAGCCGCCCACAGACAGCCGCTAAGCCGCCCGGCTACCCCCCTACCAGGGGACCCGCCAGACCGCACTCAGCGGCGCCCCCAGGCCGTCTTTCTGCCCGCCGCAGCCTCCCTGTGACCTGCGGCTAGCATGCCAAAGCAAATGCGGTGCGAGAGCTTGTGGGCGGTTGAGTGCGAACGCTCACGACGAGGGACCCGTTTTTTGCTCGTACCCCGGCCTGCCAGGGCCGAGGGGGTCCCATTCACGCTCGCACCAAGCGAGCCCAGCCATGCTGCACACACGCATAGCTAGTTCGCATAATAGTCATTATGGTAAATTGAGCATGCATTCCCATGCTAGTGCTTTGATCCGCCTGCATCATCTGCCTTGCCGCCGAACTGTGCAGCCACATCGGCTATGCCCTGCGCTACAGCAGGCTTGTCCTTGCGCAAGTCGCTGATCTCGGTCTTGCTCTCCTGCTTGTCCACGATCAAGCCCAGCAGCTTGGCCTGCCCCATGACAGCAGAAACAGCAGCGGCTGGGCTCTCCGTGCGCTCCGCTAGACGTAGCGCAGACTCTAGCTTTTCCACCAATCCCTCAACCGTCACACCATGCTTGGCAGCAGCCTGCTCTTGCAGCTCAGACAGCCTTAGCGCCACCTTAGGCTTGTCGGCAATGCGGCTTGCCTCGACCCAGATGGCTTCATCAGACATGTTCTCGGCATCATAGGCATGCCTGTATGCGGCTGACTGGTCTCCTAGCTCAATTACAGCACGGCAAAAGGCTTCCTGCTTCTGTGTCAGGGGATAGCTCTTGCCATCCTTGCCGATTGTGGGATCTGGCTTGTCAGCCGCTTGTCGCTTGCTGCTCACCGCTTCTTACCCCAGCTCTTGATGAACAATGCTATCACCAAACCTATCGCTATGGCCCAGGCTAGCTCAGGACTCATGCTAGCCCCTGCGCCTAGTGTGATGCTGGCTGGGCAAGGCAATCTTGCAGGTGCTTGGCGTTGCAGCCAGCTCATTCGCTTCCAAGCCTATGGCTATCAATTCCCTGGCAGCCTGTAACCTGCTCTTGTCGCCCCGATATGCCTCAAAACGCTCGGCTAAGCTGCCATCAAGGGCCGTGGTGAGATTGAGCTTCACTGCAACCATTCCTGTCGCTGGCGCTCTTGGAAGGCTATATGACGAGCAATCCAGTCCCATTCAGCCTTCTGATCGCGGCGGATTAGCTCCCAATGCCTGAAAACATACCAAGCATGCTGTCGCCGAGATGTCCCAGTCACTACAAGCGCAGCCAGATGCGCCAAGCTATCAACCGCCGTCTTCAACCACGCTGCCTGCCACAACTCAGCCTGCCGTGTGCATTCACTGCTAGGCATGCCAACTAATCCCTGGTGTCAGAATTCTGATAGCAGTCATTGACGGCCCGCCCGCTCTACATCACGACGCCACTCAGCCCATAGACGCTGCTCTCGGCGCTGCTCATGAATGGCCATGACTAGACCAAGCAGCGTAGCTAACCCAAGCAGTATGCCAGCAAGCAAGGTCATTCCACCAACTGCCCCTCATTAATCGCAGCAGCTATAGCTTCAAAATTGAAACTACCATCAAGGCATACATCACTAAAATTCTCTGAACTGTATCCAATATAAGCACCGTAATTGTGCTTTCTAAACAGCTCAATCAATTCCTGAGCGCTGATCTCGCTCATAGCTGCCGTCCGTATATCTTGCCGCGACGGGAAAGCCACTGCTCGCAAGCCTCGCGGATCTTGATCGCTCGATCCGTGTCAGGCTGAGCCGCATCTAAACGCGCCAGCAAACTCTCCGGCATGAACACATGAATGCGGCGACTCGGATCGCTCCGATCACCACTCACCGGCTTGGCGCCGCGCGTTTCCCTCAAAATTCCCATGTGCAGAATATAAACCCACAGAAAAAAATGTCAAGCCCTGTCGTTTTTCCCTTGCACATCTCATTGTGTGTGCCTATATTCATCTCATGGCGCTAGGGCATATAGCCACTACCGCAGTCGGGAAAGCCCCGATGCAGAAAGGAGACAGATATGCAGATCCTTACCGCGCTTCTCGGCCTCGGCCTCATGCTATGCGGCGCCGCCGGCTTGCTGCCAATCGCCGCTATGCCTGACATTCCCGCTGCCGATATCGCCTGGTACGATTGGGCCTACGCCGCAACGTGCGGCTTGCTAATCCTCAGCGGCAACATCCTAGCAATCACAGCAGCCCGCACCTAGCGGGCTCTTTCGAGCACAGTTCAAACTGAGGAGAGACAGATGACCGACACGACTTACAACGGCTGAGCCAACTATGAAACCTGGAACGTCGCCCTGTGGATCGGCAACGACGAAGGGCTCTACCACGAAGCCAAGCGATGCCGCGATTATGCCACTTTCGTGCAGTCCATGCGCGAATTCGGCAAAGATTGCGGCGATGCAACCGGCATCAGCCGCGAAACGCCAGACGGCGTGGCCTGGAATGACAGCGGCCTCGATACCGACGAACTCGACGACATGATTGCCGAACTCTAACCACCACCAGACAGCCGCAGCCCGCCAGCTAGCGGCTGTCGCGTGATGGGCGGGCTACAGCAGAAAGGACACCGACACATGACAGACAGACGGGGCTATGAAAGCCGGTGAACACCTATATCACGAGCTTGGCGCAGTTGGCCTATTGCCCAGCCGTGCAGATCAGTTGTTTGACATGAGAGCAAGAAAGGCGGCCGATTAAGCCGCTTCTCTGCTTGACGATGCGCCAGGGAATTCGGCTACTCGCAAGATTGGGCGAGACGCCCGTAATGGGCGTTTCATTCCGGTCAAGAAGGCTCAGCAACGCAAAGCTACGGCTATTGTTGAGACCATCAAGATCGGCAAGAGAAAGAAGTAACCTACTTGGTTACCCTTTTTTCTGACTGACTTGGGCGGCGACCGCCGCTTTTCTTCTTCGCCGCTACCTTCTTATGTGGCTTCGGCGAAGTTTTGAGCATCCGCCTCAGAACGACCGCATTTCTAGAAGTTGAGATAAGGAAACGCCGTGGCGATCTGGAGCAACATCTTCGTCAAATGCCCTCAAGAATGCAACAACCGATTCTCTATAATCCTCCAGGGCAGCATCCACCCCCGCAGTTAATAGACTTGAGTAGCCAGCCATAATAGCAGACTCAAGCCTATCTTGATCGCCGGTCTGTCGCTCTTGAGATGGTTCGGCCATTCTGTTTTCTCAAGTATATAATCGCCGGGAATTCCATCCTGAGCCGGCACGTCTGCCGATCATGATTTTTGACCATACCCGCAGTTTTGCATGTAGTCAAGCGGCTTGAGACACACGGCCAAAGACATGCGCCAAATTGCTCAGCCCCTTGATTAACATCTGTGGCCCTGTGTTCAGCCATCCCGGCATTTCACACAATATCGCTGTCACATAGACCGCGTTGAGCTGCGGGCTCGGCAACTTCCGCTGAGCATTCCGCAGCTCGGCCTGCCGCTCGGCCAGCCATCGCTCGTCATCCAATCGAGCCGGAGGCAATGACTGACCATAGCGCTGGATCAACGCATGTTGTGGTCGTTGGTGAACCAATGAATGCAGCCAGGCATAGTGCAGGCCGGCGCGCATTTGGTCATCGGTGAGAATGCCCCGCATGTGAAGGTAATCCAGCGGATGCGATGTCTTTGCAGGGTCGCCACCTTTGGCCAGAATCAGCCGCCTGGCCACCAGTTCATCTGTGCCTGGGTCTCGGCTTGGCCGCTGATCAGCCTGGGGGCGCCGTAGACGGCCCCTGCGCCTGGGGGCGCCGTTCTTACGGGGGCGGCCCTTACGGGGCATCAGCGGGGCTCTTTGGCGGCTGGGCGGGCGGTTCTGGGCAATTCATCCAATGAGTAGGGCCGACAAATTGCCCCGGAGAGCCAGCAACTTCCCAACCACCAAAATCGTCAGACCACCAGCCTATTGCCATGCTTTCCGCATAATCCTTGCGATACAACAACAATCTTCGGCCATCTCTATGAGCAGAACCTATCGGCCGCCACTCGCTCATTTGCCCGCCTCCCGCACAATCTGTTCACCCCACGCAACGAGCCGTTGCTTCTCAGACTCAGACAAGCTAGCCATGTACTGGCGGCTTTCCTCGGCAATTTGCCGCCATTGCTCAACCTGGGCCGCTGAATGCAGCTCATAGCGCACTCGCTGAAAGCCAGCGTGCAAGTCGTTTCGATAAGTCGCCTTCAATGAACCGCCGTCCGCCATGTCGGTGAACATGGTATAGCGGCGCGGGTCATCAGCAGGAATAACCAGCTCTCTCATTTGCCCGCCCTCTTACTGGCCAGGCAAGCCCGGAAAATGGCCGCTAACCTTTCTAGCGTGCGGGCGCGCTTGGCTGATGGGCTGACTTTCATGCGACTCTCGATTTGCGGTGCGTCCAGTACTTATCCACGATAAAATCAAGAGCTGCCTTAATTTCTCGCTCGCTTTCCATATTTTCAAATTGTTCACATGCCAAAACCAATCGCTTTAGCCAAGGATCGGTGGCCATAAAACGCCCCCTAACATCCCGAGAGCGACTAAGTTTAAGTTCCACGCGAGGTCTCCACTTCTATCGGCTCGCCCGTGTCGTCTTCCAGCGGCGGGAAGATGCTGGGATGCAGGCGGGCTTTGATCTCGGCAAGCTCAGCTAACACCTGCTGTAAGCTGGCCTCAAGGCTGCGGAAGCGGTCATTTTGGGTCATCTCGCCTGCATCCTCTTCATGCAATAGCCCGGCTTGGGCGCCTTCGGCAGCTTGCGGGCGTCGTGCTCTGCCTTTAAGCGGGCCGTTTCTGCCCTGTACCGCTCTGAACCAATGCAGCGCAAGCATTGGCAGCCTGCCTCTGCCTCCCGGCTACCGGGGCCGTGCTTGCACTTGCCAGCGCGGCGGTCGGCTTCGCCGCGGATCCATTGAGGCGGGGCGTGGTTCATACGCCGATTAGCTCGCGGTAGCGGGCCACAGCCGGGGCCACATCGTGCGAAAAGCCTGTCGGTGCGGGGCCAATCTTTAACACGCCTTCCAGTGCGTCAATGGCCAGCGTCCAAGAGGCGGCGCGGGCGGCGTAGGCGGCGGCGCGGGCGGCGAAGCCGGCGGCGCGGGCGGCGTAGGCGGCGGTGTCGGCGGCGGCGTCGGCGGCGGCGTAGGCGGCGTAGGCGACGGCGTCGGCGGCGGCATCTGCGGCGGCATCTGCGGCGGCGGCGGCATCTGCGGCGGCGTCGGCGACGGCGGCGGAGAGCGCGGCGCAGGCGGCGGCGTCGGCGGCGGCGGCGACGGCGCTTAAATCTCCAGAAAATTGAGCAAGCCGATCAGCTTCGTCAATCAGCCCTGACGCCCTTAGCGCCGCCGGGGCGAACACACGAATAGCTTGCCAAGCTAGGAATTTAGCACGCGCCACCTGAAACTCTGGCGCCACCGTGCCCACCAAACGCGGTAAAAACGGCACAAGCACCGCACTGCGCTGATCATCGGGCAAGCTATCGTTTAGGTTACGCACATAAGCGGCGATTATTGGACAAGTGCAAGATGGGTGGTCATTGTGTTCCAAACCCTCCAGCCACGCGACAGCCTCCATAGCGCACAAGCCAACTTCCGGGTGGCTGTGTTCGCCCTTAGCAAGGCGAAAAACGGTAAGCTTTTCAAAATCAATCATAAAGCAACTCCCTAAGAACGCGGCCATCGGCTTCGGCAAAAGCCCAATTGTGGCCGTAGGTGGTCATAATTTAGGGAATTATATAGTTCACTCCCTAAGCCTCCTCCGGCCGATACACCGCAGCGACGTGCCGCGCCAACTCGAACGGGATTTTGGCGATCATGGCCGAGGCGAACTTGCGTTTGGTTGAGGTGCTGGACCCTTGCCTGAGCGGTCCCTGATTGTCGCCAAACCAGCCTTGCTCACCGCCGCCGGTGTTTTTCCGTGAACCACGCTGCTTGCTATCAGCCACCGCGAACCAGCTACCTTGGCCATGGCTTGTGCCATCAGGATTCTGCTTCTGCGCTCTCATCACATGCGGCATCAGCGCCGGCACGTCGCCCCACAGGTAGAAGCTGCCGAAAGACCACGCCGCGCGCCCGACCCAAGGCTGAGCGCCCTTGACGTTCTCGACCACCATCGGAACGTGCCGCCCAGCCGCCTCGCTGGCCTCGCGCTGAATGCGAAAGCAGGCATCGAACAGCGCGTTGAGTTCGGGCAGCGTGCGCGAGCCCTTGTAGTTCTCGGGGAATTCCGCCTCGCCCCGCAGCGCCGCCGCAATCTGCTTGGCGCGGCGCCACGGCATCGCCATGTAGCTGTATTCCTGGCAGGGCGGCGAGGCGACGATAAGATCGGCGTCCCTGAACTGCGCGCCGTCCAGCGTCAGCACGTCCTGTACCACAAGCTGGCCAGGGTATCGGTGCTCGCCATAGACGTGCCGCTCGTTGTCGAAGCCGATCACGTCGAATTTCTCGGCTTGCAGACCCGTCGTCCAGCCTCCGAGGCCGCAGTAGAGATCAATGGCTAAGCCCATGATTTACCTACGGGAGTCATCTATATAATTCCCATAATTTATATCCATGCGGCAACTCATGCCGCCAATCAAGCTTATCAAATCCCCTGCATTCCTCAGAAGCAATAATCATCCACCGCCGCATCAGCTCGCCCTCGCTGATCTTCTGCCGCTTGGCCTCGCGCTCTATGGCCTTGGCGAAAGCTGCCGTCATGCGGACGGTCTTGTGCGTGTCGAAACGCTTGCGGGGGTCGGTCATGACGCAGCTTTTTCTCTCAAAAGGCTACGCACAGCATCCGCCATAGCTTGTTCCATTTTGCTAGCAGGGCCGCCAATGCGAAGACCATCCTTGGCCACAATATAAGCCATGCCAGTTCCGTCCTCGCAGACTTCACATCCAAGCAGCTCCAAGGCATGCTCAAGATGGCGCGCAGCTTGCAGAAAGCGAAGTTTGTAACCGCTTTGCTGAAGCCCGCTAAGTTGTAAATCAGCCATACCCCTAATATAGCGCCTCGCGCCTCGCGATGCAAGCTATTCCTGCGCCCGCCACCGGTTGATGCAGGCCGAGCAGAAGACATGCGGCTGCCGCTTGCCGTCGCAGGCTTCGACAACCTCACGGGCCTTACCTATCGGCATGCCGGCCTTGAGGCAGCGGCCTAGGATGCTGGGCAAGCCAAGCTCATGAGCGCGTGCCCAGGCGTTGTCTAGGGCTTGTTGGGCTATGGGGGTCATATGCGCTCTCCCGTTTAGCCATAGATCGACCCTTTCCCGCCACCGGAGAGCACTGGCATGCAGCCCTGCTGTCCTTGGTGTGCCCCGGCTAGGGGCAGGGCCATTAGGCCCCCGGTACTAGGTGCCCTTCGGCTGATACCTCAGGCGAGCGGAGCCACCGCAAGCCTGCCCACCCTGGCCATTTTCTGGTCTGGCCAGACGACGGCTAGCTGCCGCCGCACCATCGACGCACCCACGCAAATGGGCTCCGTACGGCGCGCACGTCCTAAGGGTCTCGGTTCCGTGCGATTGATTTGACTGCTTTGGGGGACGGGAGCAGCCAACCGTGGGTTGCCCATGAAAAGTAGCTTCGCGGCTGCGAGAAGAACTTGCAATTTTCCTGAGGGGAATATACATTTCTCTCACTTCGAAGCTCACAACGCCTCGCAGGTCGGCAACCACTGACTGCGGGGCGTTTTCTTTGTAGCAAAGCCGTCATCGCCGCGCAAGCCTTTCGCCGTTCCGTTGCTTAACCCTTGAACAGCGGCAGATCGTCATGCCCTTTCTCACACTTGCGGTTCTTGGCCGCCAGGCTGTGCCGCCCCTCACCCTCATAGAACGCCAGCCGCTCGCGGATGTCGGCGAGGTATTCCTCCTCGCGCTCGATCAAGATGCAGTCGAAGCCCTCGGCCATCGCCGCTATACCCGTCGTGCCCGAGCCGGCGAAGGGGTCGAGGACGGTTCCGCCCGGCGGCGTGACCAGCCGCACAAGCCAGCGCATCAGGTCGATGGGCTTGACTGTCGGATGCTTGGAGCCCCAGCGGTCGTGCGCGTCGGCCTTTGCCGTGTAGAAAAAGCGGGAGGCGGTGCCGGTGTCGTTCTGTCCGTATTCGCCTGTGTGGGCCGGCAGGCCAGCGCCACCTCCGTACACACTGCCGGGCTTGCTCGTCACTGTCGCTCGTTGCGACTTACTCTCTCCAAACGCCGCGAAGGCCGCCTCGACCTCGGGCGAGCCGTCGTGACAGACGTTCGCGGGCCAGCGGCCGGCTTCATGGCTTGCGCTAGATCGCTGGTTTAACGATCCACCCCAAGTCACGCCGTCCTGTGCATTTGGCAACTCGCGGCCATCCCAGGTGTCCGCCGTCTCAACCCGACACCCGTCCACGTTCAGCGCCCCGGTGCCGTGCTTCAGCACGTTGGCCGCCACGGTCTTCTCGCCCAGCGGCTTCCGAGCTACGCAGACGGGCTCGAAGGCGGGCTTCAGGGCCGTGCCCCAGCCTTCCCATTGGGCGGCTTCCTCAGTCGCAGGCTCGTCGCTGTCGTGCTCGTGATAGCCTTGTTCAGCAGCCGCCTGCATCCACGGTCTGTCGTCGCCAAGGCCCTTGGCGTATTTGTTCCCTGTCGGTCCCATTGGCGTTTGAACTTTAGAGCGCTCTGCTCCCGCCGCCCGATCAATCGCCTTGCTGATATCATGCGACTTCGGAAATCCGCTGCCAAACATCCAGGCGATCTGGTCGCGGATCTCAAACCCCCCGCCCTCGATGGCCCAGCCCAGCCGGTGAAAGTTGCGCGTGCCGCCGAACGCCAGCAGCCAGCCTCCGGGCTTGAGCAGCTCGCCAGCCGTGCCCCAGGTGACGGAGTTGAACGCCACGTCGCCGCCGTCCCAGGCTTTGCCCATGAAGCCGCTCGAGGCGCGGCCATAGACGCCCGTGGCGCCGTTGCTCTTGGCCGGCGCGCTGTCGGGCTGGCCAAAGCGCTTGACGATGCTGGTCAGGTGATAGGGCGGGTCCGTCACGATGGAGTCTACGCGCACGCCTTCCTCGGCAAGGCGCCGCATGACCTCCAGGCAATTGCCGGGCTCAAGCCGCACCTTGCCACGCGCTGCTGCTGTGACTTTCAAGGCTCAGCCGCCCTTATCATGCCGGCCCCGTCTACCGTTCATAGTCGAGCTGGCCATACATCGCCGGATCTTTTGCTACTGCTGTCATCGCCGCTCCGCTGCCGCTCCCGTTGCCCTTGCCGTTTGGCTAGGGTCACTCAGGCACATTCATGATCTTCAACACACGCTTGAAATGCGCCTCGACTTCGCGAGACCGCTGGCGCATGTGCGCAATTTTGTTACACGAATGCAGCACTGTCGTATGATCCCTGCGTAATGCCTGGCCCGCCTTGGCAGACGACAGCTTGCAAACCGTACACAGCACATAGGCCGCCATCCGCCGGGCCTCTAAGGCCACGGGCTCGCGCGATTGCGAATAGTATTCCGCCGGGCTGATGCCGTACACTTCGAGGATGGCCGCCCGCACGACAGACGCCGTGGGCCGGTTGACAGGCAGGCCCCAATCGATGTTGAGCCCCTGACCCGTCATCAAGTCCGTCCTGTCCGGCTCGCCCCGCGCTAGTGACGGCAAAGCCTCGTTGAACTCGGCGCGCAATTCCTCGAAAACGGCTTGATCTGGCATAGTCGCGGGCTCCTAGTACCATTTGATTACCCCTCGTTCTCCCACTTTCCCTAGCACAGGTATTCTATGGACGGTTACTTGTTCCGGCTCGTTAAGCAGTTCTAAGCTTCCCAACTCCCCAAGCTGGAAAAGCGCATGACTGTATTTCTTAACCAATCGCTCTAACGCCATCCGATCACGTGGATGTCGCTCCTCCGTGGTCCATTCATGACAGCAGCGGCTACATGTGCGGCCGCGATTGCCATTCGCACACCAGCGAACTTCGGATTTTGCATGGCCGCATGCAGGGCATTCGATCATGCTGCCACTCGCGCTCGAAGCGGAATGCTCCACTTGCCAAGCTGAGCCTCTACAGCCTCCAAAGAGCGGCAAACTGCTGTGAAAGCACCAGCCGCTTGAAGACGACCAAGAACTGCGGTTTGCGTTGCAGTCAATCGCCCTGTTTCTGATTTCAATTCAATGCCATAAAGAGCGCCACGCCAGATGATCATCACATCCGGCAGACCCGCTTTCTGACCCAATGCGTTGAGCACACCCATCTCAAAACGTTTACGTGTGCCGCGCTGAGCTGTGTTGGCCCACCAAAAAGCATCCGCTGGGATGGCCTTATCGAGATAATCTGCCACGGCGCGGTGCAGCATTTCCTCGGGGCGCTGGCGGCGCTGCCGATACGGAGCTTGCTTGTGGGCTATGCCGGTGGCTGTCATAGCAGCCTCAGCGGGGCCGGAGCAGGCGCGCCCGACGTATGCGCCGCCGGCTACCCCAGCTCCGCTGCTGCTTCAGCCTGCCAGGGACGTGGCGGGTAGTTGCCATGCTTTTTGCCGAGTCCATGCAACGTCGCCTGCGCTCACCAAAACCGCTCATGCCGTCAGCTTTCCGTTAACGTCTTCCGGCTTCAGGCTGGCCAAGCCATGCACCTTGCGCAGCTTCACCAGCGTGCTTGTGCTAGCCCTTTTGCCCGCTAGCAAGCGAGCCAGGGTCGTATGGCTAACACCTATCTCTTTGGCCGCAGCCCGAAGGCTAAGATTGCGGCGGTCCATCCACTCTCTCAACAACATGATAGGGTATATAACATCGCTGGTTCATGTGTGCAACATTTTTCTGTTGACATGCGGTCGATAGGTGTTACATTAGGTGCATGAGTAAGCCGATCCATAGCGCCGCTAAAATCTTCCCGCTGATGAGTGGGAGGGATTTTGACATGCTGGTAGAGGACATTCGCCAGCACGGCCTGCGCGAACCGATCACTCTATTGAAGGGCGAAGTTCTTGATGGCCGCAATCGTCTTCGCGCTTGTGAAGCTGCCGATGTCGAACCACGGTTCATTGAATGGACCGGCAATGGTACTGCTTTGGAGTTTGTGATCAGCAAAAATCTGTGCCGCAGACATTTGAGCGAAAGCCAGCGCGCCATGATTGCCGCCAGGCTAGCGCCCGGCACTCGAGAGACCGCGAAGCAAAATCTTAAGAGTTATCAAAAGGCTAACCCCGATATCAGAATTCTGACATCGGACGATACTATGACCAATGCACAGGCGTCGGACGCCATGAACATCAGTCACGATACTTTGAATTACGGCAAGATCGTGCTGCGCGAAGGCACACAAGAGGAAATAGAAGCAGTCGAGCGGGGCGATGCAACCGTATCGATGACTGCTCGAAAAATTCGAGGCCGTGTTACAGAGGAAAGGCCAAAAAAGAAACGCACTGTCGCCGAACAAAAGCATTTACGCAGCACGATATGGAAAAATCTAAAGGGCGCCCTCGAAACTCTCAAGGGAATGCCCAGCGCTGCCGATGTTGCGGCAATTGCGACAGAAGGCGCAAGGGGCGATACAGCCGCCGAACTGATCGCCCCTGCTCACCGTTGGTTGGAGGACTTCCAGAATGAGTGGAACAAACGTCGTGAAACTAACAGCAAATAAGAAAGATAGCAAGCCGCAGATCATTTCGCTTACGCCTGAAATGGCCGTGGATTTGCTTGAGCACAATCAGAACAACCGCCCGCTATCGGACAAACACGTGCAGCGTATCGCACGACAAATCATCGGTGGTCACTGGCGCTTCAATGGCGACACAATCAAAATCGCTAAGACGGGTGATGTGCTTGATGGACAGCATCGGCTATGGGCGGTGATCGAAGCCAAGAAAGCTGTCGATACCATTCTCGTGACCGGCATCGAGCGAGACGCCTTTGCCACAATTGATACTGTGCGCAAAACACGTTCTGCCGGCGATACGCTTGCCCTTTGCGGTGTTGAGCGCCATCGCCAACAAGTTGGGCAAGCTCTCATGTGGCTGCTACGCTATCAACGCGGCTGCATCGAAACTTGGCGTGATCCGACCATGAAGATCGAGAACAGTGACGTTGAAGAGGCATGGGGCGCGCACCCCGGTATGCTTGATGCTGTGGTCAAGATGCGCCAATGCCGAAAGCTTTCTTCCGTCGCGCCGTTGGCTTTCATCTATTATGTCATAGCAAACCGGGACGAAGACTTGGCCGAGCGGTTTCTAGAGACGTTGATCGATCCTTCACACGTCTCCGTGAATGATCCGATCTTCCGTTTCCGCGCCTATCTAACGGAATTTACGGAAAAGACAAAAGACCCTGTTTATACGATTGCCCTCGCATTCAAAGCGCTGAATGCCGTGAAAAGCAAAAAGCGTGTTGATCGCTTGCAGTGGCGTCGGCAGGGTCCGAAGCGAGAAATGTTTCCGAAACTTGAAATTTGAGACAGGCCACGGCCGCCAGCCTGCTTACAATCGGCGGTCACATGCGAGCAACCGGAATCCGGGCGGCGGTCCCGCCTCAGTCACAAAACGGCTATGGTCTCCCCAGACTGCCGTGCCGCCGCCCGGATAGCTCAGGAGAAACGGCATGCCTTTAGACGGCAAAGTTACAGACTTCATAGCCCCGGCCAAAATCGAGCCGCTGAGCGATGATCCGGCCATTGCCGTGCGGCAGGCTATCGCGCTGCTGCGCGGGCCGCTGCCAAATGGCTTTAAGTGGCACTATCCGGACACATTTAAGCAAACCGATTGCGAAACAAAAGGCTGTGCAGTTGGTTGGTTTCATATGGTATGGCCAAAACAGATTGCGGCCAATGTTAGAAGGGCCGGTGAATATTTTGGCATGAGCGAATCTGAAGCCAGCAAAGTATTTATTTCTGCCGCAAGCGTGCATAGAGAAATACTCATGTGGGAAGTCACCCCCGCCATGGTCGCCGACGACCTGGAGGCATGGGCTGACAAGAAATACGGGAAGCCGACCGATGTCAATTGAACCCACAGAAGCCGCTGTCGTCCGCCTCATGCTGGCCGAGCTAGAGCATGCCGTTGAGCAGCATGAGCAGGAAGTGCGGGATTGTCATTATGAAGCGAGCCTTATTAAGGCTAAGACTGTGCGGACTGAAAGCGAAAAACGCACGCAAGGCTGTTATGAGAGAATAGGCGCCGATGCTGCCCATCTAGCCGACCGCGCACGCGTGCGAGCAAATGCCTTGCTGGCATGCCTGAAAGCGGCAGGCTGGGCGCTGGATGATCTTGACGTAACGGCGGCGGGATAATGGCCATGACTGACGACTGGCGAGCCGCAGCAGAGGCGCGGTGCGAGGCGGCTACGGAAGGGCCGTGGCTTGTCGAAGAAAGCGATGGCTACATCACTGGCCACATAACATCGGAGCATCACGATTACTGCGGCACGTTCTGTAAGTGCGCCAGATCTGATAGCGTCAACAGCGTCGGCACGTTGACGATAGACGACGCCAACTTCATTGCCCACGCCCGCACCGATCTGCCGCGCGCCCTTGCGGAGCTGCGCGAGAAGGATGCGGAGATAGAGCGGCGGCAGAACAGCGAACAGGCAACAGATCAGCTTTATCAACGCTGGCATAATCGCGCTCTTGGCGCAGAGAAAGACAGAGACGCATGGAAAACTTGCGCTGAGCTTTGGGAAGCTGATTGCAAGACAGCGATAGCCGACCGCGACCGCCTCGCCGCACGGGTGCGGAAGCTGGAGGGACAATTAACCGCAATGCAGCAGATCGAGAAGCAACAGCCATGACCGATCAGCAAGACGGCGCGAAGGCGATTGAGGCGGCATTAAATGCCCATGACATAGCTTGGAAAGGCGCTCAAACAAGAGAAATGTGCGTAAAGTCTGCAATCGCAGCCTACCTAGCAGCCCTGACTGGCTGGCGGCTGGTGCCGGAAATTCAAACAAAAGAAATGTACGAAGCTGGAGAAGATACATTTGTTCCAAGCTATACAGGCACGCCTGTGTCTACACCTGGATTGGTCTGGGAGGCCATGTTGAATGTTGCCCCTAAGCCCCCCGGCTTGCACAGCGAGGACAGCGAAAGATGAGTAACCCGCCATTAAGCGAACGCTCTAAAGAAGAGCTTATTGCAGATGTGCTTGACGAAATTGCCGCTCGTTTGCAGCAAGCATTGCCTGATGAAAATCTTGACAGGCTTCATAGCCACGTCAACGAAATTTGGCGCAGGGCATATTCATGATCCGCCGCCTGTTAGCCCTGCTATGGCCGCGCAGCAAGCGCACGCTAGCCGAGCTGCCGCTGCTGGAGCGGCTGACGGTGCTGAATATGGCCAGCACAACGATGGAGAGGCGACAATGAAGGCGAAGACAATCAAATTGGTACTGCGGCGCAAGATTGATGAGTGGCTTGCCACTATCGACGACGAAGATCTGCGCAAAGCCGCAAAGCGCGACACTATCGTAACGGGCGGCTGCATCACATCGATGTTGTTGCGCGAAAAGATTAACGACTTTGACATATATTTTCGCACTCGCGCGACTGCTCTGCGCATTGCGGAGTATTATGTTAACACATTCAAAGATAATCCGCCGCCCATTTTCAAAGACAAAAAAAAAGTGCCAATCTACATCGACGGCGCAGAAGGTGATGATCGCTTTCGCATCGTCATCAAATCCGCTGGTATTGCCAGTGAAAACGGGGATGTTGGATACGATTACTTTGAAGGCGATGCCGATCCCGACGCGCTGGCAGCAGCGCAGTACGTTGGCGAAGTGATGACAGATACAGCCGAAATTGAAGACGCCTATCAGGAAGCTGAGGGGCAGGCGCTAGAAACAGAAACAAAGCCGCCCTATCGGCCTGTATTCCTGTCAACTAACGCAATCACGCTTTCCAACAAAATTCAGATCATCATCCGCTTCTGGGGAGAGCCAGACGAGATCCACGAAAATTACGATTTCGTCCATTGTACGTGTTATTGGCTTTCGAAGAACAATCATCTGGAGCTTCGGCCAGCCGCGCTTGAGGCAATGCTAACACGAGAGTTGCGCTATGTCGGCAGCAAGTATCCTCTTTGCTCGCTCATTCGTGTCCGCAAATTCGTGCATCGCCAGTGGACAATTAACGCTGGTCAAATCCTGAAGATATGCATGCAGCTTAATGACCTGAATTTGAAAGACGTTGACGTTCTAGAGGACCAACTAACCGGCGTTGATGTGGCTTACTTCAACGAAGTCATTCACAAGCTGCGCGAGAAGGACAAGGACAATGTAAACGGTGCCTATCTCTTGGAAATCATTGACAGGATGTTCTGACATGAACGAGCAAGCCGCACAGATCGGCCACAATGAGCCGCCGTCCCCATTCGACGCCATCGCCGATAAAATCTCGGTGCTGTACGACGAGGCCAAGCAATGGCTGGACGGCGATCCCGTCGCCTCTCAAGGCCAAGCTGACGATCTCAGCAACCTCAAGAACATGATCCGGGATGCTGAGAAGGAAGCCGATGCCCTGCGCAAGGAAGAGGTTAAGCCGTTCGACGACGGTAAGAAGGCCGTCCAGGAGCGCTATCATCCGCTGATCGGCAACACCAAGGCCGGCAAGGGCAAGACCGTCCTTGCCATCGGTATGATCAACAAGGCGCTAACACCCTGGCTCAACAAACTGGCCGAGGAAAAGGCCGAGGCTGAGCGGGCTGCACGGCAAAAGGCCGAGGAAGAGCGGCGCAAGGCCGAGGAAGCCATGATCGCCGCCCGACAGGCCGAGGCCGATCTGGCCGCCCGTGAGCGGGCCGAGGCGCAGATCGTGGCAGCACAGAAAGCCGAGGCAGAAGCCAAGCGGGCCGAGAAGGACACGGCCAAGGCATCTGGCGGCATCGGGCGGGCCAGCCATCTGCGCAGCGTCTACTACCCCGTGCTCCAGAATGCTATGGCTGCCCTGGCTCACTACGCCGCCCACAGGCCCGCCGAGGTTGAGCAGTTCTTACTCAACCTAGCTGACGCCGACGTGCGCAATGGCGCGCGCGAGATCCCCGGCTTTGAGATCATCGAGGAAAAGAAGGTTGTCTAATGCAACAAGCTCAGATCATCCCACAGTACATCAACCAGCCCAAAGACCCGTCCTGGAAGAACGGCAGCGTCAAGGACACGAACGGTCAACTCTGGACCGTGGACAAGGCCGCCCTTGGCATGTTCCAGCCTGGCGGGGCCTTTACCGTCACCTATGACCCGCCCTTCGGGAATCGGAAATACCCAACCATCCTTTCGGTCAACGGCCAGCAAGTCGGGGCATCCCAGTCAGCCGGCTTTACGCCGGCTGGGCAGGCCGCACAGGCGCCGTTGCCCCAGCAGGGCAGCTGGCAGCCCCAGACAGCCCAGAGCGCGCCAGCGGCGGCCCCAGCCCCCTCCACGCCCATGCCAGACACGCTACTCAGCAACGTGCTGGCCACGGCGGTCGAGAAGGGGGCCATCCAATCCCCGTCAGAGCTAGAGATATGGGCTAGGGCAATTGCAGTAGCTCACAAGGTGTACCATGGGCAGTTGCCTGAGCATCCGGCGCAGCAAGGAACTGGTCCAGGGCCAGCGCCAGGGCCGGAAATTGCCGGGGGCTTGCAGCGATTGGCCGATCACCACAGCGCTGCTCATGGTGGTGGTCAGGGCGGTCCGCCAGCAGGGCACCCAGCAGGCGCGCTGATAGACGACATGATTCCATTCGCTCCGCTCAAGGACCTGCCGTGAAGCTGATCTTCCGCAAGGTTGCCGACATGGCTGCGCCGACTGACGAGCGCGGCCTGAAGGCATGGCGGAAGCTCAAGGAAGGCGATCTGTTCTGGGTCGAGACCAGCCGGCAGCGCAATCTCCAGCATCACCGCAAATTCTGGGCTATGTGCAACTTCCTGGCCGAGCACAGCAGCATCGAGAATGCCGAGCATATCGCCGGGCTGCTCAAGCTCCGCACAGGGCACTGCGATGTGGTCGAAACGGCACAGGGCACGGAGCGGATACCGCGCAGCATCAGCTTTGCCAGCATGGATCAGCGGGCATTTGAAGAATTCTATGAAGCATGCCTGCGCGTGATCGTGACCGACATCATGCCGGGCGTGCGACGGGAAGACCTGAAACGTGAACTGGAGGCGTTTTTGCAGTGACCAAACGCCGCCGCCTAACTCCGCTGCAACGGAGGCAGCTCTATGAAAGACAGCATGGCATGTGCGCTTGCGGCTGCGGGCTATTGCTCTGTGGCCCTATTATTGATGACCATAGCCGCCCTCTGGCCCTTGGCGGTGGTAATGAGCTGTCTAATCGCCGCCTTGTACGGCTGGCTTGCAACAAGCCCGAGACTTCAAACGACCTACGCCTTATCGGCAAGGCCCGCCGCTGCTCCGGTGAGACGCCCAGCAGGTTCGCCGGCAACAAGAAGCGGCGTGGTCGTGCCATTCCCAGCCGGCCGTTCCAGGGCTGGCGGCGGTTTGACGGGAGCGCAGTAAAGCGATGACAGAGCAGCAACGCAAGGCGCTGGAGGCGGCGCGGCGGCTGCGGGAGCGGTTGGATAATCGGCTCGTTGCTAGCGCTAAGCTCTACGTGCGCAGCTATCAGCGAGACGCTGTGGCGCGATGGTCACTGCCGCACTCGGCTGTCATTCCATTCGCCGACGCATTCGACGAACTGGAGCGGGAGGAAGCCGATGTTAAGCGTATACGTTGACGACATAACGCTAGCCCGACTTGAGCTTGCCGCTGCAGAGTCAGGCCGCAAGGTCGAAGACCTAGCGAGCTTCGCAATTGCAGAAGCAACCTTGGGCTGGGCCAAGTCAAGGGGGTGCGTCAAGAGCAGCTTGGCAGAGCTTCGCAACCGCACCGCCCTAGCCGACAGCGAGGGCAGCAAGCATGAGTAGCAGCATGTTTGATCGGCTGGTAGACAGCTTCACAGACGCCTCGTTCTTGCACGACAGGCCAGCCGTTGAGCGCGGCGTAACGGCCCTGCTGCGGGAGCAGAAGCGGCTTGCAGAAGAGCAGCTAGCGGCAACAGAAGGCCGCGCTAACACCTTGATCGACGCCATCCTAGCCGAGGCGCCGGAGGAAGTGAGGGGTGATGACTAACCTTCAGGTAATTGTGTTTTCTGCTTTTGTCGGGCTGATTGTCGGTGTCATTTTCTATGAATTGGTGTCACCATGACCCCCACACCCCAGCAGCAGCCCGCCGCTGCGGACGTGGGCGAGCTGATCGCAGAACAAGCCGAACACATCGGCACAGCAACAACAGAAGCGCTCGCCTGGGCCGCCGCCATCTGCCGCGCCCTCGCAGCCAAGCTAGAGCAGCAGGAGAAGCGGCCATGACAACTGCAGACCGCGAGATGACGGCGGAAGAGCGGGCAGAAGCCGTGCTGGAAAGATTCCCGCGTGCATGGCTAACCGGAGCTGCGCTGCCATCTGCCAGACACGAGATCACCGCAGCCATCCGCGCCGCCGAGCAAACCGCCGCCGCGCGGGAGCGAGAAGCCATTAAGGCCGCTGCCCATGAGGCGGGTAAGCAAATCAAGATTAAACGACTTGAGCGCATGCCCGGGATGGATCGCGTGGCCGTAAAGCTTAATAGCGGCCTTACCTACGAGGAAGAGAAAGTGGCAAAACGGTGGGCCGAAGAACTCGTAGCTGCTGCCGTCCGCCAGCGCGGCGGGGAGGCGGGGTGATGGCAGACTACGGCTTGCAGAAATGCCTCAACAAGTGGTGCGGAGCGCTGTTCAAGCCGGGCGGATGGGCTACCTGCTTGCGGCTCAGTCCAGACGACACGACAGGTTCGCATGGCGGCATTGTCAGCCGCATCCCCGATAACGTCTGCCCTATCTGCCGCAAACCCTTCACCCTCACCTAGCCCTCCTGCCCGCCCTGCTATATACTGCGGGCGTGGCGCTCTGGCGGCGTGGAAGGACACGCTGATGAGCAAAGGCCCTAGCTGTCATACTGGCGGGAAGTTGCTAGCTGATGTGGTGGTACGGCTCGCGAGGCCCCCATCGAAAGTTGAAGCGCCCTTATAGCAGACAGTTGCGGAAGTAGGGAGCCGGTATCAAGCCCGGCCCAGAGCGCCACAGAAAAAGCCCCGCCACAAGAGCGGGGCTAGTTCTTCGGGGGCCGGGGAGGCAACCCCCTAGCAAGGCCGCGCTGCGCAGGGGTGGCAGCCGGAGATGGGATGCGGCCTTGATGCTGTTAGCTATTCAACTTCGCCATCGCAAGTGATGCCATCGAAGGTGAAACGAGCGCCTTGCTCTTTTAAACCCGCATTCACTCGATTTACGACAGAATCTCGAAGCTCTGGATCTCTGGTCATACAGTATTTGTTCCCGGTGGATGCGGCAGCTTTGTAGACTATGCGCTTGGCAGATTGAACTTCAGTACAAGCACCAAGCAGTAAAATAGCCGTTGCTACAACAAGCATTCTCATGGCTCTTTCCTCTCATTTAACACGGTATCAGCGATTATGCGGAGCAACTCAGTCTGTTTTGCATGTTCTTCAATGAAGCCGCGCGAAACTTCCTCTCGGCGCTCACCACGCTCTAGAATGATGCTGCCACCTTTGGCAAGAAGCCCAAGCAAGACGAAAGCGAACACGCCCATTCCGGCAGTTTCGGCAATTTCAAGCCATGTAGGATCTGGGGTCATGTCATTGGCTCGCAATCTCTCTTGTCAAGCAATCGGATGATCTCTCGCATCAAATCTTCCTGTCTTCGTTCTATTAAACGGCCCTCTAGCTCGCGCACTTGCTGCTGAAGAGCAATCACCTGCTTCTGCACATCGCCCGGCTTTGGCGGATCGAAGAAGGCTTGATAGCCCACCACGCCAACGCCACCGCCGCCAAGAGCTGCAATGAATGGAAGAGCAGATGCCCAACTAGAACGTTGATTGGTTTCAGCCACACTGGACTCACAATCCCTTACATGCTTCTAGTGTCGCCTCTAACCGAACGACCTTGCTGTTAAGGCTTACCCCCCATTGCGTTAACGCCAACATGGCCAGCACCAAAAATGTGACAGCGCCCCGCTTGATGAGGGTCGCCGTTTCGCCATTCTTTGTGCTTCTGGTCATGACTATCCCCATGCCACAGGAATGTCACAGCCCGTTAAGTTTTTTTCAGCCTTGTAGTAAGCTGAAATCTTAACCATTTTGATATTGTTCACGCTCACGCGACCACGGTGCCTTTCCTGGTATGGTGCTGTGGTGGGTCTCCGGCGACCTGTGCCAGCGGGCGCCGGAGGCCGTCTAGCTCGCATTCTTTCTTTTCATACCTTTGAGACGACGGCTCGATAGCGGAACGCAGATTTCCTTTGATGTTTGTGGATCAAAAAAATGAAAGGTCGGCTCGCGCACTATGCGCTGTAGATAGAGAACATTGCCATCTTCCATCTCATAAAGGCCAAGCTCAAAATCAGGCATTTCTGGGCCAAGCCCATATCCGCCACGCCAGCCTACCGAATGGATGGGAATGCCCTTCTTTTTGAGATGGGAGATTTTGACCTTGATGCAGCCATCTGGATCTAATGGCGCTATATCAGGGTCAGGATAAACATGCTCAACTAATTTAGACGTGCTAATCGATTTGCCATAGCTGCTTATTAAAGCGTCCATGACAGATGCTTCTAGCTTGGTCAGATAGATCGGTTCTTTTTTTGTTGAGGCTTTTACTAATCGGCGGCTTTTGCAATGCCACCAAACGGCCTGTGATTCATCGCGCATTTTCCCGCTCCTGGTAAGCGGTGGCCACCGCGCACATAATCCTGCCAGGGATTATGACTGCTTACCTACGGTAGCGAGTTAGCGTTATGCGCGCAAGAGGAAAATGATTAACACATTCACCAGATTGAATATCGATTGTTGAAGTAAGTCTTCAGGCTCGTCAGATTGCTGCCGGTGATCTGCGCTGAGTAGATCGCTATTTCGGCCACATCAATGTTGGCGAACAACGAGCCACTAGGCCGATTGGCGATCATGACATGAGTAAGATCGTTGGAACCGGGATTGCTACCGCTCACGCTCGCATCGTTATCGATGGCCTGAAATGACGATGTGGTATTGAAGAAAGATTGGAGAAGGGTATCGCTGTTTATAGCGGGCGAAACGGCATGCACAAGATTGCTTCCCGCAAAATGCTCTATCTCGGGTGAGCTGCTGCTCTGCTCGACTGTGAGTGTGCCCGTCGCAGCCATGGCCAATATCTTATCATTAATAGTCCAACTCAATTGCCGCAGCACCATGAATACATGAAAGGGCTGACTTACAGCCATCACGCCAGTATCTAGATATTCGCTTGTACCGTTGAATGTCAGATAGGCATTGCTGTTGAATTTGCTGCTTGAGGCTGCTGTCGTATATGAAGGTCGCGCGCCTGAGCCTGAATCGGCAAAGTTGTTTCCATTGCCGGATTGATCTGCCCAGCCCGTTACATCGCTGCCGGAAAGTGTGATGCCCTTATCGGAACGGCACCAGATTTCCAGATTGGCAATGTTAGTGGGGTCGAACGAACCGAACGGTGCAACGATTGGCAGCAGGCTCATTGCAATGCCGTGATATGCAAATGCGAGAAAGAGCCGACGACGACGACATAGGCCATGAAATCATGACCATTGGTCGTCGTGAAGCTGTCGCCTGTCACCTGCGTAAAGCCGGATGTCGTGATGGAACCGGCAGAAGCGTTGTTTGTAATCTGAATCACCATGGTGCCCGCATTGACAGACGGCGGGGCTAAGGTATGTGCTCCACCGTTCACATACTTTTGAAGATTTCCCGTGGCAAAAGCTGGCGTGAATGTGCCGCTGGCCTTGGTTCCATTATCAACCACGGCCGCAGTGACACCGGCGCTCATATCCGTCGTGGCATCTGCCTTAACGAAATTGCTGGCGAGATCGCTATCCTCGACAAAGTTCTGCGCTCCGCCGAATCCCAGCACAGTGCGACCAGATGCCGTTGTGCCGGCCTGCGCCATCTCTTGACCCAGCGTGCCCATGACAGCGCCGCCGACATATGGCGTTGCTTGATTTGCCGAAGCATCGATTTCCATAAAATCGATGTAGCCGCTGCCATCATGAATGCGCATCACGAGACGCGAAGATGCCGTAGCTGATGTGTCAAGCTGAAGGCGGCCCAAAAATCCTGTCGGCGCAGAAGCAGCCGGAGCCTGTGAAATCTCGCCCATGATGCGGATATTCTTTTTGATATCACGCAGGTGATTGTCCAGATCAGGGCCGACGTTATCGGAACCGCTAGGCGTGTTGCTCGCGGCTGTCGTTGAATAGCCGTCTACTGTCTCATTGACTGCCACGGTCTTCCTCCATTAGCTCTGCCGCCGGCCCTGCCAAGAACGCGTTCAAACGCTGATCTAATTTCCGCTGATTGCTGACTGTCGGCTTCGCCATAAGCTGGCGGAACAGTTTTTCATCTTCCACAAGAGCGCGGATCAAAAGCTGCTCAGCCTTATCGTTCGTCAATCCTTCAATGAAGCGCTTTGCCTGGCCTGAGAAAATGCCAGGCGTCTGCACAGTGCCACCACCTGTAGCTTCGGCAACACCACGGCCAAGCTGCGCACCCGTCACACGAGCCACAACAGAAAGTGCCTGATTAGGAAGATCGGCAATAATACCCTCACGAGCGGGGCGTGCTGTTCTGGCAGCGGCAACACGGCCAAGCTCAGTTCGCAGCCTTTGAAGACGAATCAGCTCGTTGCCGCTCAATACGCGATTGGCTATCGCATTCACTCGGCCATCGCTCAGGGAACGCTCAATCCCGCCTTCCATAATGAATTCCAGAAAACCGGATTTGAGCCCAGACAAAGCTTGACCCGTCTCATCCTTCTTTGCCTGCCTAACCAGCTCGGCAGCAGACTTGGCAGGATTCTGTGCCCTGGCTATACGCTGAAACTCTGAACCAAGCGGCGCACCAAGAAAACGCTCTGTAGTCGAGATATTCTGATTGCGAATCCTGCGACGAGCGCGAGCGATGGCGCCTTCGGTTCTACCAAATGACTGCTGCTCTCGGATCGCCTCTTGAATGCCTTCGCGGACGCGGGGGAAGCGATTTAATACTTCCTCATTGGCCTCTAGGAAACCTTCCGCAGATCGAGTGCTAAGCTGGCCTTCTGTGATCGCCGATCTGTTGAAGCGGTCAAGCATGAACTGCTCTAGCGCCTCATTGGTGATGCCGCTCTCGCGAGCTGCGGAAAGTACCTGCTCAACATTCTGCCCCGCCTGCGGCCCGCCACCACGAGGGATGATTTGCTCAAGCGTTGCCTCCGGCGATACCTGCGGGCCGCCACGGCGCTCGAAGCCGAGCATGCGGCCGACAGCACCGGACGTGAAACGATCATTCAGATCGCGGGAGAATTCCAGGGCTGCTGTCAGATCGTCGCCGGCCGGTGTGGCCTCAAGATCCTCAAGAACGGTTTCCTGCAAATCGCTCAGGATGCGGAGTTTATTCCTATTGGGGGCATCCTTGGCGCGTTCGGCCCTGGATTCTCTCAAGATCCGCGAGCGCAGCTTTTGCAGGGCCGTCACGCTGGGCGTCTGCTTCAGCGTGCCCCCAACAACATTGCCCTCTTGATTGATCTTGCTGCCAAGGATTTCACGCACAAATCCTGGTAAATCCTCTGGGTCATCCACGGTCGGATCACGAGCTGCCAGCGTTTCCTTCCAAAAATCGCGCGTTCTTTGAGGCGTTGTCGTGATTGATTCGTCAATCCGCCCATAAAGCCGGCTTTCCTGCTCGCGAGCCGCCTCAAGGGCCTTCTCAATCTCATCCCTGACAATCACAGAAGATTGAGCCCGGCGCACGTCCGGCTTGAGCCTGGCCAGCCTGGATTGCACCGCCTGCCCAGCCTGTCGCAACCTGGCGTCCATGGCCGACAGCAGACGGCCCCGGCGGCTTTCCATGAAGGCCCGCGTATTCTCCAGATTGCCGGGGGCAATTTCGCGCATGGCCTGTTCAAGAAGAGCCTGGGATTGATCAAGCCGAACGCGGAAATTCTCGTCCAGTTGCGCGTTCTTCTGGCGCACAGCCTGCTCAAGGCTGAGCGGTCCGGCCTGGCCCGTGCGCTGCGCAGGGGTAAGGCCACCGATATTTGGCCCCTCTAAAGCCGCCAAGGCCCTCTCTGGGTCACCCGTGACGCCCCTGAGGCGGTCCTGGGCACGGGGGAAGGCCCCGGCCTCCGTGAAGGGCACAAAGGTCTCCCTGGCCGTCCTGACGGCTAATCCTACCGGACTGAAGCGGGCCAGAGCTGAAAGGGCCATGGGCAACCCGGCACCGCCCAGAAGCTCCCCCGTGGCTATGGCAGCCTCATTATCCTCACCGAATAGCCGCTGAGCCGTGAAACCGCCGGCTCCAGAACCCACACCAGCCGAAATCTCGGCCGCGAACGAGCGGAGTGGCTTTCCAGCCAGGGTCCGCATGATGTCCTGGCCGGCCTGAGCCGCCATGCCAGTGCCACGTGCGGCCAAATTGGCGGCAGCCCCAAAGGGGATCAGAGCACCGCCTACATCTCCCACGCCCTGAGCCACGCGCCCGCCGAGCGTTGTCGGCGGCTGCTGAGGCGTCTCAAGCCCGAGGGCCTCAAAACCGCGCCCTATGCTGCGAGAGCCGCCAAAGGGCTCTTGGCTGCTGAGATTGATGATCCCCAGAAGATCGTTAACCAAATCCACGGGAGCACCGGCCGCACGAGCGATGCCGCGCTGCAAAAACGACAGATCGGAAGGACCGCGCGCAGCCGACATGATAGCCTCGGAAGTCGTGCCACCGGCGGCAATACCGGCAGGCGCACCACCTCTAGCTGCGTTCAGGATCTCATCCGAAGTCGGCATCTATCTTCCCTGCAATTTCGCCAGGATAGCAGCCCTTAGCTCATCCGGCATAGCATCAAGCGTTGCTTTAGCGCTGGGATCATTAAGCAACATTCCTCTTAGCTCATCTGCGCTAGCATCATTGACTTGCCTTAATGTCAGATTTTTGAGCAACTTGGAGCCGAATTGAGCGATTGCCTGATCATAAGCGCGCGTAAGCCCCTTGAGGCTGGCCACAGCTTCCCGCGTATCCGTCACCTGCTTTTCAGTGAAGAATTGAGGATTTTCCAGAAGCCGCTCGCGCTCTCTGATTTCCTCGAAAAGGAAATTACGTGTCTGGTTCAGGCGATTGAAGGAGCGCGCATCGCCCTGCACAAGACTACCCGGCGCAACGGCTAGCTGATCGAAGGACTCCAGCAAGAGATTGCTGGGCCTGCCGGAAACACCCTTGGCCAACGCAAGTCGCGTTGTCACGCGAAGATCGTCGAGAACCTTGATCGCCTTATCGGTCTCTGGCGCCACCAATGGCTGTCCGAAAGCATCAGCCACGATGTTCGCGATATTGCCGAAAGCTCCACTGGCGCCAGTAGCCAAGCTGATATCGATATCCGGCGGCACACGCTGAGTCGCCTCTGGCTGCGGCGCTGTTTCCGGTCTGGTTACGGCCTCGGCCTCCGGTGTCAAAGCGCCAAGCACTTCATTGGTAGCAATGCTCATGGCTTCGCTGATGCTGGATGCCTCTTTGTCCTGCAAAGCCCTGGAAGCTCTGAGCTGGATCTGTTGAGCCTGTCGAGCCGTCTCGGGATTGAGGCCGATAGGATTGCCGACAGCATCGAAACCGCCGCCAACAAGCGTAGCTGATTGCCTCGCGAGAGCATTGGATACAGTCGGCTTCACATTGCCCTGACGATCCAGCAAAGCACCACGTCCGACTTGCTCGGCAAATCTTTGCTGACTGAGAGAGAATTCACGCTCTCGCAATCCCTGCTGCCGCTCGAATTGCTGCGCAAGCTGCTCGGATCTTTCTTCCTGTCGCTGTTCGCGTTCACGAGCCAGACCTAATTGCTCTTCGGCAATTCCGAGGCGCTCTTCCTGTCGCTGTTCGCGTTCACGAGCCAGACCTAATTGCT
>JAAUYH010134403.1_pt1 | contig 44875 bp, 32 predicted proteins | sample 7278061 | NCBI WGS metagenome assembly JAAUYH01 (sample SAMN14350203, study PRJNA611818) | marine sediment metagenome | isolation source: surface marine sediment (0.6m) | place: French Polynesia: Moorea | collected 2018-08
CGGCTGGTCGCTCGGCTCGAATGACGCCGCCAACATTTTCGGCACCGCCGTTGGCAGCCGGATGATCACCTTCACCACGGCGGCGATCATCTGCGCGGTCTTTGTCGTGCTGGGCGCGGTGTTCGGCGGGGCCGGGGCGGCGCATGGCCTGGGCAAGCTGGGGGCGGTCAATGCGATCGCCGGCTCCTTCATGGTCGCCCTGTCGGCGGCGGTCACCGTCTATGGCATGACCAAGCTGGGCCTGCCGGTCTCTACGACCCAAGCGGTGGTCGGCGGCATCATCGGCTGGAACCTGTTCGGCGGCTTCGTGACCGACATGACCACGCTGTCGAAGATCGTCAGCACCTGGGTCCTGTGCCCGATCCTCGGGGCGCTGTTCGCGGCGGCGCTCTATAAGTCGACGATCGCGTTCCTGAATTGGGCGAAACTCCATATGGTGCGGCTGGACGCCATCGTGCGCATCGCACTGTTGCTGACTGGCGCGTTCGGCGCTTACAGCCTCGGCGCCAACAATATCGGCAATGTGATGGGCGTCTTCGTCTCCTCATCACCCTTTCAGGATGTCACAATCGGCGGTCTGTTCACCCTGACCTCGATCCAACAGCTCTTCCTGGTCGGCGGTCTCGCCATCGCGGTCGGGGTCTTCTACTCCAAGCCTGTGATGATGACGGTGGGCGACTCGATTCTGCCGGTCAGCCCAGTCGGCGCCTGGGTCGTGGTGATGGCCCAGTCGATCGTGCTGTTCATTTTCTCCTCCAACGCGCTGTTGAGCTTCTGGGTCGGCCTCGGCCTGCCCGCCTACCCGCTGATTCCGGTGTCGAGTTCTCAGGCGGTGATCGGCGCGGTGATCGGCATCGGCCTGACCCACGGCCTGCGCGGGGCTCGGCAGATCAAGTGGCGGGTGCTGGCGAATATCGGCTCGGGCTGGATCTCGACGCCGATCATCGCGGCGGCGATCAGTTTCTTCTTCCTCTTCTTCCTGCAGAACGTCTTCCAGCAACAGGTCTTTCAGGAGGTCCGCTATCAGCTTTCCGCGCCGGTGATCGCGCATCTCACCGAGGAAGGCGTCGAGATGGGCCCGTTCGACGACCTACGCGACGCGGAGATCGTCTCCGCCGTTGCGTTCCGGGACGCCCTGCGCGACCGGGCCGACCTCTCGGACGCCGAGGAAGAGACCGTGATCTCATCCGCCGAAATCTATCCGATGGCGGTGTCGCCCGAGAAGATCGCAACACTCGACGCCCGTTATCTCGGATCGGACCGGGCAACGGCGGTAAGGGCGTTGGAAGGCCAACACTTCGATCACAAATGGCAGCTTAGAGAAGCATTGACCGAAGAGTCCGAAGCCTGGAAAGCGAAAGAGCCCAGCCCGCTGACCAAGGCGTACAACAAGACGCTCGGCGATTATCTGGACTATCTCTACCGTCATCTGGTGCAGCTGGACCAGTAGGCCGGAGCGGTCGGTGGCGCATTCACGCATAGCCAGCCTTGACCGCGAAGAACCAGATCAACGCCCGCTCCACGCTACCTGGAAGATAATGATTCAGATTCGGCGACGGCCGCGTTAGTATGTGTAGGACATCATTTTCAATGGAGCGCTGAGCATGAAGGCCGCTGGTAAACTTGTATCGATTTTGGCGATCGCCGCATCGTCATTCTTTTTCAGCGCCCAGGCTGAAATGATCCCTGGCTATCCCGACGTCATTATCTGTTCGACGCCTGAGTCGACATTCGTCTTGCGCATACAAAGGGTCGAAAAAGACGGATCGGCCTCTTATGAGAACGGGAACAACATCATCGTTGTCGATTCGGACAGGGTCGTTCAACGGGAGGGCGATAATGACTGCCATGGCAAGTCGCTAGAGACGCTGAAACGCGACGGCCAGACTAGAAACGTGCAGCAGTAGAGATCACTCGACGTGCGCCGTTCGGCGCGCTACGTGGCCTGCGGGCGCAATGCCACGCGCAACGATCTGTTCCATTATCGGCTGAGCAGTTCTTGAAGCTGTTGATTGAGCACGGGCGCCTCAGGATTCGCGTCGACGGCACGTCGCGCGGTCTCGATGGCGCCGCGCCGGTCGCCGCGCGCTGACTTCATTCGGATAAGCATCGACCAGCCGTCGAGAAGCTGCGGGTCCATTGCGACGGCCTCACTGAAGGCGCGATCGGCCGCATCGTACCGACGTAATAGCAGCGCGGTTCCGGCGATCGCCATCTGGGTCTCGGGAAAATCCGCTTTCGCCCGCAGCGCGCCCTGATATTCAGCGAAAGCAGAGCGCGCAATGGCCATTGCTTGGTCCGGCGCGCCTTGCGCAATCATGTCAAGGAAGGAACGGGCCGCTTCAATCCGGACCGCGGCTTTCGGAGCGTCCAACATCGTCGTGATCCGTTCAATCCATTGCTGCGGCGGCGCCGCCCTTTGGAGTGGAATGGCTGCCGCTCGAATGATCGGATTGTCGTGCGAAAGCAGGCCAACGGTGCGATCCGCAATCGCCCGTGACGAATACCGCTTGAGCAAGTCGAGCGCGGTTGCGCGAACGATACCCGATTGGGCGTTGTCGAGCGCGACCGAAAGAAGATCATTGTCCACACCGGCTCCGTCGGGTTCGGTTCGCGCTCGATGAAAGATGGTCGCGAAATGGGGACCGCGCGCCGTGCTATCTGGAAACCATGCACGCAACCGTTCCGCCGCCCAGCTCGCTGACTGGCCGGCATGGCAATCCGTGCAGGCGTTGGGCGTACCCAGCGCGACGGAGAGGTCGGGACGAGGAATGCGGAAACTGTGGTCGCGTCGCGCGTCGATCTGCATATAGACACGCTCCACCATATGGCAGGAAACGCACTGCGCCCCCTCGGTTCCGGCCTGATGGAAATGGTGCGCCGGATCGTCGTAGCGCTTCTTTTTCAGGGTTGGAAAATCGGCGTTGCCAGCAGGGGAATGGCACTGGGTGCAGACGGCGTCGCCTTCCGCCTTCAGCGTCGCCGAATGGGGCTCGTGGCAATTAGAGCATCGCACGCCACGCGCGTACATCTTGGACTGGAGAAACGAGCCGTAGACATAGACCTCGTCCTTGATTGTCCCGTCGTCATGATACAGGCCGTCCCGCAACAGGGCCAACCGATAAGCGTCATGGAAACTCGTTCCGGGAAGCGGGTTGCCATCCAAGAAGGGCTCGCGCCGGGCATGGCAGGCCGCACATTGTTGGATTTCCGTTTCCGCCGACGCTTCGCCGAGCGCAATGGTCAGGCCGGTCTCCGACACTGAACGCCATGCGCCCAAGTCGGCGCTGGTCGGATCTTCCGCCCATTGCAGATGGGCCTCGCCGGGACCGTGGCACGCCTCGCAGCCGACCCCAATTTCGGCTTGCCGACTGGCATAGAAGCGTTCGATCGGGTTGTAGCGTTTTTCATACCCAGTTGCGTGACACTCGGCGCAACGGGCGTTCCAATTCTTGTACGGCCCGGTCCAATGCAACCCATCCGAATGCGGCAGGTCCTGGTCGGGGTAGAGATGATACCAGCGTTCGGTTTCGATATCCCAAGCTGTGTCGAGCGCCTGTACACGCCCGGGTTCCGTTTCCACCAGATATTGCTGAAGCGGCGCGATGCCGGCGACGCCCATCACATTGAAGTCCCGGACAGCGCCGTCTCGATCCTCCGTTTCAACCACATAGCCCGACCCCCGCCGTTTGAAGCGGGACGTCACGCCATCATGGACGAATGTCGCATCGTCAAAATCCCCGAGCACAACGCCCTCGTCAGGAGTCGTCCAGGCCAAGTCATGGTGCGAGCCGCGCCATCGTTGAACCTGATCAGCATGGCAGGGTGCGCATGTTTCGGAGCCCACATAGTCCGGCGATCCCTGCCCGTCCTGCGCGTTCGCGTTGGAGACCAAACACGCGGCCAGCGCGCCCAGAAAGAGACGAAACGCCGGCGTCATGGTCGACTTACTCCCGGATTGAGCGACGGCGGCAACGCGCGCGTGCGGGCCGTGCGGCCAGCCAGCCGCGCCGACCGAACCGACCGAAGCGCCTCCGCCAGAGCACGCCATGCCGCCATATCTGGCGCCGGCGCCCGGCCGAACTTCGCCGCACCAAGCGCCTGCAGTGTTTGCGACAGACGGTCTTTGTCGGACGTGTGCGCGGGCGGAAGGCGGTCGGTCCAGACCTCAAGCGCGCGCATGACGCCCGCCAGATCGCCTCGCTTCTGCGCTGCGCTCAGTTGACGGAAAGCGTAGGTCTCCGTCGCCCGCCAAGCCTCGATTTGTCGTTTCGCCCAAGCGCTCACGGCCGGTGCAGTCTGACGCCAAACCAGGACAATCAGCAACAACCCACCGATCGCGACAACGGCAAGCAGCGCCCTTTCCTCTTGGCCTTCATCAAGATCACGGGTTGGCGCAGGGCCGTCCGAGACAGTCGTGAATCCATCAACGGAAACGCGCTCGACGGCCTTTGTTCTGAGGTTGTACCAGGCCAACTCGATCGGCGGCGCCGTGTAGGAGCCGCCGGCGGTGGCGACAACCGTGATGGATTCAGTGCGGCTTCCGGAGACCTTACTTCGGTCAATCGTCTCAGTCAGAGCCGGTTCTTTTGGGTAAAAAGCGAAGGCGGGGTGGTTGGAAACGGATATCAAGGACGGTATCGCGACCGGCAGTCCGCCTTCGATGCGCGCCGTGACAGTCCGGGTAAAGGCGTCGCCTGGTTTCGTCGACTCGTTCGGACCCTCGATCCTCTGTTCCAAGGTCAATTCCTCAGCTGCGATGAACGGCGCGAGCGCCGCGGCGTCGGCGGGGATCACAGATTGAAAGACCAACTCAGGCGTACTTACGGAACTTTCGATGGGCTTGCTGGCGCCGGGATCGGCGAAGGTCACCAAGCCGGATCGGCTTGGAATGGTGAATTCACCGGCGACAAGGGGATAGAGACGATAAGAGCGCGTGACGCCCGACCATCTTTCGCCATCGATGGTTTCGCTTGTCGGCCCGCTAGACCTTGGCGGCAGCCGCACAGCCAAATCGGCGACCTCGAAATCGGGAAAAACCGGGGCTTTCGGAAGCCAGGTCGGGACCAAGACCGTAACACGGAGTATAATGGGTTGGCCGACAATCGTTTGGTCGGCTTCCAGGGATACGCGAAACACCGGTTCGGCTCCGTGCGCGAGACCTGCTATCGGCGGGCCGGCGGCGGTCACGAGACCAACAACGACCGATGTTACGAGATTTTGGAACAGGCGTCTCATTCCGCTAGTCGCTTTCCGCCGGCCTCTGGGCGGCTTCTTGCGCAAAACGCAATTTCAGGAAGTCGCCGGTTCGCGTGTCGACGCTGCGCATCCACTGGGCCGCGCTTTCGACCTTTAACTTGTCGCCGCCGGAGATGGTCGTCTCAACACCGGCGTCGGATCCGGCGTCGAAGATGACCTCATCGGCGCCTTCCGATCCTTCCTGCGTATCGGACTGCGCCCGAGTCCGTTCCAGGTAGGACAGAATCTGACGCGATATCTCGAGATTGCGGGCCGCGGCCTTATGGTCAGGATCGAGGGCCAGCGCGTTTTCAAAACTGGCTATGCCTTCGCGATACTGGCGGCCTTTGATTAGGGCGTATCCTTTTGCGAACGCGGCGTCCGCCCCATCCAGTCTGTCAAAGACGCGCGCCGCTTCCAAATACTTCCCCGACAGCGTCAGGACGTAGCCGATCCAGTAAGGGTCCTGAAACCGAGCGGCTGCAGTCGCATATTCTTTACGTTCAAAGGCAAGTCGGCCTTGCTGGTCGGCTGTCAGGAACCAATCGGCGAGGCCATCCGCTACAGCCGGCCTCGGCGATTGCACCGCAACGAACAGTGCAAGCGCCAAGGCCCAACGCATTGTCCAACCCTGCCGAAAGCAGAGCAAAACCAGCAGGGCGGCGGGGAGGGTAAACAGCCAACCCTTGTCGTCCCAACGAAGCCGGTCGTCTTTCGACAAGGCGTCGCGATAGGCCGAAGCAACGAGGCTGGAGATACGCGATACATCCTGATCGTCGTGCGTGGAAAGGACGACCTCTACATCCCCTATCTGGTTAAGAACGTCGGCCGTCGCCGGCTCGGTTCCGATAACGAGGAAGATAAGCTGGTGTTCTGAAACCGCGGCATGTTGCGCGAGAGCCTGCAGGTCGGCGGCGTTCATTCTATCGATTACGAACAGAATCGATCCAGGGGACGTCTCAGCCTCCAATGCGGCGTGCGCGACGCGCAGGGCCGCTGACGCGTTTTCGCCGGTCGCCGGCATGATGTCAGGCGCCAGACCTTCCACGAAAGGTTTGAGGATTCCGGTGTCTTCCGTGAGAGGCACGACCCGATGGGCCGTTCCGGCATAGGCTATAAGCGCGGACCGTCCGCCGACCTGCTCGGCGGCGATGTCGAGGACCTTCTGTTTCGCGCGTTCCAGACGGTTCGGCTGAACGTCGCGCTCCAGCATGCTTTCTGTTACTTTCACGACAATCGACAGCGGCGCGGTTTGGGCCGCCAGAGGGTTGGGGGCGCGGCTCCACGTCGGACCCGCGGCGCCGAGTACGATCAGGAGAGCGGCTGCGGCCATTGCATCGATCGGCAGGAATCGCCGCTCCGCCATGCCGCCGACGGTGAGCGCCTTCACAAGATGCGGCGCTATCTGAGCCGACGCCGGCAGTCCCATTCGAGACTGTATTCGAATACGCAGCCAAAGGAATAGAAGAATCGGAACAGCGATCAGCCACCAGGGCCTCAGAAAATGAAAGGCGCGAACGGCCTCGCCGATGTCGATCCCTTCCATTACGCTCGGGCCGTTCTCATCGGGCTGAAATGCAGCCAAGCCAAAGCCATCAGTGCGATGAGAGCGGCCGGGCCGAGCAGAAGATGGGTCAGCGGTTCGCGGTTTCGGAACGAAATCACGTCCACATCGCGAGGCGTTAAGGCGTCGATACGATCATACACGACAGAGAGACCTTCTTCATCGTCGGCGGTGAAGAAGGCTCCGTTGGCGATCGAGGCAATTTCTCTCATCGCTTTGAGATCGACCCGGCTGTCGCCCGACGCGTTCGGATCGCCGACGCCGATCGTATAGATCTCGACGCCATTCTGAGCGGCGATCGCGGCGGCGTTTCTTGGCGTCATTCGGCTTCCGGTATCTGCGCCGTCGCTAAGAAGGATCAATACCCGTTGCTCAATGTCACTGGCCTCGAACGTCCGGATCGCCAGACCGATAGCATCGCCGATCACTGTATGAGGGCCGGCGACGCCAACCATCGTCTGGTCCAGGAGGGCGCGCACCGTCTGGAGATCTTCCGTGAACGGCGCCTGAACAAACGCCTTGGCGCCGAAAACGATCAACGCAATCCGGTCTCCCTCCCGCTTTTCGATGAAATCCCCCACAACCCGCTTCACCGCCTCCAAGCGCTGCACGACTTCGCCATTCTGAGATTTGAAGTCTCGAACATCCATGGAGCCCGACAGGTCAATCGCGAGAACAAGGTCACGCGCCGCCTTTGTGATTTCGATCGGTTCGCCGACCCGTTCCGGGCGCGCGAGTGCGAGCACAAGCAAAATCCAGACTGCCGTCAATGCAAGGAGGCCCATGCGTCGCCGGGCGAGGACCGTCGATCCGCGCCGCGGCTTAGAACCGACCGCCGCTGCGATACGTCGGAAGAACGGCGCCCTCAGCGCCGCTTGCCGATTGCGATAGGCCGGAAGGGTCCGCCATACCAACCAAGGGAGGGGGAACACCGTCAAGACCCAGGGGTACGCCAACTCAATCATCGCGCGCCGCCGCCGTTGTCAGGCCGATGCGTGCGGACCCACTCTGCCGCTAGCTGAGAGAGCGCCGGCGATCCGCGCTCGTCGTTTTGCGGTTCGTAAATTTGTCGGCCGAGCGCTTGTCCGGGACCGTCACGGAATTCACGTCCGCCATAGGCCTTGTCGAGAAAGGACAGCCATGCGTCACCGTGGAGGGCTGCGACCGATTTTCTTGGATAGGCGACAAGTGCGGCGCGCCGGATGATGTCGGCCAACAAGGTCGGATCGTCGCCGGACCCCTCAATCTCGGACAGAGCCGCGCGCCGGTAGGCGTTAGCGCGGCGCGACCGCAGATGACGGAACAGGAGATAGCCGAGACAGGCTAAGGCCGCCAGGGCGATCCAAAGCCAGCCGATTGTTTGCGGCCAGAGCGAGACGGCGGGAGGTTCGGGTATGGGCTCCAGCAACGCCAAGAGCTCGACAAGGTCCAGTTTCGAGAGGTCTTCCGCCATCGTTAGCGCGCCGGAAAGCCGAGCAAGCGGCGGATTTGGGGTGCAGTCTCCTCGCCGGCGTTGAGCGGCAGCACGGGAATGCCGAACTTGCGACCCCATCCGCCAATTCTGGCGAGCCGCCCCTCACTGAAGTCGCTCAACGCCCGCCTCACGCGCCCGCTGGCCGTATCGATTTCCGCTTGAAGCTCGCCGTCGGACAACACGATCCGCAGGTCGCCGGAAACAGCGTGCGCCAGAGGGTCGGTAACCAATCCAAGAATAACGTCATTGTGGCGCGCCATTCCGCCGAGAAGCGTTTCCGTTCTATCGTCCACCTCGTCGAAGTCGCTGATCACGATGACCAGATGATCGCGACGCGCGATCCGGGCGGCGGCTTCAATCGGCGCATTCAAGGACACCGGTTCGATGGCCGGCGCGTCCGCCTGCAACCGCCCGTTGGCCGCGGCAATGGAAGCGATAAGGGCGTCCAATGTCCGACGGCTTCGTTGAGGACGAATTTCCGCCAGCGCATCGTCGCCGAATACGATACCGCCAATCCGGTCCCCCTGGTCGAGTATACTGAATGCAGCCAGCGCCGCCGCCTCGGCGGCCGTGACAGATTTCATGTTCAGCCGAGAACCGAAGAACATCGACATGCGCTGGTCGACCAGCAGCAAGGTAGGGCGATCGCGCTCTTCACTATAGACGCGCACGTGGGGCTCGCCGGTGCGGGCGGTTACTTTCCAGTCGATCGTTCGAATATCGTCGCCGGGGAGATAGCGTCGCAACTCTTCGAAATTGAGCCCTCGACCTCGCAGCCGAGACGCGTGCCGTCCATTGAGCACACTGCGGGCGGGCTGTCGTGGCAAAAAGGTTAAAGACCGAGCGCGTCGCGCCAGTCCACGCAAATGCACATCCGTCACCGTTATCCGCGGATCGACATCCGTTGATGGCCCGGTTGCGGCGAATAAGCCCGTTCTGGTTCGCGCTGCTCTGTCCAGCATGGCGTTGCGCTTCAGGGTAAGGCCACAAGTGCGGCTATTTCGTCCGCCACCTGGTCCGGCGTGATACCCTCGCCCTGCGCCTCGAAGCTGAGTGTAAGGCGGTGCCGGAAGACATCATTTACAATCGCGCGCACGTCTTGAGGATCGACATAGTCGCGCCCAGCGAGCCAGGCGTGGGTTCGCCCGCACTTGTCGAGCGCCAGCGAGGCGCGCGGGCTCGCGCCGATTTCAATCCAACGCGCCAGGTCCTCGGAGTAGAGTTCGGGCGTTCTCGTCGCGTAAACCAAGTCGGCCATATATCGTTCCATCGCAACCGCCACATGGATCGCCGCAATCTCGCGTCGCGCCTCGAAGACAGCCTCCTGCGGGATGCTTGCCGGCCTCTCGCGCGGCGCTGCGCTGTCAGAACGGGAAGTCTTGGTGGACGCCAACGCGGCGGCCGTTTCTTCGCCGCGCACCAACTGGATGACCAGAACTTCATCCTCGACGGGTGGATAGGTGATCATGACATGCATCAGGAAACGGTCCATCTGCGCTTCCGGCAGCGGGTAGGTTCCCTCTTGCTCGACCGGGTTCTGGGTCGCCATCACCATGAAAAGCGGCTCCATCTTGTGAGTGGTCCCGGCGACGGTAACCTGCCTTTCCTCCATCGCTTCCAGCATCGCCGCCTGCACCTTCGCCGGCGCGCGGTTGATCTCGTCCGCCAATACGATATTCGCGAAAATCGGACCGGGAACGAAGCGAAACTCCCCCTTTCCGTCGACCTGATGATAAACTTCCGTTCCCGTCACATCGGACGGCAGCAGGTCTGGCGTGAACTGAATTCGGCTGAAGGACGCTTCGAGGTTCTTCGCCAACGCCTTGATCGCCCGGGTTTTTGCGAGACCGGGGAGACCTTCGATAAGCAGGTTGCCGTTAGCGAGAAGACCGATCAGAAGCCTGTCGACTACCGCCTTCTGGCCGATGATTGACGCGCCCATGCGGGCCTTCAGATCGAGAATCTGATCACGCGCTGACATAACGGTACTACTTCCTTTCAAACGGATACACGACCCGCCAATCCCGTTTCATGTCAACAATCAGCCAGCCGCGGCCGGGCCCTTCGTCGAGACCGCGCTGAAGCCGGCCCGAATGGCTTTCCCGGTCATAGGCCCATTCTCGTTCAGCGTCGGTGTGATGTACGATCAGGCCGAGGCGCGGCCCTTCGCCCGCCGTAGTCCATTCGAGCATGGCGAAATCCCCATCCGAGTTTCCGCCGGCCAGGATGGGACGCCGGCCAATCTTTCGGTCGATGGCGACCGGTTTTCCTTCCTTGTCATCGACGAAGAAGACGCCGGGGTCTTTGATGATCACCGGCGTTCCGTCGATGACCTTGTAAGTGGCGGCCCCGACGCTGCCGATCACCTGCTCCGGCGGGACGTTGTAGGCCTCTTCCGCAATGGATCGGATAAAATGAAGACCGCCGCCGGAAACGATGTAAGTCGTGAATCCTTCGTCGCGCAGGTAGCGCAGCAGTTCCAGCATTGGCTGGTAGACCAGCGCTCCATACGGCTTGCCTTTGCTTGGATGGTCCGTCGACCGTAGCCAGTCGCCCGCTGCTTTGATGAAGTCGTCCACGGACATCCCGGAGTGCGACGTGGAGACGATCTCCAGCAACCCCTCCACACCGTCGGCCAGCGCCCCTTCCAAGTCGCCTTTTGCCGCCGCCTTCAACACGTCACTGGTCAGGATATCCGGATCTTTCTTGGCCATGGCGGCGATACGATCCATGGCGAACAGGAACTGGAAATAGAACGGTTTCTCCGACCACAGCGTCCCATCATTGTCGAAAACGGCGATGCGCGCCTCGGGCGGCACATAGCTCGGCCCTCCGGCGTCGGTCACCGATTGGACAAATTCAACAATCCGCGTTTTCGAAGGCCCGCTCGACCACGACGGCAGCGGGTCCGCTCGCGAAACCGATGAAGACAAGGCCACAAAAAACAAGGCCGCGATAATCGCCGCGCCATGGAAGAGCAATGAGACCCGTTTCGCCAAACGCCCCGGATGATCGTATCGGATGGCCATTGAACGGACTCCAATCGGTTTTAGCGTCCAAGCGGCAGCGGTGTTCCTCGGCATCCTAAGGCTCATATCTCTCAATCGTAGAACTGGATGTTGAGGGAGAAGAAAATCTGCCATTCGGGAAAGCCGGGTCCGTCATCGGCGACGGAGTATTGCGGCTCCACGAAAAAGTTATAGACGGTCGCGCCCTGTTTCACGACTTTCCCGGCCCCGACGCCAATCGGTATCGAATAGTCATTATTGTTGAAATTGTAGACCCAGATCGGCGCACTGCGAAGGTACCAACCTTCCCCCAATTGATAGAAGCCGAAAGGCTGGAGCGCGCCCACGTTGAAAGTGTCTCGACCGCCTTCGCCCGCGATCTTGTGCTGCCAGGTTAGCAGATATCCATACTGAAATTCTTTGGAACTCCCGTCGAAGAAGACATTGGAGAATCCGGCGGCGAACTGCTCGCTGCCAAGGTCCTCATCAGTCGCGGTGGGCAGCGTGACCTGTGGGCCCAGGCCGAAACTCACGGCCGGATCGCCTGTATCGAACAGATAGGCGGCGAAAGCATCGGCGTCGCCCAATCCGAATTGCTTCTCTCCGTCGGGCTGCGTCGGGAAATTCTTGATGGGCACAGACCCGCGAAACAACCAGGTGGAATCGTCGAATGTCAGCGGCTGCGCATAACGGAGTATGGTTTGGAAACCATTCTCGTCCGACTCGGTGAATTCACCGATATAGAAGTTCTGAATGTTGAAGGCCCTGAGGTTCGCCAAAGGGTTGTTAGCCTGCGCGTTGGCGTCGGCGGCTTTTTCCTGGGCTAAAGCAGAAACAGCGCCAAAAGAAAGACTCGCTGAAAATACAAAAACCACCCTTGCTAGGAAGTATATTACTCTCACTTCCCGACTCCCAATTATCAGTCTAAGCAGGCAGTGCACACTACCGGGAAGAAACGGCTAAAGCCGAAGGAAAAAAGGCCGTAAGCTGCAAGGAGCTCACGGCCATTACCCAACAAACAAGTCTAATCTTTATAGTATTTCTCCATAATATCGCCGATGGTCCAGGAAGCCGGACGTTGGCGCGGTGGAAACTCTTCGAATGAGTTCGCGAAGCCGCCCACGTACGTGGCAGCCCTGCCAAACAGGAAGATGTGCCGGCTCCACCAGTCCCAATAGGTATTTGAATCTTCCAGGGATTTTTCAAAAGGATCCATACGGATATCGAACAGCAACGGCGCTTTCAACGGCACCAATTCGTCGAGCCAGACCCGCGTGCCCTGGGACTTCTGCTCCAAATATATCGCCTTCCAGCGGTCGTCGAAACGGACTGCTGAGATCTCGGCGGAGTCCGTCGAATAGATGAAGTAATCGCGAGGCCCTTTTTCAGCGGTTCCCGCCAGCCTTTCCGAGAAGTCATACCCGTCCAAATGGACCTTGAAGGTTTTGCCGGCGGACTCGTGGCCGGTCTTTAACCTCTCCTTGATGTCCGGGACGCCGACATAGCTCATGATGGTCGGCACCCAGTCCAAGTGCGACATCACATCGTTGACGACGAACCCTTCCCTGATCTTGCCGGGAAAGCGTGCCATCGCTGGAACGCGAAAGCCGCCTTCCCAGTTCGTGGTTTTCTCGTTGCGGAACCAAGTCACGCCGGCGTCCGGCCACGTCGCTTGGTGCACGCCGTTGTCAGTCGTGAAAATGACCAAGGTATTGTCTGCGATGCCCATTTCATCGAGCTTGTCCAGCAGTAAACCAACTTGGTCATCCAGTTCCAGCATGCCGTCGGCGTATTCATTGTAGCCAGATCGCCCGCGGTTTTCGGGTCGGACATGCGTCCAAAAATGCATGCGGGTGGTGTTGAACCACGCGAACCACGGCGTACCTTGTGCGTGATTTCGGTCGATGAAATCGATGGTCGCCGCCATGAACTCGTCATCGACGGTTTCCATGCGCTTCTTGGTCAAGGGACCTGTATCTTCAACCTGACCATCCGCGCTTGCCTTCAGGACGCCTCGCGGCTGGAACCGTTCTAGAAAAGCAGGATCAGTCGGGTAGTCCTCGTCCTCCGGCTCTTCTTCAGCGTTCAAATGGTACAGATTGCCAAAGAACTCGTCGAAGCCGTGGTTCGTTGGCAGGTGTTCGTCCAAGTCTCCGAAGTGGTTCTTGCCGAACTGGCCTGTCGCGTATCCTTCACCTTTGAGAAGTTCCGCAAGGGTGGGGTCCTCGGGCCGAATGCCGAAGTTTGCCCCGGGCATGCCGACCTTGGTCAGGCCCGTTCGAATGACGTGCTGACCGGTGATAAATGCGGCGCGGCCGGCGGTGCAGCTGTTTTCGCCATAGTAATCGGTGAACATGACGCCTTCCGAGGCGATGCGGTCGATATTAGGCGTCTGATATCCCATCAGGCCATGGCTATAGGCGCTGATATTCGGAATGCCCACATCATCTCCCATGATGACGAGGATGTTTGGCTTTTGATCCTGCGCGAAAGCGGGGCCGATCAACATGGCCGCCAACCCGAACGCTCCGATCTTGGATGTCAGTCTGTGCATCGTGAATCCCCCAATTCCGTTACATCGTGTCAGTCAGCGGACTTGTGCCGTGCTAGTTCGTCACCGCCGTTGGTTCGTTCTCAGCAATGGAGCCAAACAGCCTGTCAGTCGAACAGCGGCGGAAAAAACATGGCGAGCGCCACGCGCGCATTCCACTCGGGTCCAAACGTGTCGCGCTGCACCGCATAATACTGTCCTTCGAACAAGAGTCGCGTCGGCGTCTCGCCTATGCGAAAAGTGTGCGTCAGACCGAGCCCGACCGGCAACAATAATTTGTCGCCGCCATCCGCGTCCCAATTGTATGAAATAATTGGCGCCGCGCCGACGCCCCACTCCGGCGTGAAATTGTAGAACGCGAAATATTGCAAGGTCGACACCGCGACATTGTCACGATCATCGTCGCCCGCGAAGGAGAAGAGGTTCTGATTCAGCGCGCCGATCGTGAACTTAGGTGATGAATAGAGCGCCACCCCCGCCGGCCCCGCCGACCATTTCTCAGCGCCGAGCCGGGAATCGGTGGCTGTCGGGAACCGAAAAATCGGCCCAACGCCCCATTTGATCGGTGAGTCATCGATGGGCGTCAGCAAAGAGAAGAAGCTGATATCGCCCATCCCGTCCACGCTGTCGATCTGGGTAGTGGAGCCGGCGCCAGTGCCGCTGGAGCCAGCGACGGGGATGTCCGCGCCGAGGGCGAAGGGAATGATTGGACGGTTCACCAGCGACCAGCCCTCAGTCACACTGATCGGCACCAGGGGCTCGAAAATCGTCACATTGGTCACTTCGGTCCCATCTGCGGCGTCGCCGTCTAGGAAAAGCGTGTCATTTTCGACGATCACCAAAGTCGCTTGCGCCAATGGGTTGGCGATGGCCTGGTTGGCCTCTTCCAAGGATGCGCCGCCGGCGGACTCTGTCGTGCTTGGGTCAGCCTGCGCGCTTCGAATGGGTTGACGAGCAACCCCGTCCCGATCAGGCGGCTCCCCTCTAGCGTCGAATGTCCGCTCTGATGCGAGGACCGGCCCCCACCCGGCGGAGGGCGGCGAGGCGCTATCGGCAAACGCGTTGGCGATGACCTCGACGTCATGGACGGCTTGGTCGAATTCGGCCTCAGGTCCGACGATGGCGGGCGGCCACTCGCCTAGTTCATGGGCCTGTCGTTGAGACGCCAAGGCGTTCTGAGAAATGCGCAGTCCCGCTTCGTCGGAGGCGGATCCGTGAAACACGCCACATCCAGAAAGGAGGGTCGCGAGCATCACGGCGCCGGGCGCCAACTTGCCAGCGCCGCACGACTTTCGTCGCTCGAACAAGCTACCTCCTACGTCTTGAAGTGAACTCACGCAGTCGTCAGACCGATCCGCAGTGTTGTCCGCATGTTATCGTATCCGCAGCTCCTGCATAGCGGCAATCTGACGCAACGCGAGTAATCGCGGCAAGTTTGGGAACACGGCGCAGACGCGTTTGCTTGGTCGCCAAACTCTGCGGTTGGGGTTGTTGACGGGCGCGCCGGATCGGTGATCTACTTTCGTTAAGAAACTCTGGGGGAAGATGGTTATGGACCAGCCGCGAGTAGCTTGGCGCGGCCGTGCGCGTCTGCAGTTTCGGCCGGTATATCAGCTGGCGAGCGTTGTCCTGTTCGGTGTTCTGGCGAGCGGATGCACATTGCTCGGTCCGGATTATGTGCAGCCGGAAGTCCAGGAAGCCGAAGAATGGATCGACAATGACGAGCCCGAGATCGAGGCCGACAGCGCCGATCTGAGCCAATGGTGGACCGTTTTCAACGACCCGGTTTTGAACCGGCTGATCGAAACGGCGGCGGACCAAAACCTTACATTGCAGATCGCCGGCCTTCGTATTCTCGAGGCCCGGGCGCGTCTCGGCATCGCGGTCGGCGAGCAATATCCGCAAGTGCAGGACGCAACCGGCAGCTTTCGCCGGACGCGGATCAGCGACAACGCGCCCAACGCGTCCTTTCTGGACCGCAATTTCAGCAATCTATTCCTGGGATTGGACGCCGCCTGGGAAATCGACTTCTGGGGGCGATTTCGCAGGGGCGTCGAATCGGCGGACGCCAGCTTCGGGGCCAGTCTCGCCGGATATGACGACTTCCTGGTTTCGCTGACGGCCGAGGTCGCCGCCGCGTATGTTCTGATCCGCGAGGTTGAGGAACGGTTGGCTCTCGCCAAATCGAACGTCGCCATTCAGGAGCGGACACTAGAAATCGCCGATGTGCGGTTCCGCAACGGAAACGTCACAGAGTTGGACGTCCAACAAGCCACAGCGTTGTTGGGCGACACCAAGGCGCTGATTCCCAACCTGGAAACGAGCTTGCGCCAAACCAAGAATGCGCTGAGCGTCCTGCTGGGCATGCCGCCCAATGAGTTGACCGACATACTGGGCGGCGGCGGGTCAATTCCTACCGCGCCGACATCGGTCGCGCTCGGCATTCCCACCGAGTTGCTTCGTCGACGGCCTGATATTCGGCGCGCCGAGCTGGACGCCGTTGCGCAGAGCGCTCGCATTGGGATCGCGCAGGCCGATCTCTATCCAAGATTCGCGTTGGCTGGTTTTATCGGCTTCAACACCAGTGATGGCGGCGGGTCTGCGTCCAATAATGCGGAGCTGTCCGATCTGTTCAATTCGGACAGCCTAACCGGGTCGATCGGTCCGACCTTCAGTTGGCCGATCTTCAATTACGGCCGACTAACGAACAATGTGCGCGTCCAGGATGCGCGCTTCCAGCAACTCGCCATTAACTATCAAGAGTCCGTGCTGCGCGCCTATCAAGAGGTCGAAGACGGCCTCGTCGGGTTCTTGAAAGCGAAGGATGAGACTGAGCATCTGGGCGTCAGCGTTCGGGCCTCGGTCAGGTCGGTGGAGCTGTCGCTGCTGCAGTACCGTCAAGGCCTCATCGATTATATTCGCGTTCTGGACACGCAACGGTTTCAGGTGCTGCAGCAGGACCGGCTGGCCGCCAGCCGGGGCGCGATCGCGCGCAATCTGATCTCCACCTACAAGGCGTTAGGAGGCGGTTGGGAAATTCGCGATCCTAACGAGGTAATCCCGCAGACGGTTCAGGCGGAGATGCGCGAACGCACGAATTGGGGCGATCTGTTGCCCGTGAACGACCTGCAGAATGCCCCGGTCACGGCGGACGAGGCCGCAACCGACCGCCCCTTTATCGGTACGCCCGATTGGTGACCTGAACCATTGAGCCCGCGCAGCGCGCCGCCGTCACGAAACTTTTAGGAATCGCTTGGCCATGATTAGAGGACTGAAACCTTTTGTGCTAGGTTGCGTCGTCGCGTTGGCCGCCTGCGAAGACCCCCCTGTCGAGCGTGAGATCGTTCGCCCTGTCTTCACGACAACCGTCGGCGATATCTCCGCCATTATCGAAACCGAATTTCCGGGACGCGCGCGCGCCGAGTCCGAAGTCAACCGCTCCTTCCGCGTATCGGGGCCCCTGATCGAACGGCCGGTCGATATCGGCGATAACGTGGAACAGGGCCAGCTGTTGGCGCGGATTGATCCGCAAGATTTCGAAGTCTTGCTCGCAAATGTTGAAAACCAACTCGAACGGGCCAGAGCGGAATTGGCCGCTCTCCGGGTCGCGCGTCCCGAGGACATTCGGAGCGCGCGCGCGGCGCTGGAACAGGCGACTGCTGGAGCGACGCGCGCGAACCAGGATTTGGATCGCCTCAACAACATTCGTGAGGAGGATCCAGGCGCGGTGGCCCAGGCAATGATCGACCGCGCGGTCGAAGCCAAGCGCCAGGCCGACGCCGGCGTGCGACGCGCCACAGAGGATTTGCGCATCGCAGAGCGCGGGGCGCGGGCTGAAGATATCGCGGCCAAGGAAGCGCAAATCGGCTCCTTGGAGGCGACGGTGCAGACGGCGCGCGATAATCTGAGCTACACCAATCTCACCGCGCCCTTTGACGGCGTGGTTGTCGCCACTTTCGTCGAGAATTTCGAATTCGTCCACGCGCAGCAGCCGATTGTCCGCTTGCTTGACCCGCGCAGCATCGAATTCACGATTTTTGTGCCCGAAAATCTGATCGGCTATGCGCCGTTTGTCACCGGGTCGACCGTGGTTTTCGACACAATGCCGGAAACACCGATCTCAGCCTCAATCAAAGAGATCGCCTTGGAGGCGTCACAAGCCACGCGAACCTATCCGGTGACTCTGTTGCTCGACGTGCCGGAAGGGGTGCAGGTCTTGCCAGGCATGGCCGGCACGGCGACCGTCGCGGCGGAACTTCCTGAAGAGTCGCAACGGGTCGGAGCGGAGATTCCGGCCACGGCTGTGTTCACCGCGGGCGACGCCAACCAGTCCTTTGTCTGGGTTGTTGATCAGGCCGATATGCTTGAACAGCGTGAGGTGGCGACCGGGCCCCTGACGGAATACGGCATCCTCATCACAGACGGTCTTAGCGCTGGCGATGTCATTGTCATCAAAGGCGTGAATTCTTTGCGCCAAGGCCAACAAGTCAGGCGCCTCGATTCTTCCACCGAGGACCGATCATGAATCTGACCCAATTCGCTGTCGATAATAAGGTCCTGACCCGGTTCCTTGTCTTCTTGGTCTTCGTCGGCGGGTTGTACAGCTACTTCAATCTCGGGCAACTGGAGGATCCGGACTTCACGGTCAAGATCGGCGCGGTGATCACCCAATATCCTGGCGCGTCGCCGGAAGAGGTAGAGCAGGAAGTCACCGATCGGATCGAAACGGCGATCCAGGAAATGCCGCAGCTGCGCTACCTGACCTCCTATTCTCGGTCTGGGCTTTCCATCATTAAAGTCGAGATGCAGCAGGAATATTGGGCCGACCGACTGCCGCAGGTCTGGGACGAGATGCGGCGCAAGATCAACGACATTGAACCGAATTTCCCGCCTGGCGTCGGCAAACCCGAGATCCTCGATGATTTCAGTTTCGTATTCGGCTTCGTTCTCGCCGTGACCGGCGATGGATACAGTTATGCGGAACTGGAGGAATACGCCAAAGCCATCCGGAAGGAACTCAGCTTGGTCCCTGGCGTCTCCAGGGCGGATCTCTGGGGTGTGCAGCCGAAAGTCATCTATCTAGATGTCGCTGAATCCCAATTGGCCGAATTACAGATCAGTACAGAGGATATCGTTGCGACACTCGCCACCCAGAACATGGTCGTCAATGCGGGCGCCTTGGAGGTCCCAGGGAAACGGCTTCGGGTCGAAACGACAGGCGAATTCGACCGACCGGAGGATATCGGCGAGCTTGTGATCAGACGCTCCATCGCCGATATCGGCGTCGGCGCAATCACGGAGTCGTCGGCTTTTGGGCGCGGATTGGACGCGGGCGGCCAGCTCGCTTCCACGCGCTCAAACAGCATGGCGCGCACGAGCGCCGGCGAGTTGATCCGGATCAAGGACATCGCGACGGTCCGACAAGGTTATCTGGAGCCGCCAATAGCGATGATGCGGTTCAACGGTGAGCCGGCTTTGGCGATCCAGATCGCCAATAAGACAGGCGGCAATATCGTTACGACCGGCGAGAATCTCGATCAGCGATTGGCCGAGCTCCTTCCGTCTCTGCCTGCGGGGATCGAGGTTGAGCGGTTCGTCTGGCAGTCCGATCTCGTGACCGAGTCGATCGGTGGATTTCTGATCAATCTGCTCGAAGCGGTCCTGATCGTGCTTGTCGTTTTGTGGTTGTCGATGGGATGGCGCATGGCTCTGGTTATCGGCTGGGCCTTAATCCTCACGATCCTCGGAACGTTTGTTGTGATGAAGGGATTGTCGATCGACCTGCAGAGGGTTTCGCTCGGCGCCTTCGTCATCGCGCTTGGGATGATGGTCGACAATGCGATTGTTGTCGCGGATAACTCAACTGTAGGAATGGCGCGCGGAAAGTCGCCGATGGAAGCTGCGATCGAGGCGGCGGCGAAGCCCGGCATGGCGCTATTGGGTGCGACGATCGTCGCGGCGATGGCCTTCTTCCCGATCTTTTTCGCGCAAGCGGATTCGGGCGAGTACGCACGGACGCTCTTTATTGTAGTTGGCATATCACTGATCTTGAGTTGGTTGATCGCGATGTGCGTCACACCGCTCGATTGCATTTCGATCCTAAAACCGCCGAAACAGGGCGCCGATGGCGGCGACCCATACGGCTCCGCGTTCTTCGTCGGCTATAAAGCCATCCTGGAGGGGGCGATCCGACACCGATACCCAACGATCGCAGTGATGGTGGCGTTTTTGGTCGCGGCCGCGATCGGTTTCCAGAGCGTCCCTCAGCAGTTCTTCCCCGACTCGACACGGGCGCAGATTCGTGTCGACTATTGGGGGCCGCACGGCACGCCAATCAATTTCGCCTCTCAGGATGTTCGAGCCATTGAGGATCGGTTAGACGGCGACGCGCGCGTCAAGAATGTCGGAACCTTCATCGGCGCCGGCGGTCCGCGCTTCTATCTTCCCGTCGATCCAGAGTTTCCCTATCCGGAATATGCGCAACTGATCGTCAACACGCACAGTTTCGACGATGTCGAAAGCCTCTATCAGGAGCTGGAGGCCTGGACCAACGAGGCGTATCCGCAGGCGCTGATCCGGGTCCGCAAATACACGGTCGGTCCGGGTGACGATTGGCCTTTCGAACTGCGTATCAGCGGTCCGGGCGACGCCGATATGGCGACCCTGCGGCGACTCGCCGAGGAAGGCATGGCGATCCTGGAGGCGAATCCATACGCAAAACATGTCCGGACGGATATTCGCGAACGCGTCCAGAAGGTGGTGACGCATTACGACCAAGAACGCGCACGTTGGTCGGGCGTGACGCGCGCCGATATTGCGCAATCGACAAGCCGCGCATTTGATGGCGCGCCGGTTGGTTTGTACCGTGAAGGCGATACGCTGTATCCGATCATTGCGCGAAACACCGAAGAGGAACGACGGACGGCAGCCGCACGGATGGAAGTGCTGCAGGTGCAGCCTACGCTCGGATCCCGAACCTTGCCGCTCGGCCAGGTGACCGACGGCGTCGAGGTGGCTTGGGAAGACCCAATTATCGTGCGCTTCCAACGGCGGCGGCAGGCGGCGATCCAAGCGACACCGCATCTCGTGACCTTTCCGACCTTGAAGGCGATGGTGGATGAGGATTTCGCAGCCATGGAATTGCCGGAGGGCTACTCGATGTTTTGGGACGGCGAGGTTGACAGCACCGTCACTGCGCAGGCGTCCCTTATCCCGGGTATCGTGCCGGCCCTGGTCGTGATCCTCGTCATCATGGTGGCGCTCTTTAATGCGCTTCGACCCCCGCTCGTCATTCTGCTGGTCGTTCCCTTCGCATTGGTCGGCATCACCGCCATCCTCCTTCCATCGGGCGTGCCATTCGGTTTTATGGCGCTGTTGGGCGCAATGAGCCTGGTCGGGCTGATGATCAAGAATGCGATTGTCCTGATTGACGAGATCAACGCCAACAAGGCGCTGGGCAAGGGCGACTATGACGCCGTGGTCGAGGCCAGCGTGTCGCGTCTGCGTCCGGTCGTATTGGGGGCGGGAACCACGATCCTTGGCGTCATCCCGCTTCTGCAAGACGCCTTCTGGGTTTCCATGTCGATGACGATCATGGCCGGCCTGACCTTCGGCACAATCCTGACGATGATCATGGTCCCGGTTTTCTACGCCACCCTGCATCGTATTCCGTCGCCTGCTTCGACAGCGAAGTAGCTGCTCGTTATTCTGGACGAGTTGCGCGTCAAGCGCATCCGCCCAAGGACGTGTACGGTGCCGGCTTTTCGGTTTGCCGATCGATTTGGGATTGTGGTCGCGATTCTAGGTTGTGCGCTTTCCGACCGGCGACATGGCGGAGAACGCAAAGCTAATTCTCCCTGGACATCGACTAGTCTCAATACTCACTTCAAGCGTTGCCGGTTCCGGGTCGAAGCCTTGCCGCCATCTCGCTGATCCAACCAATGAAACCGATTGTCATGAAGCAGCTGTCGACATTGAGATCCCGTCGGCAATTCGATCCGCGGCAGACTTGATCGGTTCGTTTGCAAGGTGAGCGTAGCGTGCCGTTGTCTGCACTTGCGAGTGTCCCAAAAGCTTTCCAATCATCGGCAGGCCTTCGCCGACCATGAGGCCGCGGCTGGCGAAGGAATGTCGGAGGTCGTGGAGCCGCACGTCGGCGAGCTTGGCGGATTCTCTGATGCGTCTCCAAGGATGTTGAAGATCGGTGAGGCGCGCGCCGGTTTTCTTGCCTGCAATCACGAACTCGTTGCCGTCAATGTTGGTGATCTTCTCGAGCTGATCGATCGCCGCCGCGCCGAGATGAACGGTTTTGGCTCCCGTTTTCGAGTCGGGCAGGCGTAGCTCTTTAGCTTCGAGATCAACATACGCCCACTTCAACGTCATGATCTCATTCAGCCGACAGCCCGTCAGCATGAGTAGCCAGATCGCGTTGATTGCAGATTTGGTCTCGGTTTTCTCGGCCTCTGCTTCTCGCAGCGCGTCACCAAGCCTTTTGTACTCCTCGTCTGAAAGAAAGCGGCCCCGTTTTTCCTCTTTGTACTTTTTCACATGCCGGCAGGGGTTCGACCCGTCCGGTCGAAGGCCCCAGATTTCGGCGAGGTTAAACATCTTCGACAGGACGCCGAGCGTCCGATTGGCTTGGTACGGCTTGTCGCGCAAGCCATGGTGCAGCCTGGCGATATCGGTGCGCTCAACTTCAATGGCCTTCCGTGTGCCGATCTGTGGGTTGATGAAGAGCTCGACTGAACGCCGATACTCCCGCTCTGTGGTAGGGCGGCAGTGGGTTGGTACGTACTCGTCGAGGAAGCGTTGCCCAAGCTCCTTCATCGTCGGAGATTTCCGCATCCGGGAGTACTCAGCGGACGGGTCTTGCCCAGCTTTCGCCTCGGCGATAATCGCCCGTGCCTCGGTTCGGGCTTGCTCGACGGTCATGGGACCGTGAGTTCCGATCGTCATCTTGATCTGCCGACCACGGCAGCGGCATTTGACGATGTAAGATTTCCGGCCGGTAGGCCTCACTCGCACACCGAAGCCCGAGAGAGCGTCGTCCCAATAGACGGTCTCGGATGCTTTCGACTTCAATGCATCGACGACACGTTTGGTGAGTTTCGGCATTTGGCGGATCCTAGCTGCGCGCCGTGTGGGATCATACTGGGTACCATACAGGTACCATTTAGACGCAAGTTCGCGCTATCTGTCGCCTAGTGTATCGAACATTTTGGGTCAAAGTAAGTATTATATTCAGTTGTTTATACAGAATTAGCCAATTTGGTCAGATGCTAGAAAGGTGGTCATAAACTAACTCATAACCTGAAGGTCGTAGGTTCAAATCCTACCCCCGCAACCAATTTTGTGACACTCTCGCTCAGCGCATCAACGCCGTCCGCACAGGGCGGCGTTTTGCTGTCTGGAGATCCGTCCGAAGACTATAAAAGCGCGAGGATGCCTGCGATCTTGCCGGTCAGCGAAACCGCCAGCGTCCTCTTTCCGTTCTCCACCACCGGCGTCAGTTCGATCCGATCCACCAAATCCCGCATGATCTCAGCCGCTCGGTCGCGCTGCGCCGGATCGCGCAAGGCCTCGTGCAGGCGGGCGACCTACATGCAGCAAGAGCACCCTGAATCGAATTTCCCATAGTGCTGATGTCGGGGATGTCTTTCACACAGATGTGGCTGGATTTAGTCAGGCCGAGCCGTTACTCGTATGCGTTGTGGATTACTGATGACGCGTTGTCGCTATATTTGCTAGGCTGGCGGTTGAAGCGGGTCTCTACCGTGGTGTGTTTATCGTGCAATCGGTTCAGTAGTCTGCTGGTCTGATTCGGCACTGCGCTCATTTCTAATCTCCGACACAATTCGTTGCCCATTTGTGCTAAGCCAAGCGAATGTCCCGCCTAAAGCAATCGTATCGATGGCTGCGATCCGACACGAGAGAGAAAGGCCTTGATGCGTCGATCGCGAATGGTGCAGTCTCCGCAGCTTAGATGTGAGGGAACATCTTGATGGCGCAATCCAGTAATATCCGCCTAAAACCACCGTCTCAGGTTCGGGTGTTGTTGGTTGATGGACAGGTCGAGCGCGCTCAACTGTTTATTTCCGTCTTGGCTGACCGAGGGTATGCCGTTGTTGAGACGGCGCACTCGGCTGACGATGCGGTTGACGTTCTTTTGAAAGATCCGGATGTGCAATCGGATGCGGGCGTCGACCTGATCGTTTTCTATTCAACAAATGTCACGGGCGATGCGCTAGGGGCGATCAAGAAGCTAACATCTGTGTGCGTCCAGCCTTTGCTGGTCATAACTGAAAGCGCTGACCCAGATGTCATTGGCAAAGCCATCGCCGCTGGCGCTGCGGGATGCCAACCCATGGGCGTGAATGCAGATCGAGTGCAATCTGGTGTTGTTGGCGCGATCGAAATCAACAAACGGCTTCAGGAGCTTCGCAGCGAGCGCGATCGGGCGGTAAAGGCATTGGCCGATCGGCGGTTGATAGATCGGGCCAAGGCGATAGTCATGAACAGCCGGTCCTTCGACGAGCAAGAGGCGTTCACCTACTTGCAGCAGCTCTCCATGAAGCGCAACACCCCGCTTGCGGAGATCGCTGCGACGATTATCGAAGCGCAGGAGTTATTAGGCTGATCGTTTGTAATCGCGAATGTCGATCCCAAATCTCTTGATCCTCGAATAGAGTGTTGTTGGCTTCATCTCCAAAAGCTCGGCGGCCCCGCCAGCCCCTGAAACTTTACCGGCGCATTTCTCGAGCGCTGTCAGAATGGCTTGGGCTTCCAACTGTTGAAGATCCGCTCGTTTGACGATGGCTGACGTTTTCGGCGCATTGTCTCCCCCCGCAGGTTCGAGAAGGCTCGAGGCTGCGCTGCTCTCAGAATTCGGTAGATCGAAGACTAGCCGCCCATCGCGGGCTAGGATGACAGCGCGTTCGATAACGTTCTCGAGCTCTCTGATATTTCCGGGCCAGTCATAGGCTTGAAGTTGCCCAATATTGGCGACAGTGAGTTGCGGGCTTATTGATCGGTTCAGCTTTTCAACAGCCCGATTGAGAAACAAGGATGCAAGGACGGGAATGTCTTCCGCTCTATTGCGCAAGGGAACTGAATGAATTGGGAACACCGCGAGGCGGAAGTAGAGGTCCTCTCGGAAGCGTTGTTCCATGATAGAATGCCGCAGCTCGCGATTTGTCGCAGCAATGACCCTCACATCGACATTTATTGTTCGTGTGTCTCCAACCCGCTCGAACTGCTGCTCTTGTAGAACACGCAAAAGCTTGCCTTGTTGCTCTATCGGCAGTTCACCCACCTCATCGAGAAACAGAGTGCCGCCATCGGCCAGCTCAAAGCGCCCGGCGCGGTCGCCGGTTGCGCCCGTGAACGCTCCTTTAACATGGCCAAAGAACTCACTCTCAAACAGTTCCGCCGGTATGGCCGCGCAATTCACACGAACCAGCGGGCGTTCGCGCCTTGGGCTTGAATTGTGAATGGCCCTGGCGATGAGCTCCTTCCCTGTTCCTGACTCGCCTGTGATGAGCACCGTCGCTTCGGTCGGCGCGACAAGATCGATCTGCTCAATCGTCTGCGCCGTCGCCGGACTTGCTCCGATCAGCTCGTGCCTGTTGTGGCGCATTTCCAATTCATCGAGCAGGTATTCTTTCTCCATTTCAAGGCGCGCGCGCAGACGCTCAACCTCCTCCAGAGCGTTGCGGAGCTTTTGTTCTTGTTCTTTGCGCTTTGAGATATCACGGAACACGACGACAGCGCCGACGAGTTTTTCGTCGTCTTGAATCGGGGTGGATGTGTACTCGACGGGAAAGCTGCTTCCGTCTTTGCGCCAAAACACTTCATCTCGGATTTCGTGGATCTCTCCGTCTTTGAAGGCGGCGTAGATTGGACAATCCTCGGCAGGGTAGTCATCGCCATCGGCATGGGTATGGTGCATGACGTCGTGCGCGATTTTCCCAACAATTTCGTCGGCGCTCCATCCGAGCATGCGCTCTGCCGCCGGGTTGACGAAGGTCGTTTCGCCTAACTTGTTTACCCCGTAAATCCCTTCACCTGCGGCATCCAAGATGAGCTTGTTGCCTCGCTCCATGTCGCGGAATAACTGGTCAGCTTTACGGATCGCATTGGGTTCCCCCCGATAAAGCGCTTCGAACTCTTCGCGCGCTCTACGCCGTTTTTGCCGTCGCGCATCGAACAACAAAAGGCTGATGCAGGATTTACCGAACTCCGGCGAGTGGGTCGCATGGCATTCCAGTTCGATGGAACGGCCCTTTGATACTTGGATCGCCAAATTGGTCTGCCAATAACCACGTCCCATCAGGCACGCTTCCGTGAGAACATGAAGGTCGCCCAAAACGGATCGGAAAACCTCGCTCGCCGGTCTTCCACGGAGCTCCGACGCCGGAACGCCGAGCAATTTCTCACACGGTTGCGTTGCCGAATAAATGCGGTCGACGAGCGGGTCGATGACTAAATGGCCGAACCGGGCTGCGTCGAAGACGCCGCTGGCCAATCCGGCGTTGGCGTCGACGGCTTCCTTGAGAGTTTCATCCACGAATTCAGCCACCTTGAGGTCAAGAGTTCTAATCGTCATCAGACTAGCCAAAATTATAAAGTTTCGTAAATCATTTTCGAGATTTTCGTAAATTACGAATTCTCGCAATATATCAGAGCTTTCTGAACTCTCTTAACCTTCTGATCTTTATGGATTTTTAGGTTTCCCCGTTTGGCACGCGAAATGCTGATTGGGATAATGCTTCTTGGCTAATGACGGCCAGTAGAGAAGCGCTTTCACCGCAAATCTGAACTGATGGTGGTTCAGGGCTGCACGGCTGATGAAGGCCAAATCAGACGGCGTCCTTTCGAGCCGTTCAATACAGAATAGGATTTAATTATGGGTGCTTTGAGCAATCCCTTCGATCCAGACTCCATTTTGTGGACCGGTTGCCCGTGCGGTCTGCATGCCACTATGTACGAACACCAGCTCGCCATTTCACAGGAGCAGCTGGGATCGCGTTTCTATTCGTCAGAAACGACTGGTGCAGAGACCATCGAACAAGCGAACCAACAACAAGATCAGCAGTATCATACCGATCTCGCGCAGAAACCGGCCGGGGCCGACACTGATCGCTCGCAAAAACCGGCCGTCGCTGACACTGATCCGGACGTGGATTGGAACGACCAAGAGGCCGTGCTCGCACGGTGCGTCGAGTCGGCTGTGCTTAAAGGCCTTTTCGGCACCGACACCAACCGCCGGAACTTCCTGAAAGGCGTCGGCAGCGCAACTGCAATCGCCGCTGTATCGCAGTTCATTCCCCTTGAGAAATTGAAGGCGGCGATCGTCGAAGCGAAGGGGCCTTTGGAGAAAACGGACCTTAACGTTGGGTTTGTGCCCATCACATGTGCGACGCCGATTATCATGGCGAGCCCGCTTGGCTTCTATGAGCGGTATGGCTTGAACGTCGATGTGATTAAGACGGCCGGTTGGGCTGTATCCCGCGACAAATCGTTGTCTGGCGAATATGACGCCGCACACATGCTTACGCCAATGCCTTTGGCAATCACTGTCGGCGCCGGTTCCGCAGCAGTGCCGTGGACGATGCCCGCCGTCGAGAATATCAACGGCCAAGCGATCACATTGGCCAACAAGCACCTCGACAAGCAAGACCCGTCAAAGTGGCGCGGCTTTACGTTTGGTGTGCCGTTCGAGTATTCGATGCACAACTTCCTGCTCCGCTACTATGTGGCCGAGGCTGGTTTGGACCCCGATCAGGATATCCAGATCCGTGTGGTGCCGCCGCCGGAGATGGTCGCCAACTTGTCGGCTGGCAACCTTGATGGCTATCTCTCGCCGGATCCGTTCAATCAGCGCGCTGTGTTCGACGGTGTCGGTTTCATCTACAAGCTGACGAAAGAGATCTGGGATGGGCACCCATGCTGCGCCTTTGCAGCGAGCCAACAGTTCATTGACGAGACGCCCAACACATTCTTGGCGCTGTTCCGTTCGATCCTTGACGCAACGGCCTACTCGCAAGACCTGTCCAACCGGCCGGAGATCGCGGAAGCGATCTCTCCACGGAACTATCTAAACCAACCGACGACTGTAGTTGAACAGGTTCTAACCGGGCGCTTCGCTGATGGTCTCGGCAAGGTGCGCAACGAACCCACCCGGATCGATTTTGATCCATTCCCGTACCATTCCTTCGCTGTGTGGATCCTCACCCAGATGAAGCGATGGGGCTATGTGGATGGCGACCTCAACTTCAACCAGATCGCCGAGCAGGTCTATCTGGCGACCGACGCCCAAGCCGTCATGCGGGACATGGGACTCGATGCGCCTGATATCACCTATCAGTCGCATACAATCATGGGCAAAACCTTCGATCCGGCGGAACCGGAAGCGTATATCGACAGCTTCGATATCAAACGCACCTAACAACAAACTGGCTCCGGGCGGCGTACTGTCGCCCGGAGATCCCTTTGCACCCAGAGGCGATGATTGCATATGACGGAAAAAAATTTCGGTTTGAAAGCCGGCCTCCTATCCCTGGTTATTTTGACTGTTTTTCTAGCCAGCTGGCATATGTTGGTTGTGGCTCAGCAAGGTCCGGCCGCCGAAGGTCTCGACCCTGAATACGCCGCCCTTTTGGGGGCTCAGGCGACGCAAGGGGATAGCGCTTTGCCAAAGCCGCATGAAGTGGGCGGCGAGCTTTGGCGGCATATATCCGACCCCTTTTACGACGCCGGTCCCAACGACAAGGGCATTGGCATCCAGTTAGCCTATTCGCTCTTTCGAGTCCTTACTGGGTTTGGCATCGCCGCACTGGTGGCCATTCCACTTGGATTTGTGATCGGCATGAGCCCCGTCGTATACAGAGCCCTGAATCCCTTTATCCAATTGATGAAGCCAGTCTCGCCGTTGGCGTGGATGCCGCTAGCGCTCTATACGATCAAAGACTCAGGCCTTTCCGCGATTTTCGTAATTTTCATTTGTTCTATCTGGCCGATGCTTATCAATACGGCCTTTGGCGTCGCGAGCGTTCGTAAGGAATGGCTCAACGTCGCCAAGACGCTTGAGGTCGGCTCCCTCAGAACCGCGTTCCGAGTCATTTTACCAGCAGCCGCTCCGACTATTCTGACTGGCATGCGCATCTCCATCGGGATCGCCTGGTTGGTTATCGTCGCCGCCGAGATGCTTGTTGGCGGCACAGGGATTGGTTACTTCGTTTGGAACGAGTGGAATAACCTTTCCATCACGGGCGTAATATCAGCCATTGTCTTTATCGGCTTGGTTGGCATGCTGCTCGACATGGCGTTGGCCCGGGCTGCGAAACTCGTTGCATATGCCGAGTAGGGCGCAGCGATGGCCGCCAAGTCACTGAAGATAGCCGTGTCAAATCCCACCACACCCGTTTTAGGAGCCGTTATGGCGGAAACCCCCGACGACAACCGCAAAATGATCCAAGTGGAAAGCCTAGAACGCGCCTTCCCGACGCCAGATGGGAAAGGTCAAACTCAGGTCTTCGGCGAAGTGAACTTCACGGTCGCGGAAGGCGAGTTCGTTTGCCTGATCGGGCATTCCGGTTGCGGCAAGACCACCGTTCTAAACATACTCGCTGGCTTGGACGCGCCGACGAGCGGGCACGTCATTGTCGACGGCAAAGAAATTTCCGGCACAAGCCTCGATCGCGCCGTGGTGTTTCAGGGTCACGCTTTGATGCCCTGGATGACGGCCATGTCCAACATTGCCTTCGCGGTTGAATCGCGGTGGCCAACTTGGTCCAGCGCTCAAGTGCGCGAGCAATGCCAGAAATATATCGACATGGTGCATCTGACCGGATCGGAGGACAAGAAACCGTCCCAACTTTCCGGCGGGATGAAGCAGCGAGTCGGCATTGCGCGCGCCTTCTCGATTGAGCCCAAGATTCTCTTGATGGATGAACCGTTCTCCGCGCTCGACGCCCTGACGCGCGGCAGTCTTCAAGATGAGTTGGTCACAATCTGCAACGCGACCAATCAGACCTCTTTTATGATAACGCACGACATTGACGAGGCCATACTGCTCGCCGATCGCATCGTGTTGATGACCAACGGTCCCGAGGCGCGGGTCTGCGAGATTGTCGAAAATACGTTGCCCAAGGGCCGAACACGCTCGGATATGCACACGCACGCCAACTACTATCCGATGCGTAACCATCTTATCGAGTTCCTGGTCAATCGATCCAAAACCTTCGCCGAAGAAATCTCGGCTGATACGTTTGATCCGAAGAATCCTCCCATTGTCCGGCCTACTGCAGGCGTTTCTTCAGTCGCCGAACAACCTTCTGATTCCAATAACAGTTTGTCTACACAGGAGAAAAAGGCGTCATGATCACCCGGGAAGAGCTGACTGAAAAAATCGTCGTTCACAAAACCCGCAACGGCATAAAATGGTCGGAAATCGCAGAGGCTGTCGGTCAGTCCAAGGAATGGACCACGGCCGCTTTGATGGGCCAGATTTCGCTTACGAAAGAACAAGCGGAAGCCGCCGGCGCTGCGATCGGCATCAATTTCTCCGATGATGAAATCGGTCAGTTGATGAAGGTTCCGTATCGCGGTTCCTTGCCCAGCGCCGTTCCAACCGACCCGCTGATCTATCGCTTGTATGAGATCGTCATGGTCTACGGCACCACGATGAAGGAATTGATCGAAGAAGAGTTCGGCGACGGCATCATGTCTGCGATCGACTTCGACATGGACATCACCCGCATTCCGGATCCGAAGGGCGACCGTGTGAAGGTGACCATGTCGGGCAAGTTCCTTCCGTACAAAAGCTACTGATCAGCTCAAACGAGCTTCCTCCAAGGTTAGGGGCACCTCATCATGACAGAAATTCTCAATGAAGCAGGCGGTTCCGTTTGCGCCGAAGAGGCGTGTAAGGAAGACGTTGCAACGCCGTCCGATTTGGCGGCCAAGTCCAAGACGCCGGTCACGATATTGACAGGGTATCTCGGCGCGGGAAAAACCACGCTGTTGAACCGTATTCTGACGGAAAATCATGGAAAGCGCTATGCGGTCGTCGTCAACGAGTTTGGCGAAGAGGGCATCGACAACGAACTCGTCGTCGATGCGGACGAAGAAATCTTCGAAATGAACAATGGCTGTATTTGTTGTACAGTGCGCGGCGACCTGATTCGCATCCTTTCCGGCCTGATGGATCGTGCGGAAGGGTTCGATGGCATCTTGGTTGAAACCACAGGTTTGGCGGACCCGGGGCCAGTGGTTCAGACATTCTTTGTCGACGACGATCTGCGAGAAAAAGTTCGGCTCGATACGGTTGTAACACTTATTGATGCCTTGCACTTCTTGGGTAAAGTCGATGAACAGCACGAAGCTGAAGAACAAGTGGCGTTCGCCGATGTCTTGATCCTGAACAAAATCGACCTCGTTGACGAAGCGGAGCTCGCAAGCGTTAAGGCGAAAATTCGGTCCATCAACCCGCATGCGAGGCTTTTCACAACCACGAAGTCCGGTGTCGATCTTCAGAATATCTTGGATCAGGGTTCGTTCGACTTGCAGAAGCTTCTAGAAATCGAACCCGGTTTTCTGGAGGAGGACCCAGAAGATCATGAACATGATGACAGCATCACTTCAGTCTCCCTTACGTGCGACCAACCCATTAACGCCCGGAAATTCTCGGAATGGATGCGCACGCTTATTCGCGAACGGGGCACCGACATTTTCCGCTCTAAAGGTATTCTGAAAATCGACGGGGACGATCGTCGCTACGTGTTCCAGGGCGTTCATATGGTCATGGACTCTGAATGGGGCGCGCCGTGGGACGAAACTTCGCCATCCAGCAAATTGGTGTTCATTGGACGCAATCTTGATGAGGGCACGCTCAATGAAGCCTTCGCAGCCTGTGCAGATATGAAGGTCACGGTATGAGCTTGGCTGTGCGGGATGGTATAGATTTCGGTACAACGAAGCTCGCTGTTGGCGTTTCATCACGACATTTGGACTTTGAAGCCAATATTACTGCGCTGACATCGATACCGACGTCCCTTGATGGCCGTAGTTTCGCCGCGGGCCTTGGCGATGGCGCAGTTGTCGTTTTTGGCGCTGACGGAAGCGCCGGGCCCGAGTTGAACGGACATGATGCAGCCGTCACAGGGTTGGCGGCTCTTGGGTCGACATTGTTTTCCGCCGCCCAAGACGGAAAACTCATCGCGCATGACCTCGTTTCCGGTTCCAGTACGATTTTGCTCAGTAAACCGGGACGCTGGATCGACAGTATCGCGGCTTCTCCGAAATCGGGGTGCGTTGCGACCGTCGTGGGTAAGGAAGTCTTGATCATTCCGACGGAGATGAGCCCAAGAGATGCTGTTGACGCGCGCTTCGCCAATCACCCTAGCAGCGTGTCTGGTTTAGCGTTTTCTCCGGATGGGCAACGTATCGCCGTTAGCCATTACAATGGCGTCACCATGTGGCCAATAAATGGTGAGTCAGATGGAGAGACACTGAAGTGGAAGGGCTACCACATTGGCGTTTCTTGGTCGCCAGACAGCCGTTTCATTGTCTCGGCTACCCAAGAGCGGGAGTTGCATGTTTGGGATTTGCTTGAGGAGAAAGACTTCCGCTTGGGAGGCTATCCCTCGAAGACGCATGAATTGGCTTGGACCAGCCCGGACGCAGGTCCTGTAAAACTTGCTTGTTCGGGTGCGGACGTCATCACTGCTTGGCCGTTTGGCGACGTTGGGCCTGGGCGCCTTCCACCCGTTGAGATTGGCTATGTCTACAGCGGACGCGTTTCGACGGTTTCGCCACACCCGAACCGACCTTGGGTCGCAGGTGGGTATACGACTGGCACGGTGCTGGTTGGCGGCCTGCAAAAAGGGGAAGCGGCATTCGCGCGCATTGCCGACAATCAGGAGATTACCGGACTTGCTTGGGCCTCCGATGGATCGGTGCTCGCGTCCGGAACCCGCCGTGGACGGGTCGATCTCATCACCGTTGGAGAATTGAAGGTCCGTTAGCCGTTTCGTCCGTTCCCCACCATGCGCTTAGGATAGCATAGATATTTGTCTGTTTCACATAAGATCATCGTTTGTACTACCTGTAGGCTGCGGATAAATCCCAGTCGGCGCGCGTCGACAAGCAACATGACGGCGGGTCGGTCGACAGGCGAAGCCGCCACAGAACCGGGTAAAAAGCTTGCGGCGAAACTTCGAGACGCTCTTATAGGCGCTGGGGCTCGTGTCGATCACGGCAAACGATGCCCGTCGTTCGAAGTCTTGGAAGCTGCTTGTATGGCTGGATGCAGCCGTCCTTGCACGGTGGCGTATATCGCGGACAATAAGGCGACCTACTTGTTTGGAGACCTGGACCCTGATGACGATCTTGCACCCCTGTTGGAGTTTGCGGATCAATACGCCCGCCTTGAAGACGGCTGGTGCTCGTCAACAGAGCGCCCGCTAGGCCTAACGGGTAAGACGTTGGCCCGTGTTCCAGCGTTGAGCGGTGTCCGGCTCAATTTGGGCGGAGGAACATTATGAACGCGTGTCGCCTTATGCGGCCCGTATTGGAGGTAAAAAGCGCCTCGTCTCACACAGCGGGCGGCATCCTCAAAGACCGGGTCTGGTTGGTTGACCGTGTCAGCTTCACCGTGGCGCAGGGTGAGATCCTCGTCTTAGTCGGTCGCAACGGCGCCGGTAAGACCAGCCTTATTCGGATGATTGCGGGTCTCGCCCAGCCCAATGCCGGGGAAGTTCTCCTCAACCAAGCGCCAATGCATAGCTACAGCTATTTGGAACGCGCCCGCCATGTCGCCTATGTCGGCCAAGTTGGCGATCCCGATGGCCGACTGACGGTCTTCCAATATGTCGAGCTTGGCCTGATGCCGCATGGCAACCTTCGCCAAGCCTCCCTGAGGGATCGTGTGGGGCATGCCCTGGCCGTCGCTGGACTTGAAGGGTTCTCCGATCGTCGACTGCAGACCCTTTCAGGGGGCGAAAGGCAACGCGCGAAATTGGCCCGTGCGATTTGTCAGCGTCCTGTACTGCTGGTCTTGGATGAACCGACCAACCACCTGGACCCATGCGCGCGGGGTGAGCTGCTCAGTTTGGTCGCTTCGCTTGGAATCGCCGTTGTGGCGGCTTTGCACGACCTCACCCTGGTTGACGATTTTGCAGACCAAGTCGCTGTGCTGGAAAACGGGCGAATGCTGGCATGCGGATCACCCGTTGAGACCCTAACGGGGCCGCGTGTGCGTGAGGTTTTTGACGTTAATCTACACCGCCTCCCAAATCCAAGAAATGGGCAAGCCATCCCCGTTCTGGACGTACCTATCCGCCGTCGCGATGCGCGCGGTGTTCCACTCACTACAATCTGAAGCCAAGGAGCAATTTGATGCGACTACCGATTAAGAGTTTGATGCTGGGGTTCTTGGCGAGCTCAGCCGTCGCACTGCCTGCTTCCGCCGAGCCCGTTACAGTAGATAACTGCGGCACACCGATCGTTTTCGAAAACACGCCAGAACGGGTTGTAGTCCACGATATCAATATGTCGGAAATGGCTTTCGCCCTTGATCTTCAGGACCGCATGGTTGGCGTGACTGGGATTACTGGTTGGTACAAAACCAGCGAGGCTTTTGATGAGCAGCGCGGCGACATTCCTGAACTCGCACCCCGCTACCCGACGATGGAAAACTTGATCGCCGCTGAGCCGGACTTGTTCATTGCTGGTTGGTATTACGGGATGCGGCCCGGCGGTGAAGTGACACCGGACACGCTTGAAGCGCAGGGTGTGCAAACGCTTGTTCTGACCGAAAGCTGCATCCACCTAAATGATGACCGGCCGGCTGCATCAATGGATTTGTTATTTGATGATATGCGTCGTCTCGGCGCCGTTTTTGACAAAGACGATCAAGCGGCCGCCTTGGTCGCCGGTTGGGAAGAGCGGCTTGCTGAAATCAGCCGGGTTGTCCCGGAGGAAGAACGTCTCCGCGTCTTCCTGTACGACTCCGGAGACGACGCCCCATTCACGGCGGGTCGCTATGCTATCACGACAGCTATGATTGAGGCCGCAGGCGGTGTAAATGTGATGGGCGATATGGAGACCAGTTGGGGGACGGCCTCTTGGGAGGCTGTCGCCGCGCGCAATCCCCAATTCCTTATCCTGCTCGACTATCAGGATGGCGACGGCGCTGAGGGCTTGCTTGCATTCTTGAAAGAGCACCCAGTGATGTCTTTGACAGACGCCGTGCGAAATGAGCGGTTCGTACCGCTTCGCTACGAGGAATTGACGCCTGGCCCTTCCAACATTGAGGCCATCTCGAAGATCGCTGAGGCCATGTACCCTGAGAGCTTCTAAGGCGGACGTCGCCCCCCACCCACCACGCCGGGCCATTCTGCCTCCGGCCTACTGGGTTTTCCCAGGGTTGGCCTTGCTTTTTGCTTTGGGCCTGATTGCGATTGCAGTCGGCGCCGTTCAATTGCCTTTGCAAACAGTCGTCGACGCCTTGTTGTCCGCGTTGTTGGATGAACCGGGCGCTGGCGATGCGCCCACGGATCGCATCGTCATTGACCTGCGTCTTCCCAGGGCTCTTTTGGCGATCCTGACAGGCGCTGGCCTTGGTGTTGTTGGCTGCTTGCTGCAGACAGTCACACGAAACGACCTTGCCGACCCGTTTCTGTTCGGTTTGTCATCAGGCGCCGCCGCCGGCGCTGTGCTCGTGATCACCGTAACCGGCGATGTCCTTGGTTTCTGGACCCTTCCGATCGCCGCCTTCGCAGGCGGAATGATGGCGTCGGTGGTTGTCTTGGTCTTAGTCGCGAAGCTCCTGAAAGAAGGGCCCGCACGGTTGATTCTGGCTGGGTTGGCCGTCTCCTTTCTTTTCATGGCGGTCACCAACTATTTGGTGTTCGCCGGCGACCAACGCGCAGCGCATTCTGTCTTGTTCTGGACTTTGGGCGGTCTGGGATTGGCGCGATGGAACTTGTTGCCGATAGCGTTTGTTGGATTTGGCGTTGTTTTTGCCTTCGCCTTGCTGCGACATCGACAGTTTGATGGATTGCTGGCCGGTGACGAGACAGCAATGACGCTGGGCGTCAATGTGCACCGTTTGCGCAAGCTTACTTTCTTAGTGTGCGCCTTTTCGACCGCTGCGTTCGTCTCGGTCACGGGCGTGATCGGCTTTGTCGGCCTGATGGTGCCGCATCTTGCACGCAGCCTTACCGGTCCGCTGCATGCCAATTTGGTTGTACTTTCGGCCATTTTCGGCGCAGCCATATTACTGATGAGCGACATAGTCGCGCGCACCATCCTCATGCCGCAGGAACTGCCCATCGGCATTGTCACCACGTCGATTGGAGCGTTGTTTGTTCTTGGTCTGGTTCGTCGTCTGTGAGCCGCACGTACTCGAATTAGTGATGCATATGAACTGAAGGAGCGCCCCCCATGAGTCGTCCGCCATTCCCACCCTTCGATGAAGAGACTGCACGCAAGAAAATACGTGCGGCCGAAGACGCATGGAACAGTCGAGATCCTGCAAAGGTGGCGCAGGCCTATACCACGGACAGCCGTTGGCGGAACCGTTCCGAGTTTCCGCGAGGACGCACAGAAATCGAGGCGTTCCTGACCCGCAAATGGGAACGAGAGTTAGATTATCGCCTCATCAAAGAGCTCTGGGCGTTTGGCGGTAATCGTATAGCCGTTCGCTTTGCCTATGAATGTCATGATAAGGATAGCAATTGGTTCCGGTCCTACGGCAACGAGAATTGGGAATTCGATGATGAAGGCTACATGTCGATACGTCATGCCAGCATTAATGATGTGCCGATCCAAGAGTCAGAAAGGCTCTTCCACTGGCCTCAGGGACGAAGACCAGATGACCACCCCGGGCTAACGGAATTGGGTCTGTAAGCCCATCAAAATCTGCCAGACCCTAGGGCATTGGTCTGAGTTGACTGGCGTTTTAGTTGGGGCCGATATTCTCCGTGGACGAAGAACTCTCTAAGAATGCTCAAAATCTGGTCTTCGCCAGAAATAGCACCGGTAAATCCTTTCTTTCCCGAGCGTTCCGCTATCTCGATCGGCTGGGGCAAGGCAAGGATGTTTCTAAAGCGGCCTTCAATCTAGTTTCGGACGAGTCGCCAGACGCCAACGGCTCATTGATCTTCTACCCCTAAGATGGGCTAATTATTTTGAAAATTCTACCGAGAGTTTTTTAAAGAAGGAAGAAGTTAAAGCGCAGACGGTTCAGTGAGCGAGCGGGACCGTGGCGCCGGTGAGGCCACGCAGGCACGCACAACCAGGTCACTAGAGTGCTGAAGGAGAGTGAGGCCGGTGCGTCGACGGACTATCTTTGCCGGCGTTACGGGATCTCCCCGGCGACCTTCTACAATTGGCGGAAGAAGTATGGCGGGATGGAAGTATCAGAGGCGAAGCGGCTTCGAGCGCTGGAGAATGAGAACGGGAAGCTGAAGCGGATCGTCGTCCGGCTCCACGGTTAGACGGACTTCCCTTTCAAAAGAGGGGCCAAGCGGGGCTCAGGTCGTATGGCCAAAGCTAATTTCAGTGACGATTTCAAACGGGATGCGGTAGCTCAGATCACCGAGCGGGGCTATCCGGTACCGGAGGTTTCGGCCCGTTTGGGCGTGAGTCAGCATTCTCTTTACGCTTGGAAGAGGAAGTTCGCAGCCTCTTCTGGCGGAGAAGACAAGGATTCCGAAATCCGGTGTTTGGAGCGTGAACTGACCCGGGTGACCGAGGAGCGCGTCATCCCTAAAAAAGCCACCGTGTTTTTCGCCAGGGGTGAGGCGTGAGCCCGCCATCGGTTCAAGGGGGCATGCCGAACAAGTGAGATACGCGTTCGCCGCCGAACATCGTTCGTTGTATTCGGTGCGGGCGATGCGCCGCTGCCTTCGCATCCATCCGAGCGGCTTCTATGCCTGGCTCAAGAACCCGCAGGGCAAGCGTGCTCGGGAGGACGCCCGGCGGACCGAACTGATCCGGAAGGCCTGGACGGAGAGCGGCAGGGTGTACGGCTATCGTAAGCTGCACGATGATCTGTTGGACCAGGGCGAGACATGCTGCCCGAACCGGGTTGCCCGTCTGGCGAAGTTGGCCGGCGTCAAAGCCCAGATCGGCTACAAACGCCGGCCTGGCGGCTACGGCGGCAAGCCGTCATTGGTTGTCGACAACGCGCTGGACCGGCGGTTCGACGCGACGGAACCCGATCACGCCTGGGTGACGGACATCACCTACATTCGGACGATGGAGGGCTTCGTCTACCTCGCCATCGTGATCGACCTCTACTCCAGGCGCATTGTCGGATGGTCAATGCAGAGCCGTCAGACGGCCGACCTTGTCCTGCAGGCGCACCTGATGGCGGTATGGCGCAGGAAGCCTGAGCAGAAGGTGCTGACCCACTCTGACCAAGGCTCACAGTTCACCAGCATGGACTGGGCCGCCTTCCTGAAACACCACGGCTTGGAGCACTCGATGAGCCGACGCGGCGACTGTCACGACAACGCCTTGGCCGAGAGCTTCTTCAATCTGTTTAATCGAGAGAGGATACGGCGCCGGACATATAAAATCCGCGTCGAGGCCCAGCAAGACGTGTTCGACTACATCGAGATGTTCTACAATTCAAAGCGGAAGCATGCGAGGAACGGGATGCTGTCGCCCGTCGAGTACGAAAGACAGCAGGAACTGAAACCCGAAGGTGTCTAGAAAACTCGGGGCTATTCAGTTCAAACACCGCTGCGTTAAATGAAATCCTCAAACGGCGTCCACACCGGACGCATACCCTTCAGGCCGATATGAAGCTTTTTGATCCGGCCTTCGCTCCGTATGATGATCTCCATCCCCGCGACTTAAAGCCGTTGTAGATGCGGGCGATACCTTTCCAGTCGCGCAGCGCAGGATCTTACGTCACGTGAGGACCAAGACTTGTATGGAGCTACCTCAAAAACGAAGGCACATGGGTAGCAGATTACACTTCCTGCTTGGAGGACTATCCGCTCAAACGGTTGTTGGACGGCGGGTTACGTGAATGTGCTCCCTGATCCGTCAAGATCATCGTTGGACTCTGTCGCTATGTCCGTCGCAGTCGAATCGTCGCTGGTAGGTGGCTCCGACGCTGATGGGGCCGGATCGGCCGACTCGCCATAGCTTCCACCCACCGTATCTGTTTCGTCCTCCAACAACGGTGACGGAGCGCCTCCATTTGTCTCGTCTGATGGGGCGCTGCTATCGGTCGATGACGGAACACTATCGAAGCTCAACGATTCTTCAGGCCCCGATAGGAAGGATCCAGAGCTAGGCGTGCTCGACATCTCTATTGGATCCGGCGTTCCGGCGAAGCCTTCTGGGATTTGGACAGTAACGCTCGCCTCTTCGCTCCACGTGTTGTCTTCACTCAAGACGACATAGGTGAACACGGCGTCCACGCCGGCGGGCGGCGGCGTATCGTCGGCGTCGAGGACCCAATAGAGGTCGTGGGATTTTGTAAGCACCGCTGAACCAGTCCCCGCGTCGATATCCTCTTGCGTTACTTTCTCCAATTCGGTCGAGGTGCTTGATGTGAACCGATCGACATAGAGGGTCCCATAGGTCGGAAGCTGCGCGATGTGGAACTCCGTGATCGCCTTGCTGCTGCCGAGATAGTAGCCGCCGAGATCAGGCGTTGAGTCGTTGAGATCGTCGTCACCGATCACATTATCAATCAATGATTGAGTGGTCCGGTATTCCATCTCAAGATCGAAACGCCGAATCAACAACGGATTAGGATCGGCATCCGGATAGTCGGCGGGCGGCGTTTCGACAACCTCCGCCACGGTCTCGACGGCGTCGGCGACCGGCGGTGATTTGTCAATAATCCGGCCATCACCCTCACTGCGGCGAACAAAGATGGGACCGCCGGTATTCTCGTACCCTTCGATCTTCAGCTTCAGGATGGTCTCGCCGCTGGCCAGCGCCGGCGCGTCGCTCGCTCTTGGTATGCTCACCGAAACCGAATTCGACGTATCCTCGATGACGACGGATCTTGTATAGGAGAAGGCCCCGCCGCCCAGATCCGCCTCTTGCCAACCATCCGCAAGAATGGCGGGGATATCGAAGTGGCTCTTCGTCAACGCCACGCCGTCCAGGGTGAAACTCAGATCGACCGTCGTGTCGACGGTTCCTTGCGGCATCGTCGAGACATCGCCGTCATTCGGTCCGTTTAGGCTGAGGTCGAAGACCAGCGCCTGCCCATCGTTCGCCGACGCATTGCTGACTTCGAGCACCGCGGTGGATTGATAGCTGTTGACCCGTTCGCTTCCGATGACCACACGGCCTTCTTCGGTCCAGCGGTCATCGCCCGTCGCCGCGGTGCCGGCCGTATTGCCGGCCTGATAGGTGAAATCGATCTGACCGCCAAGTGCTGCAACCGAAACAGGTGTAACCCCCGCAATATCGTGACCACTGGTTGATCCGGGCGGCAGCAGGCTGCCGTCCCAATAGTGGAGCGGCCGTATCTCCATCCGGTCGAATTCCTGTTCCGTCAGCCGCAATTGCATTCTGATATCGTTGACCGAGGCTAACCTGACGTCGTGGTCCGGATAAATCAGATCGCCGACCGGTCGGTCCTCTTCCGCCACCGAGTCCGGGTTTACGCCGAACGTGCCCGTGTGCACCAACTCGCCGGCCCGGAACAGTTTGATCTCACTGACCACGTGGTAGAGTTTCCCGTCGTCGCCGGTCTCCCATGTCCGGCCGTCGAAGACGAGGTCGAGTTCACTGAACACATCGCCGAAATTGACTGCAAAGACTTCCGGATGGCCGGAACCGTCCTCTCTTCCGGCTTGGACCCTGCTGTAGAAATCGTCGTTGGATACGATGATAAAGGACTCAGTACTCTTTCGCAGGTCTGCGCTGAGACCGTCTAGCCCATAAGCCGATAGTTCGAAATCTGCAAAGACCGATGTCACATTCTCCAACTGGGGCCCAAGAATAGACGTGTTGAAGAAGATATAGGAGAAGGGCGTCTCCCCTTCGCCGGACTTAAACGCGCGAGAGTTCGACGAGTTCTGAAAATCGGACCAAACGAGGAAATGGCCGTCCGTTGCGTCGAAAACTTCATACTCGTCGAGCGTGTTTCGATTGCCTGTATATGAATAATTTCCTGGGACAGTCACTTGATAATTCGTACTGAGGATCCCGTACGCCGGTCCCTCTATGATGCGCATCTGGGTATACGCTTCTAAGTTGACCGGATCCCAACCGCCGACATCCGGGCCGACCGAGATGTCATCGCCTTGACGGAAGGCGTCCGTCGTCGGCTCCACATCCGGGTCATATATATCGGCGCGCCGTTCTTCTACGCTTAAGCTGGAATCTTCGCCCAATTCGAAGAAAGTGGCGAAAAATTCTCGGGGAGCGAAACTGCTCTCTTGGGTGGCGGCGTAGCTCGATCCGAAGCTGGTGACGACATTGTCGGCGGCGAGGCCAATCTGACCCGCGGCGCTTCGATCGAAGGCGACTACGGTGGCTTCTGAATTCGCGATCCCATCCACCTGGACATAGAAGACCTCGTTAAACTCGGTGTCGTCCGTGTCGTGCAGGATGGGTACGCTGAAGGTCTGGGATGACGCGCCGGCGGGAATTGTTACGGTGAAGCTGCGGGATGACCCGCCTTCCGGATTCGCATAGTCGGCGTTGAACGTGGCCAGACCGTCGGCGTCATCCGAGAATCGCAATGTGACCGTCGTGTCTTCGGTCAAGAAGTCCACCAGATCGTGCCGGCCCGTTTCCCGATCGAATTGCCGAAGCTCCAAGGTGAAGGTTGAATTGACCGTTGTTCCTTCCGCTTCCGGTTCTGCAACGGCCTGCGCGTCGCGGATGAAAAGCTTCACGATCGGCTTTTCAGTAGGCGCGATAATAATATCGGCGGCCTCGCTCAAAGCATCCGCCTCGACCTTGTATTGCAGGTCGACTTGGGGCGGCTTCGACGCCTTTTTCACATCGATGCCGTCGAGATAGAAATCGCTGGCGTCGTTACGGGTTGCGGCCCCGGCATCGGTCAAGCCGGTGTTCAGCGACGAAATTTCGAGCCGGTCGAACACATAATCGCCGAGATCGAAATACCAGCTCGCGTATCCGCCGTCGGGCAAGAAATGTGCGTCGGTCTGTGGGGAGACCTGTCGGTCCACATTGGCGCCCAAGCCGAAACTCACCGTATCCAGCAATTCGCCGTCGCTGTAGACCTGTACTTGGCCAACCTCGCCTTCATCTTCGCCTGCGAAGAAGGCCGAGACATGAATTCTGGCGTCCGTGACGTTCTGCGGCGTCGAGCTTACGCCTTGGTTGCTGTTGAAATCGACAACGATGGTCTCGCTGACGCCGTCGAAGATGCCAAAGCCCTGATTGATCTCGGCCTGCCATTCCGGATTGTCGTTGAAGCCGGTCCCGGGCGCTTCGCCGCGAATACCCATGCCGCCCTTGACGATATCAAGCCCGTCCTGCGTCACGATCGTGCCTTTTCTTCCGTCGTGCTTATAGGCGGTGAATCTGACCCCCAGTTCTTCGAAAGACTCGCCAGTATCGAGTGACTTAGGAACTTCCCATTCATACAGCGGCAAATCGATGCCGCCGATACGGATCACCTCGTCACCGGTGGCGAGGTCGTTGCGCGTCACCACCCAGTAGAGATCATCGCTGGTCGTCAGCCGCAGAGCGCCGTCGCCGGTCTCCGCGTCTGGCGCGAGCAAGTCGCCCTCTGTGAGCGCTATCCAACCGGCGCCCGTCGGATCGTCGCCGCCGATATCCGCATACAGCGTTCCATGGGTCGGAAGCGCGGTCCCGACCAGATAGAAACCCATATCCGCTTCCGCGGTGCCCGCCGAATGCCCGCCCAGATCGGCCGGATCGCCATCCGCACCCGGCTCCAGAACCGTAATGTCGCCGTCCAGGGACGGGGTCGGTAGCCCGACATCGCCCGCGTCCGCGCCGATATCGAGCTTCTTGAAATAAAGAACCTCACTGATCGCAAGACCGGTCGGCGGCGCGTCGTCATATTGCGTCAGAACCGGGTCCGCTTGAACCAGCGTATCGATGGTGACGGTGGCCGGATCGCTTTCAACGCCGTTGGCGACCGCGACATAGGAGAAGGAGACCGTATCCTCGCCGTTTAAGTCACCGCTATTGCCGCTCGTCAGCACCCAGTGCAGATCGTCACTATCGGTGAATGTCGCGGTTGTGGAATCCAACGGAGTCCACTCATCTTCGCTTGATACTTTATAGACGACACCGTGGTTGGGAAGCGTGTTTAGCCGGAAGGTCACCGGACCGCCGCTCGTCACGTGCCCGCCGAGATCCGGGGAACTAAATTGCTCCGAATCGCCGATCTCCGACGGCCCAAGCCTTACGTCGAAGCTGCGATGCTGCAGCACCTCTTCGCCAGTTGGCGGCGCATATCCCAGAGCCGCCAGCTCCGCCGTCGTCGCCAGTTCGGCGACCGCCTCGACCGTGTCCGCCTCCGGCTGTGGCACCACATCCAGGATGTTCCCCGTCGCCAAGCCGTCCAGAATGTTGAAATCCGTATCGGATCCCCGCTGCGCCCGATCGATCGTAACGGTGACCGGCTCCGGCCCCTCTCCGAAGTCCGTGTCTCCAAGTGTCGTGATGGAGAGGGTGGCGCTGGTCTGACCGCCGCTGATCGTGATCGCCCGCTCATAGACGCCGGCGCTCCCGTCCACCGCGCTCCATCCGGACAGACTGATGTCGCTCGAGGTTAGCTCGTCCGAAAGCGTCAGCCGAACATAAGCGACCGTGCTGGTCCCGCTGTTCGGCAGGTCTGAATAGGCATAGTTGCCGGGCGCCGACAGCGTGATCGTGTAGTCGAGCGCGTCGCCCTCGTTGACCGACGGCGCGTCGCTGATTGAGATTTGCGGCGTCGGATCGGGTTGCTGAATGACAACGGCGGCGGCGGCGCTTTCAAAAGTCTCTCCAACCGTCGCATAAGCGAAATCGACATCGGCGTTGAAGGTTGGCGGCTGGCTGTCGGTATTGGTCAGGACCCAATGCAGGTCGTCTGTCTCCTCAAAGACGGCCGCGGACAGGTCCGTCGTCGTCGTATCGGCAAGAAGGGTCCACGAGCCGGCGCCGTTGGCCTTATAGAGCGCACCGTAGTTCGGCGCTTCCGTCAGCCGGAACGTCACTGGATCAAAGGCGGCGGACGCCCCGGCGAGATCAGGCGCGCCCTCTGCCTCAACATCGCCGATCTCATCGGCGCCGATCTCGACAGAAAAACTACGATGCTGAAGCGGCGCGCTTCCCGGAGGCGGTGTGTAGCCTAGCGCCTCAAGTGTCGCGGTCTCGGCGATCTCGGCTGTCGTTTCGACCGCATCCGCCTCGTAGGCCGTAAAGTCGTCAACCAATCCATCCGCAGACGGCACGGCGATTGTGAAGCCGCCGTTCGTGTTGTCGGCATCCAGGATCGTCAGCGTCAGCGTCTCTGTCGCTTCTGCAAAATGATCGAGCAAGGTCGGGATGGCGACGTCGTAATTCGCCGTGTTTTCCGGGATCGTCACGTCTCTCGTAAAGCGTGTCGCGTCCTCCGGGTCCTGGGTCCATTCCGACAGGTCAAGGTCGTCGGCGGTCAGCGCAACCGCTGTGTCGCCCGCAGACACCGTCAATCCCAGCGTCACTGTTGTCGCCGCGCCTGACTGAACCGTGTCGCCGTAAGCGCCCGTCCCGCCCGACGGCGACAGGGTCAACGCATAGCTGAGGGTTCCGCCTTCATTGACCGTCGCGCTGTCGGCGATGGCGATCTCGGCTGGGGGCACGTCAGCGATCAGGCCGACGCCCGTCCCGTCGGCGACCTCGAAGCCGCCGGCGGCGTTGACCACGGAATGGATCGTGACCGAGACCTGTTCGGTGTCTTCCGCAAGCGCGTCGATCTCGGTCGGGATCGTGACCGCGCCGCTGGTCGCGCCGGCGGCGAGCGCGACTTCTTTGCGATACACCGTCGATCCGCCCGATGTGGCGGCGGTCCAGCCGGTAAGGTC
>JAAUYH010058176.1_pt1 | contig 44749 bp, 31 predicted proteins | sample 7278061 | NCBI WGS metagenome assembly JAAUYH01 (sample SAMN14350203, study PRJNA611818) | marine sediment metagenome | isolation source: surface marine sediment (0.6m) | place: French Polynesia: Moorea | collected 2018-08
GATACAAACGCGATCTTGGAATAACTCTTCACCATCATCGCCCAATGGGAGCACGAGTTCAACAAATGCTACATAATCATCACTCCGCACCTGATTGGCCGGCCTCTTGAGAATGAAAATGAGAATGAGGGCCACCACTGACCTCATCGCCAGTCCCCGCGAGGGCCTCTATGCCATGAGTGGTTGTCGCCATGTCTGCGCTCTGGAACTGCTGGCCCGGGGGCAGGCAGGGCAGCTCAAGGCAAAACACCGCGCCTTTGCCAATGCCGCCACTATAGCCCGTCAGAGTGCCGCCGAGCTCTTGCGCAGCAATGCGCGCCACATGGAGCCCAATGCCCCGCTTATCGGCCTTGGTGGTGAAGCCAAAGTGAAAGATCTGCTCGCAGTGCTCGGGCGCAATGCCGATTCCGTTGTCGCTCACGCGATAACAAATGCGCTCCGGGGCCACTTGCTCCAGGGTCAGTAACACACGACCTTGGGGCTCTGGTCCCATCGCCATCGCATCCACTGCGTTGCGCAGAATGGCTAGCAAAATCTGCACCACGCGGTGTTGCTCTACCTGGATCCATCCGACATCCGCGATATCAAAATCTACTTTGATCCCGCGAGTCTGAAATGCATCCCCCGTCAGCGTTAGCGCGTTGCGCAGTAAGGTCGCAGGATCGATGGACATACGCTGCTTGCTCGCGCCAAAGTACGACTCCTGCCAGGCGAGAATGCTCGTCATTTGACTGAGCTTGTCGGCAACTCCGCTGAGCTCAACCACCGTTTCCCGATGATCCTGCGTTAGGGTTTGGGCCAATTTACCCAGGTAGTCGGGCACGAGATATCCCTGCTGGCCTTCTGCCAGAAATTGTCGCAGACTTCCTTGATGCTGTGACAGGAGCTGAGCAACCTTGCCTAGGTTGGCAGTCTTTGCTTGGCTGTTGCGTTCGATCAAGGTGTCGATGGATACACTGACGCTATTCAGTACATTGCCAATATTGTGTAGCGTGCTCGCGGCGACCTCTGCCATCCCCGATTGCCGGGCGATATCGTAAGCGGTTTTATAGATGGAATCCCGCTTGGCCTGGGCTTTTTCGAACTCGTCGATCTCGGCCATCATGCGCCTATTGGCATGGCGAAGCGCCCGCGTACGCTGCTCTACCCGCTCCTCCATGCGCTGATAGAGCAATGCGTTATCGAGAGAGATCGCCGCCTGCGCGCACAACACCTCCAGGAGTTGTATCTTGTCAAGGGTAAAGGTATTTTCCTCGCCATGGTCTTCTAAATAGGCCATGCCGATCAGCTTGCCCTGCTTGACAACCGGCACGCAAACCGCAACGCTGGGGTGATATTTCGTCAGATATGTGTCTTGTTCACAGCGAGCACCTGGGCTCGTATTGGTAAAAATCACGGTTCGCAGTAGTCGGACAGCATCGTCGATCAGCGAAATCGGCAACTGTTCTTGTGTCTGCAAACGACGCGGATGCAACACAATCTTGTCGGTGTCCGCGGTGGTTTCAGCTTCGATCCACAGTTCATTTTCCCGGATGAGCAGCAGAGTGCCGCGATGAGCGCGAGTGCGCTCGATCATCATGCGCAGCAGGCGCTGCAGCAGATCGGGAAGTTGGATCGCGCTCGAAATTTCATGCGATGCCGAAGTCACCAGCGATATGTCGAGGTGGGAATCCCGAACAGGTAAGGAGGTCGCAAAGGGCGCACTCGCGGGATTGTACGGCATGTGCAAATCCAACGACGCCAGAATCCGTGAATATCGCGTCACCAGCGCCTTTGCCTTTTCGATAGCGCCCCAATGCTGGAAACTATCTATGGCCTTTTGCAAATACAGCTGCGCGAACGAAAGGCTCCCACGCCTGAGCCAAAACCGCCCCACGAGCTCGTGTGCCAGTGCCTCGCGAAAACTGTCTCCATATTGTCGAGCGTCGGCAATCGCACGACTGTAGTGCGTCATCGCGGTGGGCACATCACCATCCACTCGTGCGATTTCAGCTTCGACGAGCCATGCCTTATGCGCGAAATTCTCGGGGCATATCTCAGCCCAACCGCGCAGTTGTCGCGCGCAATCACCTAGGCGTTCGCGCAAATAGCGAGCCTCCCATGGTCCCCCTGGCGCGAGTTCTTGGGGTGGAAAGAACGCTTCCGCGTCGTCCTCGATACAGGCGGCATAAATGAGCGCGGCATGAAACACGTACTCAGGAGCCAAGGTGTGCGTATCCGCCACTGATAGATATTTTTCGGCCCGCGCGATCGACCCCAATGCAGACTGATACTCTTCCGACAAATAAAAATGAATAGACTCTAACAGATAATATAAGAAGATGAGAAATTCGTCTTCATGCTCTTCAATCGGGTAATGAAATGGCTTTAGGCTGCCGGCTCGCCTGCTTTCCACTGGGTCGTTATCAGACTCGACACCGCCGATGAGGCATTGCAGAAGCTGACGCAAAATGCCGAGTTCCGCCGCCATCAAGGCATTGTTGGTCTGTTCGACAAAGTGCAAATACTTGCGGCAATCATTGTAGATCTGCGTAATATTCGCTCCACTGGAGAACTGGTGCATGGGAATCTGGTAGCCGCTAAATCCGGCATAAATAAGATCGCCCGACGACCGTCCAGCGCCATACGATTCTTCAAGGGTGCGGATACCGTAGTTGTATGGCCAACGCCAATAACTGATCCAACCACCATAGACGTGGAGAATTTTGGCGCGATAATCACTCCAGCCATGAGCGGCCTCCATCTTGACCGCGACCTCGCAGAACGCCACGGCAGTGGCAATATCCGAGGACTGCCGGTGCACAACAATGGCCCAAATCGAACACGCAAAGCACGTTGCATCGGTGATGCCGTGATCGATCGATACGTTGAGCATTTTCGATGCCACCCAGGCCAAGATATCGGGGCCGATATTGTATGCCGGCGATGCCAACTCGGACAGGAGACGCATTAGTACCCGCTGAGGCTCAGCCGTCATTGCAGGCAGGGAGAGTAAATGCTCCGCTCCGAGATCGGAGATTTTTTGGTTGAGCATCTGATGCTCATTGTCCGCCAACCGCCGCCAATCGTCCTCGTTCGTGGGTAGTTCAATCCCCAGGAGCGACAGCCCCTGACGCGCAGATGCCAGGGCTTCGTTATAGGAACCGCTATTGGTCTTCAGAGTGAGTTGCATAATGCAGACATCGACTTTTTCTAGCGTCGCCTGCATTTTGTCCAGGGTATATTCGAACCGTGCTTCGGCACCAGGAAAGTCGCCGCAGAGATATTGACATTCGGCACATTCTTTGTACAGGTCGCGGGCCAACCTATACTCGGTCTGCCAACTGTCCTCGGGCAGAATTTCGATGGCGAATTGTAAGTATTGCAGGGCGATGGGATAGGCGCTGGCGTGTTTGGCCCGCAGTCCAGCGCGGAGGTTCATGCACGCCAACCAGCTGCGTACTTGCGGAGACGTTGAGCATTCGGCGCCCGCATCCAGATGATTGACGATGTCAAAAATGTGGTCGCCGTACTCGTCGCCCTCGACTTGCCGCAGATAGATGTTGCCGATCTCCCAGTGGAGCTTAGCCGCGCTATGACTGCCGACCAATTTGGGCAGGATTTGCCGAAACACTTCACGAAACCGATCATGGGCAAATTTGAACTCGTAGCCGTTGTATTCACTCGCATCTCCCCGACGTTTTGTCAGCTGCGACGTCGCGTAAATAAACTGCTCTTCCAACGCCGGCAGCAGATCTTCATAGACCGTGCGCGCCGGTTCGCCACTCAGCTCGGTGATGATGTGTAGATCCCACGAAGTGCCCACACAGGATGCCAGAGCAAGTAGGCGCTGTGTCGCTGCCGGCAGGGCGGATACGGTGCGCTCGATGAGGGCGGCCAAATTATCCGTCATGGCCATTGCCGATACCTCGGCGGTATCCCATTGCCAACAGCGGCACTCTTCGTCAAAGGTAAGCAGACCTTCCCGATGCAGGGTGCTCAGGAATTGCTTGACGAAAAATGGATTCCCATCGGTCTTGGCCATGATCAGCTCTGCGAGCTGCTGGTTGTCGTTGGTATCCTCGCTGGTGTCTTCGTTGATATTGGGGCCGATGGTATCTCTGACCAGCGCAGTAATGCTATCGATATCGAGACATGAAAGGGCAATTTCATCCACTGAAATATCGGCATTGCGCATATTGCGCAGCGTATTGGTCAGCGGATGCGCGATATCGATCTCATCGCTACGATAACTGGCAATAATCAATAGATGCTGGATCTGCCTGTCACTCAAAATACTCTCTATGAGTTTGAGCGAGGCGGAATCGGCCCATTGTAAATCGTCGAGGAAGATGGCGACGGGATGCTCAGGGCGGCAAAAAAGACGCAAGAATGCGCGAAAGACGTAGCTGAATAGTGTCTGGAGTTCAGTGGCCACGAGGGTCGGAACCGGTGGCTGCGGGCCGATAATGAGTTCGAGCTCAGGCACCAAGTCGACAATGATCTGCCCATGCGCCCCCAATGCATCTTGCAACGTCTGTCGCCATGACTGGATTTGGCTTTCACTACCAGTGAGAATCTGCCGTACCAGGGATTGCAGCGCGCTGGCCAACGCAGTGTAGGGCCTGCGCTGTTGCAGCATATCGAACTTTCCGCTGATGAAATATCCATGGGCCGCCGTAAGTGGCGTGCGGATGGCACGCACCACCGATGATTTGCCAATCCCCGAGGGACCGGACAAGAGCGTCAGCTGGGTCCCGCTTTCGCGCACGCGCTCAAAGGCAGCGAGCAAGCTGGTGATAGCAGATTCACGACCGTAGAGATGATCGGGGATCACGAAGCGACTGGCGACATCGCGGGTTGCCAAGGGAAATTCTCGCGCGCTTCCCGTGGCTTGTACATCATCGAGGCATTTCCTGAGGTCGGCCTCCAACCCCAAGGCGCTCTGGTAGCGCAGTTGCGCCGCCTTGTTCATCAATTTGCTAATGATGGCCGAAAGCACTGCGGGAACCGCGGGATTGACCACGTGCGGCAGTTCGGGTTGGCGCGCAACATGGGCATGGACCAAGGCCGCGGCATCGTGAGATTCGAAGGGGAGCCGGCCGACGAAGAGGAGGTAGAGCGTTACCCCGAGGGAGTAGAAATCCGTGTGATAATCGATAGGCCGATCGGTACGCGCAGTCTGCTCTGGGGATAAGTACGCTAAGGTGCCGCGCAGTGCAGCAGGCGGGTGCAATTCTGGTTGCTGCACTGAAAACGTGCTCGCGATACCAAAATCTACAATTTGCAGCGCACCAGAATGCTGATTGTAAATAATGTTGGCTGGATTAATGTCTTGGTGAATGATACCGGCGGCATGAATCGCAGTAAGCCCTTGCGCGATGCGAATCGCTACTTCCAGCCTCTCCTCCATTCCACCGCTCAGGACCAGTGAGCTGAGCGCATCGGCACCAATGTCATCGAAAATCAACGACAACGTGTTGCCGTGCTCCAGCAACTCGATAGCGCTGCATACCGCCTCATCTTGCACCATGCGGCTGAGCCGGTATTCATTTCTAAAATTCGATAGCTCTTTGCGTGTTGGGTATTCCCGGTTCAGCGTCTTGATGATGACGCTTTTGCCGTCCAGACTCCGTCGAGCACGGCAGACCCTGGTACCAGCGGTTTGGTACAAGACCGAAACTGTCTCGAAATCAGCCATCGATGCCACGATTGTGCTCCAGGCGGACGGCGGGGAAAAATATGCGATCTACAATCACGCTTCCCCTATTGTAGCCACGCGTGACAGCTGTGGGTAGTCGTCGCGTGTGTACTCCTTACAGATCGTGCAATGAGACGGCAGACCCCATTAACTAAAGCCGAGCAGACGGCCACCCTGATAGACCAGGAAGCTACTCAGCCAAGCCAACGCGGTCATGTAGACGAAGAGAAATATTGGCCAACGATAGCTGGCCGTCTCGCGTTTGACCACAGCCAAAGTACTCATGCATTGGCAGGCCAGGGCAAAGAAAATCATGAGCGACAGACCGACGAGCGGCGTATACACCAGCCGACCGTCACTGTGAGCCTCTTCCTGGATGCGCTTGCGCAGGCTTGCGCTCTCCTCGTCCACATCGCTGCCAATACTGTAGACGAGTCCCATTGTGGAGATAAACACTTCACGTGCGGCAAAAGCACCAATGATGCCCACACCGATCTTCCAGTCAAACCCCAGCGGGGCTATCACGGGTTCGATGGCGCGACCCAGTCGGCCACCGTAACTATTGCGCAATTGCTCTGCCGCGAGTGCCGCGTCATCGTGCGTGGTTGCCGGCGCCGCTCGCGTACCGCTGGGCTCCGCGGCATGGGCAGAATCGATCAGGGCAGGGCCGTCTTGCCCACTGATATGCTCGACGGAGGGCGTAGTACGAGGGAAATACAACAAAGCCCATAGCACCACGGTACAGACCAAAATGACGGTCCCCGCCTCTGATAGAAATAGACGACTCCGCTCCCACATCATGCGCACCACATCGCTCATTTTCGGGATTCGATAGGGCGGCAATTCAATGACGAACGGCAACCGGGTCGCTCGGAGGGGTTTCATGGTGCGCGACAGCAGCCAGGCCGCCGCCAAGGCGGTCGCGGTACTAAACAGGTACATGAGCACCATCATAAGCCCCTGCACTGGGAATACGCCCAGCACATGTCCGGCGGGATACAGGGCGGCAATAATGAGCGTATACACTGGCAACCGCGCCGAGCAGGTCATCAGAGGCACCACCATCATGGTGAGCAGACGATCGCGGCGCCGCTCCATCGTGCGCGTGGCCAAAATCGCGGGCACTGCGCAGGCAAAACCACTCAGCATGGGCACAAACGCCCGGCCATGAAGGTTCATCGACTTCATGATGCGGTCCATCAAGTAGGCGACGCGCGCTAGATAGCCGGTGTCCTCCATCAGACCAATGAAGAAGAATAACAGCAGGATCTGGGGCAAAAAGACCAAGACCGAGCCCACGCCAGCGATGAGTCCGTCGACGACGAAATCGTGCACGATACCCTCGGGTAAAATATCACCGACGATGCCGCCCAGACTCTCAAAGAGTGTCTCGATGAGGCCAATCGCCGGATCGGCCCAGGCAAAGAGCGATTGGAAGACCACGAACATGATGGCCAGAAATACCGCAAAGCCAACAAATCGATTCAGCAACAGTGTATCGATGCGCTCGGTAAACGATCGATCTGGGCGCACGCGCGTAAGTGGTGCCAAATTGTCATCGAGCCAGCGGTAGCGGGCCTGGATGACTTCGTCGTCAATGAGGGTCGCCGCCCCGCCGGAGTCTGCTGCATCGACGGCACTTGCAGAGGCATCACCAGCAGACGCGATCGCCTGGGCCACCGCTCGCCGCAAGTGATCGGGAATATGGGCCAGTTCGTCCCCCTCCTCAATGCTCATCAGTGCCCACAGCGCTGCGGCGTCGGTCTGCGGCCAGTCGCTCGGCAGGGCTGCGCGCACAGTGTCGATGCACTGGCGCAGCTGCGGCGACGGTGTCCAACGCCAGCTGGCCATCTGTCCACTATCGCCGGAGACGTCGCTCGCCCCGTCACTCACCGACGCTGATCCGGCAGCAACACTACGAGCGATGGCGGCACGCAAACTATCGAGGCCCACCCCCTTGCGCGCCAATACCAGGACCACCTCACAACCGAGGAGCGAACTCAACGCGGAGATGTCCGGCGCACCGGCGCCAGCTTCGTCGGTCATGGTCAAGGCCACGATCGTGGGCAGACCCATTTCTTGTACTTGCAATAAAAGGTAGGAACTGCGTACGAGCTGGGTGGCATCGACACAGACGACGACCACGTCGGGTTTGGGCATTTCGCTGGCGCCAGTGGTGGCTTCAAACGCAATCTGCTCCTCTGCCGTGCGCGCCAGCATCGAGTACATGCCGGGAATATCGACCAGATCTACCTGACTGGCCCGACTGGCCCGACTGGCCCGACTGACCCGACTGGCCCGACCGGCCCGACCGGCCCGGTCGACATCGGCAGCATGCAACGAAATCGTGGCGAGCCGGCGCTCGACGGTGATGCCAGGATAGTTGCCCACTTTGGCGCGGTGGCCACTTAGGGCGTTGAATAGAGTGGTTTTGCCGGTATTCGGATTGCCGGCAATCGCGACGAGAGCGCGAGAATTCTCGGACATTATGCACTGACCTCGATGAGGCGAGCCTCATACTTCCGGATGGACAACCGACTGCCGCGGACATCGATCTCAATAGGGTCTCCCAACGGTGCGACTTTGGTAACTTGAACTTCTGTTCCGGGAACCAAACCCATCTCGAGTAGGCGGCGGCGAAACGCACGTAGACCGCCGACTTTGACGATGAGGGCAGGTTGTCGATGAGGGAGATTGTCGAGGGTTGCCATGGGACGTGTCTTCAGTATGTGACAAAAATGAAAATCAATTTCAACTTGCCGATACCCGAAGAAGCGGGGAAGTCGCTCAATCTGCAATAAAAGCGACCTTTATCCCACGGCGCGCACGCCTGACACCAAAACTCCGATGACGGCCGCGAGCCAAGCGCAGGCAGCGGCGCCCACGGCCATGAGATATGCGATGGACCTGATGGCCGCGCCATGGTCCTGCCTGGGCCAGTAGTGTAGGCAGATCGCACATGCGACCGCCAGCATCGAACCGAGAGCAACCCAATGCTCTTTTACATCAAACCAGCGCGCGAGCTTGGCCGCGGTGTCTACAGAGGCCAAATCGGCGGCCGAATCTAGATGCGCAGACGCAGGGACGCCGACTTCGGCGCTCGCCGAAGACCCAGTACCCGGTGCTGATGCGGCGCTCGCTCCAGGCGACTCCGCCGATGGCGCTTGCCGGTGGCGGTGGGCCCAGTATTCTTCAGCGATACGGGCGCGCATTTGCCGGCGGCGTTCCTGATCTTTGACGATGGCGTCGGGCTGCTCCAAATACTCCACGCGTACACGGATTTTGTACACCGGGTAGATAATGTTGCCGGCCAGGAGGGTGAGAACGTAGAGGCAGGCGCTGATGCGAGCAAAGCGTTTAATGGCGCGAATGCGGCGAAACCGTCCGTGACGGATATCGCGCATCCATACCGCGAGATGGGTCGCAGCGGCTACTGTGGCCACGCCGAGTGCGGTGTGTACGAGCAATAGCAGGCGTGCATGAGATTCGGCAAAGAGCACGCGGCGTTTATAACAAATCCGAGCGCAGAAGAATCGGCGCGGGGGGATTCTCATGGACGTTGGATGACGAATGCAATTCGCACAGGTATACAGCTACCTATGACGACCAAGAGAACCCCCACGGGGCCTGTTGGAATCGACGCCATGGCGTTCTACGGACCTGAACGCTACGTCGATATGGTGGACTTAGCCCATGCTCGCTCCATCGATCCGGCCAAGTTTGTCAAGGGATTGGGGCAGGAGCAGATGGCCATGGCGACCCCATGCGAAGACACGGTCACCATGGCGGCGACCGCAGGCCGCCGCGCGCTCGCTGCGTTTGACGTCGATCCCGCTGAGATTGGCATGCTCATCATCGGCACCGAAACCGGCGTGGACCACAGCAAACCCGCTGCGGTCTACGTACACGAGCTTCTGCGCTTGCCCGAACGCTGTCGTACATTTGAGACTAAGCACGCCTGCTATGGCGCCATGGCGGGACTCACAGCAGCCACTGATTGGATCGCCGCAGGCCGTGCCCGCGGACGCAAAGCGCTGATTATCGCCTCTGATATTGCCCGTTACGGCATTCAGACCCCGGGCGAGCCCACCCAGGGCGCTGGCGCGGTGGCAATGGTCGTCTCTGCCTCACCGAGGCTCATCGCATTTGACGAAGAATTGTATGGCGATTATACCCGCCAAGTCATGGATTTCTGGCGTCCGCTGTATTCGAAATATGCCTACGTCGATGGCCATTATTCGATAGCGTGTTATTTGGACGCACTATCGGGGGCCCTGGCCGATGCCCGCGACGCCGCGTCGGTGGAAACCGACATATCCCTCGAACACCTGGATGCGTGCCTCTATCACGTCCCCTTTGTCAAAATGGCACGCAAGGCCCATACGCGCCATTGGGAATTTGAACTGAGACAGCCCATCGACGAACAAAACCCCACAGGCCAAGAGCGCTCCATGGCTTCGTATCAGCAGATGGTGGCCCCGTGGCTCAGCCTCAACTCCGTCGTGGGCAATATCTACACCGGCTCGCTGTTTTTATCCCTCATCGATTATTTGCGCGGGCTCACCCCCGAACGCGAAGGCCGTCGACTCAGCCTATTTTCGTACGGCAGTGGTTGTGGTGCCGCCTTTTGTGTGGGCCACGTCAGCGATGGTGCCTCTCGCTATCGTCAAGCCATTGATCCCCAGCATCATATCGATGGCCGCCGCAAACTCTCCATTGATGAATACGAGCGCCTATTGCACGCCTGTGAGCATGTGGATGAGAGTGATATCGATGATGTCGAACTGAGCCAGCCATCGGCGTGGGACTTGCGTGGAGAGATTTTTTATATGGGCACGCGCCAGCACATCCGCCAATACAGCGACCGCAGTCTATAGTTCCAGCGTCTCTATTCGTATGCCGGAATCTTGATCAAGAACTTCGCGCCCTGAGCGTAGTCGAGGTCTAAGAGTAAATGACCGCCGTGATGCTCAATGATTTGGCGACAGACCGAAAGCCCCAGCCCAGTCCCCAAGCCGACTGGCTTCGTGGTAAAGAATGGTTTGAAAATCTCGGTCTGGATGTTGCCGGGTACGCCCGGTCCGGTATCGCGCACTTCGATCACGTTGTAGCGCTGCTGCTGCGAGGTGGTCACGAAGATCTCGCCTCGTTCCCCAATCGCGTCTAGGGCATTGCGGAGCAGGTTGATAATGACCTGCTCAAGTTGGAGCTCGTTGAGCAGACTCGTAGAAGCTGTGCCGATCTCAGTCTCAATGGCCACGCCTCGCGGAGAGGCCGCACGTACCGAACGCACGGCACTGCGCACAACCGCATTGACTTCCCCCGCGCTGAGTTCGGGCATCTCACCGCGAACATATGCGCGCAGGTTGCTCTGAATGGCCATGATGCGCTCTATCGATTGTTCAATCGCATGTAGCGCGTCACCAAAATCGGACACGACGAAGGGTAAATCCATATTTTCGCGCTGCCGGCGCAGGACGTTTCCCCCATCCGGCAAGTCTTTTTCGGCGTCCTTATAGGCATTCAGGAGTTCGGCAATCTCGATCAAATAATCGTTCATGGGCCGCAGATTGTTGAGAATAACATTCGCGGGATTGTTGATCTCGTGGGCAAACTGCGCCATTAAGCGACCGAGATCGGCGAGTCGTTGCAGCTCTGTGATGTCGGCATTGAGGCTCATGAGTCTCACACTCGCATGAACCCTTGCCAGCAATTCCCCATCGACAATCGGTTTGCGGACAATGTCGTCCACTACACGATCTAGTTCCGGCTCATCCGGCAGTGACTGCTCTTTGAGCACAATGATGGACATATCGCGCAGTGCAGTCTCTTGCTTGACCTGCGAGAGCAGCGACCCATTTCCACTTCGTAGTAAGTCCGCATCGACGATCAGGAGCGCGGGGACATCGCACTTCATCACGTCGAGGGCGGCACCGCTATCGGCAACTGCACTGACTCGGTACTTCTCGTTCAACAGTGCCGCTATATGCTCGCGCGTCTTCGCGTCGCGGTCGGCGACGAGAAGGTGCTGCGCAACTTTATAGCCGCTATGTGTTTCTGTCGTGCTCACCTGCTTGATTCACCGCAATGCCATACTACGGCCATGGCGTATACCGCCCGCATCCGCGGCGGCGCGACATTGCGAGACATTCGAGACGACAATCGTCGAGATTCTGGATATATGCGTGCAATACGAGTAATGGATCGTAAATCACGCTGGTGCATGTGCGCAACGGTCCAGTTGGCAAGAAGTTCGTCCCCGCGTGAGATTTTTCCGTCCGGCTGGATTGCGACTGTGCGGCACTCCCCCGATTCCTAAACCGAAAACACAGTGCAATATCAAGAATCCCATGGTGTCCATCGCCGATCACGACGTGACACCGCCTGCGGTCAGGGATCTGTTTTAATGCGCAGCATGGCCCTGCGATCGCGTTTGGTCGGGCGCCCTTTGGCGAAACGGGGCCTCGGAACTGGCGGCAAAGAATTGGCCCGCTCGAGTGCGAGCTGTTCCGCCAATTCAGCCCGCGCTTGCTTACTGGCTTCACTCTCCTCGTACAAGGTCTGCGCCAGCGCCGGGCCGCCCCTCCGCTCGGTTAGCCTGCTGATGGTGATCTCGTAAGTATAGATCCCTTTGCGAATGACCAGGGCATCGCCTACATGGACATGCTTAGAGCGTTTAGGTCGTTCGCCGTTGAGCTCGACCTTGCCGCCCGTAACCGCAGTAGCAGCGATTGAACGGGTCTTAAAAAACCTCGCGGCCCACAGCCATTTATCGACCCGGACCTGCTCTGGAGGGACACGCTCCAACTGCCCCTTGAGCCTCTTAGATGGCACTGCATCTGGCGCGGGTTCCTGCCCCGCTGCGGCCTCTGGCGACACCGATACGGCGTCTCCAGACGCCGAACCATTCGTAGTTCCGTCGGCCTGCAGAGCTCCATCGCCAGGTTCGTTGCCAGGTTTATCGATAGGCTCATTGGGGTCCCGACGCGCACGCCGTCCTTCGTCCTTACGGTCCTCTTTCATCAGCAGTCCCCTGAATATACCATGATCAGATCGACGAGGTCCAGAAGCCGTCCACATCACCCTTCCCAAAACGTCATTGTGTAGGTTACACCTTCTTTCGCAGATGGTCACGCACCCTCCCCCCATCTGAGGAGATAGACATGAGATCTTCACAATTGACAATATCGAGGGCCGCCGCCGCATTGGGCGCCTTTGTTGCCGCCAGCTGCACAGCCTGCGGCGACAATTATTCCCTCGAGATGCCGTCCCCTTCGACCCCGGACGCCATCGATCTGCGCATTCTCGAAACCACCGACATCCACGTCCATCTAGTCAACTACGACTACTACAGCGACCAGTCTTCAAACAATGTCGGCCTCGCCAAGACTGCGGCATTGGTACGCACAGCCCGCGAGGAGGTCAGCAACAGCGTTCTCGTGGACAACGGCGATTTAATTCAAGGCAACCCCCTCGGCGACTATGTATTCCGCGAAGTCGAATTGGGTGAGACCAACATCCATCCGGTATACAAGGCCATGAACTTGCTCAACTACGATGTCGGCAATCTGGGCAATCACGAGTTTAACTACGGTCTCGAGTTTCTCGATAACAGCCTCAAAGGCGCCAATTTTCCATATATTTCGGCCAATGTATTTATCGATGATGGCGACAGCGATCTGGACAACGATCAGCCATACATCTCGCCATACCTCATAAAACCCACGCGCCTCACCGATCGCGGCGGCAATTCACACACCATCAACATCGGCTATATCGGTTTTGTACCGCCCCAGATTATGACCTGGGATCGGCAAAACCTGGCCGGCGCCGTCATCGCCAAAGGCATCGTCGAAAGCGCGCTGCATTACGTGCCTGAGATGAAGGCCATGGGGGCAGATATTGTCATCGCCATTCCCCACTCCGGTGTCGAGGTGAGCGACTCGGGCACCCTGGCAGAGAACGCCGTCTATTATCTGGCCCAGGTCCCCGACATTGACGCCATTTTATTCGGTCACTCACATCAGGTGTTCCCCAGCGAGAACTTTGCCGATATCGCCGATGTCGATGTTACTGCAGGCACAATCCACGGCGTCCCCTCCGTGATGGCGGGATTCTGGGGCAGCCATCTCGGCATCATCGACTTGACTCTGCAAAATATCAACGGCTCGTGGACCGTGGTATCATCTAAGTCCGAGGCTCGTCCCATCAGTACGCGCATGGATGGCCAGACAATTTCGCTCGTCGATCCCGAAGAGGATATTGTCGACGCCGTGATGAGCGATCATATGGGCACAATCGATTGGATCAGTCTGCCCATCGGCATGATCAATGCTCCCATACATAGCTTCTTCGCGCAAATTCAGGACGACCCATCGATTCAGATCGTCACCGATGCGCAGAAAACCTATGTAGAGACGCAAATCCAGGGCACAGAATATGCCGATCTTCCAGTTCTTTCAGCCGGTGCCCCGTTCAAGGCCGGTTTTGGCAATCCCGATAACTACACCAATATCGCCGCGGGAACCGTCTCGTATCGCAATATCGCCGACCTCTACATCTTCCCCAATATCCTCAAAGTCGTCAAACTCACAGGAGCCGACGTGCGCGAATGGCTCGAGCGCTCAGCCGGTGCATTCAGACAAATCGAGCCCAATTCGACCGACAAGCAGCCGCTCCTCAATCCGGACTTCCCGTCGTACAACTTCGACGTCATCGATGGCGTGAGTTACGAAATAGATATTACACAGCCATCTCGTTATGATGTAGACGGCAAGCTCGCCAATGCCGACGCTGCCCGTATTGTCAATCTCATGTACGACGGCAACCCCATCGAAGACGAACAGGTGTTCCTCATCGCCACCAATAATTACCGCGCCACGGGCGGAGGCAATTTCCCCGGTATTACGAGCGAAAAAATCGTCATTGATGCCCCGGACGAAAATCGCCAAGTGCTAGCCAACTACATCGCCAATAGTAATGGCGTCAATCCCACGGCAGACGACAATTGGCGCATCGCACCCATCAACGGCACCGTGGTAGTGACATTTGTCACCTCGCCCAAATCAAGCGCATTTGCCGATGCGTTTCCTCGCCTCATCGCCACAGATGTCGTCACCGAAGAGGGATACATCGAATACCGGCTTGATTTAGCGCAGTAAAATCCGCATCAGACAGACCTATATCAAGATAGAATAGACACCGTCGCTTGTGTGTACACAGCACATACTCGGACGGTTCTAGACAAAAGGACCAAACACTCGTCTCGGAGATGTTATTCTGCTCCCTGCCGCGGGATATATGAATGAATGTATTTCGAGCTTTCTTCTGTCACGCACACGTAAGCGATCTTCTTACGCTTCCGCACTGAAGAAATGGCAGACCTGAGTCGATATCCTATAGATACCGAGACACGAAGTGGCAGCTATCGTCCACAGCGGTCGGAGCTGCACCGACGTACGCGTTGCGTCTCCGCCAACACAGGAGCTATTGTTATCTTCCTCGTTGGGATGTGGGTTTGTTCATTGCCGACGTCGGCATGGGCCCAGCGTCGAGCAACGGTTGAGGCGATGGTACATCTCAAGATCGCCGCCTACGATCGCAGTCTCAAAGAAAAGGGCAAGCGCACGTTGACCATTGGCGTCCTACATGCGACAGGCGGCAATCAGACACCCGTGAATACCGACAAAGATATGACCGTGGCGTTTCGCACTCTCGCCAAGACAGTAAAACTACACGGTCTGCCATTACTCGTAACTGAGATACCCTACGATAAGAAGTCTCTCCTGCAGAAGTTAGAAGATGGCAGCATCGACTTGCTCTATGTAGGCGATAGTCTACAGACGCAGACCTCCACCATCGCGCAAATGGCTATACAGACCCGAACGGCGACGTACTGTGGCAACATTACTCAGGCCCGACGGGGCTTGGCGGTTGCGGTAGATGTCAGCGGAGACAGGCCACAGATCACGGTCAATCTCAAATCAGCGCAGCGATCGGGAATGGATCTAAATGCACAGCTTCTCCGCATGACAACGGTGATAAAGTAAAGAGACTTTTCGTAATGACTGATACTCGAGACAATAAGTGGGACCCGCTACAAGTAGGTCGCAAGGGCCATGAATAGAAAAGTCGTCATACGGGTATTTTTCTTCGTGTTCCTGCCCTTCGCAGTCTTTGGCGTACTGCAGTCGATGTACTTCTCTTCCAGTCAACATCGGGCATTGCAAGAGGCAATGGAACAAAAGGCACTCGCTGTCGCCAGACTAGCAGCGCATAATGCTGCCCCTAGCATCGATTTCGATGATCAAAATGGGATCAAAGAGATATTCAACGGTGTTGCTAGAGATCATGATTTCTTGTTCATCGCAGTATTCAACGATACTGAAGATCTATATGCAGAGCATAATCCGAACAAGATCTCCATCGAAGACGTGCCACTCGATCGAGAAACACCAGTTCTGTATCAAACGGATGAACATCTATCTGCCATTGTCCCCATCGCCCTTGCCGGCGGTGAACGATGGCACTTGCTCTTGGGCCTCTCCACCACGACCATCAAGGAAAAAGACACCGATAACTATGCCATCGCCATCTTGATCGGCTTTATCACCCTGGTGATGGGCATGGGGGCTGCATGGTGGATCGCGAGTGCCCTGCAGAAAATTCATAAACTCGCCCGTGATGCCCAGGAGGCCAATCGCAGTAAGAGCCAGTTTTTGGCCAATATGAGCCACGAGATTCGTACACCGATGAACGGCATCATCGGTATGAACGAACTCCTCCTACAGACGGATATGACCACCCAACAGCGAAAATGGGCGCGCACCATCGAAAAGTCCAGTCAATCGCTGCTCCAGATCATCAATGATATCTTGGACTTCTCCAAAATCGAAGCCGGCATGTTGGAACTCGATATCATCGAATTTTCCATCGAGCAGACCATTGATGATGTCGTCGAAACGCTGATGCCAATTGCCGACCAAAAAAGCCTGCGCCTCATCTCTCACGTATCGCCCAAAATACCACGACGCGTCATGGGCGACTCGCTGCGTCTACAACAAGTACTGATCAACCTTATCGGCAACGCCCTCAAATTCACGCAGAAAGGCCATGTGGTTGTCAGGGTCGCCATCGCCAATGATGACGATAAGCACGTACAAGTAAAATTCGAGGTCCAGGATACCGGCGTCGGCATTTCGCCAGACGCCCAATCGCGGCTATTTGAAGCGTTCTTGCAGGCAGACTCAACCACGACGCGCGAATTTGGTGGCACCGGACTCGGGTTGACGATCTCTCAGCGCTTGGTGAGCGCCATGGGCGGTGACATCGCGGTGGAAAGCGCACTTGGCGAAGGCAGCCGCTTTTTCTTCACAGCGAATTTCAAAAAGCCCGAAGTCGATGCCGAAGAATCGCCTGAAATGGACCTCGACGCCCTCCGCATCGAGGGCATGCACGCCCTGGTCATGAGCGATTATCAAGCCGATCGCGACGTTCTCTGTAATATCCTGCGCGAGTGGGGCGTCGAAGTCGCAGAGAGTGCCAGTGCCTACGAGGCGCTCAAACTGCTGGCCAAGGCGCTAGCAACCGAAACCAACGACACCAAGCGGCCCTACGACTTCGTCGTCATCGATATGCAAAACAATCCCGACGAAGGCTCGTCCTTGGCCCACGATATTCACTCCATGGATCGCTATAAGTCGCTGCCGATCCTGGCAATTACTACCCTCGACTACAATAACAGCACCCCGAGCAACCACATACAGTGCTACCTGTCCAAGCCCATTCGCCGCTCGTTACTGCTGGAGACGATCCAGTCCATCAATATGCCGGAGCACCTCGCTGTCGAGGGCACGCGTGAGCGCGGTGCACCCAAGACACAGCTGCCGGCCAAACTGGCAGAATCACTGCCCGTCCAGTTCGGCAGGCGTAGCACAGATATCGAAACCCCGGCCCTGCCCGGCGAACGCGCCAGAATTCTGGTTGCCGAGGATAATGAGGTCAACCAGATGGTGCTATCAGCGTCGTTAAAAATGTTGGGATACGAGGCCCGCATTGTACACAATGGTCGCGAGGCCATCGAAATCCTGCGCGGCGAGCACAATCAATACGCCGCGGTGCTCATGGATTGCCAGATGCCAGTGATGGACGGCTATACCGCGGCGGCGACGATTCGCGGTGAAGAGGAAGCAACAGGCCGCGAGCGTACCACCATTATCGCAGTAACCGCCCACGCCATGGAGGGCGATCGTGAAAAGGTCCTCGAAGCCGGCATGGATGACTACTTGACCAAGCCTGTACAAATGAGAAACCTGCAGCAGGCCCTGTCCAAGTGGTTATCGAAATCGAGGAATCAATCCCGCCGCTTTCCCGATGGCGGTGGCACCGAAAGCATCTCGTACAAATCCGACACCGGCAGCCCGCAGCTGCACAGCTCGGTGCTCAACACACAGATTCTGCAGGAATTGGAGCAGATGAGTACGCGATCGGGGAGCAAATTTGTCGAGCAACTCTTCGACAACTACCTGTCCGACTCCCAACGCCTGCTTCAGGACATCGCGGAGGCGCTGAAAGACGAACGCGCCGACAATGCGGCCAAAATGGCGCACACCCTCAAGGGCAGTAGTCGTACCATCGGCGCATTCGAATTCGCTATTGTATGCGAAAAATTGGAGCGCACGAGCAGAGAACGCGATACTGATACGGCACGCAAACTCACCGATGTCGCGCGTTCGGAACTGTCTCGCGTGCACGCTGAAATCCGTGATCGCCTGGCCGAGAAGCGCGGCGACAATTGACGCCTCTCAGTTCACATCATCGCCAACCGACAACGAGCTCGCGGGCGCGAATGCGCCGACTGCGCGACAGAGGGCCAACAATGGCCACCGCCATGTTTTCAGGCTTGAAAATGCGTCGTGCTACCGTCCGTATATCGTCGGCGCTAACCGCCTCCATCTGCTGCTTGCGCTCGGCAAAGCTCGGCGGAGGGTAGTACAGACGAGTACCGCCCAGCCAGCCAGCCAAGGCGTAGCTATCGTCGAGTGAATTCAATAAATCATGACGATAGCGCCGTTTGATTTTATCTAGTTCTTCATCGCCGACCAGCGTATTTCGAAAACCAGCCAACAAGGTCAATACGCCATCGAGCAACTCGACGAGATTGCCCTGACTGGTGGCGCCACTGGCCTCAAATAGCGCCACATCGGCCAGCGGCACAATATCTGCCTGGACCGAATACGCAAGACCACGCCGATCACATAACTCGTAATGCAGCGGGGTAGACATACCATCGTCAATGGCCCGCAACAGGGCAACTGACGCCATGTACTGCGGATCCATATCTGCCACCGAGCGGAATGCCACGTGGATACTGGTCTGCGAGCTATCGTCGCGAACGTACTTGTACTGCGCTCGTCGGCGCGCGGGACCGTCATCGGCGATAAAGGGAATCGTGGAGACGACTTCGCCGCGGGGGAGTTGCCCCAGGTGAGCCTGCGCCGCAACACGCACTTCATCGGCGTCGACGGGTCCAGCCGCGCAGAGCACCATATTCGCTCCGGTATAATGACGGGCAAAATGCTCTCGAATATCATCTTCACCAAACGACGATATATTTTTCCGCGTACCGATAATCCGCTGCCCCAATGGGTGCTGGCCAAATAGCAGGCCACACGCAATGTCTTCGCCATTGATTTCGGTGTCGTCTTTGCCGTAATCCTCGTTAAACTCTTCGAGGATGATATTGCGCTCGATATCGATATCGGCAAAACGCGGCTGACAAAATATCTCGCCAAATAGTGCCAGCGCGCGATCGAGCATGGCCGGTTCTACGTTCATGTAAAAGAGCGATAGATCACGGCCGGTTTCCGCATGAAGAGAACTGCCCAGATTCTCGATCGCAAACATAAGTTCACGAGAGCCGGGATAGGTGTGCGTTCCGCGGAACAGCATATGCTCGACAAAATGAGATATCCCGTTGGAGTCTGCAGACTCAAAACGAGAACCGACTTTGACAAATACCGCGAGTGACGTGGTATGCAAGTGTGGTAGTGCTGCAGTCACCACTTGCAGGCCGTTGGTGAGCTCGCCAATGTCTATTGCAGGGTACAAGCGTCGGCGCAAGCTAAGCAGATGCGGCTCGACTGTCAACGGGCGAGACCGATGAGGCCAACTCGCGGGCGCGGTCCAAGCCACATTGCACTGAGGTCACCATCCGGGACCATTCGGGCCGCCTCTCTCATGCGGCGCGATCGTCATTGCAAAACGAGCCACCCAGATGATTAGCCATGGCAACCGCAACGTTGCCCCCGGACGGAAGAACAGAACAATGCACGGGAGCCCCGGCATACCCCGTAGGAAATGCATCAGATTGCGAGGGAGATGGCGCAGCCGTTGACGGCACAAGTGGCATCACGGTATTTCTAGCACTCTAGGCGCATACGAGTCCCCGGCGCCAGAATTGGGAAAGACACCCATGCTGCTCAAAAAGATTGTCGTCGCCGAGGATGACGATGCGATTGCCCATATGGTGAGTATGGCCCTTGGCGATGCCGGCTTTCTCTGCCTGCGTGCCAGCGACGGAGAAGAGGCACTCAATCTCGTCCGCTTGCACACGCCTGACCTCCTGGTCCTCGACGTGATGATGCCACGTATGGACGGCATGGAGGTGGCGCGGCGCCTCAAGGGCGATGTGCTGCTATCCAAGACCCCCATCCTCATGCTCACGGCGTTGGGAACGGTCGATCACAAGATCGAGGGCTATGATGCTGGCGCCGATGCCTACATGAGCAAGCCTTTCGACCTACGCGAGTTCAGCGGTCAGGTGAAGGCACTCATTCGCGCCAACACCCGCGAACGCAGCCGCAACCCCACCACCGACTTGCCGGGCCCCGGTGCCATTGACGACCACATCGCCGAGATGCTGAGCAAAGGTACAGGTGTCGCAGTCTTGCACTTCGAAGTCCGCGATTTTGGCAGCTATGTAGACGAGGTCGGTTTCGCCCAAGTGGAGTCGTTCATCTCCGCGGTCGGTAACATGGTCTTGGATAAAGTTCGCACCATCACTGCCGAGAGCGGATTTCTGGGCCACTTGGGCGCCACCGATTTCATCGCCGTCGTCCCTTCGGACAAGGCCGAAGTCATGGCCAAAGACGTACTCGACGAGTTCGATGCCAATCATGGCCAATGGCTGAAAGATAGCTCCCAGCTGGCCGCCATGGCGATGGTGGCCGCCATCGCCAGCGTGGACGGCCTGGGACGTGGCGACAGCGAAGAGGTCTCCAAGCGCATCGGGGCGGCGATGAAAGCGGCCAAAAAAGCCCCGGGGTCGCGCTTTGCCGTGTGGAAACCATAGTCTGAGTCTGAGAAACTCGCCAGGAGGACCTGCCAGGAGGACTATGTAATGTCCCGCGGCGGGCCGCTGCGATTTCGCAACATCGACATCGGCGACACCCTCGGGCGCTATCACATCCTCGAAGAGCTCGGCACAGGCGGCATGGCCATTGTGTACCGAGCCCGAGACAGTGAACTCAAGCGCGACGTCGCCGTCAAGGTGCTACTGCCCCACCTGAGTCGTCGCCCCGAATCGGTGGCCCGCTTCCAACGAGAGGCCCGCGCCGCAGCCGCCCTCGACCATGGCAACATCGTGCGCGTCTACGATGTTGGCGGCGGCGGCGACATGGATAACGTCACGCCCCCCCCTATCACCGATCCGCCCTATCTGGTCATGGAGCTGATCGAAGGCCTCAGTCTAGAGACATTTGCCCGCACCCACGCACCGATCATGGCCGAAATCGTGGCCTGTATTGGCGCCATCATCTGCGAGGCCTTGGCGGTCGCCCATGACGGCGGCATTATTCATCGCGATATCAAGCCCGCCAACATCATGATCACGAACCAGGGCCGCATTGCTCTGGCCGACTTTGGTTTAGCCCGTATTGAAGGCGATGACGGCGGAGCGCTGACCAAGAGCGGTGCGCTGCTGGGCACCCCAGCCTACATGGCGCCAGAGCAGGCACACGGAGACACCGTCAGCGAACGATCCGATCTGTACGCCCTCGGCGTTACCCTATACCGTCTGGCTGCGGGCTCATTGCCCTACACAGGCTCTCCGGTGCAGATCATTGCCGCCATTGTCGAGCGACGCTGGGTGCCCCCGCAAGAGCGCATGCCGTCCATGGGAACCGAATTTGCCCGCATCATCGAGCGACTCATGGCACCGGCTGCCGAAGATCGCTTCGCCAGCGCCAAACAAGCCGCCGACACCCTGCGCGATGCCGCACGTGCGGGACTGGGGCCAGCGATCCACATCGAGACCGAGGCCAAGCACTATTTTGCCGACCCCGGCGGCTATACCGACGCCAAAACCGACACGGTCGTCGAGCATTCCATCACCGCAGCTGAGACATTCCTGGAGACCGGCGCCACCCATAAAGCCCTGGCCGCCATCGATCGGGTGCTCAATTTACAACCCGAATGCCCGCAGGCGCTCGCATTGATTGCGCGGATCAGCAGCAACAATCGACGCATCTGGTGGGTCTCGGCCGCGAGTCTCGCATTGGCCGCCAGCGCATTTATCACGGTCTTCTGGCTGTGGCCGCTCGCGGAACCCACGCATTCGACTTCGTTAGAATCTTCGACACTGTCGGCGTCGTCAGAATCTTCGGTATCTTCAATATCGACAGCCCCGCCAACGGCGGAACCGGCCCCTCTGCCCTCTCTGCCCCTTCCCGCGCCAACGGCGACCGACGAAACCACGCCCGCATCACAGCCCGACGCCGCAGTGCCCGCGGTGCCAGCCCCCGCCGCTGCCGACAAACCACCGACGCGGCAACGTCGTCCGCGAAGGCGCATACCGGCGCCCGCCGACGACGCAAAGCCCTCAGCAGCAGTCGCCGCGAATGACACTCCTCCAGATTCTATGCCCAGTCAAAAATCCACTTCGACCTCGCCAACCCCTCCACCTCCTACAGACCCCGTCGCCCCAGCGTCTCCCGAGCCCGCCCCCGCACCAGCACCGGTGACGACGCTGGCGGCGGCGGCCAGCGCAACCCTGCGCATCGACATCAAGCCGTGGTGCAACGTGCGCATCGACGGCGTCGACCATGGTCGAGCACAGCGCAATCGCGATATCCGCATCACTCATGGTCTCCACGAAATCACGTGCAGCCAGGGCCCGGGACGCCCTGTGTGGCGCCAACGCATTACCGTACAAGCCGGCGAAACCCGCCGACTCACCGGCAATCTCTTAAACCCCGTCCGAACCAGCATCGCTTTGCAGCGCGGCGATCGCGTGCGTATCAACGGCCAGCATCACGCCAATGGCACCGTCGTGATGTTGGCGCCTGGACGCCATCGCATCACCGTACTCGCTGGCGAGCGCGCTGTGGCAGCGGCCTGGGTCGCGGTTCCCAACCTGGCCGCTTGCACCCTGCGCGACGTACCAGACCTCGACTGCTACCGCAACGGCAGTGCTCGCTAGTGCGACCGCCAGTGCGACCGCTAATGCGGCTGCCAGCTCGGGCCCATGTCGGAGAGGATGGTCGCGTACTGGGCCACGTCGAGGGGTTGGAAAAAGTCCGCCACCCGGCCGCGCACCCGCGTGGGCGCCCCCATATCGCGCAGCAGGGTATCGAGGTAGTGATAGTTATACGGGGCCACACACGTATTGCCGTATTCGGCACCGACGGGCCGATGGGTTTCGTGCCAGTGCAACTCACTGTCGATATCGCGGTACATGACATCGGCCGCAGGCAGCGGCACCGTCCCGTCGATGTAGGCGGCGACCCAATGGGCGCTGACCTCGGAAGTCAACGTACTGAACAAGCTCGAATTAAAGCCGACAAATGCCAAATCAGCCACCTCTGGCGGCAATACCCGGCGATACAGTCGAAAACGCCCCCGCTCATCGACAATGCGTCCCCTGACCTCGTCGGAAAGATAGGACACGTCCTGCTGAAACCCAGTGCCAAAGATCACGACATCGGCGTCGACATCCATGCCGCGACTGGTATGCACACCACCCGGGATAAATTGATCGATGGTCCCCTGCACGCAGCGAATATCCCGGTTGTGTACCGCCTTATAAAACCCCACCGGCTCGAGACTGAGCGAACACGAGATCGCCTCGTCGATGTTGCCATCGGGCCGCAACCCGCAGCGGTCGAGACCGAATTGTACCCGCAACAGGGTCTCCACCATCCGCCAATGACACCACACGAGCGGCTTGCCCAGCGAATGCAGCACGCGCTCGAGCGCACTGGGCCGATGCTGGGGAAAGAGCGCTTCCGAAAACCGCGACATCAAGACTTCGCGAATACTCACCAGCCCGCCCAAGTACCGGGGCACCTTCCAGTTGGGCGTGCGAAAGATCATCGTGACCGATTGCGCCCGATCCAATGCGTACATGGCCACATCGCACGCCGACTTGCCAAAGCCGACCACCACCACCTTGCGGCCAACCAGGGCGCTTTCATCGCTGAGCTGTGAGGTGTGCATGACCACCCCGCCTCCCTCGGCAAATTCGTCTCGCCCGGCAATGGTGGGCATAAATGGCGTGTGAAACGTCCCCGTACACGAGACCATCATATCCACGTCCAGCGTGTCGAGTGACGCGGCCGACTGCGCGCTCGATTCACCGCCGGCCCCAGTCCCCCGGTCCCCTGCATCAGCGCCCACATCTTGCAGACTCAGGCGCCACCCCGGAAGACCGTCGGGGCGCCGCTTCATGGCCGCCAGACGGGTGTGAAAGCGAATGCGCGGCAAGATACCAAAGCGCTGGGCATACGACGTCAGATACGAGCGAATTTGCCCACCGGAGGGCCACGGTGGGTACTCGGTCGGCATCGGATGGTCGGAAAACGCGTACAGATCCCCCGGCGTCTGCGTGGCCACTTCAGGGTATGAGCGACGGCTCTCCCATACACCGCCAATGCCGGGCGCTTGCTCGATGAGCGTGACCTCATGGCCGCGACCTTGCAGGACCTTGGCGGTGACCAGACCGCTAACACCGGCCCCAATTACGGCGATCTTCATGTTCATGATTGTCCTCTGCTGCAACCTTCCGTGCTCATGATCCCGCGTAAACGGTCGCAGTGGCAAGCGCGGGGATGCCTGCCACCAAAAGAATTTTTCCGCTACAGTGCTACCTCTAGGACAAGCACATGCCCCATTCTTCCAGCTCCATCCCTTGGCATCGTCGCATACAGGGCCTCATGCCCCATCTCATGCGCGAAGTCCTCCTGGTATCCTCGGCCTACGATGCTTTTGTCCTTGAGGAGGATGGTCCACTCAGCCAGCGCTTGGTCAACGAGTACTCCGAACTCAGCTTGACCTCGGTCCCCCGGCTCACCCACGTGCCCAGCGTGGCCGACGCCATGCGCCTCTTTGCCGAACGCCGCTTCGACCTCGTCATCACCGTGGTCCGGGTCGAAGACGGCGATGCTGCCCATCTGAGCGCCCAGATCAAACAACTGCGCCCCGAGGTCCCCGTCGTCCTACTCACCTTCGACGAGGCCGATTTGCGCCACTTCCCCCACCAACGCGTCCCCGACACCGTCGACCGCGCGTTTCTCTGGACCGGCGATGCTTGGGCCCTCATCGCGGCCATCAAACTCACCGAAGACACCCTCAACGCCGCCCACGATGCCCGCACCGGCGATGTCCACACCATCCTGGTCGTCGAAGACCAGATGCGCTTTTACTCCACGTTTTTGGCCCTGCTGTATCCCGAACTCTTTCACCAATCGCGTTCGATGCTGGCAGAGGCACAAAACAACCTCCATCGCCGCATGCGCCTGCGAACTCGGCCCAAGATCCTCCTGGCCAACGACTACGACCAAGCCATGGCCCATATCGCAGCCTTCCGCCGCCATACCCTGGCCATGATCAGCGATGTCCGCTTTCCCCGCGGCAGCGTGCGCGACGGCGAAGCCGGATTCGCCCTCGCCAGTGCCATGCGAGCGCAATTGCCCGGACTGCCGATTTTGCTCCTATCTCATGAAGACCAGCTCGCCGAGCGCGCCCGCGAGCTCGATGTCTGGCAAGTGAGCAAAGCCGCGCCGAACTTTCCCAGCGAAATTCGCCGCTTTCTCAAAGAGGCCGTCGGTTTTGGCGATTTCATCTTTCGCCGCGACGACGGTCGCATGCTCGGCCACGCGCGCAACGTCTACGAACTCGAACAGGCCATCCACCGGATTCCCGACGAGTCGATTCACCACCACGCTGCGCGCAACGATTTTTCGGTGTGGTTGCGCGCGCGCGGCATGTTCGCCCTCGCCGATGAATTGCACCCCCGCGACCTCAGCGAATTTGCCGATATCGAAGCCCTACGCCACTACCTTCTCGAGGTATTGGCCAAAGCCCGCGACCGGGACCAAGCTGGCGTCATCACCGATGTCTCGGGCCCGAGCAGCGAGAGCGCCAGCCGCTTTATTCGCATCGGCAGTGGTTCCATCGGCGGCAAGGGGCGCGGCATTGCTTTTGCCAATGCCCTCATCGCCCAGGAACGCCTGGGCCAGCGCTTTGACAACTTGCGCATCACCATTCCGCATACCGCCGCCATCAGCACCGAGGCATTCAGCTACCTGGTCGAACAATGTCCCGATCTGGTACCAAAACACCGGGAACAAGTCCCTCTCGAACGCTGGCTTGAGGCCGCATTGGCGCCCGAAATCGCCAGCGGCCTCGAAGCCGCCTGCGCCGCATGGACCCAACCGCTGGCCGTGCGCTCCTCCAGCGTACTCGAAGACTCGCGCTTTCGCCCCTTTGCCGGGGTCTACAGCACCTTCATGATTCCCAACTGCCACCCATCGCCGCGCGTGCGCATCGCCGAACTTCTGCGCGCAATCAAGGCCGTCTTTGCCTCGGCCTTTACCGACGAGGCCCGTACCTATCTCGCTGGCACCCCCCACGTCATGGAAGATCAACGCATGGCCGTGATCGTCCAGGAAGTCGTCGGCCAGCGCTACGGCAATCGCTTCTATCCCCTGCTCAGCGGCGTGGCCCAGAGCTACAATTTCTACCCCGTCGGCCGGCAGCGCGCCGAAGACGGCGTCGCCATCATCGCCCTCGGCTTGGGCGAGACCGTGGTCCGCGGCGGCAATGCCCTGCGCTTTTCCCCCGGGCGCCCCAAAGTGCTACCGCAATTTCCCGACGCCAAAACATTCGCCCGCCGATCGCAGACCCAATTCTACGCCCTCGATTTGGCGCATACCAACATCGATCTATCCGCGGGGGACGCGGCCACCCTGGTGCAATGCGGTCTCGATGTCGCCGAAGCCGACGGCACCCTGGCCGCCATCGGCAGCGTCTACTCCCTCGACGATGAAGTTCTCCGCGACAACCTCGACCTCGCCGGCCCACGCGTGGTCACCTTCAACAATATCCTGCGCTGGAAAGACATCCCCTTGGCTGCGGCCCTCTCCCTCTTACTCGAGATGTTCCGCGATGGTGTCGGCAGCGAAGTGGAAATTGAATTTGCCGTAGACCACACCCGCCCCGAAGACTGGCCCCCGCACCTATACGTGCTGCAGGTGCGGCCTCTGCCTCCCTGGGCCCGCCCAGGCGGGGAATTCGCCATCGATGACGTGCCCGCGACCGACTTACTTTTGCGCAGCAATCGCGCCCTCGGCCACGGCAACGAAGAAGTGCACGATATCGTCTATATCCGCCGCACAGACCTCGACTTTCGCGAAACCCAAGCCGCGGCCAAAGAAGTCCGCGCCCTCACCGACACCCTGCACAAGCGCGAGTGCGCCTACATCCTCCTCGGTCCCGGCCGATGGGGGACAACCGATCCCGCACTCGGCATCCCGGTCCAATGGCGCGATATCGCTGGCGCCCGCGTCATCGTAGAACTCCCTTTGGAGGGCCGATTTGTCGAACCGTCCCAGGGTAGTCATTTTTTCCACAACCTCACCGCGCTGCGCATCGGCTATCTCACCCTATCGACCGACCGGGCCAGCCCCCACAACGGCGACGATGACGGCGACAATGACGACGACGATCATTTCGATCGGACATGGCTCGATGCCCAACCCGCCGCGCACGAAAGCGAGTTTGTCCGCCATATCACCGTGCCCCAGCCGCTTCGCATTCAGATGGACGGAACCCGGGGACGCGCCGTCATTCGCAAACCATAAGAGAGCAAAAACGCCGCAGAAAACTTGGCGCCATGGCCATTTTTTGCACAATGGATGGGGCCGGAGGTCGTCGATATCATCATGCGTGCTCTACAAAAATCTTGCCTGGCGATGTTCTTACCCCTATGCCTGGTCACGTGGGTGGCAGATTCAGCCCATGCCCAAGGACGCGGTCGCGCCCATACGGTGAAGGCGGGGCAGAGTTTATGGGAAATCGCTCGCACGCACGGCTGCGCAGTGCGCGAGATTCAAGAGGCCAACGACATCGACGGCAAGGTTATCCTACCCGGACAAACCCTGCGCATTCCCCGCTGCATCTCGGGCGCCGGCGGCGTTATCGTCCACACCGTGGCCCCGGGCGATACCCTCTACGAACTCGCCCGCAGCTACGATACCAGCGTCGAAGACGTGCGCAGGCGCAACGGACTCAGCGGCAACATGATTAAGCCCGGACAATCGCTGCGCATCGTGGTTGGCAAAGACGGCCAAGGACGACCGATCAAAGGCCAGAGCGTGGGCCGGGCCCACAACGGCAGGCTGGTGAACGGGATGCAACTGCCGCGCGGACGCGGCTACTATCGCCGCCGCCCCCATCGCGCCTGGGCCGCCAATCACACCGTCTTCCAAGTGCGCCGCGCCATCATGGCCGTGCGCGCGCGCTTCCCCGGCATCCACGACCTCGCGATCGGCGACCTATCCAGCCGCGACGGCGGCCCCTTGCCCGGACATCGCTCCCACCAATCGGGCCGCGACGTCGACCTCGGCCTGTACTATCGCAAACGGCCCAAGGGCTATCCGAAATCGTTTATCGCCCCCAGCGCGAGCAATCTCGACCTGCCCGCCACTTGGGTCCTCGTGGAAACCCTGGCCGCGACCGCCTCATCGCCAGCGGGGGTCGAATATATGTTCCTCAATTACGACCTGCAAAAGCGCCTGTATAAGTGGGCGGAAAAAGAAGGCGTGTCCAAGCGCAAACTGCGGCGGATTTTCCAATATCCCCGCGGCGAGTACTCGGCCAGCGGCATCATCCGCCATGAGCCCGGCCACAACGCCCACATCCACGTGCGCTTCAAATGCCCCAAGAACGATAAGGCTTGTCGCTGATGGCGACGCAGTAAAGTTGCAAGTGTACGCGGGTGAGGGATAGAGTCTGGCTCGGAGGATGACCTGCATGCTGCTGCGATGGACTCGCCTATTCCGTATCGACCGACTCGGCTGGCTCGCGCTGGTGCTCATACTGTGCTGGCTCTGGCCTACATCGACCCATACCCCATTTGCCATCCTTGCCAACATCGGTGTTGCCCAAGCCCACGCATCGGCGGGCGCCCAAGACGATGACGACGAGGATGACGACTACGACGACGATGAAGACGACGAAGACGATGAGGATGAAGAAGAAGGCGAAGACAGCGATCCGCAACCGCCCGTAACCGCCGGAGGGATGTTCAGCAAAAAGAACTACCCACTCAGTGAGATCGAGCGCCCCCTCACTGTCATCAAAGGTATGGGCGAAGTACGCGGCGGCCTCGATGTCGACGTCTCGTCCGAGCAGGCGTTTGAGACCTGGCGACTCAAGCTCGACGGCCGCTACGGCCTGCAAGATCACGTCGAATTACAAGCCGCCCTAGAAGTGCGCCTGGCGTCTCCCGACCCAGCAACCGGCGATGGCACCGATACAGGCGACGGCACCGACACCCAAACTGCTGCAACCCAAGACGTGGTGGCCAAGTTCGTCCTCGGCGTCGAGGGCGGCATTATCTACGACCTGGTCGATATACGCCTACTCATGGAAATTCCCATCGTCGAGACCGTCATCGATACCACCACCGGGGATACCGAAAACGACACCCGCTTCGACCTCGCCTTTGGCTTCCCGTTTCGCTACAAGCCCGAAGCCGTGCCCAATCTCGGCGTCATCGCCCTGGACAGATTGATGACCATTCACACCAACGGCGATAAACCCGATCTCACCATCGGGATCGGCGCTATCTACCAGGTCCTGCCCAATCTAGCGGCCTTGCTTCGCGGGGAGCTGCAGCTGATTGAGTTCGACACCGAGGATCTGCGCGTACCGGCCACCGTGGCAATCCAGCTCAGCGTCAGCCGCAGTCTCGATATCGGCGCTGAGTTTACCCTCGGCGACGTAGAAGAGGAGGAGACCCGCTTTGACGACCGCTCCCTACTTCTCTTCGTCCAGCCCCGGTTTTAACGCCGTAGACGTCAGTCTACTGTCACTGATCAGCTAGCCTTGCTGCTCGATAAAAGGCATCCACGAGACCGCCCACAGGCATTCGCCACCGCGGATGCTCGTGTTACCCTGATAGACCTATGCCGGTTTGCCCCCGCTGCCGCGGGCGCTATCCCAGTGGAGAGCGCTTTTGTCCCCACGACACGACGGTCCTAGTCGAAGACGTGGATATCGAGCGTATTGGCACCACCGTCGATAAGTACACCCTGCTCGAGATCCTCGGTCGCGGTGGCATGGGCACAGTGTACCGCGCAGAGCATATCTACATCCGCAAACGATTCGCGGTCAAAGTCCTACACTCGCAGTTCGCCAAATACGAAGATGCCGTCGAGCGCTTTCTGCGCGAGGCCCAGGCGGCATCGTCGATCCATCACCCCAATATCGTCAACGTCACCGACTTTGGCACCATGCCGGGTGGGGGCGTGTACTTTGTGATGGAGTACCTCGAAGGCACGAGCTTAGAGGACTACATCGAAGACAAAGGGTTCATCGAACTGCATCGGGCCCTCAACATCACCAACCAAATGTCGCTGGCGCTGGCCGCAGCCCATGAGCAACACATCGTCCACCGCGACCTCAAGCCCGACAACATCATGCTCATCCCCAAACCGGGTCGGCGCAACGTGATTCGCCGGGTCACCCAGCACGGCAGTATTCGCCTGCTCACTGAGCGCGAATCGCGATTCGATTTCGTCAAGATCCTCGACTTCGGCATCGCCAAGGTTCTCACTGCCGAAGAAACCGACGCTGGCGCCCTACCGGGCGCGGTTTTCGGTACGCCTGAATATATGTCGCCCGAGGCCGCCCGCGGTGACGACGTCGACTTTCGCGCCGACATTTACTCCGTGGGCGTCATATTGTTCGACATGCTCACAGGGCGTCCCCCGTTTGAGGCCGAGGAGATTTCTGACGTCCTCGCCATGCACATTTCCAAGCCGCCGCCATCGCCGCGGCACGTGGCCCCCGAGCGCGAAATCACTGCCACGTGTGAAGAACTCATCATGCGCGCGCTGGCCAAGGACCCGGCCGATCGTCATCAATCCATGGATGAGTTTCGCGAGGAACTCCAGCACTGCTATGGCAGTGTCGCCTATCGGCGCAATGCAGCCTCCATCCCCGAGGCCAGATCCGTGGGACCGGAGGCCCGCAACAGCCTGGGCGAACTGCTTCCAAACGACGAGAAAACCCATCCCAATCCCGTACAGGACCCGCGCGGCAAGCCGGTCACCGACGACGAAATCGAAGCCTTTCTCAACCAAGACGACGGTCGCCATCGCGCCAACGGCCAACAAAGTATGCGCGACACCGATGTCGAAGAGCGCTTTGATCCCATACCGCGTCCGGGAGACACCATCCCCGCCCCCATCATCGAAGCCATGGACACCCCGTCGGGGCCCATTTTATCCCCCGACGAAGAAGAGCGCTTGGCCGATGCTGTCGATGCCGCGCTCGACGACCACGAACGCGACGCCGAACTATAAGCGCGCCGGCCCCCGCTGGCCGATCGAAACAGGGTCACATTGGTTGTGAGACACAAGCGATACAAGGCGGATTCGAGGAGCCCGCGGAGCGTACGCCAGTACGTGAGCAGGCACCGCAGAATCCAACGCACCGGAGCGAAGCTCCGACAGTAGCGCGCCGTGGCTCGCAATCAAGGTGATCCTGTTTAAGTGGGCGGCGGCAACAGGCGAAACACCAACGCGCATCCTTCCTTACTCGACGCCGTTACACACGCCTTGAGATCGGCGACAGCTTGAATCACGCTATCGGCGAGGATGCGACTGTCGTCGCGACGCCGCGGTGCGTGTTCGTTTTGGCGGACGTAATGGACGAAGGCGTCAAACTTTTCACTCATGCGCGTACTGTCGAATTCGAGCAGCATGTCGCGAAAGTGGCGCGGATTGACGATCAACCAATCGCCTTTGTCGAGTTCGAGCTTGGTCTTGTCGCGATAGGGAGAACTGAGATCCTCGCGCGGGATCGAAGAGAGAAAGCCCTCGTCATCGGCCTGGTATTTATGCGGAACCACATCGACGAAAAAGGCGTAGAAATCGACGCCCTCGGCCAGTGAGGCCAAATCCTCTTGGTCGAGGGGGGGGAATTTATCCGGCAGACCAATATGGACCGACGGCATCACGTACTTCTCGATCACGTCGATGCGCAGCGGCGCGGTGGCCCGGCGCAAACTGAGCAGCTGGGCAATGGCTTCAAACAGGCCGCGATCGCCCGTTTGCTGTCCCACGGGTTTGCCGCCATCGGCCTTTTGCAGGGCCTCGGTCAATTGCTCGACCATGTTGACGGAACTGGCGCCCAGGCGCTTGACCTGCTTTTTGAGCTCTTTGATGAGATCGCGCGTCGGCGTTTGATTCCACCAGCGATTGAGCGCCTGGAAATCGATGGCCATCCACTGACCCAGCGGCGTCGTATGTAGGCGCAGATAGTGCTGGGCCGAAAACCGCTCGACATCTTGACCGCCGTCGCGCTCCCTCTGCTCTCGGTGGGTGGTATGCACCCGATCGATTTCCAGCAGCAACCGCCGCGCTGCACCAGACCCCATGCGCAGCATTTGTTCGGCAAACACAAACGGTGCGATCTCGAGGAGAATCTTGGAAAAACCCAGACGCCAACCATGAGGGTCCTCGCCGCCAATCATCCAATGGCCACCGTGGCGCCGGCGCAGGGTTTCGCCGATCCAAGCACCAAAGTTAAACCAAAACTCCCAATGCCCGCCGACATCGAGATCCAATTGCTCCTGGTCGCCAATTTGGCCGAATAGCCAGGTCTCGAACACAATCGCATCGATGTGCAGCGACAATTCCAAGGCCCCGGCATCGCCGCCCACATCGGCCAGCATCACAGCGGCCTCCCCTTCGGGATCGATGAGTTCCTCGATGACGATGCCGGCTTGCCCGCGCAACTTGGAGGCGAAGCGATACGCCCCCTCGCGCAATTCGGTGGTGGCACGTGAGAAGCGCTCTCGCGCAGCACGCTCTGCCTTTTTGCGATCCTGTTCTGACACGACGCCGCCAGTATACTCAGGTTGATGGGATTAGGTTCCCCTCGGCACCTGGGAATTCAGGTGTTCTCCGGTTGCCACAAGGGTTCCTCTTTGCCCTCGGCCTTGGCCACCCAGCGCCCGAATACAAAGAGGGCATCGGAGAGGCGATTGATGTACTGCAGCGACATCGGCTCGACACTGCCGCCGGACGCTTCTGCATCGCCGCTGGCTTCGGCATCGGCCAAGGCCACGAGTAGGCGCTCGGCGCGGCGGCACACCGTGCGGGCCAAATGAAAATGAGCCGAGGCCCATCCCCCGCCGGGCAAGACAAAACTCTTGAGCGGCTCCAACTCCTCGTTCAGCTCGTCGATCTCGCGCTCCAGCGCGCTCACGTGACGGGCCTCAATGGTCGGCATCTTGGCCAAGTACTCGTCGTTGGCTGTGGCCAGTCTGGAGCCCAGGTTGAACAGCTGGTTTTGAATCTCGCCGATCACGGGCAACAGCCGCTCGCTGGCCGATGACGCCGATTCTTCCAGCGACGTGCGCACGAGTCCCAAGCAGGCATTGAGCTCGTCGAGCGTGCCATAACAATCGATACGAGCATTGGCCTTGCTCACTCGATCACCGCCGATCAGCGATGTCTGCCCCTGATCTCCTGCCTTGGTATAAACCCGATTGATCCGAACCATCGACGTATTCCCCTACAATTCACGAAGTAGCCAGGCCGGAGGCTTCGCCAGACGCTTCGGCAGACGCGTTGGCGGCAGCGCTCACCTCCACCGCGATCTCGCTGTCAGCTTGGCCATCGGCCCCAGCGCCACTGATAAATTCGAGCTCGAAGCCCATATCACGAATCATCTCGTGATCGGCACTGGGCGCGGCGCCCGCGGTGGTCAAATATCCCGAGGTAAATAACGAGTTGGCGGGATACAGCGCCATCGGCTGCAGCGAGCGCAGGGTCACTTCGCGACCACCGGCCACCCGCAGATCGGCGCGAGGGTGCAAAAAACGAAACATGCACAGGACCAACAGAGCATAGGTGGGATCGATGCGCTGCCGTTCCGCCAATGGCGTGCCCGGACGCGGATCGAGAAAATTCACCGGCACCGAATCCACTTCGAGATCACGCAGGGCATAGGCGAGATCCAATAAATCATCTTCACCTTCCCCGAGGCCGACAATCCCGCCGCAGCACGTGGTCATGCCAGCCTCTTTGGCCATGCGTACCGTCGCCACTCGATCGGCCCAGCTGTGAGTCGAGACGATCTTATCGAAGTGACGGGCACTGGTCTCGAGGTTGTGATTAAAGCGGTCGACCCCGGCCTCCGCCAAGCGCTCAGCCTTATCGGGGGTGAGAAGACCCAGAGACGCACAGATTTCGAGCTTGAATTCGGACTTAATCCGCCGCGTGGCCTCGCAGATAACGTCGAGGTCGCGGCCGGAGGGTCCGCGGGTCGCAGTGACCATACAGTAGCGCTTGGCCTGCGCCGCTGCGGCCCGGCGGGCGCCGGCCACCAGCTCATCGACACTCTTGATCGGGGCTTCGCCACCGGGACTGCCAAAGCGGGCGCTCTGCGAGCAAAAGCCGCAATCTTCGGGACAGGCCCCCATTTTGGCGTTTTCCAACACGTGGATATGCACCTTGCGGCCAAAGGTGTGGAGACGAACGCGAAAGGCCGCATCGAGCACCGCGAGCAACTCATGGGGGGCGGCGCGAAGCACCGAGCGTGCCTCTTCCCGTCCCAGACACTCGCCAGCGAGCGAACGGGTTGCAAAATCGTGCCACGTCCCCGTGGCAGAAGCATCCATCGACATGGCCGGCGACAGTAGCAACCAGACTCGACGGCGTGCAAGCCGTGTGGATCAGTGACGACGGGAGTCGGCGAGCTGTTCGCCGGATATTTTGCCGCGCACGCCGACTGGCCAGACCCGTTCAAAGCGGTCGGCAACAGTAAACAAGCGCCCCACTAGGGAATACGACAGCGGGCCCCGCACCGCAGTGGGGTCGGAAGCCGACACGGCGATATCGGGGTCGCCCCTCACCGCACCATCGGCGGCCGGTCGCGGTGCTGCCGGTAGTCGTGACCGATGCAGAGAAGCCCGCAACTGGGGCGACAGCGGCACTTCGACCTCGATCACGCCCACCGAACCGGCCGCGATCGCCCGCGACAACAACACCTCACCGCGGGTGACCGGGGCCTTTGACCCAGCTTTATTCTTTTTGCGCCCAGACGATGCCAATGGAACCGACACAGCCGACACTGACGCGCCATCAGTTAGGGTCTCGTCGCTTCCACCGGCCCCTCTGGGCTCGCTGGGATACACAGCCTCGGCGACAAAGCGGTACTCAAGCCTCGATAGATGCAACGCCATCGACGTCGTATTGACCACTTCGAGCGCGATCAACAGGGTTTGCCCCTCGCCGTCCTCATTATGTATGTGCGGCGTCAGACGGGCCTCGACCGGAGCGTACACCTGCACCTGAGGGGTTCGCGCAACGCAGCCGAACGCACTTACGAGCACGCCTGCAGCCAAGAGCAGTTGCAGACCCCAAACCAAGCAGACTCTTCGGGCACCGGTAATCATCGAGCCGTTTATTTCCTTCCGCGATGGGGAATCGTCACCGACCTGTCGAAGATATAACGCATGTCGGCCATAAAGCATTGCATTAATGACGCGATATGCAAACGCATGTTCACCATCGAAATCGCAGCCAGGCGCTGCAACATCTCGAAGCTCGCTCCCAATTGGAGTAGTGTATAGGGCTGTGAAGATCGAAAAGGGCCGTCGTGTTCACCTCAAGGTTCGACTGCAGGTGGTTGAGGGCGAGGAAATCGAAAAGAGCGTAGTCGAATACATTCATGGCACCGGTAAAATGCTGCCGGGTCTGGAAAAAAATCTCGATGGACTCGAGAAGGGGGCGAAAAGCCAAGGAGTCATCAAGGCGAAGAACGCCTTTGGCGATGCCTCGTTCCAGCGCGAGAAGCGCATGAGTCGCAAAGAGTTTCCCGCCGAGACGGAATTCCAGGTAGGCGCGCGCTTTGCCGCCAAAGGTGCCGATAACCGCCAAGACGTCATCTTGGAAGTCATCGCCGTCGACGACGAGAGCGTCACGGTTCAGCTCCGGCATCCGCTCGCCGATAGCGACATCGAGTATGAAGTCGAGATCTTGAGCGTGACCGATACAACGCCGCCACCGCTGCCGCCGGACGCCGTGGAAATGGCCGAGATCGAATAGACCTCGTCGATTCACCGGGGGACGGGCTGACACAAGTTAGCCATGTGGCATACGTGTGTCAGTTTATGGCCGTTTTGTGTGCAAGATCTTGACAGCGCCGTGCCTGGCCTGATACCGCCACCGCACTCGCGTATCTGGCTTGCATACTGCCATACGCGCTGCTCAGTGGACTTGATTGCCGCGCTATCTCACGGCATGCCGCAGGTGGAACGCCTTATGCTTGAGGTGCCTGCAGTACGAAAGAGCAGTGCGCAGACCTGATGCAAGATCAGGTGCCATTCGCTTTTGGCATGCTTCAAGGAGATAAGGCATATGGGTCTAAAACAAGGTGTCGAGGTGCAGGCCGCCTCGGGAAAACTCGGCATACTGTTGCCGGGCATGGGTGCTGTGGCCACGACGTTCATCGCTGGTGTCCTCGCGGTTCGACGCGGTCTCGCCAAGCCCATCGGTTCGCTTACCCAAATGGGCACGATCCGCTTGGGCAAGCGCACCGAAAATCGCGTCCCCGCCATTCGAGACTACATATCACTGGCAGAACTCGACGATTTGGCTTTTGCGGGCTGGGACATCTTCCCCAGCAACATGTATGAGGCCGCCAAGCGCGCCGGGGTCCTAGAGCCCTACCTGCTCGAGAGTCTCAAAGACGAATTATCCGCCATCGAGCCCATGAAGGCGGTGTTCGAACAGAGCTACGTGAAAAAGCTCGAGGGCAGCCACATCAAGACCGGTGCCTCAAAAATGGACTTGGTCGAGCAGCTCATCGAGGACATCGAAAACTTCCGCCGCCGCGAGGGCTGCGAGCGCATGGTGGCGATTTGGTGCGGCTCTACCGAAGTGTATCGCCAACCCACAGAGGTCCACTCGTCGCTGGAAAAATTCGAAGAGGGCCTCAGGCGCAGCCATGACGACATTGCGCCGTCGCAGATGTACGCCTATGCGTGCGTCAAGCAGGGCGTCCCCTTTGCCAACGGCGCGCCCAACCTGAGCGCCGACATCCCCGCCATCATCGAACTGGCGCGCAAAACCGGCACCCCGATTGCGGGCAAGGATTTCAAGACCGGCCAGACCTTGATGAAGACCATACTGGCACCGGGACTCAAGGCCCGCCTCCTCGGCCTGGACGGCTGGTACTCCACCAACATTCTCGGCAACCGCGATGGCGAGGTGCTCGACGATCCCGAATCGTTCAAGAGCAAAGAGGTCACCAAGCTGGGCGTACTTGACCACATCCTCCAGCCCGACAAGTACCCCGACCTCTACGAAGACTTTCACCATGTGGTTCGCATCAACTACTACCCGCCCCGCGGCGACAACAAAGAGGGGTGGGACAACATCGACATCAAGGGATGGCTGGGCTACCCCATGCAGATCAAGGTGAACTTCCTGTGCCGCGATTCCATCTTGGCCGCCCCGATCGTTCTCGACTTGGCATTGTTCATGGATTTTGCCAAACGCGCGGGCATGCACGGCATCCAGGAATGGCTATCGTTTTACTGGAAGAGCCCGATGACGCCCGAGGGCCTGTATCCCGAGCACGATCTCTTCATCCAGCTGATGAAGCTAAAGAACACCCTGCGCTACACCAAGGGCGACGATCTCATCACCCACTTGGGCGCAGAGTACTATGATTGACCGGCACCGCCGGTGATCGACGAATCCGGGGGTCAGGAACTCGGGGACCCATGGTGCCCGGCAGCGCACGGTGCTATGGTCTGCGATACTCATGAACACGACGGCCGGCATTATCATCATCGGCGACGAGATACTCTCGGGGAAGTTCGCCGAGGAAAATGCTAGCTTCCTCATCCGAGCGCTGGCCGATCTCCACGTGAATTTGGGCCGTGTCGCCTTTATTCCCGACGACTTAGAAGACATTGCCCACACCACGCGCTCCTTTTCCGAGCGCTTTGACTGGGTGTTCACCTCGGGCGGTATCGGTCCGACCCATGACGACCTCACCATGGCCGGCATAGCTCACGGCTTTGCAACCCAGGTTATCATTCACGAAGAGCTCAAGCGCATGCTCTACGACTACTGGGGGCCGAGCATGCCGGAGGCCAATTTACGCCTGGCCCAGGTCCCCGAAGGCGCGGAGCTAGCCCGCGGCGAAAATAGCCGATGGCCGGTGGTGTACTTTCGCAACATCTACATTTTGCCCGGGGTACCGCGGTTTTTCCGGGCCAAGTTTCGCGACATCCAGGAGCGCTTTTGCGGCGCCCCGCAACAGCTTGCCCGTCTCTACGTCGATGCCGACGAAGGCGCCATCGCGCCGATCCTCGATCACGCAGTCGAGCACCATCCGGCGGTGAAGATCGGCTCCTATCCGCGGTATGAGGAGACCGACTTTCGCGTGATCATCACCGTAGAGAGTCGCGAGACCGACGCCGTCAACCGGGCGTGTACATACATCGAAGCCCAACTCGGCGAGCGCTTGGTCCGCAGCGAACGCCCCAGTTCGCCCTAACGGCCAATAAGGCAACAAAGCGTGGCGACAACGCCCAGCGCCCAGGCAGCGTACAACCAATTGCCAACACCAACCCGTGGTCAGGGACTAGCCATAATTTCCGCTGTCTGAAGCACCGAGGGCCCCAGCCAGGCCCCGACGCAGGTGGGCGATGAGGGAGCGCACCCGAGCCGGCACGTGTCGCCCCGGCGGCGTGAGTGCACAAATCAAGGCCTTCGGTGGCTCATAGTCCGAGAGCAGCGGCACCAGGCGGCCGGCGCGAATATCGCCGTCTACCAGCCATGAGGCCAATAGACAGATGCCCAACCCGCTGCGCGCCAGCGACAGCGTGGCCTCGCTGAGATTGGCCGCCACCCGACCGCGCACGGAATGGCGATGGGTCTTGCCCTTGGCGCTAAAGCTCCAAATAGTCCCCGAACTCAGCGCCGAATGGGATAGGCATTGATGCTGTTGCAACTCTTGCGGCGTGTTCGGCGTGCCGTGGGCCTGCAAATAGCCCGGTGAAGCCACCAGCCGTCGCCGCGACTCACCCAATTTGTGCACCCGCAGGGTGGAATCCATCTGAATGCCGACCCGGACCGCCATATCGAGCCCCTCTTCGACCAGGCTGACGTAACGGTCGCTAAACACCATCTCAAGTTCGACCTCCTTATGCCGGCGCAAAAACTTGGCCACTTGCGGCACGACGAAGCGCTGACCGAACACCACGGGCAAACTGAGGCGAATACGTCCACGGGGCTCGGGGTCATTTTCCTGCACTGCAGCCACCGCATCATCATAGGCATCGAGCACGGTCATAGCGCGGCGATATAGGGTTTGCCCGGCATCAGTAACGTGGAGCGCCCGGGTGGTGCGCTCGATGAGCTGTACGCCCAGCTCCTCTTCCAAAGATGCCATCCACTTACTCACGGTGGACTGCTTGATCCGCAACTCTTCCGCAACCGCGCTGAACCGGCCAACTTCGACCAAGCGCACAAACGCACGCATCGCTGCAATTCGATCCATCTCGCCAATGTAGCCCGCTCCGGCCCAGTTTTCGCCTGTTTTCCTCGGCAAACGCCATCGCTCGCAACTGTATCGACGGGGGTAGTGTGAGAGATTCAGCCTTCCCCTGATGGAATAAATCATATGCCTCATTGGCCGTAGACGGCTGCAAGTGGAATAGGCACGATAAACACCGAAATGAGCACACAAACCAGCATTCAATCCGCCAATGGGAATATCGTCGGACACATCGCCGTCTTGGGTCTCGGAGCCATGGGGTCGCGCATGGCGGCGAAACTCCTCAGCGCCGGCCATCAAGTTGCGGTCTACAACCGCAGCCCCGGCCGTGCCGATGAGCTCGTCGCCCAAGGCGCGCACCTCGCCGCCTCACCCCGAGACGCAGTGCGCGGATGCAAAGTGGCCATCAGCATGGTGCGCGATGATGACGCCGCCCGCGCCATCTGGCTAGACGAAGAAACCGGTGCATTGGCCGCCATGGACCCGTCTGCCATCGCCATCGAATCCAGCACGCTCACGCCCGCCTTTGTCGCCGAACTCGCTCGCAAGTGTGCCGCCCGCGATATCGCCCTCCTCGACGCCCCCGTAGCCGGATCTCGCCCTCAAGCTGCAGCCGGTCAGCTCATCTACTTGGTCGGTGGCCGCAGCGATGCACTAGACAGGGTCCGCGATTTACTCAGCCTCATGGGCGGCGCCATCCACCACGTGGGTCCCACGGGCACTGGTGCCGTGATGAAGCTGGCCGTCAACGCGCTTTTTGGCATCCAAGTCGCCGCGCTCGGTGAAATGCTGGGCATGACCAGCAAGGCCGGCATCCCCCTGGAGCAAGCGGTGGAACTTCTCGGTACGATGCCCATCACGAGCCCAGCCATCAAGGGCGTTGGCGGCCTCATCGCGGCCGGCAAATTTGCCCCGATGTTCCCCATCGACCTAGTCGAAAAAGATTTTCGCTATATCGAAGAAGCAGCCGACGCTCTGGACGCGGATACGCCGACTGCGTCGGCCGTTCGCGCCGTCTATGCCTCGGCCAAGACCAACGACCTCGGCAATGAAAACATCAACGCCGTGGCCAAGCTGTTTTTGCCACAAAGCTGACGGCTGGCGGTCAGCAGCAGTAGCGCTACTCGCATTGTGCGATTGCGGCAGCCATGGCGTAGTACTTAGTATCCACCGAGTCCGAACGCGACGGGAACACAATCGGCGCCGTGGTGCCAGTGATAAAGCTGGCGCCACTGGCTCCGCCGAGGAAGGTCATGGTCTTGTAGAAAATATTGGCACCGTTGATGTCGGGCAGGAGAATGAGATCCACATCGCCGCCGACTTTGGTCTCCAGTCCCTTATGAGTGCAAGACTCGGCGCTGAAGGCCAAATCGATCGACAGCGGCCCCTCGACCACGCAGCCCTTGATGGCCTTGCGATAATTCATCATGGTGAGCGCAGCGGCGTCCAGCGTGGCCGGAATCGCCTCTTTCAGCGACTCGACCGCCGCTATCACGGCCACCTTGGGGTTTTCCACACCGAGGCGATGAAAGGCCTCCACCGCCTGCTGAATCATGATGGCTTTATCGCCCAGCGAAGGCGCAATATTGATGCCCGAATCCGAATAGGCGAAGACCTTATGGTAGTTGGGGCTCTGGATAAACGCCATCTGAGACACGAGGCGCGACTTTTTCAGCCCTCGCTCTTTATTCAAGATCGCTTTCAGATAGTACGAGCTGTCTACAAGCCCGCGCATGAGTACATCGGCACCGCCGTCGCGCACGATGCCGACGGCTTTTTGGCACGCTTTGGCCGCATCTTTCTCGTCAATGAGCTCGTACTTGCTGAAATCGTAGTTGAGCTTTTCCGAGATCGCCTGAATTTTTTCCCGATCGCCGACGAGGACCGGATCGGCGAGTTTCTCCTCTACCAGTCGTTTGACGGCTTCCAGGGCGTGGCGATCTTCTGCGGCGGCAACGGCAACTTTCTTATTCTGCTTTTTCCTGGCCAGTTCGACGAACGTATCTAGGGACTTCAACATCTCGACATTCTCCTTGGGTTTTCCATCGCGTGGGCTTCAGTACGTCAATATCTCTCGATTTCCCTGTACCGCCGCATAAACCCCCTCGGCCAGGGCCTTCATCTCGTCTTCGCCCGCGTAGATGACAATTTCGCTGCTGATAAACTTCACGCGGCTGGTGATCCACTCGCATAGTAGCGAGGAATACGCCATGCCGCCGGTAATGATAATGGCGTCGACCTTCCCGTATAGGGCCACCGCGCAGGCACCGATTTCCTTGGCGATTTGATACGCCATGGCCTCAAGCACCAATTTGGCTTTCTCGTCCCCGGCCTCGACCCGCTCGCCGACTTCGCGAATATCCTTGCTGCCGAGATAGCCATAAACCCCGCCTTCACCGATCAGCTTGGCATACATCTCTTCGTAGGTGTATTTGCCCGAATAGCACATATCGATGAGGGGCAGCGGCGGAACCCCGCCGGCACGCTCAGGCGAAAAGGGCCCATCGCCACCGAGGGCGGCATTGACGTCGATTACGCGACCTTTTTCATGAGCGCCGATGCTAATGCCGCCGCCCAAGTGGGCCACGATCAGATTGAGGTCTTCGTAATTCTTATTGTTTTCTCGCGCATAGCGCCGCGACACGGCCTTGTGGTTGAGCGGATGGAAGCTCTTGACGCGAGAGATATCGGCCATCCCCGACAACCTGGCGATATCCTGATATTCGTCGACCACCACGGGATCCACGGTATATGCGTCCTTGCTGGCGTCGACCTGCTTGGCCAACTCGTAGGCCAAGATACCGCCGAGATTGGAGGCATGCTCGCCATTGAGGCCAATCGTCGCATCGTGCAGGTAAGCATCGTCGATGCGATACACGCCGCTCCGCTTGAGATTCTTGACCAGCCCGCCCCGGCCGACAAACTCATCGATCTCTTTGAGGTCGAGACCGGCCTCTTCCAGCGTCTTGAGAATGTAGTCCTTGCGATAGTCCTTCTGGTCGGCAATCTTGGCGAACTTACTCAGCTCCTCACTAGCGTGACGAACCGTTTTCGCATACACCTCTTTGTCGTCGTCAAAGATGGCAATTTTCGTCGAAGTGGACCCGGGATTGATGGCTAGAATCTTCATGGCTGGTCGTATCCAATTTGACTGGGCTTCAGGCTCGCCCTTGGCGCAGAGCGAGATTTAACCAATGGTTGATCGTCTCTGCAACAGACGCTTGCACTGTCAGTAGCACGGCGGACACATTGGATGACGTTCGGACGTGAATAGTTTGCCGAAGATCGACCTAGGACTCATCCATAGTTCACGTCAATCTTCGATCAGGTGGTCATGCAATGCCAGCAAGGCTTCACGCAGAGCCCGCATATGCTTTTTTCCCACCGCCTGGCCCAGTTCATCTTCCACCTGGCGTAGGTGGGCTAGTCCCTTTAGAATCGACGCCCGACCAGCTTCGGTAAACGCCACCAGAATGGCCCTTCGATCCGCGGGATCCGGCCGCCGCTCCACCACCCCCATCGCGGCCAAGTCATCGACCAGCTGACCCACCGCTTGCTTGCTGATACCGAGCCGGCGCGCGAGCTCGCTGGGCCTAGTCCCGTCGAGGTCGATGTGGGGGAAAAGGCTCATGTGCGCCGGCCGTGGCCGCAGGCCGCCGTTGTCATCGTCGTTATGTGGCGGCGGCAAGGTCGTCAGCGCCAACTCGTTGATGAGTCGCGAACATTTGAACAGTAGCTGCAGCGTGCTGGCCCGCTTGGCCGCCTCTAAGGTGTCGGGAAACTCGGAGTCCATCGGGTTGTAAGATAACACATTCGTCAACCTCACTTGACCAAATTAGTCAATCGTGCTTGACTAACTTCATGCCTGCACAACTTCTGCCGATTGCCGACGATATATGGTGTGCCGAAGCGATACACCGGGGCCCGTGGCCAATGGTATTTCCCGTTCGTATGACGGTCCTTCGCCTGCGAGACGGACTGCTATTGATTTCGCCGATCGCCATCGACGACGAACTGACACGCGAATTGGCCGCCATTGGACCGGTGCGCTACATCCTCGCCCCCAACCTCCTCCATCACCTGTATCTGCCTGCCGCGTGTACGCGCTACCCCGATGCGGCCGTCTATGGCGTCCCGGGATTAGAACGCAAACGCCCCGAGGTCCAATTCACCGGCGTGCTCGACGGCAGCACCCACTCGCCATGGCCCGAGATTGCCATCTTCGCCATCGACGGCGCTCCTCCAGTCCGAGAAGTCGTGCTCCATCATACGTCCTCGCGCTCGATGATCGTCACCGACCTGGTCTTCAACATGGAGCGCGCGCTCTCGCCAGCGAGTTGGGTCATTCTGCGTCTATTCGCCCGCGCACTGGGCGGCGTGGCTCAGAGTCGCTTATGGCGCCTATTTACCCGCGACCGCCAGGCGGCAGGCGCCAGCGTCCGCGCCGTATTGACGGCTGACTTCGATCGTCTCATCATGGCCCACGGCGATATCATCCACACCGGCGGACGCGAAGCCCTCATGCAAGGCACACAATGGATGCGACAAGAGCAAGACCATCTCCCCGATCATCGCCCTCTCGCGACAGCGGCGAGAAAACCTCCTCGGGCGTCAGGGAACAGTGGCCCCCATTGATGCACCTGGTGCATGGTATCTGTGTAGACAATTCATTGGACCGGCTATACGGCAAGATCCATTCTGAGCCCATCACCAGAAGATTTGCATCTCTGCAAGATTACCAAGCATAAGGATCTGATATGAGCACTATCGTTGTTACCGGAGCAACTGGAACTATTGGAAGTCAGGTTGTGCGCGCCCTGAAAGCCAAGGGCGAAACTGTGCGGGCAGCCGTTCGCAATCCGGCTTCGGCAAAGACGGGCGCCGACGAGCACGTGGCCCTGGACTTCGAAGATCCGGCATCTCTTGAAGCCGCCTTTGCTGGCGCGGATAAATTGTTCTTACTCACCCCCTTCATCGAGC
>JAAUYH010040404.1_pt1 | contig 44721 bp, 37 predicted proteins | sample 7278061 | NCBI WGS metagenome assembly JAAUYH01 (sample SAMN14350203, study PRJNA611818) | marine sediment metagenome | isolation source: surface marine sediment (0.6m) | place: French Polynesia: Moorea | collected 2018-08
CTACCTGGAAGAGTCCGGAAAAGCCCCGGAACAGCCGCTGGTTGCGGAGATGCCGGTGTCGCTGCGGGCAAAAGACGACAACAGTGATGCCGGCAACCACCTGGCCATTGTCCTGCTGGAGATGGCCGCTGATGAATCAGATCCACTCGACCGCCTGTCCCAGGTGCAGCAGAACGCCGAACGTGCCAAGACCGATGCCCACCAGGTTGCGCCGGAAGCCGCCGAGGCTTACACGCTGTTGACCCAGACCGCTGCCACGCTGGGTGACCTGGCGGGAGTGTCCCAGCATATCCGGCCACTGGGCAACGTGGTCATTTCCAACCTGATCGGTGACCATCACCCTCACTATCTGCGCCAGGCAAAAATGGAGTGCCTCTACCCCATATCCACCATCGCACCCAATACCGCACTGAACATCACCATCTATACCCAGGATGGGAAAATGCATTTTGGTCTGCTTGCCGGGAAAACCGCCGTGACCGACCCCCAGCACATCGCGGACGGGATTGTGGAGGCATTTGAGGCGCTGAAGGCTCGTGCAGCGCAGGTGGCGCGCTCTGCAGTGAAAAAGAAGAAGGCCAGGGTCGCCAGGAAGAAGGCTTCAAAGAAAACCCGGTCCAGGTAAACGGGGTCGATGCTGACGGGCAGGGATTGGTCAACTCCCCGGCCTGCCGCTATGCTTAAGCCGTGAGGTTCTTGGGAGGCAGTGCGGTGCGATACCAGATCGAACTTTTGGCGGCCGGCCTGGCCGTTTCCATGGGCGTGTCCGCCCAGGTCGACAACCTGCGGATTACCGAGGTGGACCCCGACGGGGACCAGGTGGAAGTCACCAATGTCGGCGATCCATTTACCACGTCGGCCAACCGACCCTTCTGTCACGGCTTTGACTACTTTTCCAATATTCCATCGGGGACCCAGTTCGATGCAGGCCAGGCAAGACTGTTTACGGTCAACAACCTGGACGATCCGGCCACGGATCTGTGGATCTACCGCTCCAGCCCATTCGGCAATTCCAACAACATCATCCACGGCCTGCAGTACGGTGCCGGCAACATTGGACGGGCGGCCCTGGCCAGCGGCATAGGGCTGTGGTCGGGGGCGGAGACTTTTGCGCCGGCGCCGCCGGCGGGCACCACACTGGCCTGGGACGGTTTCGGTAACACCTCGTTTGACTGGTATGTGGACGAAACACCGTCCCTGGGCTCCGCCGATCCTGACGACTTTGGCACGGTGGCCTCTACTTTGGCCTACCCGTCGGGCACCCGGGATTTCGAAAGCCTGTTGCTGGGTGACCTGCTCAGCGTGATCCAGGACTGGCCCATCGTGGACAGCAGTCCGCCCGGCGCTTTCACCGTGCGAACGGTGTCTGACGTGATGGGCGTCCCGTCAACTCGTGGTACTTCGACCCAGTGGATGCGGATTCACGATGGCGACCCCGCTGATGTCCAGAACCGGTTCTACGGGCCGACCATCTCAGCACCGGAGCTGTCCAACTACGAATGGTTCTTTTTTGCAGCACCGGAAGCGCCACCGCCGGCCAGCGGCAATTTCCCGCGCTTCACCATTCAGCACAGCGACGGCGGATTTGCCAACGCCTGGGGCATCGAGTACCGGCTGGACGGGATCTACCTGGTGGTCATCGGCGTAGGCGGCGTTCCCGCGGAAATCCTGATGGAAAGCTCCACCTATCCGGATGACCTGGGGCAGTGGAAAGAACTGGCCCTGATGGTGGATTTTGACACCAACATGGTGTCCGCCACTATCGACGGCGGTGCGCCGGTAGCCCTGCCCATCAGCCTGGCGCCCAGCGCCAACCCGGCGGAATTCCGCTTTTGCTATCGGGGGGAGGGCGTCGGCAACGTGGGCACCTTCCTGATGGATGACGTGGGATTCGCCGCCACCCAGGCGGATACCATATTCCGGGACAGCTTCGAGTAAACCAACCCAGGGGCCGTGTTCACGGCCCCTGAACAGCGCCTCAACGCCTGCTTCACCCGGGTCTGATCATCCTGTGGGCCTTGTTGACCGAGGTGAAGTCCATGAACCGACTGATGGTGCTGGCGGTGCTGCTGGGTGGCGCCCTTGTGGTGGAAAAGGCCATGTCCTACGAAGAGCCGGAATACCGCGTGCTGGAACAGCGAGAGGGGTACGAAATCAGGCAGTACGAGCCTTACCTGGTGGCTCAGACCACCATCCAGGGCGGGTTCCGCGACAGCGGTAACCAGGCATTTCGCATCCTGGCGGGTTACATCTTTGGCGACAACAGCCAGTCGAAGAAGATGGCCATGACCGTTCCGGTGACCTCCTCCCTGACTCAGGGCAGCGAAGCCCGGGACCGCTACGACTGGCAGTTCGTGATGGAGCGGGCCTACGATCAGGACAGCCTGCCCAGGCCGGTGGACCAGCGGGTGTCCATACTGGAGATGCCGGCACGGACCATGGCGGTGCGGCGCTACAGCGGCCGCACTACAGAAAAAAACTTCGTCAAAAACCTCGACACACTCAACGCTGCCCTGCAGCGTGACCAGGTCCGGTCGGTGGGTGAACCCCAGTCAGCGGTCTATAACGGCCCCTTCACTCTGCCGTTTTTCCGCCGCAATGAGGTGCTGGTGGAAATCACCAGGTGGTGATGTAACCGTCAGAACCAGCCTTCCTCGCTGGACTCCGCCTGGTGCAGAGCCAGGTCGGCGAAGCGGCGTGCTTCATTCAAGTCCATGTACGGCATGGTGATGGAGTGGGAGGCCAGGTGTACTGTGAGGTTGGCCAGGCCGGCCCGCCGCTGGGAAGGGGACTGGCGCAGATCCGCCCGCTGCAGTTTGCGCAGGGGAAACAGCGTGGTTTTGTAGCCGAAAAAGCCCTCGCGAAGACAGCCGTAGGCGTTCACCGTACCGTAGCCGTATCGTTTCCAGCGCAGGTAGACGCAGCCCGTGGCCAGGGCGAGCCCCGCCAGGAACACGGCGGGCGCCGCCAGCGGGTTCAGGAAGTAAGCTGCAAAGCTTGCAGCGGCGATAAACGGCATCCATGCAAGAGTGATATTCCGGCTCATGTAGCGACGCCGGTTAATCTGTGACAGCTGCAAGCTGCGGGTATCCAGCTCCGGCAGAAACTCCGCCGACATGTCATGGGCCTCGTCATCGGTCAGGGCTGGCACCAGGAACACGGGCTGGCCGATGGGCATGCCCTGGGCGTTGGCGGCCTCTCCGGCGCTCACCAGGCGCAGCTGCAGGTTGATGCGAGACAACCAGTAGGCCACGACGTTCTGCCGCCACACGGCGGCCTGGATCTTGGCCCGCTTCAGGGTCTGTTCCTGTTTGCTCACCAGGCCGCTGCGTCGGTGGTAGGTGTTGCCGTCCACGGACAGCCGGTAATCCGCGTATTTCCAGAGCGCGCCGAGGATGGAAAATAGGGAAAGCAGCAGTCCGGCCACCAGCAGGCCCAGAAGGACCAGCAGGACGGCGCCAGGAGCCCCAAGGCGCACGATCGCGCTGGTGACACCGTCCAGGTTCAACGCACTGGTCAGCCAGTTGACTGCCGGTCCGAGCCATTGATCGTCATCCACGGCGCTGACAAAGGCGCCAAACACGATGGCGACCCACAGCAGGCCGTTGGCGGTGAGGCCGTAACGTGCAATGTCGGCGTTGCTGCGGGTCAGCAGATGGTCGCTCGGTTCCTCTGCGTCAAGGGTTTCCGGCATGGGTTGGCGGGTTGCAACGCTGATGATTTCATTACGCATGGCCCGGGCGTTTGCCAGTGGGATACCCGGCAGGGTGATCTCCTTTCCGGCGCTGCCGGCGGTATCCAGCTTCAGCATGGCCAGTCCGAATGGCCGGGCGTAAAACGGCTCGTCGATGGCGACGTCCTGGATGCGGTCGAAGTCCACGTTGAGCTGCTCGCGTTTGATGACACCGCGGCGGACCAGCAGCTGCTGACCCTCGAAGCGGAAACGGAACCGCAGGTAGCTCAGTATGGCGCCCACGGCACCAATCAGCGCCAGGGCCGACAGGGCCCCGATCCCCGCGGTTTTCATCCAGCCGTCGGCCGTGGCGAACACCGCCACCGCTGGCGCCACCGCCGGCAGTCCGTCGGTCACCATGTGGCGGGCGAACTTGAGCACGTAGAACACCACCGCCACTGGCGATGTCCGGCGCCACCGGTGGGCGGAGGCCGGTTCTTTGGCCTCAGGCTCCATTGGGTAGTACCGGGGATTTGTCGGGATCAGCGGGCGCCGCCTCTGAATTGCCCTGGGGCGCTCTGTGGTCGTCCTGGGATTCGGCGGCGCGCTGCATGATGAACTCGCGCAGGTCGCTGGCCACGTCCTCGCTCAGGCCGTCGATGCGCAGGTCGATGGAGGCGCCGCCAGCCGTAAAGAACTTCAGCGAGGCCAGACCGAACTTCCGCTGCAGCGGCCCGCTGGAGATTTCCGCATGTTGTACCCGGTCGAAGGGCAGCACCACGATTTTGCGCCACCAGATCCCGGATCGGTAGGCGATGTCGTGTTGCCGAAGGGTCCAGCCCTTGACCCTGGCCGATTTCACCGCCAGGGCCGTGAACCCAATGCCCATGATCAGCCCCAGCACCGGCAGCCCCAGCAGCGCCATCTTCAGGCCAAGGGGCTTGGCGACGATAATGCTGGGAATCACCTGGGCCAGGATCACGATGGTCCAGACGATGCCATGCTGGAGCCTGACCTCTTTGGGGTAAGCTGGCGCCATGGGTTTGAACTTGAAGTTGGACACCTGCGGCAGTGAGCCCGGTTCCACTGGAAGATTCTGAAAAGTCATCTCCCGCAAAGCCTAGCACCGAAGGCGTTTTACTCGTAGTGCCTAAGGACATGCGGTTGCGGCCGAGCGTTATGTGGCACGATGACCACCAGACCCCATCATGAGGTGATACCCAATGATCATTCCTTTTTATGCTGCATGTCTCGCACTCATTTTTATCGCACTGAGCGTCCGCACCCTGTCCCTGCGCAAGTCCCTGGGTATCGCCATTGGGGATCGGGGCGACAACGCCATGTTGCGGGCCATGCGGGTGCACGCCAACTTTGCCGAGTACACGCCCCTGTCGCTGCTGCTGCTTTTCATGCTGGAGCAGCAGTCCGCCTCACCCCTGCTGCTGCATGCCCTGGGGGCGGCCTTGCTGGTGGGGCGTTTTGTCCATGCCGTTGGCGTCAGCAGTCCCCGCGAAGATCTCCGGCTTCGGGTGACCGGCATGGCGCTGACCTTCACTGCCCTGGGTGGTGCGGCCCTGGCGCTGCTCTATCACAGCTTCACGTCCGCTTGATCTGACCGTGAGGAAGTCTTCACGGATGTGAACCCTCCGGCAACGCCCGGGTCACAAGGCGTTCACGGCTGCACCAAAATAATCCCGCCTCCTCGAGCCCCAGGCTCATGAACAATCGCTTAACAACAACTGCTATTGGAGGCACTTCACATGATCAAGAGAACTTTGGTTGCCGGCGCCCTGGCCGCGGCCTTCACCATTCCGGCCAGCGCCCAGGTGCGCGTCGTGGCAGGCCACTTCGCACCCTTTGCTGATACCGCAGAAGGGACCTCGGTGACCATCCAGATCAACGGTGCTGACGCGCTGACCGACGTTGTGTACGGTGACTTCACCGACTACATCGACCTGGGACCTGCTGGATCATACGAAGTGAATATCATCCCCACGGGCACTACCGACCCGGCGATTTCCTTCTCCGGCGACCTGCCAGAGGGCGACTATACCCTGCTGGCCGTGGGCGACGGTGCCAATCAGCCCCTGGACCTGCTGGCCCTGACCGACGACAACACACCTCCGGCTGCCGGCAACATCAAAATTCGCGTGGTACACGCCGCGCCGTTTGCCCCGACCCTCGAGGGTACCAATGTCTCCATCCGCACCGCCGGCGGTGACGTGGTGGGCGGCCTCAACCCGGTGCCGTTCGGCGTGGCCAGCGGCTACCTGGAACTGCCTGCCGCCACCTACGACCTCAAGGTCGCTACACCCGACGGCAGCGTCAACCTGATTGACCCCCTGCCGGTACCGCTGGGTGACGGCGCCATTGTGACCGTGATCGCAAACGGTGACGGCGTGAATCAGTCCATCGGCATCGATGCGCTGCCGGTCGGCTCCCTGCCGCTGCGGGTCCCCGTGGACGCCACCGCCACGGGTGTGTTCTTCAACCCGGCCACTCCTGGCCAGGGCGCCCAGATCCTGGGTTTCCCCCGCCAGAACCGTGCCCTGGGATTCGTCTATTCCTTTGACACCACCGGAACCAACCAGGCCTGGTACCACTTCGATACCTGCAATACGGATACCTCCTCCGAGACCTGCGCCACTCCCGGCGGTTTTGACGGCATCACCGGCGCCATCACCATCTACCGATCCGAAGGCGGCGTGTTCAACGACGCAACGGCCGCCAACCTGGTCCAGGTGGGCACGGGTACCATCACCTTCACCAGCTGTGATGACGTGGAAATCACCGGTGATTTTGGCAACGGCCAGGGCGAAGTGACCCTGGACTACACCCGCCTGGGTGATCGCCTGGCCTGCACCACGGCCCTGCAGTAACAAGAACGTAAGCTCTCCCCCTTTTCGAGCCGGGCCTCAGCGCCCGGCTTTTTTTTGCCACTCATGTTCCCGGGATTGCGCTATCATCGCCGCTCTTGCCGGCACCTTGGGAGCGACGGGATTGTTCAGCAAAATTCGGCAACTTCTGCGTCTGGGGCGTGCGGCGGACCCCGGGCTACAAGAACCGGATTCGTCGGATGCTGAAGCCTATGCCGAACGCCTGCAACAGGAACAGCAGACCTACCGGGATTGTGAAAACGTCCACGAGTTGCCGGAGATTTTCCACTACTGGTCCAATCGCTACCTGCGGCCACAGCTGGAGCGCTTCGGTTTTTCGCATCCGGACCAGTTCTACAGCTTCTATTGCCGCAAGGCGTTTGACTACAAGGGCAGCCAAAGGCCCCTGCGCATTGCCAGCATTGGGAGTGGCAACTGCGACACCGAGGTCCGACTGGCCCAGGCTTTGAATGAATCCGGCATTATTGATTTCCATATCGAATGCCTGGATATCAATCAGCAGATGCTGGACCGTGGCCGGGAGCTGGCTGAAGACTCTGGCGTGCAAGTGCACATCGTGCCGCTGCGAGTAGACTTCAACAACTGGCAGCCCGAGGGCCGGTACGACGTCATCATGGCCAACCAGAGTCTGCACCACGTGGTGGAACTGGAGCGGTTGTTTGATGCCATCAAAGGCAGCCTGACGCCCGGCGGCCGGTTCCTGACCGCCGACATGATCGGCCGAAACGGCCACCAGCGCTGGCCCGAAGCCCTGGACGCCCTGGAACCATTCTGGGACGAGCTGCCAGATGCCTATCGCTTCAACCGGCTGCTCCAGCGCCAGGAGCAGCGGTTCATGAACCACGACTGTTCCGGCCATGGCTTCGAAGGCATCCGTGCCCAGGACATCCTGCCCCTGCTGATCCAACGGTTCGAATTCGAGCTGTTCATCCCGTTTGCCAACCTGGTCACGGTGCTGATCGACCGGCCGTTCGGCCACAACTTCGACGCCGCCGGTGAATGGGATCGGGATTACATCGACCGCCTGCATGCGGCTGACGAGGAAGGGTTCCTGAGCGGCAGGTTCAAGCCCACCCAGATGTTCGCGGTGTTGCGCAACGAACCTCAGGACACCCTGCTGGTGGATCCGCGACTGACGCCTGAGTTTTGCGTCCGCCAGCCCTAGGCTTCATGAACCCGCTTGGGCCGGCGGATCGCTTTCCTACTGGATGTAACCCAGCGACTTGAGCTGCTCGATCTGCTCGGGTGTCAGGTCCTGGGTGGGGGAAGTGCCGCCGATGGCCAGTTGGATGGCCTCGCAGGGATCCCGGGTCGCGACGGACTCCAGTCCATCAAACAGGCTTGCCGCCAGGTCCGGGTCATCCAGGATCAGGTCCTGTTGCTCGCCGGGGTCGCTAGCCAGGTTGTACAGCTCTTCCCGGTACTCCGGCTTGCACAGCACGATGAATTTGTTGTCGCCAGACGTGGAGGACATGTCGCGGCGGGTGTTGTGGGTCATGCCGGTGGACACCCGTTTACGCGCCGCCGGTACCGGCTGGGTGAGATCCAGTCCATCCATCACCGGCGGGTGCTCAATCCCCGCAACGGCGGCCAGGGTGGGCAGCAGGTCCACGTTGGAGTAAGGCACATCGGTGCGCCCCGGGATTCCGCCGGGATGATGGATGATCATGGGGATGTGCAGCAGTTCCTCGTACAGCGCGTTGTGCTGAACCTGGCCGTGCTCCATGAACTCCTCGCCGTGATCGGTGGTCACGACCACCAGGGTATTGTCCTTAAGCCCCTGGCGCTCCAGCTCCCCCATCAGCTCCTTGAACAGGTGGTCCAGGTAGAACACTTCGCCGTCGTACAGGTCCTTGACCCGCTTCAGCTCTTCGGGCGTTTGTACATCAAACTCTCCGGGCACCGCCTTCTCGAATCGGCCCTGGTAATCCGGGTCGTACAGATGTTTCGACATCTCCATATAGGTGTACGGCGTATGGGGTGAGATGAAATGAATCCAGCCGAAAAACGGTTGCTGGGGCAGCTCGGCCAACAGCTGCCTGCCTTTGTCCAGCACCACGTCATCGTTCAGGTTGGTTACTTCGTAGTTCTGGAAGCCTCTGTCGAAGTGTCGTTCGGTCACCAGCTGCACATTGTTGAACAGCCCGAAGGTGTAATAACCGGCCTGTTCGAACACCTGGGCAATGGTGGTGGCCTCCGTCAACTTCCAGCCGAGGAATACCCGGTAGGGCTGTTGCCCGGTGAAGGCGGCTGCGAATGACGTCGGCGTAACCGGTGCCGCGGTGTGCGCGTGGTTAAACACCAGGGACTCGGCAGCCCATTGGTCCAGGTAAGGGGACAGGCCGCGCGTGTTTCCGTACAGACCCAGGGCATCGGCCCGCAGGGCGTCGAAGCTGACGATCAGAACGTTCAGGTCCGGTGTCACCGGCAGTCGGTCGGCCAGACCGGGAACGGTTTCCCGGGCGTCTTCGCTGCAGCCCCACAGCACGGTCAGGCAAAGCAGTAGTGCCAGGAAGATTCGAGGGTTTCCAGTGGTCATGAAAGCGTACGTCATTGACGAAAGAGCGTGATATCTTAGCGGCCGCCTTCGGAATTACCACCAGAGAAAACCATGCCAAGAAACCGATCTCTCAGGTTACTCGCATCCTTGCTGCTGTGCGTCGCCCTGCTTCCGGGCTGCTCCGATCAGCGGGAGCCGGTGTCCAAGCGGGTCATCATCCTGGGATTCGATGGCATGGATCCGAATCTGGCCAGCAACTGGATGGACCAGGGACTGTTGCCCAATTTTGACCGGCTGCGCAAAGAGGGCTTCTTTGGGCCCCTGGCCACCAGCAATCCGCCCCAGTCTCCGGTGGCCTGGGTCTCCTTTGCCACGGGCACGACCCCCGGGACCCACGGCATTTACGATTTCCTGCGGCGGGACCCCGAAACCTACGCGCCGGATTTTTCCATCTCCCGGGTAACGCCAGCAAAGGTCTGGGAAATTCTTGGGATAGGCATTCCGATTTCCAGCGGGGAGATCATCAACCGGCGGATTGGGCAGCCCTTCTGGAGCGCCTACGAGGAGCATGGTGGACAATCCACCGTACTGCGGGTGCCGGTGACTTTTCCACCGGATCCCATCCACCGCATGATGGCGGGCATGGGGGTTCCGGACCTGTTGGGCACCCAGGGCACCTACACTCTGTACTCGACCCGGCCACTGTCCCGGTCCGCCACCAATGCCCGGGTCGAACGCCTGCGCCCGGATCGCGAGCAGGTGATGCGGACCACCCTGGAAGGCCCGGCCCACCCCCTCAAGATGGAGGCGCCTCCGCTGTCGGTGCCCCTGGTAATCCAGCCTGATGGTGAGGCGGTATCAATCCAGCTGGATGAGGTGGAAACCAGGTTGCAGCCCGGCACCTGGTCGGACTGGGTCACCGTGGAGTTTCCCTTTGCACCGCTGCAGTCCGTGGCCGGCACGGTGCGGCTGTACCTGATCTCCGGCTACCCCGAAGTGGAGCTGTACGTGTCACCGATCCAGATCCACCCCCAGGAGCCGGTGGTGCCGCTGTCGTCGCCGGCGGACTATGCCCCTGAGCTGGCTGAGCGAATTGGTCTGTACCACACCATCGGCATGCCGGAAGAAACCTGGTCACTGAACGAAAACCACCTCTCCGACGAGGCCTGGCTGGCGATGGAAAAAACCATCCTGGCCGAACGAGAGGCGATGTTTTTTGACGCCCTGGAGCAGCGCGACAGCGCCCTGGTGGTGGGGGTTTTCGTGCAGACCGACCGGGTCAGCCACATGTTCTATCGGGGCCTGGACGAACAGCACCCCCTTTATCCCGAGACATCGCCCCTGGCCCGTGGCGCGATCCAGTGGATCTACACCGAGGCTGACCGCATCCTCGGCCAGACCCTGGACAGCATGGGGCCCGAGGATCAGCTGATCATCGTCAGCGACCACGGCTTCGCACCCTTCCGGCGGGCTGTCCATCTGAACCGCTGGCTGGTGGACGAGGGCTACCTGGTACTGAGGCGAGGCCAGAGCGAATCCGACGCCGGTTTCCTCAGCGTGGACTGGTCACGCTCTCGAGCCTATGCCCTGGGCCTGAACGGGCTCTATCTGAACCGGGCCGGCCGCGAAAGCCAGGGAATCCTGACCGACGCGGAAGCTCGCCTGCTAAAGAGCGAACTGGCCGCCAAGCTGATGTTTCTGACCGATCCCGCCAGCGGCGCCGACATGGTTCGCCGGGTGTTCGACGGCGACGAGATCTACGCCGGCAACGCCAACGGTGACGCGCCGGACCTGGTGGTGGGTTATGACTCGGGCTACCGGGCGTCCTGGCAGACCACCCTGGGTGCGGTTCCCGCGACGCTGGTGGAAGACAACCGGCGCAAGTGGAGCGGCGATCACTGTATGGACCCCGAGGTGGTGCCCGGGGTGCTGTTCACCTCCTTTCCCACCGAATCGCCGCCCGCCGCGATCCGGGATATCGCACCATTCGTTCAGTCGCTGCTGGCCGGAGAGTAGCCTCTATCCATGCCAGCCGCTCGGCACCAGGTCCCGTCCGGGCTGTACTGGCAGACCCGTCTTTTCGCTGCCACCCGTCGGCTCTGGCTGGCCCTGGGCAACCTGGAGTCCAGCGTGCTGCGCGACGAGCTGGAATCGAAGGCAATCGAGGCTCCCATCTACGTATGCGGCCTGGCCCGGTCCGGCACCACCATGCTGACCGAGTTGCTCAACGCCCATCCCGACGTCACCAGCCACCGCTACTCGGATTTTCCTGCCACCTGGACTCCCTACTGGCGGAACTGGCTGCGCCAGCGCTCCCAGGTGGTCCAACCCAAGCCCGTTGAACGTGCCCACCAGGATCGCATCCAGGTCACCCAGGACAGCCCGGAAGCCGTGGAGGAGGTGCTGTGGATGTATTTTCATCCGGAGTGCCACGATGCCGGCCATAACCAGCACCTGGGAGCCGATCACCAGCACCCGGAGTTCGAGGCCTTCTACCGTGACCACCTGGCCAAGCTGCTGCTGGTCCGCCAGGCACGGCGCTACCTGGCCAAGGGCAATTACAACGTCAGCCGCCTGGGCTACCTGCAACGACTCTTTCCCGATGCCCGCTTCGTGCTGGCCTGGCGTGATCCCGTGGCCCACATCGCCTCGCTGCAAAAGCAGCATCGGCTGTTCAGCGAAGGCCAGACGGCCAACCCGCGCATGCGCTTCCAGCTCGGTGCCTCAGGGCATTTCGAGTTCGGGCTGGACCGCACGCCCATCAATTGGGGGGACTCCCAGGCGACCCGGGAGATTCTCGACTGCTGGCAGGAAGGCCAGGAAGTCCGCGGCTGGGCGCTCTACTGGGCAGGCCTGTATCAATACCTCGTCGATCAGGTCGAGAGCTCCACCAGCCTCTCTGATGCCGCCCACTGGGTCGCCTACGAGCAACTGTGCAGCGAGTCCGAGTCCACCATCGACCGACTCCTGGACCAATGCGCACTGCCTGCCGAGCCGTTTTCCGAGCAGCGTGCCCGTTACAGTGCTGAACTCACGCTGCCTGATTACTACCAGCCTCACTTCAGCGCTGAAGAAGAGCAGTTAATCCGGCAACTCACCGGGCCGGCGGTGGAACGACTCCGCACAATGAGCTTGTGCCGATGAAGATCGCCATGGGGGTGGCGCTGGCGGGTCTTATAATGACCTCAAGCATGACGTCCCCATACATCACCGTGATCGACGGCAGGACTCATCCGGATGAGGTTCCCGCCATGGCCTTCACCGGCAAACTGGTGAGTCGCCTGCGTTCGGGCCACCTGTCATTACCCCTTGGCGACGCGGCCCTGCTGGGGCGGTTTGCCTACGATGACTGCATCAACCGGCCGACGGAAGCGGAATTCCTGCGGCGAGAGTCCGAGCCCCTGTTGGCGACTGATCCCGGGCCTGAGGTAGCCGGCCGTCACCTGACCGGGTTGATGGCCCAACTGCAAGGTGACTACGAGACGCGCTGGGGTGAGCTGATGGCGAAGCTGTCGGATCAGGGCGGGGCGATCGTTCGCCGGTTTCTGGAAGAAGAAATCCTGCCGGACAGTCGTCACCGAGTGATTGACTTCGCAGGGCTGTGGGCGGCCCGGCCAGACAAATATCAGCAGTGGCGTGACCAGCCTCCAGCCCAGGAGCAGACGCTGATGGCCATGCCCGTCACTTCAGACGGCAAGCCGGGAATCGCCGTGGCTGTGGGTGTCGGCGCTCTCGGTCCATCCCATTGCGCGCAAAGCTTCGCTCAGGTCATCGAAGCCAGCCTGATCGCGCACCTGGCGGAAGAGTATTCGCTGGACGACTCGCTGGAGTCCCGTGAGGCCTATCTGGTGGAGCGTGGGGTGCTAGACCTGAATCCAGAGGCCGTCCTGGCCGAACGGCAGCGCAAGGAAGACCAGGCCAGGGCGCTGGAGGCGGTGCTGGACGGCATGGTGCCCGACGACGCTTACCAGGAATTCCTGGCAACCCACGACTACTCACGGGAGATGTGGGAGTTCGACCTCATAGCGAATTCCGCGGAGCGCGTCTCGCAGCTGCGCGAGCAGGCTGCTCAGTTCACGGTGGAGGCAAGGCGGCAGTCTTTGCTGCAGTCACCCTCATTTCGTGGCTATCACATCGAGGCACAACTGGCGGAGCATATCTGCCGCCCTGGACCACCGGAACAGCCGGCCGGGACGCCATCAGTGGAGTTTCCGATCCGGTCCGAGCGGGTGCAAGCCTGCCTGTCCGTCGCGCGGCGCTGGTATCTGGACCAGGCTGAAACACTGGTCCCGGACGGCCCGGATGGCTGGGGCAATTACCTCAGGCTGTTTCACGGAGTGGGTCAGCAATGAGAGCACGGTAACCGCCGGTTCATGGGCCGATCTGCCGCCAGCAAAATTGGGTCGATACTGGTCGCAGTGCTGGCCGTCAGCGCGCTGATTCTGTTTGAAACGGCTGACAAGGGCGGAAAGGAATCTGTTCAGACGGACCAGCCCCCCATTGCCGGTGTCGATCATTCCATCACGACCCCTGGCGAGACGCTATCAGAATCGCTGAATCCACCTGCCCCTGTTGCCAGCAATCCTCGGGCTGGACCCGGCCCGGTGGCGGTTTTGTCGGACCGGATTGCAGAGGAGAAGAACCCCCGGGATGATCTGGACTCAGTCCGTTTTTTTGGCCGTACCCTGTCGGGGAGCGGGGCGCCCCTTGGAAACGTGACCGTTGAGATCGGAGATTCGAACCTGGCAGGAGACGGCGCTGTGCTCACGGTGCAGACCGACGAAGCGGGGCTGTTCCAGGTTGAACTTCCGGCACAACGCCACTGGTTCTATGTGAGAGAAAGCGAAGCGTGGCGGGAAGCCAGTTTCGCCACCTCGGACTTCGAGAATGAAGTCATCCTGTTGTTGCACCCCCGGGGACGCCAGCAGCTCACCCTGGCGGGTACGGTACGTGATCCCGACGGTGTCGGGCTGGCCGGCGTCCGCGTCAGTCGGCCGAGCCCTGCCGAGAAAGCCTGGGGGGAAACCGACGAAGACGGTCACTACCAACTGATGTTCAGGGTGACGCCGAACGATGACCCCTATCACGTGTTCTTCTGGTACCGAAGTCTCAACGAAGCTACCGGCGTTTCCACAAGTGTCCTGGAGCATGTGGAGATCTTTCAGAGTGAGCATGATACCGAAGGGATCTATCGCAGGGATGTTGTACTCGATCCCACAGCAAATCAGTTACAGCGGGCGCCGGTCAGTGTTCAAGTGCTTGATCTTCGTGGGCGCCCCGTGCGGGCGCGCGTTAACGTTGCTCCGACAGGCAGCGGCGGGAACAGCGGCGGCCACACGGACCTCAACGGCATTTTCCAGGGCGAGGTCCAGGCGGAGAACCACTACGACATCGAGGTCGCCGCCCAGCCCAGTCCTGATCAGCCGGCCTCCAATCTGCGCCCGAAAACAGTTCCAGAGGTTTTTGTCGGCGCGGAGGGTGTTTCTCTCACAGTCCACCTGGAGGATGCTCAGCACGGCACCATTCATGCCCGGGTCCTCACGGCGGATCGACATATTTTGGCCGATTTTCCCATGGAATTGGTGTACGAGAATTTTGCCTCCATCGCCACGGTTCGCACGGATTCTGCCGGGACCTTTTTCATTGAGGATGTGCCCGAAGGACACCTGCGGTTTCGCTCCTATTCCCGGGTTCAACTGGAGATGTTTGGCATTCACATGCAACCAGGCGAGGTCAAACAGTTGACCCTGTTCGCTGACGTTGGTGACGCCGCAATCTCCGGTCACTTGCTGGGTCCCGATAGCCGCCCGCTCCCGGCAAAAACTGTGAGCCTGACTTGGACCTACCCGGAGGGAACCGAACATATGATGCCCGGGACTCTGCGGTTTCGGAGGTCCGTTGGCGTTGAAGAGGGCTTTGCCGGCAGCCTGTCAATTCGCACCACCACCACCGATGAGGACGGCTGGTTCGCGTTCTACGGTATCGCCAACGTGCCGCACACTCTGCGTCTGCGGGATTCTCCGAATTCCTGGAGCTCGAACGACTGGCGGCAAACCGTGGAGCCGGGGAACCAGCCGGTGAGGCTGATCGTTCGCCCGGAAGACGCTGGCGACCAGTAGGGGGAATTCCGCCTTCCAACCGTCGTTAATGCTAAAATGGTGGTTTAGTAACGTTACTGTCACTTCTATGAAAATGTTTCGACTGGCCGTACTGCTCTGCCTGGCCACGGTTGCGGCCCCTGCCGCGGCTTACATCGGCCCCGGCGCCGGCATCAGCGTGATCGGCTCCCTGCTGGGACTGCTGGCCACCATCGTCGTGGCTATCGGCGCGATCCTGTTCTGGCCGGTGCGCCGCATGCTGAAGCGCCGCAAGCAGCGCGCTGCCCAGGCGGAAGGGCCTGAAATCTCAGAAGACAGCAACGCCTGACCGCCGCCATGGGTCTGTTCGACCTGCCGGCACCCCTGTTTTCCTGGATCGATCAGCTGCTGGCATTCCTGCCGGCTCTGCTGCGCGTGGCCCTGTGGGGCGCCGTCTCCGGCGTGTTGTCCATGTGGCTGTATGCGCTTCTGTCGCGGCAGGACGCCCTGGCGGAATTGAAGGGAGAGATCAAACAATCCCAGGCGGCCATCAACAGCTTCGACGGTGAATTCAACGAGATGTGGCCGCTGATCAGGCGCAGTCTGGGACTTTCCCTGCGGCATCTGCGCCTGGCCCTGGGCCCAGCCCTGTGGGCCGGGATTCCGGTGATTTTTGTCATGGCATGGATCTCCAACCATTACGGCTACATGGCGCCCGAGGCCGGTGCCCCCGTGGAGCTGCGCCTGACGCCGGCGGAAGTCCTGCCCGAAGCGTTGGAGCCTGCGGCGGACCCGGGCAGCTACCGGGCGCCGTGGCCGGCGAAAAGCCTGGAGGTTGCGGCTGACGCAAAACCCCTGTTTAACCTGGATGGGCAGCACCCCACGCCGGTGCTGCATGCGCGGCAGTGGTGGAACTGGCTCATCGCCAATCCCGGCGGTTATCTGCCGGCAGGTTCGCCGCTGGAGCTGGTGGAAATCGGCCTGGAATCCCGTCAGCTGCACACCGTCGGCCCCACCTGGACCCGTACCTGGCCACTGACCTACTTCCTGGTGCTGGTGGTGACCGCGCTGGGCTACAAGTTTCTGCGCCGGGTGCACTAACCCCCCAAAAACGCTAAAGTTTTTGCCGCCGGCGCCGATTTGTGGCATAAGCCTGGGGACCGGTCTGGCCGACCTGGGCGTCGTCTTGGTCAACCGTTCAGGCAACAGGGGGATTGAATCTGCATGAAGCTCAGCATTGCCGATACCGCTCGGATTCTGTTTCCCTATTTCGCTGAAAATTTCCTGGAACAGGTCAAGAGCATCTGGTTCATTGTGGTGTACCTGATCGCGTTCCAGATCCTGGTGCTGGGCTTGCCCATCGTCTACGCCGGCATGATCGGGATCGGCCTGCTGGTGGTGGCCGTAGGGCTGATGTTTTTCATGGAAGGTCTGCGGCTGGGCCTGATGCCGCTGGGTGAGATCATCGGCGCGGTACTGCCGCGCAATTCCTCGCTGCCCATCATCCTGACCTTTGCCTTTATCCTGGGCGTGGGCGCCACCTTCGCCGAACCTGCGATTTCCGTGCTGCGGGCCGCCGGCGCCGGAGTGCGGCCGGACCAGGCGCCGCTGCTGTACAGCCTGCTGAATGATTTTTCCGGCCAGCTGGTGGCCTCGGTCGGGGTTGGCGTTGGCTGCGCCGTGGCGCTGGGCGTGCTGCGGTTTTTCTACGGCTGGTCGCTGAAGCTGCTGATCATTCCCGGGGTGTTGATTCTCAGTGGCCTGACCCTGTTCATGCACTTCGACCCGGTGACCAATCCGATCCTGGCTCTGGCCTGGGACTGCGGCGCGGTCACCACGGGACCGGTGACGGTGCCCCTGGTGCTGGCCCTGGGCGTCGGGGTCTGCCGGATCGTCGGCAGTGGCGAATCCAAGAACGCCGGCTTTGGCATCGTCACCCTGGCCTCCCTGTTCCCCATTCTGGCGGTGCTGCTGCTGGGCCTGTATCACTACGGCGCGGACGACTACTACGGCCAGCCCAACTACCAGGGATCAGCAGCGGTCGCTGATGCGCAATCCGGTCCCCAGGGCGATGCAGCGGGGGATAACACCGCCAGCATCACCCAGGAAGAGTTCCAGGAATTCCTGGCCGACCCCCGGGCGGACGAAGATTACGCCATCGTGTTCCAGGGGGGTGACCCGGTGCTGAAGGACGGTGAAATCGTGCTGACCGATCCCACCGTGGTGTTGCAGAAGATCCCGGACGAAAGGCCGGTCATGGTGGGCGACCAGCAGTGGGATCAGCAGAAGTCCATTGTTGACACCTTCCGCCAGGCGGCCATCGAAGCGGCCCGGGCCATTGTGCCCCTGTGCCTGTTCCTGTTTCTGACCCTGCGGTTCATCCTGCGTGAAAAGATCCGCAGCCTGGATGAGATCACCATCGGCCTGGGTTTCGCCCTGGGCGGAATGTGCCTGTTTGTCATTGGTATCGCCCTGGGCCTGACGCCCCTGGGCAGCCAGCTGGGCAGCAACGTACCGGGGACCTTTGCCGCCATTACGCCCTGGGGCATGCAGGGCGTCGAGCAGCCGCTGTTCGAATCCAGCAATACCGGCAAGATCATCGCGGCGGTGTTCGCTTTCTTCCTGGGATACGGCGCCACCCTGGCCGAACCCGCGCTGAACGCCCTGGGAAACACCGTGGAGAAGATCACGGTGGGGGCGTTCAAGAAAAAGCTGCTGATGCAGTCCGTGGCGTTCGGCGTCGGCATGGGCATCGCCACCGGCGTCCTGAAGATGGCTTACAACATTCCCCTGGCCTACCTGCTGGTGCCGCCTTACCTGGCGCTGCTGTTCCTGACCTGGATCTCGTCCGAGGAGTTCGTCAACTTTGGCTGGGACAGCGCCGGTGTGACCACCGGACCCATTACGGTACCGCTGGTGCTGGCCATGGGCCTGGGCATTGGCAGCAACGTGCCCGGCGTAATTGACGGATTCGGCATCCTTGCCCTGGCCTCGGTCGGGCCCATTATCACGGTGCTGTTCATCGGCCGGCTGGTGGCCCGGCGCCAGGCCCGGGAAGAAATGGAAGCGGAGGCCGCGTCATGAGCGAGATGATCGAAAATCACGCGGTGTCCATCGTCACCGCCGTGCTGCCCCGGCGCAGCAGCGGCCGCGTTATCAACCGGGTTTTCAACGAGGGCGATCCCAGCGTGCTGCTGATGCAGGCCCGGGGCACCCTGGCCAAGGACCGCTGGTATCAGTCCATCCTGCCCCTGGTCAGCCCGGAGAAAAGCATTCTTCAGTTCTACGTGCCGGACTGGGAGGTGGACCACATCATGGAGGAGGTGGTAGACAGCGGCCGGCTGCATATGGCTGGTGCCGGCGCCGTATTTTCAGTGCCCTGCGAAGAGTTTTTTCACAGTTCGGATTTGCAGCTGTGGAGCGGTGGCCGGGAACAGACCGATCGTCGCGACGCCTCCCACACCCTGAAGGAAAACCTCACCGCCATATTCTGCATCGTTCAGCCGGAGCAGAGCGACGTGGTGGCGCGGGCCGCCATGCAGGCCGGCGGCCATGGCCCCATCGTCCATTACTGCGAGGGCCGCGGGCTGCGGGACCGGCTGGGCTGGCTGCGCATCACCAAGAAACGCACCAAGGAAGAGCTGCTGCTGATCGTGGACAACGCCGACGCAGACGCGGTGGTGGAGGCCATGGTATCCGCCGGACGCATTGACACGCCGGGCCGGGGTTTCCTGTTCCGAATGCCGGTGGAGAAAGGCCTGATCAGCATCGCCAGTACCTACGGCAGCGTGCGGCAGCAGGCCAGCATGCAGCAGATTGTCGCCGCCATCGATCAGCTCCAGGGCGGGACCAACTGGCGGGATCGCAGCGTCATCGAGGGTGTCGCCGCCAAGTCGGCGGGACTCAAACTGTTCGGCAAGATCCGGCAGCGCACGGCGCTGGAGGACCAGGTGATCCTGAGCTGCGTGGCGGCACGCAAGGTCACGCCGGACATCATGCGTACCGTCACCCGGGCCGGCGCGCCGGGGGCCAACGTGGCCCAGGCCAAGTTCATCGAAGAGGCCTGCGAAAAGACCAGCCAGGGCGTTCGGCTCACCACCGAGCGCGGCATTGTGCACATCGTGCTGGAACGCGGCCATGCAGAAACCGTGGCCCGGGCCGTGCGGGATTACATTGCCGAACAGGGCCTTACCACCGCCTGCGTTTATACCCAGCCGGTGACCCGGGCGCACACCTACCTGGGGGCCGAGACCGCGGCCCAGGCGTCCTGATTGCCCGCTGGGCCTGTTCTCGACAGATCACAGCTAGCCTTCGGCCGGCGAACTCCAGAGTTCCTCCACCAGCTTGGCTTCCATTTCCATCTGCTGTTCCAGCGAGACCGGCGCCGGCCGCATGCCCTCGGGCGGTCCGTCCAGCACCCGCAGCCCGGAGCGCATGGCCGATTGTCTCTCCGTTTCCAACCCGTCCCACCAGGCCAGGGTGTCCTTCACCGTCTCGGCCAGGGGTCGGAAGGTCATGCCTGCTGCAACGGCAGCCTTGTTGCTGACCAGGTGCACGCCGGTCGTGTCGCCCTCCGGTGATGCCCAGATCGGAAAGAAGGCGTTTTTCTCGGTCAGGGTTTCGGCAGGGACCCATTGAAAGCCGGCGTCCGATTCGGTGATCTCCTTCATGGCGTCCAGCATGGCACCCATGGTCATGGGCTCGCCGGGGCCTACCGCGTTGAACCGGCCGGTGATGTTATTTTCCAGGGCGTGGATGGTGAAAGCGGCCAGGTCCCGGGCGTCAATGAACTGCACCGGATCGTCCGGCGTCCCGGGCACCACCACGGTGCCGCCCCGGGCGACGCGCAGCGGCCAATAGGTCCAGCGGTCGGTGCTGTCCCGGGGGCCAACAATGTAGCCCGGGCGCACGATGGTGGCGCGGCCCGGAAACGCTTCCTCGGCGGCTTTTTCGCACAGGGCTTTCATGGGGCCGTAGGTGGCACCGGTGACCTGCTCCACGGATTCGTCTTCCATGGTCCCCAGCACGTAGTCCTCGTCGATACCTGGCTGTTCGAAGTTGCCGTAGGCGGAAATCGAGGAAATAAACAGGTACTGTCTGGCGGCCTCGCTCAGCAGGCCAGCGGACTCGCGCACGTGGCGGGGCACGTAGCCTGAGTTGTCGATGACCGCATCCCACTTACGGCCCTCCAGGGCCTGCAGCTGGCTGTCCCGGTCCCCGACCAGGGTTTCGACATCCGGGAACAGGTCGGTATTGGTGCGCCCGCGGTTGAACAGGGTGACGGTGTGACCCCGTTCCCGGGCCCGTCTCACCATATGGGGGCCGATGAACCCGGTGCCGCCCAGGATGAGGATGTTCAAACCGCCGCTTTTGCCGGCATGGCTGTCAGCGGCGCTGAGTCCGTGCAGTCCCAACCCGAGCATGCTGGCGGAGGTGAGCTGGATAAATCGTCGTCGGGTGGTCATCACGGGGCTCCTTTGTTCTGGTTTCTATGGGCCCCGCGCGGGCAGGGCCCGGCCATTCTAATGCACGGGCGGCACGCTGGCGGGTGACAAAAGTGCCAGATGGGACCTGTGAAGCTATTTCCCGTTCAGCTCCAGATAGCGTTCGAAGGCGGTCAGGATCTCGCTGCGCCGGGCGACGGGAACAGGATTGACGCCAGCCTTGTTGCTGGCTTCGTCGACCTGGACCACGGCACTGGCGAAGGTTTCCAGATCGCCCACCGGGGTGCCCTGGTTGTCGATCACCACGCGCAGGCCCTGGCCGCCCCTGGCGTTGGCCAGGTCAAAGTCATAGGTCAGCGCCTGGCTGTCGTTAATGGGAAAGAAAATCACGTAGGTGGTGATGGTTGGCGTTTCCACCAGCGCCGCGAAACCTGTTTCGCCCTGGTCGTTGAGAACATCCAGGGTCTCGCGGCCCTCTACCTGGGTGCGGGTGTTGCCGATGGACCAGCTGGTGCCGTTCTGATTCTGGCTGTCGCCGGCCTGGCCGTACCAGGTCCGTACCTCCGCCCCTGACAGCATTCCAAGGCTGCCCACTTCGGCATAGGCGAACCGGATCAGCGGAAAATCCTCAAGGGTCAGGGAGGGTGTTTCCATGTTGATGGCCAGGGCGGGTTGCCCGCCGGTGCGGCCGAACTGCAGCGTGAACTGGCCGACGTCACTGGTGGCGCTGCCGTTTTCCCGGGTCAGGAAAGCGTCGCCCTGGAAAGTGAGCCCGGCGTTGCCGTCGGCTTTTTCGGATATCAGGGTGTAAAACACCGGTTCACCCTGGTTGTCGTAACCGTATACCGCGCCGAACAGGATGCCTTTCTGCACGTCAAAGGCAAAACCCCAGCCGGCCAGGGACGGATTCCAGTACACGCCCTGGATGTCGGAGTGAAAGGCGTAGATCTGGCCGTTGACAGAGGTGGACAGCATCAGCAGCAGCGATGCCAGGATGGTGGTCCGTCGGTTCATTAGCCAGTCCTCTGTGGTTCCTCGAATTTCTCCCTGAGTATAGGCCAACATATTTACCGTTGTTGCTGCGGCCCCTGCTGGATCAATCCCAGGGCATCCAGGTCTGCCCCGCTGGGCTGTTGGAAGACCCGCAGCCCGAACTCACTGCACTGGGCCAGGATGTGGTCGAAAATATCGGCCTGGATCCGCTCGTATTCTCCCCAGGCCGTGGTGCGGGTAAAGGCGTATACCTCGATGGGGATGCCGGTGGGGCCGGGCTGCAGCTGGCGCACCAGCAGGGTCATACTGTCATGTATCTCCGGGTGATGCTTCAGGTAGTTGAACAGGTAGGCCCGAAAGGTGCCCAGGTTGGTCAGGCGCCGCAGGTTGACGTTGGCGGTGTCGGGAATCCGGGCGTTGTATTCGGCCAGTTCCCGCTGCTTGTCCTCGATGTAACCCTTGAGCAGGGCAAACTCCTTGAACCGCTCGACCTCGTCCTCCGACAGGAAGCGGACCGAGCTGACGTCCAGGAAAAGAGACCGCTTGATGCGGCGCCCGCCCGACTCGGACATGCCGCGCCAGTTGCGGAAGGACTCGCTGATCAGCTTATGGGTCGGAACGGTGGTGATGGTCTTGTCCCAGTTCTGCACCTTGACCGTGTGCAGGGCCACGTCGATGACGTCGCCGTCAGCGTTGTACTGGGGCATCTCGATCCAGTCACCCACCCGCACCATGTCGAGGCTGGTCAGCTGCACGCTGGCCACCAGGGACAGGATGGTGTCCTTGAACACCAGCAGCAGGATGGCGGTCATGGCGCCGAAGCCGGTCAGCAGCACCAGGGGCGACTTGTCGATCAGGGCGGAAATCACCACCACGCCACCCAGCACGTAAATCGCTATCTTGGCCACCTGGATAAATCCAGTGAGGGGGCGCTCCCGCGAAATGGGGTAGGTCTTGTAGATGGCGTTGACCGCGCTCAGCAGCGCCCCGAGAGCCAGGGTCACCATCAGCGCCAGGTAGGCCAGCGCCACGTTGCGGATGATGTCCATGACCCGGGCGTCGAGTTCCGGCACCAGCGGAGCTCCGAAGTAGATCACCACGGCCGGCACTGTTTCCGCCACCCTGGCGAAGACCTTGTGCTCCACCAGCATGTCGTCCCACTGACTGCGCGTGCCCTTGGCTAAGCGCCTGACCATAGCCAACAGCCGAGGCCGGATGATGCGATCGGCAATCAGGCCCACCAGCAGCAGGGCCAGGAGACCGGCTATGGCCACTGCGTATGGCGGCAGGTCCGTCAGCCAGGTGGAGATGTCGGAGAACAGTTGTTCCATGGTTCAGGGTCGATTAAATGGGGCGACAATTTTAGCGATGGTGCCTGGAGACGTCATCCTTCCCCCAGACGTTTACGCAACCCCTAGGCGTGAACTCGACCCAGTCGTTGTCCTCCCCCCAAGCGTTCAGCCTCACCCCGGTCGTTATCCTCCCTCAGCTGTCAGCCCCCCCCGCCGTCATCCTGAACCATGTCCCGGACCCCGATCCGGGATCGATTCAGGATCCATCAGAGAGTGGGGTCTGCAAAGCCTTTGATCCAGGCAGTGGTTTGGTCGGAGGTTTCGTTCGAAACACGGCGGCGGCGGAGGGGGTCACTGACGATGGCTTTGCTGTGGTGGAGTGCAGGTGTGAACTAAGGCGGCTTCGGGATTTCAGGTGGATCCTGAATCGAGTTCTACATTCCGTCATCCTGAACTAGATTCAGGATCCATCTGAGATTTGGGTCTGAATAGCCTTTGATCAAGACAGCGGTTTGACCGGAGGCTTCGATCGAACATGGCGGCGGCGGAGAGGGTCACTGACGATGGCTTTGCTATGGTGGAGTGCAGGTATGAACGAATGCGGCTTCGGGATTTCAGATGGATCCTGAATCGAGTTCAGGATGACGTTTTTCGGAGTGCGCCCCTTGGGCGCATGTTGTCTGTAGCCAAAATCCGCAATACCGCTAATCTTCTCGACAAGTACACTAGGGGCCCACTGCAGGGGAAAGCACATGACAAAAAAAATCCTGGTAACCCGCCACGTCTATCCCGAAGCCATTGAACTGCTGCAGGGCTGTGGCGAGCTGGAGTATCACGATTCGTCTTCCGGCCTGGACCGGGACACTATGCTGCGCGCCGTGGCCGACAAGCAGGCCGTGGTGTGTCAGCTCACCGACCCCATGGATGCCGAGGTGATGGACGCCGCGCCGGAGTTGAAGGTCATTGCCAACGTGGCGGTGGGCTTCGACAACATCGATGTGGCCGCGGCCACCGAGCGGGGGATTGTAGTGTCCAACACTCCGGGCGTATTGACCGACACCACTGCCGATTTTGCCTTCACCCTGCTGATGGCCGCGGCGCGGCGGGTCACCGAGGCCGAACGGTTCCTGCGGGACGGTCGCTGGCAGCAGTGGGAAATCGACATGTTCAGCGGCCAGGATATCAACCACCACACCCTGGGTATTTACGGCCTGGGGCGGATCGGTCGCTGTATGGCCCGGCGGGCCACCGGCTTCGATATGCGGGTGATCTATCACGACGCCGTCCGCGCGGACTACGACGAGCAGCTCGGTCTGAAATTTGTCGACAAGGAAACCCTGTTTCGCGAGTCCGACTTTGTGTCCATCCACGTCCCGCTGAATGACGAAACCCGCCACTGCGTCGGTGCGCCCGAGCTGGCCCTCATGAAGCCTACCGCCATCCTGATCAATACCTCCCGGGGACCGGTGGTGGATGAACTGGCCCTGGCTCAGGCCCTGGCGGAGAAGCGCATCGCCGGCGCCGGCCTGGACGTGTACGAAAATGAACCAACCGTGTCACCGGAACTGCTGGCCCTGGACAACCTGGTGATGGCGCCCCACATCGCCAGTGCCTCTGTGAAAACCCGAACCCGCATGTGCGTGATGGCAGCCGAAAACGCGGCGGCCGTGATCAACGGTGAACGTCCGCCCAACCCGGTCAATCCCGAGGTGCTGTAGACGACTTCTGGGGTCAAGACTTCGGGGGTCAGAGTAAAGGGACAGAGTAAATCGCATTTACTCAGTCCCTTTACTCTGACCCCAGAATTCAACGGCTCTCGGCATTCCCTGACAGCCAGTCGGGCGCGATTACCCTACACTGGGCGCGGCAGCCGAGGAGAGGAAATGACATGAGTGCCGTTCGACCGATGCCACCACCCCATACCGCTATCTTTGCCGAGCGCGTCAAGCTCATGGGCACTGAAGCCGCGTTCGGGTTCGGATCAAGAATTGTCGAGGTGGAGCAGTCCGACAACGCACGGGTGATCCGCTGCAACCTGGGCCAACCGGATTTTCCATTGCCAGATCACATCGCCCGGGCCGTGATCAAGGCCATCGAGGACGGCCAGACCACCTATTGTGACCCCCAGGGCATGCCGGAACTGCGCGCCGCCCTGGCTCGCAAGATCGCGGCTGATCGCGGCCTTGAAGAGATTGACCCCGAGCGCGTGGCGGTGTTTCCCGGCGCCCGGCCCTCTATCGGCTTTGCCCAGCAGACCTATTGCGAGCAGGGCGACGAAATCATCTACCCGACACCGGGCTATCCGCTGTACGAATCCTACATTCCCTACGTGGGTGCCAGGCGGGTGCCCATCCACCTGCGTGAGGACCATGGATTCTCGCTCACGGTGGATGACCTGGAACCGCTGATCACCGACCGCACCCGGCTCATTTACCTGAATTTCCCCAGCAACCCCACCGGCGGCGTGGCTACCCGGGAGCAACTGCAGGCGCTGGCCGAACTCATCCTGGAAAAGACCCGGCCCAACGTGCGGGTGTATTCCGACGAAGCCTACGAGGCCATTACCTTCGACGGTGAGGACCATGTGTCCATCGCGTCGCTCCCAGGTATGGCTGATCGCACCATCATTGCCTCGGCGGTTTCCAAGACCTATGCCTGGACCGGCGGCCGGGTGGGCTGGGCGGTTTATCCCAGCGTGGCGGAAGCCAAGGTGGCCCGGAACCTCAACATCAACTACTTCGCCAGCATCCCGCCTTACAACCAGATTGGTACCATCGAGGCCCTGGAGTCCAGCGAAAGTGATGCCGCCATCCAGATGATGGTGGACGCCTTCCAGCGGCGCCGGGACCAGGTGGTCGCCGGGCTGAACGAGATTGACGGCGTGCATTGCCAGCTGCCCAAGGGTGCGTTCTACGCCTTCCCCAATGTGGAAGGGGCGCTGGGCAGGCTGGGTGCCATCGAGGCCTTCGAGCGACTGCCCGCGGAAGTTCGCAGTGACTCCAGCCCCGCTACTCTGTTTCAGCTGTTCCTGCTGCACAAGTACCATGTGGCCACCATGGATCGCCGGTCGTTCTGCGCCAAGGACAGCGAAGGTCAGCATTTCCTGCGAATTTCGGTGGCCACCGGCTCCAAGGACCTGGCCGAGGCCGTGACACGCATCGACGAGGCCTCCCGGGACGAGGCAGGCTTTCATGCATTCGTGAAATCAGGAGTTCAGCTGACGCTCTGAGCCGTTACCATGGGCTGTCGCCTGAAAGGAGGTACAGCCCATGCCGGCACCCATCGTTTTCTTTGATATCGCCGGGCCCGATACGGCCCAGCTCAAGCCGTTTTACCAGCAACTGTTCGACTGGGATATCGGCGATGACGGCCGTTTCAGCGCTCCGGTGATCGCCGCCAGCCTGGACGCCACCATCCGCCAGGACCCCACGGACAAGGTGATCTACATGGGGGTGCCTGATGTCAGTGCGACCCTGGAACAGGCGGCACCCCTTGGCGGCACCGTGATTGCGCATCGATTCGAAGTCCCCGGTGTGGTTATCCTGGGGCTGCTGGCCGACCCGGCCGGAAACACCGTTGGGCTGGTGGAGATAGTCGGGTCCGAGTTGAAGATTCCCTGATTGTCCGGCTCAGTGCCGTGGATACGCCTGACCCAGTACCTGACGCAGTTGCTGCTTGTATTCGTCCGGTAGTCGTGCCCGGCCAATCATGTCTTCGGCATCGTCACGATCGTAGCGTGACAGGTTGAACGCCAGGTTCTGGTAAGCCTGCATGCGCAGGTCCAGCGACTGGATCTTGCGAATCAGCTTGTCCGCCTCACGCAGTTCCAGGTTGTTGTCTACCAGGGCGGCGATGCCCTGGTCACGCTGCTCACTCATCTTCAGTCCCAGAACCCATTTTTGGGCCGCCTCCCGGTCGAACCGGGCCCAGGGATATACCAGCTGTCTTACCGAATGATCGAGCTGTTTTTGTGCCGGGAGCTGGCCCCACCAGCGGGCTGCCGCGGCCGGGTCAAAATCGGCCCACTGGCTGATCAGGGTTTGCTGAGCCATGACGTATTGCTCGCCTTCCGGCACCTCATCCATCAGTCGCGCTGCCCGGCGCGGGTCGCTTTTCGCCAGGCCGGCAGCAATCTGGCCCACTAAAGTGCCAAAGTTCGGGGAGTCCTCGAACCGCATGACCCAGCGGGCGCCGGCTGCCGGATCACGTTGTGCGTAAACCATGGCGATCATGCCGACGTATGCGCCCCGACCTGCCTCCGGAATCTGCTCGATGTAATCATTTGCCAATTGCAGGTCCATGTGGGCGATCTGCTGGGCCAGGTTCTGGTATGCCCAGCTCTGGCTGACATTGTCCTGCTGCAGCAACCATTCCATCGCAGCCACCGGGTCGTTGTTGCCCCAGTTGGATGCGATGTTGGTGAACGCCTGTTCCCTCAGTTCACCGGCCGGGATTTCATCGAGGTACTCAGTGGCCAGCAGGGGATCGGATAACGCAATGTTGCCCAGAACGTTGCTCAGAGCGTCGGTCCGACGGCGCGAGTGGTCCATGGCCAGCACTACCGCCAGGGCCTCTTCCGGATTCTGGGAGGCGATGGTATTCACCGCCGACGACCATAGTCCGTCCTGCCCGTTATCCATGCGCTCGGCCCAGGCAAGGGCCTCTTGCGGATCTGCCTGGGCCATATGATGAAGGACGCCGTATGCCATGTTACGGCGCTGGTCGGGCGTCAGGTCCTGCATGGATTCCAGAGCGGCCGCTGCGGCCATGGGGTCCGTATTGGCCCAGGTGCTGACGGTGGTGCTGAGGGCGGACTGGCGCAACTGCGGGTTCTCCACGGTCAGGGCACGGCGCAGCGCCTGTTCCGGGTCTGCCTGGGCCATGACGCTGACCGACATTCCCAGGATCATCTGTTGCTCCTGGGAAAAGCTGCCGTCCAGCAGATCAAAACCCGACTCTGGATCCTTCTGCAACATGGTTCCGAGCGCCGCCATGCGGAATTCCCGGGCCAGCCTTGGATTGTTCAGCTGGCTGCTGTACGCCAGGGCGCCCTGGGGATCCGTTTCACCCCAGATTCGACCGATCATCACCACGGCCTCTGCCTGATTGCGGGCGCTGGTCAGTGACATGGCGTGGCGCATGGCCGCAGCCGGATCACTGCGCGCCGTGGTGGCGATGCCGCGCACCGCCACGGCGCTGCGGGCCATGGAGTCGTTGAGGCGCTCGGCGATCTGCAGCATCACTTCTCCGGGCTCGGTTTCGTAGGCCTGCATGATGGCCTGCTGAACAATGCCCTGGTCGTTGGAGGACTCGATCCTGGCGGCCCGCTCGATGGCGCCGTCCAGGTCGTACTTGGCCCAGCCGTTGAACATCACGTACAGGATGTTCACTTTCCGGCTGATGTCCAGGGCCAGCAGGTGGGTCAGGCTGGCGTCCGGATCCAGCTCGCTGTAGCGCAGGTAGAGAATCTGCAGGGCAGCCTCGCGCTCGGCCGGGATGTCGATGCCGATGGCCTCGTCGATGTAGCGCTCCAGGGTTTCCCGATCGGCCCGCCCGGCCATGACATACAGGGCCTCGGTCTGGGCGAAGTCTCCGCTCAGCTGCATGGTTTCCATGATGCTGTCCGGCCCCGGCTGAGACGCCGGTTCCGGCCCGGTATCCGGGCGGGCTGACCCACCGGATTCCGGCTGTGAGGGCATTGTGGTCACGTTTTCTGCCGGCCGAGGCGGAGGAATTTGTGCCGGGGAATCCGCTGCCTGGGTGGCAGGCTGTGCCGCTGGTTTTGTCGCCGCCAGCTGAGCAGGCTCCGGGTCGGCTTTGAACAACAGGTAACCCGTTGCGAGGCCCGCCAGAAAGACCGGAAGAAGGAAATGAATCGGTTTCACGCTTGACCAACCTCAGGCAGATTTCGTCCCTACAGCATAGTCCACAAATGAGGCGGCCCGAAGCTGTTTTCGGGAATTTTTTCTGCCGATCATCGACTACCCCCAGCTGAGTCGTCGCGGTATCGACCCGCCTTGGGCTTCAGAACCACACGCAGTGGCCGAAAACCATAGTGATGACCCCGTTTTCGTCGCGGGGTTCCTGTGCAGCGCGAGACCGGGCCACTATGAACAAACCCGAAATCCCAACCATTGAACCCTCGCCCCATGAAGCGGCGGCGTGGATTTCCCGCTTCAATTTCGACCTGCGCAACAGCCTGAACGCCCTGCTGAGCGCCGCAACCCTGTTGCGGGACACCTCCCTGGACAGCGAGCAGGCGGAGCTGGTCTCGGTCATCGACCACGAGGGTGCCGATCTGCGAATCCGCATCAACCAGTTGATCGACCTGAATGACGTGGAGACAGGCCGGGTTGCCCTGGAAGACGCTGAAATCTTCATTCCCAGCCTGGTCAGTGAAGTGGTTGACCTGTACCGGACCAGGGCCGAGGACAAGGGTCTGGACATCTGGGCCAATATTTCACGAGCGACCGCACGCTGGATCCAGTGCGACCCGGGACGGCTGCGCCAGATCCTGATCAACCTGGTCGAGAACGCGGTGGAGTATTCGGAGTCCGGGCGCGTACGGATGGTGATCGGACGCCAGTCCGGCAACCTGGTATTTTCGGTCAAGGATGACGGGCCGGGTCTGCCGGACGAGATTATGGGGCTGATCAACGGCGAGCCTGAGACCGGAGATGGCCTGGGCCTGGGGCTGGGGCTTTGCGTGGCGGTCAAGGGCGCCCACCTGCTGCACGGCCGGCTGTCGGCGAGAAAGGTCAAGCGCGGCAGCCGCATCGACCTGGTGCTGCCGGCATCGATCTGCATCCAGAAAAAGGATCGGCGCATGACGAAACTGCGGCGCCTGGCGCGCAAAACCCGGGTTTGCTTTGGCAACCTGGCGGCGAGAAAGGACTCCCGGGTGGTGCACGTCGCCTCGGACTGGCGGCTGGACGCCAGGGCCGACGAAAAAATCAGCACCACGGCGGTGCTGCTGGATCCCAAGATGGGCGAGATCAACAAGGCCCTGTCAGAGTCTGATGCCAATACGATCATCGCTCTTTGCACCAGCGACAAGGCCATGGCGCGACTCAAATCTGCCGACCATCCCAGCGTGTTCGTATTTCCCTATCCGGCCTGCAGCTACCGCCTGCTGTGCCAGATCATTCTGCCCCAGTACGAAATGGAGCGGGCCGGCTTTTCCGGCGCTGGAATCGCGGAGGCCGGCGGCAAGCGGGTACTGGTGGTGGACGACAGCGTGGCCAACCAGATGGTGACGGCCAGCATGTGTAAGCACCTGGGCCACCAGGTCACCGCGGTCGGGTCCGGCAGGGAAGCCATCCAGACCGCCAAGCAGATTCCCTTCGACGTCATCCTGATGGACATCCAGATGCCGGGCATGGACGGTATCGAGGCCGCCACGCGCATCCAGCGCGAAGCTGCCCAGGACGCCACGGCGCCCATCATCGCCGTCACAGCCAATACCCTGTCAGTGGACCGACGGGCCTGCCAGGCCGCCGGCATGGTGGATTACCTGGCCAAGCCCGTGAACCGGGACAAGCTGCGGCGCGCCATCGAGCATTGGGGAACCCGCACGCGGACCCTGCGGGACCAGCGGCAACTGCAGCAGCTGATGTCCACCGCGCTGTTTGAGCCCCACGACCTGAAGCGGCTGGAAAAGGAAGTGGACCGAACCATCATCCCGGACATTGCAGACGCTTATTTGAAGGAGTCCCGGGTCCGGTTGCTGCAGATCGAGCTCGCCCTGGCCGAGGACCGCATCGAGGACATCGTCAGCTACGCCCACCCCTTGAAGAGCTCCAGCGGATCTTTTGGGGCACGCCGACTACGCCAATGGGCCACCTACCTCGAAAGCGCGGCCAAGGGCGGTCACCGCAGGGAGATCGAGGCGGTCTTCGGCGACGTGGAGACATGCTTCGAGGAAACGCGCGGGCAGCTGGTCGCCTACACCGAGGCCATCCAGGTCAACGACTGACCCTGTCATCGCCATGGGGCTGCCGCAGCGCCAGCCTGGACACACGCTCCTACAGCAAAACTCAGGAATTATTCAGGCTAAAATGCGGTTTTTCATGGTGAGTTCGTCAGCTCCCGGCCGATGTCCGATCTTCGAACAACCACCCAGTTGCTGGAGCGCGTGGGCACCGGTGACAACCGGGCCCAGGAAGAGCTCATGGAGCGCTACCTGCCGCGCCTGCGCCACTGGGCCCACGGGCGCTTGCCGACCTACGGGCGGGACCTGGCCGAAACCGACGACCTGGTGCAGATCACCCTGATCCGGGCGATGAACCACCTGGAACGGTTCGAAAACAAGCGCCCCGGGGCATTTCTGGCGTATCTGCGGACCATTCTCATGAACGTGGTCCGTGATGAGATCCGGCGCACCACCCGGGCCCCGGACCGAACCAGCCTGGAAGAAACCCAGCTCGCCAGCCATACCTCACCGGTGGAGGCCGTGGTTGGCCGGGACGCACTGGAATCCTACGAGCGTGGCCTGTCCAAGCTGAGCGACGAGAAGCGGCTGGCCGTCGTCATGCGGGTGGAGTTCGACATGGACTACGACGAGATCGCCCGGGAGCTGGAACGCCCGTCGGTCAACGCAACACGGATGATGGTGGTGCGTGCCATCGCTGACCTGTCCGAAGCCATGGCCTGATGGAACATTCTCCACTGGAACAACAGGCCGCTGCCGTGGCTGACGGTACCGGCCTGGACGACGCCGGGAGCGCGACCCTTAGAACCATCGATCGAATCAGCCAGGCCTTTCGCCGCACGCAGCGGGACAAGCCGTGTCGGGACTGCCTGTTCCGATGGCGTCACCTGGAAGCCGTAGAGCTGATTGGCAAGGGTGGGTTCGGTGAGGTCTACCGGGCCTTCGACCCGCTGCTCAAACGGGACGTGGCGCTGAAGCTGGCCCACACCGGCAACAGCGTCGATCGAGACCGCCTGATCGTGGCCGAGGCCCGGCGCATGGCCCGCCTCAGGCACCCCAGCATCCTGGCGATTCACGGTGCCGACCTGGAAGATGGGCGCACCGGCATCTGGTCCGACCTGTTGAATGGACAAACACTGGAGCAGATGGTGGACGCCCGGGGCCGGCTGTCGGCAGCCGACATGCTCACCCTGTTCAGGCCCCTGGCCGACGCGCTGGTCCTGATCCATGATCGCCACGTCACCCACGGGGACTTCAAGCCGGGCAACGTCATGATCCTGGAGAGCGGCGAGCCCGTGCTGATGGATTTTGGCGCAGGCGCGGACCTGCGGACTGTCGGACCCGTGGCCGGCTCACCCATCGTCATGGCGCCGGAGCTGTTCGCTGGAGAGCCGCAGTCGCCGGCCACCGACGTGTATGCTTTTGGCGCCACCATGATGTTTGCCCTGACCGGCCGCTATCCTCTGGAGTGCGACACCCTGGAGGCGCTGGCCGCCCGTCACCAGCAGGGCGGGCCGGTCGATGTCTCCGACCTGCCTCGACCACTGCGTTCACTGGCCAGACGCTGCCTGGCGGCCGCCCCGGATACACGGCCATCCAGCCAGGAGGTGCTGGCGGCGCTGGACGGCCTGATCGATGCGCCGCGGCTGCGTCGAAGACGCATGGCCATCAGCGCCGTGATCGCCAGCCTGGCCCTGGGTCTTCTGCTGAGCAGCCTCGGATTCCTGCGCGCCCAGCGATCCGCCGATCTGGCTAACCGGGAACGGCTCCGCGCGGAGACGACCCTGGGCTTCCTGCAGAATATGCTGGCGGCGCCCAGCCCATATAACCAGGGTCGCCAGCTCACGGTAGAGCGCTTGCTGAACCTGGCCTCCAGTGAACTCAGCCGGCAATCCCCCGGTCGTTTGGAGGAATCCCAGTTGCGCATGATCCTGGGCCAGACCTACCGCTCGCTGCATGAGCTGGAGCGGGCCAGGGCCGAGATCCTGCGAGCGCTGGACCTGCACCGCGGCGATGGCCCGGATGAGCGGTATCTGAGCCTGAGTCTGGACCTGGCCCAGATCGACCTGGAGGCAGGCCAGCTGACCACGGCGGACCAGAGCCTGTCCGGGCTCGAAGATCTGTCCTCGGTGACACTGGGCCAGGATCATCCGATCACCCTCAAGGCCCGCTACCTGAGAGCCATGGTGGCCCGGCGTCAGGGTGACCAGGCGCTGCAGCGGCGCCTGCTGGAGGAGGTCCTGGCGTCAGGGGCGCGCGCGCCAGCAGAAGATCCTCTGCTGAGCAACGCGCAGCTGGCTCTGGCGGAAATCTATCGGGATTCCGGGATGGTGCCTCAGGCGGAGCAACTGGCCAGCGAAGCGTTGCAGTGGGAGATCCGCCAGCGTGGACCCGACAGCTATGGCACGGTGGCCAAGCGGCAAATGCTGGCAACGGTCCACTTTCGCGCCGGCAGATACGACGAGGCGGCGCGGCTGTCCCGGGAAGCCATGGCCACACTGGAGCAGTTTGACCTGGGCGTGACCGCCGAGCTGATCACCCTGAATACAACCCTGTCCGGAGCGCTGTCATACGCCGGAAAGGTGGAGGAGGGCCTGGCCGGCGAACTCGAGTCCCTGCGCATGATCGAGGATTACGAGTTCGCAACGCCCTCACACCGTCTGTCCGTCATCGGCAATGTGGGTGACCGGTACGCGGCGCTCGGAGATTTTGACAAAGCGGTCGAATACACCACCCGGGCCATCGAGCTGGGCCGTCAAAACCTGGGGGCCGAAGCGCCCATGACGCTGCTTTACGAGATAGAGCTGAACGGTCATCTGCTGGCTGCCGGGCGTACCGAGGCCCTGCAGCAGCGAGCTGGCCAGGTATACGATGACGCCCTGGAAAACCTGGGTCCAAGGCACATCCTCACCCTCACCGCAGCGGATTATCGGGCGGCAGCCCTGATGCACATCGGCGAGCTGGAGCAGGCCAGGGAGCTGCTGCTGGGCACCCGCCGGGTGAAACAGGAGACCATCGGCGCCGATCACCCCATGACCTGGGATACCGTCGAAATCCTCATCCGGGCCGAACTGGACCTGGGAACGAAAAGGCCTGACCTGCATGCGCGGGCCAGGCAGCTGCTGGAGCAGCGCATAGACTTTTATCCCCCAGGCCATCGTAAGATCGAGGCGGCGCGCAGACTGGTCGCTCTGACAACGGAGACCGGCTGAATGAACAGTCCTGAACCGCGGCTCTACTATGAAGATCTCCGCGTTGGAGACCTGCGCATTTCCGAAGCGCGGCTGGTCAGCGAATCCGAAATCCTTGATTTCGCAAAGCAGTACGATCCTCAGTATTTTCACACCAACCCCGAGGCCGCCAGGGATCATCCCTGGGGCCAGGTTGCGGCATCAGGCATCCACAGCCTGGCTATCTGGCGGCAGCTGGATCACCAGGTTGCCGGGGACATCCGCTGGATCTGCGGTATTGCCTGGGACGAGCTGCGCTGGAACAAGCCCCTGCACCCGGGTGACCGGGTGAGGGCCCGTTGGGAATTGCTGGAAAAACGCGACTCCTCAAAACCGGGAAGAGGCATCGTGGTGTGCGACTATGGACTGCTGAACCAGGACGACGAATTCATCTTCCGCTGTAAGAGCACCAACCTGGTAGAGCGCCGGGCTTGACCGGGGCTGTGACGTCTGACGGTGTCAGCCTTCGAGCGTGTCAATCTGTTCCAGCTTCCACTGGCGATGCCGGCACATGATGTCCACGGTCTCGTCGATCTCGTCGGTCAGGGTGATGTAATCCAGGTCTTCGGCGGAGATGGCGCCAAACGGCAGCAGGGATGATTTCATCCAGTCGATGAGCCCCTGCCAGTAATCGACTCCCACCAGCACCAGCGGCAAAGGATAAATTTTTCCGGTCTGCATCAGCGTCAGTGCTTCCATCAACTCATCCAGAGTGCCGAAGCCGCCCGGCATGCAGACGTAACCCATGGAATATTTGACGAACATCACTTTGCGCGCGAAGAAATAGCGATAGCTCAGGGAAATATCCTGGAAGTGGTTGGCCGCCTGTTCATGGGGAAGTTCAATGTTGAGGCCGACGGATTTGGTGTTCGGCGCAGAAAAAGCCCCCTTGTTGGCGGCCTCCATCATGCCGGGGCCGCCGCCGGTAATGATCGAGAACCCGTTGTTGCCCAAAGCATGGGCCAGTTCCACCGCCGTCTGGTAATACGGGTTGTCCGGAGTAGTCCGCGCCGAGCCGAAAATCGAAATGGCAAAACCCAGATCGGCCAGGGTGTCGAAACCCTCGGTAAACTCACTGATGATCCTGAACATCCGCCAGGATTCGTCACCCTTGAGATCGTCAATCATCTTTCCTGTCCCCATAGATCACCCGTACAAACTACGCCGCTGCCTGATCCGAGGCAAATCGACAGGGCAGGCGCGGGTCCGGCGCTAGCCGGGGAGCAGCGGCCTTCCTGCCAGGGCCATTGTGAACAGCCAGCCAATCAGGGCCAGTTGAATCACGGCCGCGAGCACAACCAGGGCGCGTGGGCGCCAGTTCAGCCGGTCGCCCAGCAGGCCCACCAGCGGCAGCGTCTGCATCAGGTGGGTGGCGAAGAAGTGTGCGACGCGCAGATCTCCGGCTTCCCGCGACCAGCCCACCACCGGCAGACCGTTGCCTGGGGCTGACGCGGGCCCGACCAGGTGGCTGCCCTGGGCGGACAGGTAGGCAGCTACCGCGAACGTGGCGACAGGGGACAGCAGTAGCCCACTGATGGTCCCCCAGCGCAGCCCTGGCCCGGTGTCGCTGCCTTTCCACCAGATCAGCAGGCCCAGCACGAAAGCGGCCAGAATGAGCAGGATGGCGCCGATGCCCATAAGCCCGTACATCAGGGTTTCCAGCTCGGTCTCGTAGTTGAAGTGTGAGCGGCGGGCCTGGCCGGCTTTGAAGCTGATGTAGCCCTGCTCAAACAGCATGGCCATCACGGCGAGGTAACCGAACACAGACAGCACCGCGCCGCTGCGAACCCGGCGCGGCAGCTGCTGGGCGAGTATGGCAAGGGTCAGAAAATGCAGGAACAGCGACACGGCAAACTTCAACGGTTTGGCCCAGACGTTGACGCCGTCCAGAGTTCTGGGGTCGGCCAGCGACGCGGGCGCAAGCACCAGTAGCAGCACCAGCATCAGCATGGCGCTGGCGATCCATGCCCGGGTCAGGTGGTCGCAGTCCAGGCCGGATAACAGCAATGGCCGCGCGGGAGTCACGGGGACTCGGGCCGTCGGTACAGGGAGCGCATGGCAAGAAAGATGACCAGGCCAACGGGTCCCAGCATGAAGGTGGCGGCGAGAATCGGGACCTGGATGAGCCGTGGAATTCCCAGGTCATCGGCGTTGCGGGCAATCCATGAGCCAATGAACAGATCAAAGGCCAGGTAGTGGATCCAGCCGCCCACGAGCACGGCGTCGTTCTGAAACATCGCGCGGACCTCCTGCACCGATCCGAATCCACCACCGTCGGCGACAAAGATCTGGGGCAGGATCAGCGCTGAATAGACCAGCCCCAGACCGAACGGGATCACGTACTGGGGAACCCAGAACAGCGGGCCCTGGCGACGCGGAATCAGCAGCAGGAAAACCCAGCCGATGAAGGCAATACCGTTGGCCCAGGAGAACAGAGTTTCCAGCGTCAATTCCATCTACGTGCTCCAGCATCTGATGACGTTCAATTACATGAGGGCCGTGTTGATGGCCACGTGAATTTGGGGTCGAAAGCGCGTCATGATCCGCCCGGAGGAGCGCTCCCGGTTGACGTCAGCATCCGTCGTCGGCAGGCTGGCGCAGTGTCCCCGCCGGAGATTGATCCATGAAATCCTTGCTTACACTGCTTGTCCTGCTGACGTTGTCCGCCGCTGCACACTGCCAGGATCAAAAGGCCCTGGTTGGTGGACGCCTGATTGATGGATTCGGCGGAGCGCCGCTGGCCGACAGCGTGATCCTGGTCAACGGCGACCGGATCGAAGCCGTGGGCACCGTGGAGACGCTGGCTGTGCCCGACGGTTACCAGGTCATCTCCACCGAAGGCATGTCAGTGCTCCCGGGCCTGTGGGAGTCCCATGCCCACCTGATGATTACGGGTCACGCCGATTATCCCCACTGGCAGCGCACCTACCAGGGGCGTTTTGCCAGGGAGATCATGCCGGCCAGTGCGGTACAGCTTCTGCTGGCGGGAATCACTTCGGCCCGGGACCTGGGGGCACCGCTGGAGGCCTCGGCCGAGGTCAAGCGGCGCATCGACAGTGGAGAGATTCCGGGCCCCCGGATGTTCATGTCGGGCCCCTTTCTCCAGCACGAGGTGGAGGAGTGGCAGGCCGGCTATCGCTGGGCGGTGAAAGGCGAGCGTGACGCCCGGCAGAAGGTGCGGCAACTGGCCGAGGCCGGCATGGACATCGTCAAGCTCATCGACCAGGACAAGATGACCCTGGAAGAGGCCAGCGCCATCGTGGACGAGGCCCACAAACACGGACTGAAAGTCGTGGCGCATTCCCATCGCCCCGACGAAATCCGGGTGGGGCTGAAAATCGGCGTGGACAACTTCGAGCACACCGGACTGACCACGGCGCCGGAGTATCCGCCGGACGTGATTGCTGCCCTGCGGGAACGCACCGCCACCGGGCGTGTGGCGGGTGGCCCGCTGTACTGGACGCCAACGGTGGAAGGGCTGTGGAACTACACCAACACGGTGGCCAATCCGGAGCACCTGGACAACGACTGCTGGCATCGCGGCCTGTCAGACGACCTGATCCAGGATATCAAGGCATCCATTCAGCATCCCGGACAGCTGGGATATTCCCAGCTGACGCCTCTGCGCAAGCCAACACTGAAACGGAAGATCAACCAGCTGAGAGACGCCGGGGTGGTGTTCCTGGTGGGCACCGACAGTGGTATCCCCATGAAGTTTCACTGTCAGTCAACCTGGAACGAACTGGATGTGTGGGTTCGCATCATGGACATCCCTCCCATGCAGGTGATCCGATCGGCCACTTACTGGCCGTCGGTCATGATGGGGGTCAGCGACCAGTGGGGTACCGTTTCGGCAGGCAAGTACGCCGACATCGTGGCCGTTCGGGGTGACGTACTGCGCTACATCAACCTGCTGTCCAGGGTTGACCTGGTGATGAAGGGCGGGGTGGTCTACAAGCGCGAGGGCGTTCCGGTGGAAGCCAACCTTTAGCCGCGCTGAGGCAGTCGCTACCGGGCGATCCCGGTGCCCGCGAGTCCGTCGCCGAGCATGGGAGCCGTCCCGGATCCCTCCGGTGCTGATGATTTGTTTGTTGTCGTGGTCTTAAGCATGGTCAGTCTTGAAGCTTGATGAGCCCGCCCGGGGCGGGCTCATCGTGCTGGCTCAATCGCCTGTTGTTCCGTCGTTTTCTGACTTTGTCGTAGTTCCGTCGTTTTCTGATTTGGGGGTCGCGGGTTTGGCCTGACATACACCAAAGTACTTGCAGGCTATGGCCTGCCAGTAAGTCGCCATGGTTGTTGTGGGGTTGGAAAAGGACTTACCGGTGGTGCCGTCGTTTTCAGAGGCAATAACGGGAGTGATAGACAAGCAAGCGGCGACGATAGCCGCACGAAATACGCGGTTCATAGGACTTCCTCCTGTTGGATCGTGGGGGTTTAGCTCTTTTCATCGAGCGGTTCTTCGAAGTAAACGGCCACCAGTCCGACGGTGTCTTTTTCCATACCGTCGAGAGTGGCCTCTGCGAGGTCATACAAGGCCCCGATTTCTTGGTGAAAGTCCCGTGCCGCTTCCTTGGTCTTTTCGCGCAGTTCCAGCCGGCGTGAGGAAGGAATGAATCGGCTGAGAACAGTCTGCTGGTAATAGCGATCCGTGCCCGGTTCCGTGGACAGGTTGTTCAGTACCGTGTTGAGAACGCGGTTTACTGCCACCATGCCGGTGACGAAGCGGCGGGTGCTGTCCGCGGGCGAGTATTCAACTTCCAGCAGCCGCAGCTTTTTCTTTTCCGTCCACTCCACCTTGCCGCTGGTCAGGAACTCCTCCAGGATGGTGTTGGGCGTGTAAGAGGTGGTGTGTTCGGCACATAACTCGGTGAATTGCTCCATGGAGAGGCTGCGCGGTGTGCCTTTGCCGGTCATCCACTGGGGCTGGGAGTTCCAGGCGCCCAGGATCTGCGCCTGGGGATTCGACTTGTGCGGAATCTCCGTCAGGGTCGAGTCCAGCAGGCGGGAAGTGTCCTGCCGGGTCAGCCCGGACAGCATGGCGACCCGTGCCTTGGTCGGTTTTCGGCCGTCAATCTGGCCCTCTTCCCGGGCCGCGTCCACCAGGGCTTTCTTGAGGATGTCGACCAGTTCCCGGTAGTTGAAGCCGTAGCGAAGCAGCAGCCGGCAAACCGGGTAGAACACCGAGTACACCGCCTTGCGGATGTGAATACGTGACTCTAAAAAATAATCCTGCTGAAGGGCTGACATAAGGTCCTCTCTTTTGAAGCAAAAAAAGGCTTCAAATGAAAAAATTTTTTCACCAGGGAGTTTTTTTAACACAATCGATCCGGCAATGCATATCCGGAAATGCATCAAAATGAAACAAAACGGCGGCCCGGGTCGGGCCAACGGCGGCAATCTGCCGCTCAGAAATCGGCGGCAGGTGGGGTCAGCGGGCGGTGATTATTCGAAGCTGTCGGAAAAAACGGTGTCGTCGATGGGGTCGATTTCGTAGGCGCCCAGGTCCGGCAGCGGTCCCCGCTCCCGGCCCAGGATGTCTTCAAAAGCGGCCTCGGTGGGGTCGGCGGTGTCCACCGCCTGGGTATTGGATCCGGGAACGCCGTACTGATTGACCAGGGATTCAAAGGCCTGCCGGATGGAGCTGGACCCATCGGCGAAGGTGCTGCCGTTCCACACCGGTACCACCAGGCCCGCCTGGTTACCTAATTGGGGGTCGGCCACGATGGCGTTGGCGTCATCGCCAAACATCACCGCCTGGCCGGAGTCGTTGGGGATAGGATTACCGCCGTTCCAGTACATATTGTTGTCCAGCAGGAATGACGCGGTCTCGCCGGCCGGCGCGTCGAACAGGTCCACGCCACTGAAAGCCTCGCTGCCCATGGTGCCGGTGGGATCAGAATAGATGTTGTTGACGAACCGCAGATTCTCATTGCCGCCAGTGCCGCCGGCCAGAAGCCGCCCGGCGAAACTGCGCGCTGGCATGTCCCCGACCAGCGTGTTGTTGCGGAACACCAGGTCCCGAGACCCCTGCACGGTGAAGGGCGTTCGCATCAGGTCCCCTGAGTTCCCGATCATCAGGTTGTTCTCCACCAGCAGATCGAAGGCCTCGAAGTTGGCGGTGCCGTCCTCTCCAAAGCGCAGGAAACTCTGCCCCGCATTTCCGTTCCAGTTCAAAAAGACATTCCGCCGCACAATGATATCGCTGGCCCCCAGAACCGAGTCATCGTTGCCATTGCTGTCTTTGACCACCACGAAAGAACTGGTGCCTGTGTCCACGGTGTTGAGGAAGATGTTGTCCTGGATCGTCACGCCAATCACGCTGTTGACGTCCATGTGTTCGTCGGATCCCTGCTGGTTGAAGAACAGGTTGCCCTCCACCAGCACATCTTCCGCGCCGTTATTGATCTTCAACAGGTCGTTGTTGGTGCTGTCGTGGATGATGTTGTTGCGGAAGGTAATGCCCGAGACCACGGGATCGGTTCCGCCGGCGCTGCCGCTGACCGCACCCAGCAGGTCCTGGACCTGAATCACCAGCCCGCCGGTATTGTCCGGCGCGTGGGCGATGTCGAACCCCTCGATAGTGATATTGCGGGCGTAGTAGGCGATCAGGGGCGCGCCACCGTTGTGGCGCAGGCGCGCTGCGTAGGGCACCTCGGACATGACAGTGACGGTGCTTTCAAATTCACGCCTGAGTCTTTGCCGACCGTTGTAGGTTCCCGGGCGTACCAGGATAGTGGCGCCCTCGGTTGCGTTGTCCACCGCATGGGTGATGCTGGCCCAGGGGTTTCCAGGGCTGCCGTTGCCGGTCTGATCGCTGCCGCCGGGTGCTACGAAAAAAACGTCCCCGGCCATGGCCTGGGTGACACCCAGCGCGGCGAGCAGCGGGACAAGCCTGAATAAACCAGTGTTCATCTCCCCAGTGTAGAAGTCCTGGGCGACCTCAACCATGATCCGCTTCACACTGCGGGAGATAGGTAGCTTTCACGGTGCCAATTCCGATTGTGCCGGCGTAGTTTGAAATAGGGCTGGATCGCCTGTCGTACGGTGGTCGAAATGGGTGAATCCCTGCATCAGCGCCTGTCCGGGTTCATCGCTGAATTGAGAGGCCGGAAGGTGCTGCGGGCCGCAGTGGCATATGCGGTCGTGGGTTGGCTTCTACTGCAGATCGGGGAAGTCACCTTTGCCCCGCTGCATCTGCCCGATTGGGCATTGACGGCCCTGGTCGTGCTGGTCATCTCGGGATTCCCGCTGGTCCTGATCATCTCCTGGTATTTTGAGCTGCGCCCGCCCCGATTACTTCCGGATTCCGCAGCGGGCAAAAGCGGCATCATCCGCACTCCTCCAGCCCCGCCGGATGACCTTCCGTCCGTTGCGGTATTGCCCTTCGCAGATATGAGCCCGGACTCGGATCAGCAGTATCTGTGTGACGGCGTGGCCGAGGCCATCCTGAGCGCCCTGACCCGCATCGAGCGTCTGCATACCTCGGCCCGGACCTCCTCGTTTCAGTTCAGGGGCCAGTCCATCGATGTTCGTGAAATCGGTCGGCAACTGGGTGTTCAATCCGTTCTCGAGGGTAGTGTCCGGACCGCCGGTGAGCAGTTGAGAGTGACGGCCGAACTGATCAACGTGGCCGACGGGTACCGCCTCTGGTCCAACTGCTACGACGGCGAACTGGGGGACCTGTTTACCGTGCAGGACGAGATTGCCGAGAGCATCGCCAGGTCCATGGTCGAAACGCTGCAGCCTCATGAACAGTCGGCCATCAAGTCCACATTCAGCCAGGACATTCTGGCTTACCAGTATTATCTGCGGGGGCGGGAGTTCTTTAACCGGTTCCGGAAAAAGGACATGCAGTTCGCCCGGCAGATGTTTCGCCAGGCCATCGATATCGACCCCAATTTTTCCCTGGCGTGGGCGGGCTACGCGGACTGTTTTTCCTTCCTGGTAATGTACGAGGATCCCCAGGAGGATTACCGGGAGGAGGCACGGGTGGCGAGCCGCAAGGCCGTGAACCTGAACCCGGACCTGGCCGAGGCCCATGCATCCCGCGGCCTGGCGCTGCTGATCAGTGACGATTACGCCAGGGCCGACGCCGAGTTCGCGGAAGCGCTTACCCTGAACCCCAAGCTTTACGAAGCCTACTACTACTCGGCACGGGCACGGTTTCACCAGGGTCATCTCAAACGGGCCGCCGAGCTGTTTGCCAGGGCCGCGGAGGTCAGTCCGGGCGAATTTCAGGCGCGACTGCTGCGGGTACAGATCCTGCGAGGCCTGGGCCAGATGGACCTGGCCGTAAAAGAGGCAGCAGAAGCCATCGAAGTGGTGGAAAGGCATCTGGAGTGGTATCCCGACGATACCCGGGCCCTGCACCTGGGCGCCGGTTCGTTGATAGTGCTGGGTCAAACGGAGCGCGCCATCCGCTGGCTCAATCGGGCCGTGGAAATCGATCCCACGGATTCCGTGGTGCTCTACAATCTCGCGTGCAATTACGCCACCCTGGGGGATGTGGAAAAGGCTTTTGAGTACCTTGAGCAATCCGTTGAACACGGCACGGTGTCGGCAGCGTGGATGCGCAATGACGAAGACCTCGCCCCGCTCCGGGGGGATCCGCGCTTTGACCGGCTGCTGCAAAACCTACCGCAGCAGGGAAAACGCAAACGCTGGTTCGGCCGCAGGTCCCGGGCAAAAGCAACTTCGTCAGCGGTTGATCGGAGTCACCGCCGTCTGCGCTAACATTGGCATCCTCTGCCGAGAGGAATCCTGCTGATGGAAGGCGCCGACCTGACGACAACCCGCGAGCTCATCGCCCGATCAAACGCGGGGGAAGTGATTGCGCGGGATCTGCTTGCCGAAAAATGCCTGCCGGTTCTCACCCGCTGGGCCCGCGGACGGCTCCCCAAGTACGGGCGCGACCTGTCAGAAACCGACGATCTTGTGCAAATCACCCTGGTTCGGGCCTTAAACAACCTGGAGGACTTTGAAGCGAAGCATCCCGGTGCATTCCTGGCCTACCTGCGAACGGTACTGTTGTCCGTTGTCAAAGACGAAGTCCGGCGCACCAGCCGGGCACGCCAGCGGATTGTCCTGGCCGAAAGCGTACGCCTGCGAACAGCGGAAGGTCCCGACAGCATCGCGGACCTGGAAGACCTGGAGGCTTTCGAGGCGGCGGTGAACCGTCTGCCGGAACCCAAGCGCACCGCGGTGATCCTGCGGGTGGAGCTGGGACTGGACTTTGAGTCCATAGCGCGCGAGCTGGAATGCCCCTCGGCCAATGCGGCCCGGATGATGGTGCAGCGGGCCCTGGCGGCGCTGGTCAAGGAACTGCCCGAACCAGAGGAAAAATGAGCGACAAAAACCAACTCGATTGGTCGGAGATCGAAACCGACCTCGGGGAGAAATCTCCAGCCCTGGACCGGGTGCGTCGGGTTGTTACCCTGTTCGACGATTTCAACAGCCACGAGCCGGTTCAGCCTGAGAGCGACTTCCACTGGCGCCACCTGGAGGTCTATGAGGTGATTGGACGCGGCAGCTTCGGCAGCGTGCACCGGGCGTACGACCGCCAGCTGCGCCGATACGTTGCGCTCAAAATGTTGCCGGCGGGGTCCACCGAAACGCGCACCTGGCTGGACGAAGCGCGCCGGCTGGCCCGGGTCAGGCACCCCAACGTCATCGGCATCCACGGGGCGGAAACCGAGGGGGATTACGGCGGCATCTGGATGGACCTGGTGGAGGGCGTGTCACTGGACCAGCTGCTGGAGGACGGGCCGCTGGCAACCGCGCCGGCCCACGAGGTGGTGACGTCGCTGGCTTCGGCCCTGGTGGCGGTGCACGACGCCGGCCTGGTGCACGGGGACGTCAAGGGCGGCAACGTCATTGTTGAGCCCAGCGGGCGGGTGATCCTGCTGGATTTTGGCGCGGCGGTGGACTTGCGAGAAGGTGATCAACTCACCGCCGCTTCGCCGCTCAGCGCCGCTCCAGAAACCCTCGAAGGTCACCCGGCCAGTCCGGCCTCCGATGTCTACTCCCTGGGGGTGCTGCTGTATCGCTGCCTGGTTGGACAATACCCCTTCCCGGCGGACACCCTGGAGCAGCTGGATCGTGCCCGGCGGCAAGCGCCGCCGCTGGAGGCAATACCTCCGGATTACCGTGCCCTGCTGCGGATGATGCTGGCGACCGATCCCGACCACAGGCCCGATGCCAGCGAAGTGGTGGCTCGCCTGCAGGACATCCTCCAGGCGCCCGAGCAGCGTCGGCGTCGACGGTCCCTGGTTTTGGCTTTTGCCGGCCTCGCCGCGGTAATCGTGGCCACGGCCGCCGGTTGGTATGTGTCGGACCAGGCCCGCCAGACGTCGGAAATGGCGGCCAACCGCAGCCGCGCATCCATGTCCTTCCTGCAGGACGTGATCGGCGCGTCGTTTCAGCGCGGCCGAGGCAACGATGTGCGTGTCATGGATGTGCTGGAGGAGGCCGAGCTGCGGCTGGCAGATGACACCGACGAGTACGTCCGGGCCATGGTGGAGTACACCGTGGGTGGCGCTTACGTCCGCACCAGCCGCCGGGACGACGGCCTGGCCTTGCTGGAGTCCAGCCTGGCCTCACTGAAAGGCATGGATATGCCGGTCAATGCCGAGACGGGCATGGCGGCCGTGCAGCTTGGAATCTTCCAGTGCCAGGGCAGCCCTGAG